>JACCDV010119682.1_pt1 | contig 39345 bp, 30 predicted proteins | sample 7446131 | NCBI WGS metagenome assembly JACCDV01 (sample SAMN15323448, study PRJNA562643) | freshwater metagenome | isolation source: river surface water | place: USA:Blue River Watershed | collected 2017-08-17
AGCCGCTTTTTTAGCTGGTGCTGCAACTTTTTTTGCAGGAGCCGCTTTTTTAGCTGGCGCTGTAACTTTTTTTACAGGTGCTGCTTTTTTAGCTGGGGCTGCAACTTTTTTTGCAGGTGCAGCCTTTTTTACCGGAGCTGCCTTTTTCGCTGGTACTGCTTTTTTTGCAGGAGCCGCTTTTTTAGCTGGTGCTGCTTTTTTTGCAGGAGCCGCTTTTTTAGCTGGTGCTGCTTTTTTTGCAGGAGCCGCTTTTTTAGGTGCTGGTTTCTTTGTAGCCATAATTATCCTTTTTGTCTAACTAAGATTCTTAGTTTTTGTTCATTTATTTCTATATCAACGCCTTCTTCAAGACTCGAGACCCAATCAATTTGGGTCGCCAATATTTCGCGGCAAATATACTCTGAAAATTCATTAATGGAATCTTTCAAATTAGGGTTATCCACAATTTGGAGTAAAATCTTATCAGTTAGCTCAAAATTGGCCTCTTTTCGGATGTTTTGGACCCTATTTACCAATTCTCTAGCATTTCCCTCCTTTAATAGCGCTTCAGAAAGGCTAATGTCCAAGGCAACGGTTAAATTTCCCTTTACTGCAACACTCCAACCTGGAATATCTTCTGCAATGATGTCTACTTCGTTGATTAACAATGAAATAGATGTTCCATCCACCTCAATTTGAAGGCTACCATTACGCTCCAACTCAGAAATTGCTTGTTGACTTAAAGCTGCAATTACTGCAGAAGCTTGTTTCATCTTTGTGCCTAATTTGGCACCCAATAATTTAAAGTTTGGCTTTAACTTTTTACTAATTACTCCTTCCGTCTCGGTGATATAATTAATTTCTTTCACGTTCACTTCTGCCAGAATTAATTCTTCCATTTGTTCAATGGCTAATTTCATGGCAGGATCCAAAACAGGTATTAATATTTTTTGTAATGGTTGGCGTACTTTAATATTTACTTTTTTACGAATAGATAAAACCAAAGAGCAAATATCTTGTGCCAATTGCATTCTTGTTTCTAAAGCCGCATCCATTTTACTAGGATCCGCTTTTGGAAAATCTATATGATGTATCGATGTCGCTTCGAATCGCTTCGTCAATCCATTTAAATTTCTAAACAATTGATCACAGAAGAATGGTGCGATTGGCGCCATTAATCTAGCAATGGTCTCAATACATTCATACAATGTTTGATAGGCAGCAATTTTATCTTCAGAATAACTTCCTTTCCAGAATCTTCTTCTACATAATCTTACATACCAGTTGCTTAAATGTTCGTCTACGAATGTCTCAATCGCACGTCCAGCAATAGTTGGCTCAAAGTCATCCATCGCAACAGTTACAGTTTGCACTAAACTATTCAACGAAGAAATAACCCAGCGATCAATCTCTGGACGATCTTTTACTGGAATATAATTCTGTTCAAACTTGAAACCATCCACATTTGCATACAAGACAAAAAACTGATAGGTATTATACAAAGTGCCAAAGAATTTTCTTTGCACTTCTTGAATACCAGATAGGTCAAATTTTAAATTATCCCATGGCGATGCATTCGTAACTAAATACCATCTAGTTGCATCCGCGCCATAAGTTTCTAAGGTTTCGAAAGGATTCACCACATTGCCTAAACGCTTACTCATCTTGTTCCCGTTCTTATCTAAAACGAGTCCATTACTTACTACAGCTTTATAAGCAACTTTGTCAAATAATAAAACACCCAATGCATGTAAGGTATAGAACCAACCCCTTGTTTGATCCACGCCTTCTGCAATAAAGTCTGCAGGGAATGCCAAACCTTTTTCTACTAAATCCTTATTTTCAAATGGATAATGCCATTGCGCATAGGGCATCGCTCCTGAATCAAACCAAACATCCACTAAGTCAGATACACGTTTCATCGGTTGTCCTGTTGGACTAAGTATTTCTATTTGATCCACAAATGGCTTGTGCAAATCAACATCTAATTTGCCATCCACAATTTGTAATGCGACCTCTTTATTAAATCCTTTCTCTTTCGCAGCTAAAAATCCTGCTGTTAATTCTTCCACAGAGCCGATACAAACTTCTTCAGTTCCATCTTCTGTTCTCCAAATTGGCAATGGCGTTCCCCAATACCTACTTCTTGACAAGTTCCAGTCCACCATATTTTCCAACCAGTTTCCAAATCGGCCTTCGCCTGTGCTCTTTGGTTTCCAATTAATGGTTTTGTTCAACTCAACCATTCTATCTTTTACTGCAGTGGTTTTAATAAACCATGCGTCCAAAGGATAGTATAAAATTGGCTTGTCCGTTCTCCAACAATGCGGATAATTGTGTTCGTATTTTTCTACTTTAAATGCACGATTTTCTTTCTTTAATTTTACAGAGATGTCTACGTTCACATCTTGAAAATCTTTTTCGTCTTTATAGTTCTTTACAAATCTTCCAGCAAATTCTCCTACACCATCAATGAATTTTCCTTCTCTATCTACTAATGTAATGATTCCTAAATTATTCTTTTGACCTACCTTATAGTCATCTGCACCAAATGCTGGAGAAGTATGGACGATACCTGTACCATCTTCGGTTGTTACAAAATCTCCTAATATTATTTTGAATGGATCACCTTCTATATTAGCAGGATTATTCGCTTCAAATGGCATCAACTGCTCATAACGTAATCCATTCAATTGTGTTCCCTTAAATGTTGCCAGTTCTTTCCAAGGCAAAATTTTATCGCCTTCTGCAAAACTTGTTAAAGCCAATCCTTCTTCCTTGAAATACTTTGATACCAACGCTTTCGCAACAATCACATTGACCGGCATTGCAGTATATGGATTATAAGTAGCAATCAAAGCATAGTCAATATTTGGCCCGACAGTTAAACCTAAATTAGATGGCAAGGTCCATGGCGTTGTTGTCCAAGCCATGTAATAAACTTCCTTCGTCAATGGATTTGAAGCTGCTGCGTCAAAAATAAATTGGCTTTCGTTTGATTCAACCGCCTTAAACATCGCCACTACAGATGTGTCTTTTACATCCTTATAAGTGCCTGGCTGATTCAATTCATGTGAACTTAAACCTGTTCCTGCTGCAGGCGAATAAGGCTGAATACTAACACTCTGATATAGATATCCCTTTTTATAGAGTGTACTTAATATCCACCATAATGTTTCGATGTAATTATTTTCAAATGTGATGTATGGATTATTTAAATCAACCCAATAGCCCATTTTATTTGTAATATCGTCCCACTCTTTTTTATAACGCAATACCGCTTCTCTACATTTTTGATTATACGCCTCAACGGTGATTGTTTTACCAATATCTTCCTTAGTAATACCCAACTCTTTTTCTACACCTAATTCCACTGGCAAACCATGGGTATCCCATCCGCCTTTTCGTTTAACCTGAAATCCTTGCATCGTTTTGTAACGACAAACCATGTCTTTTAAAGTTCTAGAAATAACATGGTGAATGCCCGGCATACCATTGGCACTTGGAGGTCCTTCATAGAATACAAAAGGTGTCTTGCCCTCTCTTAATTGAACGGATTGCTCAAATGCTTGTTCTTTTTTCCAAGCTGCTAATATTTCTGCCTCAATTGTAGGCAGATGTAAGCCATTAAATTCTGGATATTGATTACTCATAAAACGCTTGTCCTATCTGATTTTTAGGCCATGAAGGTACGAATAAGCGCGCAAAAAAGGAAACGAAATTATCCTTGTTCCTCAGAAGGGAAAAACTTACCTTGAAATACAAACAATGCAAAAACACCGAAGCTGATTGACATGTCGGCAAAATTGAATACAGGACGGAAGAATTCAAAGGATTCTCCACCCCAAATTGGAAACCAAGCAGGAAAATGGGCATCAGTAATGATTGGGAAATAGAACATATCAACCACTTTGCCATGTAAAAAGCCTGCATACCCTCCACCTTCTGGTAAAAACTGTGCCACCATGGGCGTGAAAGGAATACTTGCATCAAACAAAATACCATAAAACATACTGTCAATTAAGTTACCCAAAGCGCCAGCATAAATCAACGCAGCGCAGAGGATAAAACCAGCATGGTATTGTTTTTTTAAAAATCCATTGATTAAGAATGTACCCCAAATAACGGCAACCAACCTGAATAAAGTCAAGGCAATTTTGCCAAAGCCACCCCCAAATTTTAATCCCCAAGCCATCCCTTCATTTTCTACAAAATGCAGCCTGAACCAAGACCCAATTACTAGATGCTCTTCGCCTAAAAAATAATTAAGCTTGATATAAAATTTCAAAATTTGATCAATTGCGATTATGGCAATAATCAAAGCAGCTACTTTTTTCCCGTTCAACTGTAGATTCATAAATTAAATTGAATTATCCTTAAGATCCTTTGGTAGTTTCTTTTGACGATTTGAGAAGATAGAATATAAGATTGATCCAGTAATAGAAAAGACAATGACTAATAAAGATAAAAGTACTTGTGTATTTTTATCCATCACCATATTGATATAATGTTCTCCTAACATTTTCACACCAATAAAAATTAAAACAATGGCGATGCCTTGTTGTAAATGTTCAAATTCGTTGACTGCACCCCTCAATAAAAAGAAAAGCGAACGTAGACCAAGAATAGCAAAAATATTAGAAGTATAAATCACCAAACTATTCATAGAGATGCCCATGACAGCAGGGATAGAATCTAAGGCGAAAACTAAATCAATTGCAGCAAGCAAAACAACCACCACAAAAAGACTTGTATACATAGGTCTGCCACCGATACGCATCATGAATTTCCCGTCACCATCTTCATTGGTAATAGGCAAAAACTTTTTTAAAAATTTATAGATCTTAGAATTATGTGGATCAAAGGCCTCGTCCTCATTTGCCTTAAACATTTTGTAGCCAGTGTATAATAAGAAAATACCAAATAGATACAAGACCCATGCAAACTTAGAGACTAATGCTACGCCAACAGTTATAAACACTACCCTAAATATGATAGCAATTAAAATGCCAATTAAAAGTGCTCTAGAAATGTGCTGCTCTTTGACTTTAAACGAATCAAAAATTAAGATGAAAACGAAAATATTATCAATGCTTAAACTCCATTCCATAAGGTAACCGCTAAGGTATTCAAATGCTAATTTCTGTCCTTCTTCTACCCACATGAATACAAAAAAGCCTAGAGCTAATAACACCCAAATAAATGTTTGTTGTAAAGCTTGTCTAATTGTGATGGTCGTGTTTTTTTTACTCAGGAATCCTAAATCTAAGATTAAAGCAGACAGTACGACTACTCCAAATACAGCATATACAATTTGATCTGTTGTCATGCCGTAAAGATACGCTATGATTTAGATTGAGCAAATCGCGATTGGCGATAAGTATGCCAAATCCAATAACCTAATCCTAAAATAAGCAATGGTCCAAGTAATAAAGCGGCTTGTATCCATAGTCTATTTGCCGCAACTTTTCCCGGATCCAACCTTCTTAAAACCAATTGCTTTTTTCTTGCTTCTAATAAACGAACTGGTTCATTTAAATAGGTAATTAGGTTTTGAAAAAAGACTGGATTGCCAAATTGTACGCCCTCAAATGGTATTACACCCATTGGTAGAGGCCCATTTTGCGGGTCAACAAAATTGGTGATTAAATCGGCATCAGATAGAACAATTTGCTTTGCTGCTAAATCACCAGACGCTCTAAATGCCTTTCCTGTTGCAATTTGTACTGAATCTTGTAAGGATTTCGTGATCCTTCCTGTAAAAGCAGATTTGAATTTCCCTTCCAATAAAACAGCAATAGGAATTCTTTTTTGTTTGAAACTCATTAATTCACCTTCGCTCTGTCCACTATTGATTTGAATCAAAGTTGGACTACTTATGATTCTACTAGTGGTATCCGTTGTCAATAAAATTGTTTTTTGGATTCCATTCGCGCGAACTGTATCTATACTCGCTGGGAATGCAGTTAAAATTCTATCCATATTCTGAACAATCGGATGTTCAGAACCGGCTTGTGCAAATGGATAATAAGGCCATGGCACTCTTTGAATAGTTGGATCGCCACCTGCATTAACCCCTACTACCATTGGTAATTTTGCACAATTTAAATCCTGCACTAAATTTAAATTTATCCTTGCCCCATACTTGAATAACTGCGTCTCTAAGCCCAATCCACGATCAAAGGCTAAATATTCTCCGGCAGTATTTCTTAAACTATCATATTCTGCAAACAATGGATCTATTGCCCATATTACGTTTCCGCCTCCAATAATAAACTGATCAATTTTTAGTTGATCTAGTTCGGAGAATTTTTTTGTTGGCTTAACTATTAGTAAAGTATTTATTTTAGTTGGATCGGGAAATCCTTTCTGTAAATCAAAGACACCTAAATTATACTGATTCTTAATGGAAATGCCTAAGTCGTTCACAGTAAAATCTAAAGGTTCTCCATTCCCAATTAGGTAGGCAATACTAGGTTTCACTGACCTATTCAATAAATAAATCGCTTGAATGATTTTATATTCAAGTAGCCCCTCCGCCGAATTAAAACTTGCTTCGATATCAATCTCAGGCAAATCCTTAATGACATTATAAGGTTTGAAATATTGTTTACTGCTTCTTAAATCAATCGCTATAGGCTTTTGACCATCCACCTCAATCAAAACACCAGGCACTAATAATTGATCTAATTTTTTATCCGTAATTGTCTCTGAATTTTGAAAGCGATCAATAGGTAAGCCTTGTTTTTGAAGACTATCATAAAAATTCAACAACGCAGTATCCTTATACATTTCTCCTGGAACTGTTTGCTCCCAACTGATCCATGTTGGGTTCATTTGTTCAATTTTCTCTAAAAACTGTAGGGTAGCGATTTCAAGTTTTTTATAATGGGCCGGCAACTCTCCGCCTAAGTAAACATGAATTTTTACAGGTTGATTTACTTGTTGAATCAAGTTCTTAGATTGATCGCTGATTGAATAGCGCTGATCCTTTGTTAAGTCAATTTGAAAAGGAAATAAATGACTAAGGTAATTAAGCAATAGAATTAAAATCAACAACCAGCTATACTTAAATTTACCAGCTAATTGTTCTATGCAGCCTAGTCCAAATAAAATGACAATCGTTTTAAAATAGATCAGATCCTGAATTGAGATTGCGCCTTTGTTTAAATTTTGATAATGCGCCGCTAATCCTAATTGTCGAATGGTATACGCATATCCATTTTGAAAAATGTTAAGTTCTGCAATCCAGTCAAATCCTTTGTATAAAAAAATACTAATCAAGACCGAACCTAATAATGCGACCAAAGTATGTTTAGTTACACTACTCATGAATACACCCACTGCAACATATATCGCTGCCAAAGCAAACAAACCAATATAAGAGCCTATTGTTGCACCCCAGTCAATTCCTCCAGATGCGCTCAAGCTATTTAACGCGATCGCATAAAAAAAAGTAGGAAGGATTGCTAAAATAGTGATGATTAAAACGCCAATATATTTACCCACTAAGATGGACCTTGTGGTCATCGGCAAACTCTTTAATACCTCATAAGTGCCTTGATTAAACTCCTCAGAAAAACTCCGCATTGTAATTGCAGGAATTAGAAGAATTAACACCCAAGGTGCAAAATCAAAATATACTTGTAGGCTTGTATAACCAAAATCTAAGACATTAAAACTAGGAAGGATAAATAACAGTAACCCATTTACCAGTAAGTAAAAGCTAATAATCAGATAGCCAGATAAGCTTCCAAAATAATGCGTCCATTCTTTTTTACATATTGCCCACATGCTTCAAAGCTACAAAAAAGCCCCCGAGTTTCGGAGGCTTGTAAATATTCTTTGTGGGAGGAACTAAGGATTTCTAAAATTTTATTACACCTAAACTGCAAAGCTTTCACCACAACCGCAACTTCTACTTGCATTGGGATTGTTAAAGTAAAAACCTTTGCCATTTAATCCATCTGAAAATTCCAATTCAGTATTCACCAAGTACAAGAAGCTTTTTAAATCTGTGACTACTTTTACGCCATTATCTTCAAATACTTGATCCATTGGCTTAATTTCATTGTCAAAGTCTAGTTTATAGCTAAGTCCAGAACAGCCTCCACCAACTACACCTACTCTCAAGAAATAACTAGGATCATCGGCAACGCCAGCGTCAAGCATAAGTTGTTTCACTTTTGCCTTCGCTTTCTCGCTCACATAAATGGTATTTTCTGCTACTTCGCTCATTTCAATGAATTAGTGAATACGCTCTTCAAATACCAATTGCTCTAAGCCATTCTTTGCACGGTAGTCATTGATAGCCGCCTTAATAGCGTCTTCTGCTAATACTGAACAGTGAATTTTTACTGGAGGTAAATTTAACTCCTCCACTAAATCCATGTTGTCGATTTTTACAGCTTCGTCAACAGACTTCCCTTTTAACCACTCTGTAGCTAAAGAAGAAGATGCAATTGCCGAACCGCATCCGAATGTTTTAAATTTAGCATCTGTGATGATACCTGTTGCGTCATCAACTTGAATTTGCAAACGCATTACGTCTCCACATTCTGGAGCACCTACTAAGCCAGTACCTACTGTTTTAGATGCCTTATCTAATGTTCCTACATTTTTAGGATTAGAATAATGATCGATTACTTTATCTGAATATGCCATGATTGAAAATTTTAATTGTTATTTTTTTAATGCGCCTAGTTAAATGATCTCTGAAATATTAGTGATGCGCCCATTGAATAGAATCAATATCGATTCCTTCTTTGAACATTTCCCATAATGGGCTCATCTCTCTTAATTTCAAAACAGTATCTGTTACAGCTTTGATTGTATAATCGATTTGCTCTTCTGTTGTATATCTTCCTAAACCAAAACGCAATGAACTGTGCGCTAAGTCGTCTCCTAAACCTAAAGCTTTCAATACATAGCTAGGCTCTAAAGAAGCCGACGTACAAGCAGAACCAGAAGACAATGCGATGTCTTGGTTAAAGCCCATCATCAAACCTTCCCCTTCTACATATTTGAAAGAAATATTGCTCACATGTGGTAAACGATGTGCAGGATTTCCATTTACATAAGACTCATCGATTTGCTTTAAAGCATTTTCTAATTTATCTCTCAACTTAGAAATTCGCTCTGTGTCAGATGCCATTTCTAATCTTGCTAATTCACATGCTTTACCAAATCCTACAATACCAGGAACGTTTAAAGTACCACTACGCATGCCTCTTTCATGTCCACCACCATCTAATTGCGCAGTTACTTTTACTCTTGGATTTTTACGACGTACATACAATGCACCAACGCCTTTTGGACCGTACATTTTATGTGCTGTAAACGCCATCAAGTCAATACCATCTGCATTTACATCAACAGGTATTTTACCCACAGCTTGCACTGCATCTGTAAAGAACAATGCACCATGCTTCTTAGCAATTGCACTAATTTCTTTTACTGGCTGAATAACACCAATTTCGTTATTTGCATACATGATTGCTACTAAAATTGTAGTAGGTCTCATTGCAGCTTCTAATTCTTTTAAATCAATTAAACCATCAGGTTGAACTTCTAAATAAGTCACTTCGGCACCTAATTTCTCTAAGTGCTTACAAGTATCCAAAACAGCTTTGTGTTCTGTAGTACATGTGATAATGTGGTTCCCTTTGCTTGCGTACATTTCGTACACCCCCTTAATACCTAAGTTATCTCCTTCGGTTGCACCCGAAGTGAAGATGATTTCTTTAGGATCCGCACCAATTAATTGAGCGATTTGCTCACGTGCATAATCTACTGCCTCTTCTGCATGCCATCCAAAAGAATGGTTTCTACTTGCCGCGTTTCCGAAATTTTCTGTAAAATAAGGAATCATCGCCTCCAAAACCCTCGGATCCATCGGGGTGGTTGCATTATGGTCAAGATAAATTGGTAATTTTAACATAGTTCTGTTTTATATTTGTCTAAGGCCACAAAGTTAAAGATTGGATAGCAATATGTAGGATTTCGTTAGCTTTAGAAGGCATTTTTTTCCCAATTCGTAAAACAAGTAGTAATGGACTATAAAGTGGACCATATAGGCATTGCAGTGAATAGCTTAAAAACAAGCATACCATTGTACGAACGCCTATTACGCAGCAATTGTTATAAAACAGAACAAGTATCTAGCGAGCAGGTTGATACAGCGTTTTTTTTACAAAATGGAGCAAAAATTGAATTGCTGGAAAGTGTCGACCCCAATGGCGTCATTGCAAAATTTATCCAAAAAAAGGGCGAAGGATTGCACCATATTGCTTTTGAGGTCCCAGATATCTATGCCGAGATGGAAAGACTGAAAAAAGAAGGATTTACATTGTTGAATGAAAGCCCAAAATCGGGCGCAGATAATAAACTAGTTTGTTTTGTCCATCCTAAAGACGCAAACGGCGTTTTGATTGAATTGTGTCAATCAAAATTATAAACTAAGCAAAAATCATCGCAAGAAGATCAGGATAGAATCATGTCCTGTCCATGGAGATTAAGTTATCTGCAAAATTTCTATGGCTTTTTGTGCTGCAATTTGACTTGCATCTTTTTTGGTGAAGCCTTTTTGAGAGGTAATAATTTCGCCATCAATCACCACATTGATAGTGAATAATCTTCTGCGACCCTCTATTTTTTCGTCGGCTAAAACAAAGTCAATTTGCTTTCCTTGTTTCAAAGCCCAGCCAATAATTTTATTTTTGATATTAATATCGATTTGTTCTAATTCATCCATGAACAAATAAGGTTGAATCATCTTTTCAATGATCCATTTTTTTGTAAAATTATATTGCTTATCCAGGTAAATGGCGCCCACCAAGGCTTCCAGCGTATTGCCAAAAATTTGACTACTTTTTAATCCACCATCAAGTTTATTAAATTGTGTCATTTTTTTTAGACCCATCTGGATTGCAATATGATTCAATTGTTGCCTATTAACCATCTTGCTGCGCATCTCTGTTAAAAAACCTTCGCCTTTATAGGGGTATTTTTTAAAAAGATATTCGGCTACAACAGAACCAATAATCGCATCACCTAAAAACTCCATCCTTTCATTGTTCTCTGCTGGATTGTCTTTAATAGATCGATGATTTAGTGCTGTATGAAATAGCACCATTTTGGATGTGTGATACCCAATAAGATTGTAAACACTTTTTTCAAATTCAGATTTTCTGAAAGAAAAAATAAAATGGTATAAGCGTTTCACTTTGAGTTTTGTTAAGCTTTGTACTTCTTAACAATCACACAAGCATTGTGTCCACCAAATCCAAATGTGTTACTCAAGGCTGCATTCACCACACGTTTTTCTGCTTTGTTAAAAGTGAAATTCAAACGTGGATCTAAATCTGGATCGTCTGTAAAGTGATTTATTGTTGGCGGAATAATGTCATGTATTACAGTTTGAATACAAGCTATCGCCTCTATCACGCCTGCTGCACCCAAGCAATGACCTGTCATTGACTTAGTGGAGCTAATATTTAAATTGTACGCATGTTCTCCGAACACTTCGGTGATTGCTTTTGCTTCTGCAATATCACCCAATGGCGTAGAAGTACCATGCGTATTGATATAGTCAATTTCATTTGCTTGCATGCCCGCGTCTCTTAATGCTGCTTGCATTACATTTTTTGCTCCTAATCCTTCGGGATGTGGCGCTGTTAAATGGTAGGCATCTGCTGTCGCACCGCCTCCAACTACCTCACAATATATTTTTGCACCACGACGAATCGCATGCTCTAATTCCTCTAAAACTAAAACACCACTTGCCTCACCCATGATAAAACCATCGCGATCTTTATCATAAGGACGACTTGCAGTTTTTGGATCATCATTACGCTCACTCATTGCTTTCATCGCATTGAATCCACCCATACCGGCAACACCAATTACCGCTTCTGATCCACCCGTAATAATAATATCTGCCTTACCTAATTTTAACGTATCCATGGCAGAAATAATTGCATTTGTACTAGAAGCACATGCACTTACCACTGCATAGTTGGGACCTCTGAAGCCGTGTTTCATAGAAATTTGACCAGCTGCAATATCCAAAATCATTTTAGGAATAAAGAAAGGGTTGAATCTTGGTGTACCATCTCCATTTACGAAATTCGTTACCTCTTCAGTAAAAGTGGTTAAGCCCCCGATACCACTTGCGAAAATAACACCCACTCTATCGTGGTCTACATTTTCCTTAGTAATACCTGCATCCAATACAGCTTGATCGCTTGCTACTAAAGCGATCTGTGCAAAACGATCTAACTTTCTAGCTTCTTTACGATCCATGAATTCTGTTGGATCAAAACCCTTAATCTCACATGCAAACCTTGTCTTAAACTTTGACGCGTCAAATTGCGTAATCATGTCTGCACCAGAAACACCATTGATTAAATTGTTCCAATAAGTTTCTACATTATTCCCTATAGGAGTTAGGGCACCGATTCCTGTAACTACAATACGTCTAGCTTGCATGTAAAATGTTTTTAAAATAAGAATCCGCCTTTAAAGCAAGGCTCAAAAAGGCGGATTGAATATGCCGAAGGTTCAGCTTATAAAATAATAGTGTTTATTATTTTGCGTGCTCTTCTAAATAAGCAACAGCTTGACCAACAGTAGTAATAGTTTCTGCTTGTTCGTCAGGAATAGAAATATTGAACTCTTTTTCGAATTCCATGATCAATTCCACTGTGTCTAATGAATCCGCGCCCAAATCATTTGTAAATGAAGCCTCGTTTGTAACTTCTGCTTCATCAACACCTAATTTGTCAACGATAATTTTTTTAACTCTAGTTGCGATGTCTGACATTGTAAAAAGTTTTTGTTTACGCGGCAAAAATATACTTTTTGTTAAAATACCAATAGTTTATTTGCCTTTTTGTATTCACATTTTATAATCAAGTGTAAAATCCCCTTTTTTGACCCCTTAAAAGCCTCAAAAAGGCCTTAAATGCTAACAATTGATCACTAATTTTTAAAGAAACTCCTGATTAATTGCTGGTCTTCGTAGCTAAAATGTTCTTTAGGGAGGATAAAAAAAGATTTTGGCGCAAAATAGATATGAAAATACAAGGGACTTTCAAAAAATCGAGTCACTTCTTGCCAGCCCCATTCAGCCTTTCCTTGTGCTGATTCTAAACTTCCCCCATTTTCATTAAAACTAAAAATCCAGTCTTGTTTGAACATACTAGTTCTTCTGTAAAAAAGCCATGGCAATAGATACCAAAAAAACACCATCAAGACAATCCATAATAGAGACCCCAATAAAAAAAGCTCCGGTCTAATTTTCTTGTAAAACAATAAAATCGCCGTGATAATTGCATAAGCATTCACAAAAATCATAAGCCCTTTTATTTCGGACTGCTTAATAAAGTGGTACCTGAGTCCTTGAATGACCTGAGATTTAATGAATTGAATGGGAATAGACATATGTAAATGTAAAGATTGAGCGCAAAGATACAAAGCGCAAAGGTTTGCACTGGAAAAAAACTAGCAAAAAGCCTAATTAAGCCTACACAAAATTTAGGTAAAATGACAAAATCACTATATTTAGAGAACGCATTGCTTAAACATTATACTATGTCTTTTAAACCAAGGTTATCCTTTTCGCAGATCATCAACATGAATGTTGGATTTTTTGGAATTCAATATAGTTTTGGATTGCAACAATCTGCCGTAAACCCAATTTATGATATGCTTGGGGCAAGTCCTGACCAGATACCAATGCTCAATTTGGCGGGCCCAATGACCGGTTTATTAATTCAACCAATTATTGGCGCAATGAGTGATAAAACCTGGTCGCCAAGATTTGGAAGACGTAAACCTTATTTTTTAATTGGCGCTTTTCTTTGTAGCATTTGTTTATTCTTATACCCTTTCAGCAGTGCTTTATGGATGGCCGTTGGTTTATTATGGGTTTTAGATGCGGCAAACAATACTGCAATGGAACCTTATCGTGCATTCATTGCCGATAAATTACCAAGCGAACAACATGCAACTGGTTTTTTAACGCAAAGCTTTTTCACTGGCTTAGGAATTACTTTAGTTAATATTTCATTGTTTGTATTTCAGAAAGAAATTCATGGAACTTATGGCAGCTTGCCTTATTGGGTATATGCTTCTTTCTTTTTAGGAAGTGTTTGCTCGATTCTTACTGTGGGATGGTCTGTTTATAAAACACCAGAAATTCCTCCAACAGAAGCCGAACTAGCTGCATTGAAAGCAGAAAGGATAAATATATTCACTCCTTTTAAAGAAATCGGCTCTGCTATTGTGGACATGCCTAAAGTAATGTGGCAATTAGCATTAGTGTATTTATTTCAATGGTATGCCTTATTTTGTTATTGGCAAAACGCATCCAAAAGTATTGCGCAATCTGTTTGGAACACGACGGTTTATCAAAACAACCCTGCCTATGATGAAGCGGTAGGCTGGTCAGGCTTAGTGAATGGATGGTATAATATTATCACATTCTTATCCGCTTTCTTTTTACTCTGGTTAGCAAAAAAAATAAGCCCAAAAATGATCCATGTTATTTGTTTAATCATGGCAGCTGCAGGCTTATTAGTGTTCCCGCATATCACTGATAAATATTTATTATTTGTACCCATGGCTGGTTTTGGTATTGCATGGGCAAGTATGATGGGCATTCCTTACTTATTAGTGGTAGATAAAATTCCAAAAGAAAGATATGGCGTATACATGGGCATTATTAATATGATGATTGTAATCCCAATGTTAATTCAGACAACCACTTTTGGTTATGTTTTGAAAAACTACCTTAACAATGACCCAGGCAAGGCAATTAGTTTTGCGGGTGTTTTGTTGGCACTTGCAGCAATTGCAACTTTGTTAATTCAAGATTCAGGAAAGAAACAAACGGACGAATCAATGCCAATAAATGATGGGCAATAAAGCATTCAAAGATTTAAAAAAATGGACATGAAAGTATTGTGTATAGGAGAAGCATTGATAGACATGATCTGTACGGACAGAGGAAGTCGATTATCGGATGGCCAAAATTTTTTAAAGAAAGCAGGCGGCGCACCCGCAAATGTCGCAGCGGCAATTGCTGCACTTGGAGGCGAAGTTGACATGGCTGCAAAAGTAGGCAAAGACCCTTTTGGACAACATTTAATTGATTTATTAAATGAAATGGGGGTGTCTACTAAATGGATTGTTCAAGACCCAAATTCATTTACCACTTTCGCTTTTGTGTCCTTGATGGAAGATGGTGAAAGAGATTTTTATTTTAACAGGGGCGCAGACGGACAACTTTCTGTTTTAGATTTAGCTTCTTTGAATTTAAACGAATACGGCATTGTACATTTTGGTTCTGCAACTGGTTTTTTACCTGGTCCATTGCAAGCAACTTATATCGACCTTTTGAATAAAGCGAAAGCAGCTGGCGCCTTAATTAGTTTTGACCCCAACTATAGACATTTATTATTCCCAAATAATACAAATGATTTTGTAACACAATCATGGCATTTTATAGAGGCATGTGATTTTTTCAAATTAAGTGACGAAGAAGCGATGTTAATTACAGGGCTTGATTCGGTTCAAGCTGCTGCAGATGCATTAAGAGGAAAAACAACTGCGGTATTTGCTATTACTTTAGGCAAGGAAGGTACTTTGTTATCTACGAGCCATGGCACTGAAATCATTGCAAGCATCCCCATCACCCCAGTGGATGCAACAGGCGCTGGTGATGCTTTTGTTGGCGCCGTACTTTATCAATTACTAGATACGAAGCCAGCCGACTTACCTAATTTGCCAATTGAAACCTGGCGCAATATCATTTCCAATGCAAATAAAGCGGGTGCAAGAACCTGCGAATACATGGGCGCAATGGAAGCTTTCAAGCATTTAAATAATTCTATTTTCAATTCCTAAATAGCGATTGCACTGTGAACCTGACCCCATTACATCAATTTGGTACTGACTTACTATCCAAATACAAAATTGACTCTAAGAAAAAAGATAAAGATTTTAGCGCGCGATTTTTCGCTCATATTGACGCGATTGAAAACTTATTTGATGAAGTGTATGCTTGGCATCCTTCAAGGAATGAAGCTTTCGAAGGATTGTTATCTACCTTAATTCAACAGTACAAAGAAAGATCATCGGTATTATTAAAAAAGGATGATAAAAAAGCAAATCTTGGTCATTGGTATTTGAGCAATGAAATAACAGGTATGAGTTTGTATGTAGATCGTTTTGCAGATAACATACAAGGGCTTCAAAAAAGATTAGATTATTTCAAAGAGCTTGGGGTGAACTTTTTACACCTCATGCCTGTTTTTGAAAGTCCAGAAGGAGAAAGTGATGGAGGATATGCCGTTTCAGATTTTAGAAAAGTAGCAAGTCGTTTTGGTACGATACAGGATTTACAAAATTTGATTACTGACATGAACAAATCTGACATGTACTTAATGTTAGATATCGTTTTGAACCATACTTCTTACCATCATGAATGGGCTCAGAAAGCAAAAGCAGGTGATCCATACTACCAAGATTTTTTCTACTTCTACGATGATCGAAGCATACCTGATCAACTAGATCAAACGATGCCAGAGATATTCCCTGAATCTTCTCCTGGCAGTTTTTCTTATGTGCCAGAATGTAACAAATGGGTGATGACCGTATTTCACCATTACCAATGGGATCTAAATTATAGCAATCCAAATGTTTTGGTTGCAATGATGGATACCATTTTATTCTATGCAAACTTAGGAGTGGACATTTTACGCATTGACGCGCCCGCATTTATTTGGAAAGAATTAGGCACGGCATGTCAAAATTTACCTAAGGCACATACATTACTTAGATTAATCAAACAATGTACTAAAGTTGCTACCCCTGGCATGGCATTATTAGGTGAAGCCATTGTTGCTCCTAAAGAAATTATCAAATATTTTGGCACGGACAACTATACTGCTAATGAATGTGATGTTGCCTACAACGCAACGCAAATGGCTTTACAGTGGGACGCCCTAGCTACGGGAGATACTAGGATAATGCTCACTGCCCAACATGATATTTTACAAAAACCATACGGTTGTACTTGGATTTCATATACAAGATGCCACGACGATATTGGCTTAGGTTATGACGATGAAATGATTGCCCGTGTTGGCTTCAATCCCTACCACCACCGCACTTATTTGAAAAACTATTTTTCAGGAAGTCATGATGGATCAGTGTCCGCTGGTGCTTTGTTCTCGGTAAATCCAAAAACAAATGATGCAAGAATCAGTGGGTCACTTGCTTCACTTTGCGGTTTAGAAAAAGCACTCGCATGGAATCATACGGATGAAATTGAAAATGCATTAAGAAAAATTATTTTAATGCAAGCGCATTCTATGTTCATGGGTGGTATCCCTATGTTGTATTATGGAGATGAAATGGCTTACACCAATGACTACAGTTATTTAAATGACCCTGGTAAAAGTTATGATAACCGATGGATGCACCGTCCAGTGATTGATTGGAATAAGAATGAACAAAGAAATCATAAAGGAAGTATAGAGTCCCGCATTTTTAATGAAACAAAGAAATTGATTCAAATAAGAAAAGCGTTACCTATGGTACGTGATGTAAAAAACGTAACATGGATGACACCACATAATATCCATGTAGCAGGACTGATTCGATCTTATGAAAACAAAAATGTTTTCTGTTTATTCAACTACAAACACACAGCATCTTTTGTGACTTGGTTTGCATTTAAAGAACATGGCATAATGCCAGCCCAATTAAAAGATCATTGGACTGGCCTTACACATCATGTTGGAAATGACAATGAATATTTCGTATTAGGAGGATATCAGTTTGCCATTTTGGAAGTGCTGGATTAAAACTTAAAACTCATTCCAATATTGATACTGTAATCTGCAAATGCAGCGTCTCCTCTTGCAAATACTCTTGTATCATTTGTTCTTAAAATATCTGCATAGCTTTGTGGTCTTTCACGTCTTAAAGCAACTGGCGCATACAAGAAGAAGTTGTATTTCTTATACATATAGGTAACTCCAGGTTCAGCAGATAAAATATTTCCTGGTCTTCTGAATCCTGTGCTTTTACCTATCAAGTCATAAGTAGGAATGCATTCATATCTTAAGCCTAATGAATAAGCCCAAGCTTGTTTGGTGTAATTTAAACCAGACCTTAGCATATACTGATCCGCTACACTCATTACATTTGATGTATACTTAATGGCAGCTGCAGTAGGCGTTCCTCCTCTTGCAGTGCTCACCCCATTGTTATCTCTTGGATTTAATAAGTAAAAGGCATTTGCATACGCACTCCAACTGGTATTGATCTGCCTAAACCCACTTAATTCTACAGATACACCCAAGCCACCATCACCTGGCTGAATAGACTGGTCCACATAACCAACACGCTTTGCACTAGGAGAAAATTGAAATTCATCTTGGGCTTTATAATTACCTGTAGGCAACTTAACACCTATGCCTCCCATTAAATTACCTTTTTTATTCACATCAGGTGCTATCAACCATCTATAAGCTGTAAAACGAATATCGCCTAAGCCGCGCGCGGAAGTTGCAAAACGATATGGACTTGAATTACCTAGGTGTTCGTATTTAGAAGTACGATCATAATTTACCAATGGAATACTAACCCCTACCATCCATTTTTCATTAATATTTCTTGTTAATGCAAAATCCATGGCACTCATATAATTGATTACTTCTGACCCCTCCTCTACTCTGTGTTTTTGTTCATCCCTTCCACTAAAATGCTTGTAAGATTTAAAATACCTGTAATTAATATTCAAAGTCCATTTTGAACTGTCTTCTTGGTGCATTCCTGCATGTTCCATTGTACAAAGACCTCCGACTGTTCTGATAGCTACACAACCTTGTGCAGCTAATTGATTGATAAAACCAAGGCATATTAATGCCAATATTAAGATTGATTTTTTCATGTGTTATATTTTAGATAATGCAGTGGCCGATTGCTCATACTCTAAAACATTTGTGTGGAATGCTTTAAATTACAATCAGGTACTTTTTAATTTTTGGCGCTAAAATTTGCTGCCTATTTTTTCATTTTTAATTTGGAAACAATATAGTTTCCTAAAGCCTGTCCTTTTTCGGTACTTGTGATACAAGAATTATGAAAATGGATGCCTCCGTAAAAACGAGCCCAGTTATTCTCTTCTGCTGCATGTCTAAACGACTTAAAGCTTCTATTTTCAATACCAAATTCTAATTCGGTAGAGTCTGTATAGGCAAAATTGTCACCAAAAACACTTGTCAAAGCCTCTGCAGCTGCAGAAGAAATGGTAGAATGACCACAGGTATATTCTGGGAATGCCGGCGTTTGTAACAATGGCCTCCAATTTGGATCAATGTATTTATTGATCACTGTTTCTGGACGAACTGTTTTGTAGGTATATTTTGCATCCCATGTGTGGATGAAAGCATCAAATAAAGCAATAGCTGTTTTTGCATAAGCATACACCGCTGTATTAAAATCTGACTTTGCTGTTTTATTTGCGATCCCTACAATACTCATCCAATGCCCTGGAGGAGAAAACTTTTTTGTACTAAACATGGCATGACCTGTTACATTCACTTTAAATGGGTTATCGTCCCAGAAATTAGCAATATGTTTTTGCTCCTCAGTCAAACTATCTCCTGCATTTTTTACCATCATCAAATGTTTATAGTATTCACTATTTTTGTCCGTCACATTAAATGCGGGTGGAGGCAAAGGTCTAAACTGATTGGCGCTATCAATAGCCATGGGTCTAATTTCTGCCCAATGCGGCTCAGCAGCCGAAGCATACATAGGTGGTGTGGGCACCCATCTACCTGGTGAATCTTTTACGGTATATCTTTCTGCACTTCTTGTTTGTGCGTAATTATCTTTTTTACTCCATGCAATAATTGCCGTACTTACTTCTTTTGCAAATGCTTCAGATGCATCTACCATTTTACTTGGCATGCCATTTGATTTTACTAATTTTCTTAAACTATCTGTATAGTCCTGCATACTTCCTTCAGGGAAAGTAACCGTTTGACCAACGGTAGCATAAGCAACCAAAGCTGCATAAGGAAAATCAATATTCGCTGTATCTTTTGGCTTAGGCATTGCTGTCAAGCCTTTTAACTGACCTGCTAAACTTTGGTATTCATTTGGAGCACCAGCTGCAACTACTTCATACCCAGCAATCGCCGCATATGCGTAGTTTCTAGAAGCTACAATTGGGCTAAAATTATTACCCATCACCACCTGATTTAATTCATGCACTGTATAAGCATATAGATCAGGGTTAGATGTGATTTTTTTATAGTCGTTTGAAGTATTACATGCAATGATCGTAATTGCAAAAAGCAATACAGTGAATAGTTTATTCATGTGTTCAATTAAAAAAGTAAAATAGATAAAATAAAGAGGGCAGCTGCAAATTAAAAATATGGCAGGCTGATGTTATGCAGAAGCACAACCTATTGCATGGTGCAATAATTAAGCAATTACTTTCGGAGGCGGGCCTTGTACCGTTAAATAATTGCTTATTAAACGCGCATCGTAACGATAACCAGTCGTTACATTCGCCGAATTTACTGGCGCTAAATGCCAGCTATTATTTTGTTCAATGTAGTCAAAGCTTAAAAACTTTGCCATTGATTTGCCAATTGGGCTAGACTTTTTATCTGAACCAGTATTGGAAAGGTCTTGTGCTAATTTATAAAAATCTTCTCTAGCATTTTTAATATGCAAACGGTCTTGGTTTGGAATCACTTTTAATTCCAAGCTATCATTATAAATTCTCCTTTGAACGTATTGGTAAACGATCCCTTTGATTACAATTTCGCCATCTACTCTTTCGAACTGAGGGTTATTTGCATAGTAAGGAAGGTTAATTGGCGTCTTAATCACGATCAACGAGGCTTCATCGTAGTCATTTTCTTCAATCAAATTGACTAATTGATCGGCAGCTTTTTGATCAAAGTAATTCGATACCAATCGGTATCCGAATCCGTTGAAAAGCAAAATGCCCAAAAATAATATAGCGCCTATCTTTTTCAATACTCTAAAATAACATTTTAATTCAAATTGAACGTTCATCAAGGGTAGAATTTTAGTATTTTCGTCCATTCAAACACCCTGAATATGCGCAAAATAATAGTTCCATTGATAGCTCTCATAGTTTTGTGCCTTGCAGCAGTCTATATATTCATACCTAGCCAAATTGCTATCAAGGGTAGCAGAATGGTCTATCAACCTGCAAGTAGCGTTAATAGAGGTATGATGCAAACTGAAAAATGGACCCAATGGATGCCTAAAGACATACAAATTAATATTATTGGTAGTTTGGTTGCAACCATTAAAGCAGAAGTAAAGGTTGATCAAATCCAAGTGCCAGTAGTTTTTTCTATTGAAGATGGGCAAAATAAAAATACTAGAATAGGCTATGAAACAAGTATCGATAATCGACAATTATCACCAATAGCTAGAATTCAATATTTTATTTTTGCTAAAAAAATTCAAAAAAAACTTGATAGAGTAATTGAGGCAGCGCAAACAAATTATAATTATACAAAAGGAATTTATGGTTTCGATATTAAACATACAAAAGTTAAAGATTCAAGCTTACTCTCTATTGATCAAACATCAAAGGACACACCTTCTACTGTCCAGATTTATGAGATGATTAATAAACTTGAACAATATATTTCCACTCAAAACGGTAAAGCCAAAGCAGCACCAATGGTAAATATAACTAGAGTAGCTGAAGGAGAAGTATATACCCAAGTGGCGATTCCTCTTGAAAAAGATATTCCATTAACAGGTAGTTTTAAAATTAAAAAAATGGTCTTAGGTAATTTACTTTCTGTCTCCGTACAAGGAGATCAGGCAAGAGTAAATCAAGCACTGGAAGCAACAAGGCAATATATAGTTGATAATCAAAACTACTCACCAGCTATTCCATTTGTTATTTATAATACCAACAGGCTATTAGTAAAGGACGCAAGTCGCTGGAAGTCTACCATCAATTATCCAATTTTTTAAATTGCTTTAAGATTAAGCCCTTTTAATTTTTAAATTGAATAAGTCTTACACTATCAGAATTCATGCCTAAGACATAAGCTAATTGTTTATTAAACTGGATGGGCGCTATTTGTCTTACCTGACCTTTGATGCTTAATCCATTCATTGGCGTGGCCTTGAATTCATTCTTTCCGTTGTTAATTAACAATGTTCCATAGTCCGCGTCATACCTGCCCATTTGAACATTGTTATCATAAAAATTACCCATCATTAAAATATCCGGCCACTTGTCTCCATTGGCATCCACTTTTACGGCAGCTTTATAGGCAGTAATTTGAGCTTCCCATGGTAATGTTTTTGCAGTAAACTCACCCTTGCCGTTATTCAAAAACAAAGTGTTTGCAAAGTGATAAGCCTTGACAATTTTAGATGATTTTAATTTTTCCTTTGTGAAAATATCATACAAGTTGGCCTTCGCAAAATCCTCAGCATACAAGAACGATTTTTTTATTTTTGGTATCTGTCTTTGAATCTCATCTTTATTCGCAAAAGGTATTTCTTTTCCTTGCAAGTAGAAAGTAATGATTTGTTCAAACTTGCCATTGTCATCAAAGTCATTGTAGTACATACTGATAGGTTCTTGCTCTGTCGCTTTTAACCTTGTATTCAACCCTAAATTTCCTGCAATAAAATCCATGTCTCCGTCTAAATCAATATCAATAGGAGTTGTAAAATTCCACCAACCTGGTAATTTAGTTATTGATGATTTTATCCATTTTTTAGCAGATGGTTTTAAGACATCAATACCACCCCATTGATGCGTCAATAAAATTTCTAATTGACCATCTTGATCGATATCTATTTCTGTTGCGCTGGTAATTAAACCAATCTCGATTAAGTCGGGGGCAACTGTTTTTGTTACATCTTTAAAATGTCCATCACCTGTATTGTACAATAAATAACTACTTGTGGGCGCGCCATAGTCCATCGCAGTTACCCTACTTGTAATCAATAAGTCTACTGATCCGTCTTGGTTGAAATCTCTTGCAACTATAGATGAACTTTGATTGTAGATTGGAATGGCATTGTTCAGCACAGTAAACTGACCATTGGTATTATTTAAATAAACCCTTGGCATCATATGCTTATCTTTTCCAAAATATTCATTGCCACCTGATCCAACAATAATATCTTTTAGGCCATCTTTGTTCACATCTGCAAATACAGCTGAAACGTCCTCATAGTTGCTATCTAATCTAAATGCTTCTTGTTTAGATAATATAAATTTGCCATTCGTTTGTTGGTAGTACAAGGCCGAACTATATCCTCTTGCACCTCCGATAAAAATATCTTCTAAACCATCTTTATTGATATCGCCCACTGCCAATGCTGGACCTTCGGTGGAATTCATTTGGGGTATTAATTGCTCTCTATTAAATTCTTGGAAGATGTTTTCTTGATGTTTGAATTTTAAACCAGCGCGCGCAGTTATATCAATAACTTGTTTGGTTTCTTCTGGCCAGTGTTGGTTGATTAAATTATAATCAAATTTTGGCAAGCCAATTTGATACGTAAATGCAAGTTGTTTTTTCTTAAAATCGACCGGCTGTATCTTTTGGAAACTATTGTCCGGCCAAATTAAAAAAGCAGAATCTACTTTGGTATTTTTCAATCCAATAGACATTGGAATTTCCATACTAGATAAAAAACCTTTTACAGGAAATTTTTCATAAGTCCTGATTTCGCCGGGCGTAAATAAAACCAGTTTAGCTCCAATTGCATTGATATTAGCTGCCGCACCTTTTAAGGTTACTGATACAGCATGGGCTGTCGTATCCGCATTGGTTTTGTTCTCATAAATAAATGACTTATCATTTACATTGTTCACCACCAAATCCAAATCACCATCGTTGTCAAAGTCTGCATAAGCAGCGCCATTAGAATAAGAAGATGGATTATTGATGATTGCCTTCTCTTTGTCATCAAAAGACAGGCCCTTCTTATTCAAAAAGAATTGATTGGGGATTTTGATTTCTGGAAAACGATCTATGAGTGCCATGTCTTTTTCACCCATTTTGTTGTCCCTGATTTTTTCTTGAATTTCCTGATTGGATACATAGTTTACGTAATCCATATCATTCATCCTTTTGGGAATGCCATTAGCAATGAAAATATCCTTATACCCATCATTGTCAAAGTCCATTAACAAGGTTGCCCATGACCAGTCTGTCGCAAACATACCCGAATACATTCCTACTTCGCTGAACTTACCATTACGACGATTCCATTGTAAATTATTACGGGTAAACTGATAATCGTAACCAACAGAAATTTTATATTGGTAGATATCATAATCGTCCTCTCCTAACGATCTTTTAAGAATGTAAGGATCTTTAGGCAACATATCCATTGATACAATCTCTGGGAAACCATCGTTGTTTAAATCTGCAGCATCAACACCCATGGAGTATTGGCTGGTATGCATCAATCTTTCTTTTTGCTCGTCCTTAAAACTGCCATTTTTTTGATTGATATACAAGTAATCATTCTCATGAAAATCATTGCCTGCATAAATGTCTACCCATCCATCTAAATTAATATCACTCATCACCACACCTAAACCATAACTGATTGCAGTACTGTTGATTTTAGAAGCCTTGGTTACGTCTTCAAAATGTCCATTATTGTTTGCAAAAATACGATCCCCAGAAAGCGGATCAAACGTGCCCATGAAACTCGTTCTTGGCGCAAATGTACCATTTTGATGTACTGAATGATTCAATAAAAACACATCAAGGTCGCCATCCTGGTCATAATCAAAGAAACTTGCTTGCGTGCTAAAGCCAGAAAAATCTAAGCCATATGCAGCAGCAGCTTCTTTGTATTTTGGGATGCCATTTTCGATTGATTGGCAAACTAGTAACTGATTTTTAGAAACAAATTTTTCAAAGTTCCCAAGTCTACAGATATAAATATCCAACATCCCGTCATTATTGATATCAACCACAGATACGCCCGTATTCCATGCGCTATCCTGCGGTATTTGAGCCTGCTTGCCTACTTCTTCGAACTTTAAATCTCCTTTGTTTAAATACAACTGATTGTCACCTTCGTTTGAAGCAAAGAAAATATCTGCCTTACCGTCATTGTTAAAGTCTCCTGTGGCTACTCCTGCACCATTATAATAATACATATAATGAAACATATTGAACTGCTCGTTCGGATGCAATTTATTTTCAAATTGAATACCTGTTTTGTCTGCAGTTAATGCTTCAAATAAAGGAGTATCCTTTGAAGCTTGATTACAAGCAAGAAGCATCGTTCCTGTAACAAAAACAGATGCAGCTTTCTTCCAACTATTTATCGACTTATACAACATAAGTTTATTTTAATTTCATGAATACCGGAACCTGGTTATTTCTTATAAATAAGACCCTTTGTTGCGTACCTTTTTGAAACAATACCATGTCTCGCACTTGGCCAGTAATTGCTAAACCAGATTGTTTGTCCTCTAGCACTTCAAGTTTTCTTTTTCCTTTATTGATTAACACTAAACCATAGTTTGCGTCTAAGCGACCAAACTGAGGTAAAAATCCAAATTGATTACCCCCCATTACTAAATCTATTTTACCGTCCGCATTAAGGTCTGAACTCACCATTGCATTTAGAGAAGAAAATTGAACTTCATTTGGCAATCTTTGAACATCAAACTGACCTCCGCCCTTACCCCAAGCAATTATAGAACTTGTATAGTTGTATAATTTCATAGTTGCTTTTTCAACCAATTCTTTTTTAAACAACTCTTGGAAAGATTTTTTTGCATAGATCTCATAATTCAAATTTTCCTTTTTAAGCAATGGGATTTGCTCTTGCATTTCTCCTTTTAAGAAAACAGGAACGTCTTTGCCATTCACCGTTCTAGTTAAAATCTTATCAATGCTTTCATTCCCATCAAAATCATTAATCCATAATTTCACCGGAGCAGATGCACTTGGTTTTAAATACCCATTTTCTCCCATATTGCCCATTATTAAATCCTGAAAGCCATCTCCATCAATATCTGCCATATGAATAGACTGCCACCAGCCATGCATGTCTTTTAAATTTGTAACCTGTTCTACCATTTTACCTTTTTCAAAGGCATAAATGATCGGGTACATGTATTCTCCCACTACAACTAATGAAGCTTTACCTGATTTATTTAAATCCCCCCACACAGCACTTGTGACCATACCTAATTTTGCAAAGTCTGGAGCGATTGTCGAAGTCACCTCTTTGAACTTTCCTGCGCCATTGTTTTGATACAATGCACTTGATGGCGTTACGCCGTATTTTAATGGCGTATTTCGAGCGCCAACAAAAACATCAAGGTCGCCATCCAAATCATAATCTAACGGCACTATTACGCCAGTATTGTATTCAAACACAGGGAATGCATCTGCACTGTGTGTAAAATTGGCTTTGCCATCGTTTATAAATAATCTATGATTCAACTCGCCTCTTGTTGACAATCGATTATTACCCCCTGAGCCCACTAATAAATCCATGTCTCCGTCCTTGTCTGCATCAAAAAATACGGCAGCCACATCTTCATATGTTTCAAAAGCCTTGAACGAAGCTTGTGGCTTTGGACTAAAATCACCCTTACTAGTTTGCAGGTAAATTTGGCTTCCTTTATTGTTTGCGCCACCAATAAATAAATCCACTAGTCTATCTCCATTTAAATCCGCACTAGCTGCTTTTGGACCTTCCTGTGATAAGATTCTTGGAATAATTCTTTCCGCATAAAAGTCAACGTGGTCATCCTCAGTATGCTTTTCGAAATTATTTTTCACTTCCTCAAACAATGGAGCAACTTTTTGTTCTAACACCACAAATGGTTTTACAATTTGTTTTGTTTGTTCGATAGTATAAACTGTATCTAATTTTTGAATCTTTAAAATACTTTGTGTTAAATTCGGCCATATCACTTGAACAGAATCGATTTTTTTAAACTGACCTAATCCAAAGATTTGTTTATAATCCACTGAAGATTGAAAACCTCTAGCTGGAATAATTTCTTTGCTTAAAATCTGACCTTGAACAAACACATTAATTTTAGCCCCCACAGCATTTGTATTTTGAGGAAGTCCTTTTAATTTAAATCCAAGATACCCATTCTTGTTTTTCTCCCTACTCTTGTTTTTAAAAACAAAGCTTGGCATATTGTTATTGTTCACTACCATATCCAAATCGCCGTCATTGTCTAGATCGCCGTATGCAGCACCATTGGAGAAACTTGGAATATCCAAGCCCCAATCTTTGCCCATGTCTTTAAATGTTAAATCGCCATTGTTCCTAAACATTTTATTTGGAATAGGCTGACTACTCATTTTCTCAATGATACTACTGATCTCATCTTTCTTGCCAGACAAAACCATTTTTTGAATCATGGTATTTGCAAAGAAATCAATAAAGTCCTGATTGGTTAAGTCCCTATAAATACCATTACTAACATAGATGTCATTATAGCCATCATTGTCTGCATCAAAAATCATTTCGCCCCAACTCCAATCACTTGCTTCTACACCAGAAAAGCGCGCAACTTCTTTATACTTGCCATTCTTGTTGTTTAACTGCAATGCATTATGCATAAACTGGTGGTAAAAACCACTCGCTACTTTTAAACGATAAATATCAATATTGTCAAAAGAGCTTGTCGTCTTTAATCTAAAATCATTATCTGGCAACATCTCTGTGGTGAAAATATCAGGATAACCATCATTATTTACATCCGCCATATCCGTACCCATGGATGCAATACTATTATGCTCCATGTAGGTTTCAATTTCATCTTTAAATGTGCCATTTTTTTGATTGATGTATAAATAATCTCTTTCAAAAAAATCATTGGATACATAGACGTCTGGCCATGCGTCTCCGTTTACGTCCCCAATGGTTACGCCAAGGCCAAAACTAATAAGCGTACCATGTATGCCTGCTTCCGCTGATACTTCCTTGAACTTTCCACCCTCGTTTTTATATAAATGATCTCCACCGCCTTTCAAGAAATTCGCTACATCTGAATTTTCTGCTCTTATATCTCTTGCATTGGCGTAGTTCAAAGTATTTACAGGAATAGGGCTATTGTTCACCATAAAACAATCTAAGTCACCATCCATATCATAATCAAAGAAGGAAGCATGTGTGGTGTATCCATTATTTGCCAAGCCATAAGCTTCTGCACTATCTGTAAAAGTTAAATCATGGTTGTTAATGAATAATTGGTTCTTACGCAGGTCTTCTTGCATCATATGTCCTGCATTGGCCACATAAATATCTAACCAGCCATCATTATTAATATCCACCATAGTCACACCCGTACTCCATTGTTCTTTTTTTGAAAAACCGGCTTTCTCAGAAATGTCTTCAAATTTAAAATCACCCTTGTTTAGAAATAATTTATTTGCACCTTGATTCGCTGTAAAAAATACATCTGCTAATCCATCATTATTGATATCACCAATACCTACACCACCTCCATTATAAAAATTACGGTACTTGAAAATATTATTATCTTTTTCGTCTGTCACTGTATTGGTAAATTGAATGCCGCTATTCTCAATTTGTTCAAAAAGCTGCCCATCCTTAGATTTAGTGCAAGAAGAAAAAACAAAAGAAACAATAAGGAGTAAGTATATTTTTTGCATAAAAATAGTTCGTGTAATAAGGTATAAAATTACAAAAAGCCTACGGTAAACCGTTGGCTTAAATCATAATAGTTTGTCGTTTGCCACTTTATGCTCTACAAAGCTTTCTAACAACAAAAAGGCTGCCGTAAACGGCAGCCTTTTTTATAATAGATATACTATTTAAAGTAAATTCTAGTAACCGAAGTTTTGCTTCAAATTAGGGTTTGAAGCTACTGCTTGGTTAGGGATAGGGTAAACTACTTTGTATGCATCAGACTTAGCAGGTCTTTCGTTTACTGGATCGTTGTACTTTCCAAAACGAATTAAATCTGGACGTCTTACAGCCTCTAAGTATAATTCACGACCTCTTTCAGCTAAGATATCGTTTAATGTAACAGCAGTTAATGCTGCAACACCAGAACGTCTTCTTAAAGTGTTGATGATAGAAAGCGTAGTTTCACCACCAGTAGGAGTTCCACCTCTAGCGATTGCTTCTGCCTTCATTAACAATGCATCAGCGTAACGGAAAAATACATAATCGTTCTTACCAGTAAATGAATTATCTGAAGCTTTATACTCCATAGGATATTTCATTGTTCTGATACCTTTAGATTCTGTTGAGAAGAACAAAGATACATCAGGTGTAAACACAAGGTCGCCACTTGCACGATCTAGCACCTTTCTTTTTACTCCAATGTTTTTCTCATTCTTTGCATCATTATATGTAAACTGCTGACCAGCCATAAAACCAGCATTCATACCAGTCAATTCTGTGTAGCCTTTAATGTCAGACTTTCTTCTTTGGTCTGCAGTATCAAATGAGTTGTAAAAATCAGCAGTTGTAGTGAAACCATTCCAACCAGAGAAAGATTGGTTGTAATGTGTTCCCATACCAGTTGCAAAGTTAACATTGATATTACCTCCATGTCTAGGATCCTTGTCTGCATCTGCACCACCTCTTGTATAAATCAACTCTTTTGATTTTGCATTGTTATCCCAAACAAAGTTGTCCCAATAGTTAGCTGATAAAGTGACACCGCTAGCTGTAATTTCGTCAACTAATTTAATCACTTCATTCATATCAGCAGCAGTAAAATCAGTCGACTTAAAGCCAGTTGGATTTTTTGGATCTTGCTTATACACTGCTTTGTTTAATAACAATCTTGCTTTCAAAAACTGCGCAGCTTGCTTTGTCGCAAAACGACTATCTGTATTAGCTACTTTAGAAGGCAAACCAGCAATTGCTTCATTTACATCTTTCAATATCCAATCAAATGCTTCAGATCTTGTTTTTACAGCAGGGATTACATCTGGTCCATCAGTAGCAGCACGGTAAGGCACTTGACCAAACAAGTCCATTACTTGAGTTGCTAAAAAAGCTCTTAAGAACTTTCCAGCAGGTTGTTCAGCAGCTGTACCTTTTTCTGCAACAATAGTAGCTTTAAAAAGACCGCCATTGATACCATTCCAAGTGTCGTATAATTGATTATGTGCACCATCTACTGCATGTAAATGGATTTTTCTCCAAGTACCAAAGTCATCCCAGTCAGTACCACGTGTTGGTCCAAGTAATTCGTCTGTAGAATGCTCTTGTAAAGCATACCAGTTGCCTTGTCCAACTAAAGCGTTAGTAGCTTCATACACTGATTTTAAATCAGGAGTAGCAGCACTACCTGCACTTGCAGAGACAACAGACTTAGAACCAAACACTTTCTCATCTAATTTAGAACAAGAAGCCGCCCCTAAACTCACTGCGATTGCAGCGGTGTAGATTGCTGTTTGTTTGATAAAATTATTTTTCATGTTATATGTTATTTATAAAGATTAAAAACGAGCGTTGATACCTAAAGTGAAAGTTCTAGCTCTTGGAGTTGCTGTATAGTCAAATCCACGAGAAGGAACACCACCTCTAGCTTTGTCAACGTTCACCTCAGGATCTAATCCAGAGTAGTTTGTGAACAAGGCTAAGTTTTGGCCTGACAATGACAAGTTCAATCCTTTAATGAAAGAACCTTGCTTAACATCTATTGCATAACTCAAGCTTGCATTTGCTAAACGGATATAATCACCTTTTTCTAAGAAACGAGTAGATACGTTACCTGGGTTGATAGAATTCTCAATTGAATTCACCACATCTCTTGTTACATTACGTGCGTTCTTCAAACTACCCTTTAATAAAACAGCATTTGCTGTGTTATTGTATACATAGAAACCTGTTACTGCATTAAAGAATATGCTAGCAGTTAATTTCTTGTAAGAGAAATTGTTTGTTAAACCAGCGTTGAAAGTAGGTAATGCAGATCCTTGTAATTCATCTTTAGCACCATTTGCGTATACTCCATTTCCAAAAGCATCAAATCTTAAGAAAGTAGGCATTACGAAAGTAAATAATGGAGAACCGTCACGAATAGTTTGTGCGTAAGCACCAGTTAAACCTTGACCAGAAACTTCACCTGTATTAACTACAGTTGAACCGAATCCTTCTACATTGTTTTTCAAGAAAGACATGTTATAGCTAACATCCCATCCAAAAGCACCTCTGTATGCAGGACGAACTAATTGGTAGTCTAAACCAAACTCCCATCCTTTGTTCACTACATTACCAGGCAAGTTCACCCAACGATCAGCAGAAGCTGCTGGTTGAGGATAGCTGATCAAGAATAATAAATCTTGAGTAGACTTGTTGAAATAATCAACAGTACCATTTAATCTTCCGTTAAACATAGAGAAGTCAAATCCAACACCTGATGTTGTTGTTTGCTCCCAACGTAAATTAGGGTTAGAGTTTGTAATAGGGTTAATTGTTCCATTAAAATTAACTTGTTGTAAAGCTAAAGAAGCATAAGCAGGGAACTCTTGGTTACCAGTAATACCATAGTTTAATCTCATATCAAAGTTAGAGAAGATTTTACCCAAAGTATTTTGAGCAAATTTTTCTTCTAACATTCTCCATTTGAAACCAAATGCAGGGAAAGTACCGTATTTGTTGCCAGAACTAAATCTTGAAGATCCGTCCACTCTCACTAATGCAGATAAGATATACTTGTCTTTCATTGTGTAGTTTAAACGAGAGAAATAAGATTGTAATTCAACTTGAGTACTATCACCATAAATAGGTGTAGTTCCACCAGTATACGCATTATAGTTTGAAGAAGGAGCTGTCATACCCATGCCCCATCTTTGTTGACCTCTATAGTAATCAGTTGACTTTTGATAAGAGAAGGCTGCTAAAGCTTGTAAGCTATTGCCATTCTTGAAAGTCTTATCATAATTCAAAGTGTGTTCAATTAAACTTGAAGCTTGCTCTGCTATTTGCTTAACAGCTCTTCCATTTGAATTGATTTGAGTATTTTGATATTCTTTACCCCTTACACTTACATTGCCTTTGAATCCTTGATTACTTAATCTAGGATCTGCAAAAGTAAAACGTTCAGTGTTTGAGTTCTCCAAACCAAAAATTACCTTGTACGTTAAGTTGTCAGTCAATTTATATGAAAGAGAAAAATTTGCTAATAATTTATTGTAAGTGTCTTTATCATTGAAACCTTCTAAAATAGCAACTGGATTTCTATTACCATCACCAGCATCATACCATGTGCCATCTGCATTGTATACAGGTGCAGTAGGATTAAAAGCTATTGCAGCTCCAATTAAAGATCCTTCATAACCAGCGTTGTTTGAAACTTGCGCATAGCTGTTTTTAACAATTGATTGGTTTGCAGTTACATCTAATTTTAATTTAGATGTCAATTGATTTGAGTATTTCAAACCAAAAGTATAACGCTTTAAAGCTTGTGTCTTGATGATACCTTCTTGGTTATCATAAGAACCATTCAACTTTAAAGAAGACTTTGAATTTGAATAACCCCAAGCTAAGTTGTAGTTATTAGAAATTGCAGTTCTGAAAATTTGATCTTGCCAGTCAGTATTGAAACCTTTGTCATTAGCACCTACACCAGAAAAATCATAACCGCCATCTTGTAATGTTTTCTTAATACCATACATATACTCTTGTGGACTAGCTAAATCATAACGATTAGCAGTTGTAGAAATAGATGTATTAGCATTGAAAGTTAAACTAGGCTTGCCTTTTCCAGACTTAGTAGTAATTAATACAACACCATTCGCACCTCTAGCACCATAGATCGCTGCAGAAGAGGCATCCTTTAAGATAGAGATATTCTCAATATCGTTAGGGTTGATGAAAGACAATGGGTTTCTTGCGGCTGAAGAACCAAACAAGTTATCATTACCTACTGTACCACCACCATATAAAGGCACACCATCAACCACATATAATGGGTTGTTGTTACTTCTTACAGAAGAAGTACCTCTAATTGTAATGTTAACAGCACCACCTGGCTCACCAGAGTTAGATGTTACGTTTACACCAGCAACACGACCTTGTAATAATTGCTCTGGAGAAGAGATAACCCCTTTGTTGAAGGATTTCTCACCCAAAGAAACAACAGCACCAGTCGCATCTTTTATTTTACGAGTACCATAACCTACGACAACAACTTCATTCAGTTGCTCGCTGGTTTGATTTAATGATACTGTTACGTTTCCTTCTGCAGCTACTTCTTTAGAAGAATAACCTACAGTTGAAACAACTAATTTTGTTACAGAAGAAGGTACTGTGATAGCAAAAGTTCCATCAGCCGCTGTTTTCGCGCCTGTAGTAGTTCCTTTAGCAACAACTGAAGCTGCTGCGATTGGAGAACCATCTTTTGCATCCAAAACCTTACCTGTAACTGTTTTGTTCTGCGCTTGTGCATTTAATGCAAGCAAGCCAAGAAACAGTCCTACAAAAGAGGACTTTACAATTTTTGAAAAATTCATAATTGGCAGTTTATTGGTTTAATAAGCAGTTACAAAATACAGCTTTTTGATATGAAACAAATTATTTGTTAAATAATTTTTAACTTTTTATCGAAGTGGATAACAATTGTTAGTATAGCTACTCAGAAAATGCTCTTAAAAGCCCTTCTAATTCAATAATATATTGATTATCCGCTGTTTGAACACTTCTTGTCACTAACAATGGGTAGTATAAGAATTATTGATTTTTTTCTATTTTTGCAAACGTTTGCGGAAAAATTTGTGTTAATTTTCCTTAAATTGAAGTTTCTAAAATTTGCTTGTTATGACGAACACGACCCTGAAATTATTGGCACAACAATTACAACTAAGCATCTCCACTGTTTCAAGGGCTTTGAAGGACCATCCAGATATTTCAACTGCTACCAAAGAAAAAGTGCACGCTCTTGCTAATAGTCTTGACTATGAGCCAAATGCTTATGCGATTCAATTGAGAACTCAGAGTAGCAAAATTTTTGGTGTAATTGTTCCAGCAATTGCAAATTTATTTTACGACAGTTTTATTGCAGCGATCGAAGAAGAAAGCAGAAAGAATGGCTATGCTTTGATGATTTTGCAATCCAGTAATAATCCAGAGAACGAATTAAACAATTTAAAAATCTTTAGACAGAACAGGGTCTCTGGTGTTTTTGCTTGCCTTTCTGCACATACGCAGAATTTAGATGTATATGAGAAAATGAGTGAAAGAGATATACCAGTTGTCTTTTTTGATATTGTACCAAAAGAGAATAAATACACTAAAGTAAGAATGGCGGATGAAAGATGTGCCATCATCGCTGCAGAAAATATTATTCAAAGAGGTGCTAAAAGAGTGCTTGCTTTATTTGGCGACCCTGCATTGTCTATTAGTCAAAAAAGGAAACTTGCTTTTCAACAGTTCATGGAAAAGTATGCACCAAAAACACATTGTACTTATGTACACACTAATAGCTCAATAGAAGCAGAATCTGCTTTTAATAAACATTATAGTAAAACACAAAAATTTGATACAGTGTTTGCAATGACAGATGAGATTTTAATTGGTGTCATGAAATCGATTCAGGCATCGAATATTAAAGTACCCAAAGAGATTGGCGTCATAAGTATTAGCAATGGCTTTATACCAAGCTTATATCATCCAAATATTAGTTACGTAGAAACAAGTGGTTTTGAATTAGGGAAGCTGGCTTTTGTGCAAATGCTTGCAAATATTAAAGGTGGAAAAACTTTATCAGAATTAACCGTAGATGCAAGGTTTGTGGAAGGTGGATCAATGTAATTTATAATGCTGAATGTATCATGTTAACAATAAATACAGAAAAATATAAAGCATTTCTTTTTGATTTAAATGGCACTATGATTCATGACATGCCCTACCACGTGAACGCATGGCACAAGGTCATACAAAAACTAGGGGGCACTTTGTCAATATCAGAAATGAAAGAGCAATGCTATGGCAAAGGAGAAGAAATGTTGGAACGTATATTTCCTAGCAAGTTTACTTTACAAGAAAGAATAAAAATTAGCGTAGCAAAGGAAGATCAATATAGAATTGAATTTTTACCAGAATTGAAATTGATAGAAGGTCTTGATGAATTATTAATGCATGCTAACCAACATCAAATTAAATTAGGCATTGGATCAGCAGCAAATAATTTAAATATTGATTTTGTGTTAGACAATCTTGCTATTCGATCTTATATGCAAGTAATTGTAAGCGGCGAAATGGTTTCCGAAAGCAAGCCGCATCCTGAAACTTTTTTTAAATGTGCAAATGCGCTACAAATCAATCCTCCAAATTGCCTTGTATTTGAAGACACGCCTAAAGGTGTTGCTTGTGCAGCAAATGCGGGGATGGATGTGGTTGTACTTACAACAACACACCCTAAAAGTGATTTTGATGATTTTAAAAACATCATTCACTTTGCAGATGACTATAAAGAGATTGGATTTATTTCCCAATACAAAATTTAGAGAAAATAAAATCCAATTGATCTTCATTGGTAATTTCTCCTGTGATTGTACCCAGGTAATGTAATGCTTGACGGATATCAAGCGCTAATAAATCACCTGTAACATTTTGAATCAAGCCAGTTTCTACATCATTCAATGCAAGCATTAATTTCTTTAGAGAGGCAACATGTCTTGCATTGGTTACAATCGTTCCTTCTTTATTTAAAGCATCGCCGACAACTTTTTGATTCAAAGCGTTTTCTAATGAGGTAATATTTTTTTTGTCTTTAGCCGATATAAACAATACTTCTTTAAAATCGGTTGAGCCTTGTATTGATTGATTCGATGCAAGGTCTATTTTGTTTCCAACTAAAATTAATTTGTCCTTGGAAACCCCAATTTCATTTTGCCAACTTTGAATTTGTTCTGGCGTATGCGTACTTGCATCAAATAAGGCAATGACAATATCTGCTTCTTGAATTTTCTCCCTACTCTTTTCAATACCCATTTGCTCTATGGAATCTTCTGTCTGCATTCTAATTCCAGCCGTATCAATTAATTTATATAAAACACCTTGAATGTTTAAATATTCTTCTACTGTATCTCTTGTGGTTCCAGGAATGTCACTTACCAATGCGCGATTTTCATTTAACAATGCATTTAACAAAGTGGACTTTCCTGCATTTGGTTTTCCTACGATCGCAACCTGTACCCCATTCTTAATCACATTACCAAGCTTAAAAGAATCATATAATTCTTGCGTCTTCAATTGTAATTGTTGCACTAGGTTTTCTAACTCTTTTTTATTGGCAAATGCAACATCCTCTTGCGAAAAATCTAATTCTAATTCAATCAATGCAGAAAACTTAATTAATTTTTCACGCATCAATTGTAAATCACTTGAGAATCCGCCTTTCAAATTATGCAATGCAGTTTTTCTTGCTGCTTCTGTATTGCTTGCTATCAAATCGGCTACAGCTTCTGCTTGTGTTAAATCTAATTTTGCATTTAAGAAAGCACGTTGTGTAAATTCACCAGGCTTTGCCATTCTTGCACCACGATCAATCATTAATTGTAAAATGGAATCTTGGATAAACGGAGAACCATGACATGAAATCTCCACTACTTCCTCTCCGGTATAGGATTTTGGTGCTCTGTAAATACTAGCTACAACTTCGTCTAACACTAATCCATTATCAACTAGCTTTCCAAAATGAACTGTATGTGAAGCTTGCTTTGTTAAATCCTTTTTTTCAAAAACTGCATTCACAATTTCTATTGCCTTTGGCCCACTAAGTCTTATAACAGCAATAGCACCCAATCCTGGGGCAGTTGCTAATGCGACGATGGTGTCATTCCAAGTACTTAATGTGCTTTGCATGGTTGCAAAATTACACAAAAAAGGCTCCCAATTGGGAGCCTTTTTATATTGATCAGATTGAATCTTAATCTTCTGAAACCATGAAGACAATTGCTTGTCTTTGTCTGTAGATTACAGCGCGACCATTTTGATTCGCTGGCTTCCACTTTGGACCTCTTTGAATTACACGTACCGCTTCTTCTTTGGTACCATAGCCTGGATCGTTTTCTGCTTTTACTTCAGAAATAGAACCATCTTTTGATACGATAAAAGAAACAATTACAGAGTATTTTCCAGTAGGTGCACCATTTTCAACAGGCAAATCTCTATTCAAAGTACGCTCTAAGTATCTAATCCAACCAGCTTGTCCACCAGGGAACTCAGCTTGGATTTGAACCGTAGTGAATATCTTATCATAGTCGTCGTCCACTTTTGGTGCTTCAACAGGACCAGTGCTTTGCTCAACTGGAGCAACCAATCCGTCGTCCTTAGAACCTTCTTGGTTGAATGAACCAATCTTGGTGTCTTCTAATTTTTCAACTTCCTTGATTTCATCTTCTTCCTTCACTTCCTCGTCTTTTACGATCTTAGGAGGTGTGAATTTAGTCACTTCAACCTTAGGAGGTTCTTGCTTTGGTGGTGGAGGTGGTGGAGGTGGTTCTGGCTTCTTTTCATCTTGATTTACATTCTCTAAAGATAAATCTACAGCAACCACTTCTACTTTATCATTCTTAATAGAATTTGATAAAATTGCACCAACAGACAACGCCACAGTCACAAAGGCCATGCCTAAGAGACCATTTCTCAAACGCTTATTATACGTTCTACGTAAATCATAAGCGCCGTAAGCTTTGTTCCTGCCTTCGAAAAGGATGTCAAGAAAATCGGCGGTTAATATTTTATTTATGTCCATGTTTAATGCTTTTAATTACTTGCCGAAGTTTGTGAACTTGCATCAGAGATTTTTACTAACTGAGATTCTCCGTCAGAAATATCAACTAATGCATATTTTTTTACAACGTTAATCGCCATTTCATCCAAGATGTCAATTACATTTTTGTAATTACAATCAGCGCTAGGTTTGATCACCACCACGAAATCTTTATAAGGATTTTCGCTGTCTGTTGATCTACTTCTAACATCTGCTTTCTTTTTCAAGATGACATCACGGATTGAGTTTTCGCCGTTATATGAGGCAGAAAGAAAATTAGAACCATCTGGTTTTAATTGACCTTCGTAATAATAGATATGATTATCCGCCCCCATTAAGATTGTAAGTACACCAGATTCCTTTGCTTTATTTTGGTCTTCTGGATTTACTTTATCATCAGGCAAAAACAACTTTAACGCTGTTGGTTGGCTCATGGTTGTGGTAAAGATGAAGAAGGTAATCAATAAGAAACCTAAGTCCACCATTGGCGTTAAGTCAACGCGCGTTGATAACTTTTTTCCTTTCTTGACCCCTGGTCCTTTCTTATGGCCACCGCCCGAGGTATCTAATTCTGCCATTTTAAGCGCTTTTAATTAGTTATTAAAATTAATCTTCCTGTTTTTCACCCTTCATAGAACTCTTCCATAATTCAGAGCCCTCTGGAGCGTTTTCAGGATTGGTAACCATTTGAAACTTCAACAATTCATTTTTCTTGAAGGCTGCAATGACGTTTTTAAATGCTGGATATTTAGCGACATTGTCCCCTTTTAACAAAAGGTCCATTTTCTCGCCTGCATAAGCATCTTTAACAACTTGCATCCAATAGATCAATTCATTGTTTGTGCTATCCTTACATGGTATACCAGGTAATTGATCGCCTTTTCTGTTTTCTTCAGGAATAGATAAGAAAGAATTCAACCCACTTAATGGAGCGCCAATGAATCCTGCTTTTTTGAAAGCAGCAACATTGATGCCTAAGTTACGTTGGCTATTCACCGTATTCGCAACTAATTCCTTCTTTTGTTCGTCATCCATGGTTAGGAAAACCTTACCATCCTTATCGATAGTTACTAAGACGAAATCCTTATTAGGAGCAACTTTAGAAGCCACCGAACTTGGTGTCTCAACCGCAATTGCTTCTGCAGGTTTGAACTTAGTAGTCAAGATGAAGAAAGACAATAAAAGGAAGGCCACATCGCACATGGCTGTCATGTCGATGGCAGTACTCTTACGAGGTAATTTGGCTCTACCCATTGTATAGTCTTTTAATATTATTGTTAAGGCTAGGCCTTAATAAATGATTTATTTATAATTCGCTGCGAAACTTTGAGTCAAAGTGAAACCAGACTCGTCAATTCCGTAAGTGATACCATCAATACTAGTAGTAAATACGTTGTACATGATGATCGCAACAGCAGAAGTACCGATACCTAATGCAGTATTGTACAATGCCTCAGAGATACCTTGAGACAATTCACGTGCAGCTTCACCACCACCTTCTTCACCTAATTTAGAGAAAGAACGAATCATACCTAATACCGTACCGAACAAAC
>JACCDV011208600.1_pt1 | contig 39313 bp, 34 predicted proteins | sample 7446131 | NCBI WGS metagenome assembly JACCDV01 (sample SAMN15323448, study PRJNA562643) | freshwater metagenome | isolation source: river surface water | place: USA:Blue River Watershed | collected 2017-08-17
AGCGGGATGACCACGGGAATCTTGTCCTCGGCAGCAATGGACGCCCCACCCGGATCCCCTTCATCCGCTGGAGCAACGCCTTCAACCTCGACCAGACCGAGGGGATCGCTCCACCTGCCCAGACCCAACCCGTCGTTCAGAACCCCCTCCACCCACTCGAAAAGGCCGCCAAGATCGTCGAGGAGGCCAAGATCTGCCCAATCTACCACACGGGATTTGCGGCGGTCTATTCACCCGGAGAGGACGTCATCCGGATGCCGGCCCAGAAAACCTTCCGGAGCCCCGAGTCCTACTACCAGACCCTCTTCCATGAGATGACCCATTCGACGGGTCACGCCTCCCGGCTCGACCGGGAGGGAGTCACCTTGCCGATCAAGTTCGGTTCAGAACGATACTCCAAGGAGGAGTTGATCGCAGAACTCGGGGCCTCGTTCCTCTCCAACGAGGCTGGGATTCTGAACCAGGTTCAGTTCGACAACTCTGCCGCCTATCTCGGCTCATGGATCGAGAAATTCGAGAACGATCCGAAGATGATCTTCACAGCTTCTTCACAGGCCCAGAGGAGCACCGATTTCATCCTCGGAGTGGAACAAAAGGAGTCCCTTGGGGAATCCCAGTCTCCGGCAGGTCTTGCCACTCCCACCGAGGAGCCAGCCCTTGCCCAAAAGATCACCGGCCAGACGGCCCAGACAAGGGGCATCCATCTATGATCCCTGGACCCGTGCATCCACACTCTCGGGACGCTCATTGGCCGGAGTCAGCCGCTGCGCTTTCGGCACTGGGTTTCGCCAGGGCTTTCACCCGGTGCCTGCCTCCTCCGTCCAATCAGCTCACCCGGCACAAAGACCAGCTTTCATCCCGCCCATTACCGGGAGTCTCCAGCTGCGCTTTCGACATCCCGGCAATCGGCTCCTTATCCCCTGCCAATCCATTCGATTGGGCAGCTTGGAGAACCCGTAAACTGACCCGCTCATTGGGCACATTTCCCGGTTCAAGTGTAACAGAGCAAAGTGATTTTCCCGGGAAAAATCACAGCTCCGCCTTTGCTGCGCAAAGAACTGTTTCCTGCGCGTGTCGGGCACGCTTCGGAATCCACCTGTCAATTCACCAAAACTGACCATGCCTGCCATCACCGTTCCCGGCTCACGCCGTATCGAAATGACCCTCTCTCCCGATGGGATCAGGAGGATCAAAGCACTTCAGAAAATGCTCGGGTTCTCGAATCGAACCGAGGTCATCGAGGCCCTGCTTTTCAAAGCCGCCGTTGAGCAAAAGATCGATCCAGATTTGAGCGCAAGGCTTGAGCAAAAGATCGACTACATCATCGAAAGACTCGATTTGGTCACATGAAGGACGGAATGATTTTTCCGTTCAAAACGACGTGGAGATCGCGTCTTGATCTGGAATATCTCGACGAGACATCGGGGCGCAAAATCGAGGCAAGAAAGGGGCAATCCCACTCGGAAGATGAGGCGGATCCCGCCGCCGTGGGGAAAAAGCTCAAGCAGTTCGCCGACTACGCATCCAAGGAAACATTGGGGCAGGTTCATGCCGGAGGCTTTCTCCATCACAAGATCATTTTAAACAAGGATGGGAGCCAGACCTCACCGTTCGCCATGAGCAATGAGGTGAGGAAAAAAAGGATCTGCGAGGCCTGGATGGACCACTTGCAGAAGTTCAAAAGCTCTTCATCCAACCCCGTCATTCAGCATCGGTTGATCTTCACGATGTCCACGGCTTTTCACGACAAACTGGTGGATGCCGGGATCAATCCCGACATCGTTTTGAGGAGTTCCCTGAAGACGGTTCTGAACCGCTTTCAGCAGCGGTTTCATCCCAAGGATGCCATCGGCTACGCCTACGGACTCCATCACGATACGGACAACCTTCACGCCCACATTGCCATCTGTCCCCGCACTGCCAACGGGGCCTATGTCGGGGTCAGCATGTCGCGCTCCAGAGAGTCGGGGAACAAGAACCAGATGACCTTTCTGATGCGCACTTTTGAGCGGGAAAACCGTCGCTGGGACAAGCTCCTAGCTGATCCCGAAAAACTCAAAGAGACCCTCGGAAGACGCCTCAATGCCGACAAGATCTCAAGCCATCCAAAGATCACTCCACATCAGATGGAGGCGCTACATCACGATCAATCCCTTTACGCAACGCGCCTGCGTCATGCCTACCAAAGCATTCAGGAACTAGAGGCTGCTTTGCAGAAAAAGCGGCAGGCCCACAGCACGGTTCGGATCCTCCGCCGTCTCCCCCGGCTCCTCGGCAGGAGGAAACCCATGCCGATTCGGACCATCGAAAAGATCACAGGAGCCGTCGACAAATACTCCATCCGCGAGATGCGATCCCTCCTCTATCGGATGAAGCAAACCTACCGCGAGGACCATCAGATCTATTGCCAGCACTACGGATTCCCAACCAGCAACCAAACCCAAAACCAACACCATGCCCATCACCAGTCCCCATCGCAAAGACTCTGACGATCGCCCCTACTCGGAGCACATCATCTGTGAAGATTTCGTGTTCAAACCCTCCCAAGTGGATGCCTTCTGCCATACAGCGCTGAACGACAAGGGCGGAGTCACGGTAGTAAAGTTCAAGTCCTACACACAGGACGTGCGGGATCCCGAACGGAGGCTCTTCAACTATCTCGTCAAAAGGCTAGCACCTAGGTCCCCTGATGCGGCTGCCTGATCTGATCATCTTCTTCGGCAGTATTGCCGGTGCCATCGCTGGGCACTTTCTGCTCATTGCTCCCTACTCATGGGGAGTCGTTACCCTGTGCGCATTCTTCGGGGCATGGAGCCTCTTCGGGGAGGTCCATGCCGGAAACGTCGTGGTGCGTCTTGGGGGGCTTTCCTGGTCGATGGAGGATTTTGTCCGGGGATGGCTCATCACCGGGAGGACTGGATCCGGCAAAACCCAATCGGGCATCAATACGATCACCTACCAGATCTTCCAGAACGTGAAAAACTGGGGCGGGATTTGCCTCGATCAGAAAGGACTCTACTGGGAGATCTTGGTCAAGATGGCCGCTCATTTCGGCAGAAGCGGCGACCTGGTGCTTTTGCAGACCCGACCGGAGGGGGAAAGCATGCTCTGGAGGCCTCCACATTCCATCAATCTGACCGGCAATCCCAAGGTGCCTGCCTCCACCTACGCCAAGGTGATCGTCGATACCGCGATCTCCCTGACCGGAGGACGGGGTGGGAACCCTTTCTTCCCCATCAAGGCCCAGCTCTCCATTCAGATGGCCTTTGAAATCCTCAGGCACCTGGAGTCCTACGTCACCATCCCCAATATCCATCGGCTCCTACTCAGCTCGATCGACACCACGAAAACGGTGGAAGATCTCTCAAAGCGGAGTGACCAACGCTCCCGTGAGCTCCTTGCCTCGCTCAAATCATACCTTGAGCAACCCCCGGAGCAGCTTGGGGGTGTTCAGGGGACACTCAGTACCTACCTGGAGTTCTTTCTCAACCACGAGATTGCCGAGGTCTTCTGTGCCGATGAGCCAACCTTCTCTGTTGGGGAGATTGATCAGGGAAAGATCGTCTGCCTCGCGATGCCGCAGAAATTCCAGAGCGAGCGCCTCTACATCAATACGATCCTGAAGCTCTCCTACTACTTCCATGCCCTCAGTCGGTTCGACAAACCTGCCGAGGAGCGGGAAAAGGATAACCTGCTGATCCTCTTCGCCGATGAGGGACAGGAGATCATTACCGGAGCCGAGTCGGCCTTTGCGGATCACCGGGCCGCCGGAGTGATCCGTGAGGCTAAGGCGACGATCGTTCTAGCGACGCAGGCTTACACCTCTCTCTTGGGATCCTTGGACAAGCGCTATGCCGATGTCCTGATGCTTAATCTCAGCAACGAGCTGATCTTCACCGTGGCGAATCATGATTCGGCTGTCATCGCGGCGAAGAACATCGGGGAGCATGAGGTCACTGAGAAATCGTGGGGATGGTCCGCTGGGAAACGCTCCTACAACTACCAGACCCGGATCAAACCCTGGTTCGATGCCTTCCGACTTCGGAAGCTCCCTCGATTCACGGCAATCGTTTGCCACTGCGAGAAACCTTTTCGGAAGCGGCTCATCCCTCCCATTACCCCAGAGGGGGTTTATCCCGCTTGGTTCACCCAACTCCGCCCCGACTATGCGCTTCGCCAATGGTGGCGTGGCAAATCTCCATCCACAGCTCATTCATGAATCCCGATCCCGCCCTTATCCAAAAACTCTCCGGACTGGAGGGATACCTTTCCTCCAAGATCCGGGGGCAAAGCCATGTCATCCCGAGAGTCTGCTCCGTTCTGGAACGTGGAGAACTTGGGCTTCAGCCACCCGATAAGCCGCTGGGTTCATTCCTGTTCCTCGGGCCGACCGGCGTCGGAAAGACTGAACTGACCCTGGAATGCTCCCGGTATCTGTTCGGAGAGGAGGCTCTCCATCGGTTCGACATGTCGGAGTTCCAGCATCTCGACAGCGTGAAGCTCTTCCTCGGGGATGAGACCGGGATGCCCGGACGCCTTGGAAAGGTTTTGGAGTCCCAAACTCGGGGGATCCTTCTCTTTGACGAGGTCGAGAAGGCCCATCGGCTGATTTGGGATTTATTCCTCCAGATGCTCGATGCCGCGCGGATCACCCTGGTCGATCATCGGACCCATGACCTGAGCGGCTTCTATGTGGTTTGTACGAGCAATATCGGCTCCCACCAGCTGATGAGACCCACTCGGCTACCCTTTGCGACATTGGAGCGGGCCGTGCTGGCGGAGCTACATCGGCACTTCAGGCCGGAACTGATCGGGAGGTTCGATGAGAAGATCGTCTTTCGACCCCTGACCCCTGAGACACAGCGAGAGATCGCGATGATCGTGATCGGGGATGAGGTGGAGCGTTACCAAAAGATGGGAATCGATCTAACGATAGAGGATGAGACTGTCGAAATGCTCATCCGGAAGGGAATCACCAAGGCTCTAGGAGCCCGACCCATGAAAAGGACTGTTCAGAAGCACCTGGGAGATGTGGTCAGGAAAAAATTCAAGATGGGTTAATAAAAATTTGTAGTTGTCGCAGTGGCATACGCATCATAAACTTACATGCATAAAATTTAATTATGCTGATTAAGGGAAATTGCAAAAAATGCAGCCAGAGTATTGGTATTGTCCAATATGCTGACTACTACACATGTTGCTGTGAATGGGGAATGCGGGTATGTCCTAACTGCCACAAAAATGGCACAGTTAATTGCCCAAGCTGCGGTAAGAAACTAGAATTTCACTCTGGCGCTGCAACAGAAAAATGGCAGCAAGATACCGGTATAATGTTTTAGTGATCTAAACACTAAATTAAGTATAGGAATTCTTTTAACGGAATAGCTCCAGTTGGTTCCCTCCACCGAGAGCAAGGGCATCGATTCCCAGAGCCCTCAAGTCACCGGCAAACTCCTCGGTGAATCCATGCACGGTGTAGACTTTCCTGGCTCCGGTCTCCTCGACATGCTCGATCAATTCCCCATGGTCGGCATGATCGGATAAGGGAAATGCTGCATCACACCGGCTGCGGTATATGGCACTCGAATCCATTGCCCAGCCAGTGACGACGGCGCTTCGACTTTTCTCAATATTTTGGGAGGAGCGACTGTTCGGCGGAATGATAAGCACCTTCCCCTGATGGTTCTTCCCGGTCCAAATGGAGTAGGCACCCAGGTCGACCCCGTGTTTCTGATACACAGCACTCATCACACTCACGGAGCGGTGGACCACAACCTCCATTCCTGATCCTGCAAGGATGGCCAAGAGCTCCTGTGATTTCCCCAAAGAGTAGGCCAAGAGGACTGGGGTGACTCCCTCCTGCAGGGTCTTCCTGCAGAACTCCCGGATCTGCTCCCTTACTCTATCAACGGGAGGAAACGCATATCGTGGATGACCAAAGGTGCATTCCATCACAAGCGTGTCGGCCTTTGCCGCTGCAGCTTCCTTGCAGGTCAGGCTTTCCCGGCGCTTGAAGTCACCCGTGTAGAGAAGCCTGCCCTCCTCGGTCTCCACAAGAACCTGCGCCGAACCAAGAATGTGACCAGCCGGAATGAGGGTGATCCTGGCCCTGTCCGTCGCATATGTTTCTCCGTAATCAAGCTCGATGAGGGTGCATCCAGCGGGAACGGGCTTCCGAGCCTTCATGAGATCCATCGTGGCAAAACTGGCGATCGTGATGGGATGCCAGCCCGCATGATCGCTGTGGGCATGGGAAACCACCGCCAAGGGAGCCTTTCTCTTGGGGTCGAGCCAGAGACCTGCATCGGGCAGATGGATGCCGTTACTGCTGCGAACTTTCACTGCTACGCCTGCGCCTCAGGAAGTTGCTTCCAATCGGTCGTGTAGTGAGGGGAATGCCTCTCTGACCTCATGCGCCATCCCTTTCCTGATCGCAGGGTGCCTTGTGAGGCTCGGGTTATTACCGGGTTCTTGGGGTCACCTAGACGGCGGTTGATCTCGTCGACGATCTTATCCACGTGGATCGTTGAGCTTGGCCGGTCAAAGAGCTCTGGCTGGTACTCCTCCTCATGGACAAGATTGGCAAGCTGTACCCCCGTCTTCTTGTAGCGATACCCGGGGCGATAGATCTGGTGGAGAAGCTCGCGGGCGGTAGCCATCAGCTCTGCTGTTCCGTTGGTGGGGCGGTCCAGCGTGATGGCAATTCCACGTGAATACTGAGGATCCTCCTTTCTGAAGCGGTTAGTCTTGATGAAGACCTCCATCCGGGTGGCAAGCAGCCCGTATCGCCGGATCTTCTCCCCCGCCCGGGCCACATGGTTGGCGAGGGCCTCTTCCAGCTCCTCTAGGGACTCCACAGGGCTTCCGAAGGAACGACTGGCCATGACCCCCTTCCGATCAGGGGGCATTTCCTCCAACTCGAGGCAGGCGATCCCATTGAGCTCCCGAAGCATCCGCTCGCCGATCACCCCCATGCTCTTGCGAATGGCGGCTGCATCTGCCTGTTTGAGTTCAAGGGCTGTGGTGATGCCCATGTTTTTTAAGCGAAGGGAGAGATTCCCGCCTACACCCCAGAGATCCCCGGTTTCCATTCCGGAGAGAATCTCCTCCTCTCGGCCCGTGATGTCGAAGACTCCACCCGTGACCGCCTTGTTCTTCTTCGCGTAGCGATTCGCGGCCTTGGCAAGGAGCTTGGTCGGTGCCATCCCAATACAGACTGGGATACCTGTCCAGCGGAGCACTTTTGTGCGGAGAGCTCGGGCCTGCTCCTCGCCGAATCCCTCGGGGAGTTGCAGAAAGGCCTCATCGATGGAGTAGACCTCAATGCCCGGCACTTCATCGCGAAGAATCGACATCACCCTGGCGCTCATGTCGCCGTAGAGAGTGTAGTTGGAGCTAAAGACCTGCACCCCGTGCTTCCTTATCACGACCTGCTGCTCATGCAGCGGGGCACCCATTGGAATACCCAAAGCCTTGGCCTCGTCACTACGGGAGATGATGCAGCCGTCGTTGTTGGAGAGCACCACCACGGGCTTTCCCGTCAGCGCAGGGTTAAAGACCCGCTCACACGAGCAGAAGAAGTTATTGCAGTCGACCAGGGCAATACGGGCCATGAAAACAATCAGTTTTCTGACGATCTCTTGGAAAGAGTCTTGTTGATATGCCACCGCAGTCTCTCAAAGGATCCTTTATCAAGGGCGCGTTGGCCTGTGAGCATACCCGAGAATATCACCGGCGTTGATTTTCCTGAGATTTCCACACTGTAAAGTCCATCGTTGTCGATGAGGGCATCATGAAGCTCAAGCACAGTCCTCGCTACTTTGGATGCCAGAGCATTGATGACGACGATAATCTTCGGCTTACATGCCGTCATCAGTTTCTTTGCTAGTTTGATTTGCCCTTTACCGAAGGGAGTAAGTTCGACCGGGCTATCCCAATTGGCCGGTTTTTTGAGTACCTGTCTTTCTAATGCATTCTGGTTGGTCTCCCTTATGAAAAACCAATCGACATGATCCCAACGGATTTTGTTTTCCTCCGCGATTTTTCGGCAGGGGGCAAAATATCGATACGTCTCCCTTACATCTCTCTCTTCAGCAATGAGGGCATCAACCGCAACACGATCTTCCAATAACTCTGAGAACGTTTTAACTGTTCCTCCTTCGATCCATGCCGGATTTGCTCCCACGAATAGGATGCCGCCCTCGCTTACAGGAGGATAAAGCAGTGGAGGCCTATCCTCAGGACGGCAGTACTCATTCCACAAATCCAGTACCGATCTATTGATTGAATCTACATTTTTCACTCTCAGCTACCTGGCCTGATGGATGATATAGGTGACAGCACCCCAGATGGTCAGCTCCTGATCGTCGCCTACCTCGATGGACTGGAAGGCCGGGTTCTCAGCCTCCAGGGTGATCTTGCCGTTTCGCTTCCTGAAGCGCTTCACCGTGAACTCTCCATCGATCATGGCGACAACGATCTGCCTGTCCACTGGTGTGACAGAGCGATCAATCACCAGGAGATCCCCTGGGTGGATACCGGCATCACGCATGGACTCCCCTTTGACCCGGACGTAGAAAGTCGCGGCGGGATTCCGAACTAGCTCCTCGTTCAGGTCAATTGAACGCTCCAGATGGTCATCGGCGGGAGAAGGAAACCCAGCTTCCACGTTGGCGGAGACAAGCGGGAGGCGCAGTTTCGATCGGTTCTCGAAAGAGATCGGTATGGATAAGGACATGCTTGGATGAAACCGTTTCTAAGGAATCGTTGCTTTGATCATTTTTCTTGCATGAGCGCCTCCTTCAGCAGCGTCGTGCGATCAGTCGGTGTCTCAATGGCCTTTTTCACGCTTTGCAGGTCTCCAAATACATAAACCGTCTCTTTTGCACGCGTGATGGCAGTGTAAAGGAGAGAGCGGGTAGCCATTGCACTGTCTACCTGTGGAACAACGACAAGGACGGTTGAGTACTCACTTCCCTGTGATCGATGGATGGTGATCGACCAGGCTGGTTGATGTTCCGGAAGCTTCGAGACAGGAATTTCACGGATATCTCCATTTCCCAGGATAAAGCACGCTGATCGGGACCCATCATCCTTTGTGTGAATGACTCCGACAGATCCATTTTTCAGCCCCGTCTCCGGATCGTTGCGATTGATGATGATCGGCTTGTTTCTGGCACCCTCCATGCTTGAAAGCAGCCGATCGATCTGATTGCTGACCGCCCTCGATCCCACAAAGAACTCGCGTTGTGCTGTCAGGATGCATACCTCGGAAAGTGACGCCAAGGCCTGCCTTGGCGTTGGGGCTTTCGCCACATCCTGCAGAGATTCTAGAATTGGCTTCGGAAGGTTGTCTATGGGAAGCCGACCACCATCAAAGGGAATCCACTTCAACCCTTTAAGGCCGTTTCCTTCGGATGAATCCTTTAACAACTTCAGGGCGGCAGCCGCATCGGATTTTGTGATGGCCTCGGCAAAGGCGAGAATCCCGGGACTGTCCTTGAACCGACGGGCTTCCTTGAGCCTCACATGACAGGAGGAAAGAGGGGAATTCTCCCCGTCCGCATAGGCAGTGAGTTCTCCAAGCACATTCCCCTGCCCCACGCTCTCAAGCTGATCCGGATCCCCAAGAAGGATCAGGTTGGCATCATCCGGAAGCGCTTCGAGCAATGCCTGCCAGAGCAGGACGTCAACCATCGAACATTCGTCCACAATCAGCGTCGAACACGGCAATCGCCTGTCAGGGCCATAACTGCAGGCTGCTTTCTCGGGATTATATCCCAAGAGGGAGTGAAGGGTACGGGCGGAGTCGGCAATTCTCTCCAGTGATCGGCGGTGTGTGGAGAACTCCTCGGGAAGTGTTGCCAGCGAATCCGTAACGGCAGTTTTCATCCTGGCAGATGCCTTGCCGGTGGGTGCGGCCAGGCGGACTCTTGTCGGATCGGCTCCCTGCTCCAGAAAACAGGCCAGAATCCTGGCAAGTGTGTAGGTCTTTCCTGTCCCGGGGCCTCCTGAAATCATCGCAAAGCGACGCGAAAGAGCCGTCTTTGCCGCAATTTTTTGCAAATCGTCCGCCCTGGTATTTCCGAAAAGCTTCGCCAGGGTGTCATCCTCGGGGGCGGCACGGGTATGTCCCGTCATCTCCATGACATTCCGGGAGATCTTGCTCTCGGCAAGATGCATTCTTCTGCTCTGAAGATAGGTCTTTCCAGTCGATGCTTGAATGACCAGCGGAGAATCAGGTTTTCCCCATGCTGCGGAATACGTTCCTTCAGGAATGCTGACCTCGATCGCAGTGCTTCCGGACAACTCAGCCTGAAGAAGTTCAGAAACGGGTTTTACCAACGCCTCCGGGAGATTCCACCGGCGCTTTAACCAGATGATTTCAGGGGATTCACTCATTGTTGACAGGCGGTTGATGGCTTTTCAAAGAGATCATCAAGGTCTCTCATAAGTGATGGATCCGGATTTACATGGAAGATTCCCTCGGAAGTTCCGGATCGAATTCCCCTCAGGAAAACAACCCATGCACCCGCAATCGCTGCATCAGGCCCCAGGCGCCGACGCAAGGCTATCAGGTAGAGATGGGCCTGAAGGAGGTAATGACTCTGGCGAACACATTCACCCAGTGCTGCCGGCTCATAATTCTCGTTTGGCAACCTGTTGGTCTTCCAATCAATCACTCCCCATGAGTTCCGGTGCAATGCAATCCGGTCCAAGAACCCGTGCAGATATCCATTCAGATTCTCAGCAGGCAGTTCCCTGAGGGATTTTGCGTACTCCTTCATCCCATGCTTTCCAAAAACCCCGGCCAGGGCTGACGCACCGAACCCTTTCCTCATCGGGAGGTGAAAATGCCATTCCGAGGCCTCCGGTCGGGGACAGGCTTCACTGATGGGGCAGTCCATTCCATCCAACCGAGAACTTCTCAACTCTTCCAGCATTGCTCCCATTTGCTGAATGAAAGAGACGCCTTCTTGGGTCTCCTTGGAGGCAAAGGGATAGCTGCTCAGATATTTCTCCAGAGCACCGATCTCAAAGGGGGTGAAATCCCAGTTCTCAATCCATCCATGAACGGCCGTTCCTACCAAGGTTCCTCCGGGAGATTTTGCAAACGGATTCAAAATCCGGGGAGCTACTGGCGGCTCCATTAAACTCCTTGATGGAGCGCTTTCATTCGGGGCATGGGCATTTTTCTCCCTGGTGATGGAGGAAAACGAGGACATTCCCCATTCCCCTGTGATCAACCGGGCTTCCTGAGCCTCAAGATGGTGCGGAACAATGGCATCGGCAGAGCGCCACTTTGCCGGCGAAGCTTGCACCGCCGGAGGATCGCTGAAGACAATCGCGGAATCATCCGTGCACATCCGCTTGAGCACATCGATTCCCGTACGATGCCGAGTTCCCACCGCATCACTCCCGGATTGATCATAGCGCAGCAGCCAGTCCAATGCTGATTCGGGTTGAGGATTTTTTGTGACCATCCCGCCGTAGATCCAAACCCTGACTTGAGCCCGTGTCAGCGCGACATATGCAAGGCGGAGATTCTCCTCCAGTTCAAGAATCCTGATCCTTGGAATCCAAGCCGACTGGTCGTTGCTTGGTAACGAGGTCTCGACAAGATATGTTCCCTTTTCCGGCTCCCCCTCCGGGAGATTCTCACGAAAAGGAATGTTTGCCTTCCTGATTCCGTCGATCTTTCGGGCATTCCAAAGAAAAGGGCAGAAGACCAAGGGAAACTCCAACCCCTTGGCCGTGTGCATAGTGATGATGCGAACCGAATCCGCGTCGCTTTCGAGTTGAAGCTGACGTTCATCGACGAGAGTCCGCTCATCGGCTTTTCCCACTTCCTGGGCGTACCAACGGTGCATCTGTTCGAACTGTGAACCATGTTCCACATAAACGCCCTGAAGGAGATCAACGAGATGCCGCAGATTGGTGATGCGGCGCTCTCCCCCTTCCATCGCGGCCAAGCGCGAAACCACGCTCATTTTGTCATCGATCAGGGCAAAGACATGCGCAATGCCCCTGGAAAGGATGGCTTCATTCCATGAAACGAACATTTCAAGCACGGCATCTCCCCCACCCTCATCAAAGAGTCTCGCATGATCATAGCCCAGCAATCGGGTTGCCAGCGCAGCCCGCCTGAGCCCTTCGCGACGTGGATCATCGAGAGCATTGAGGATTGTAAGAAGCTCGCCGGCTTCATCGGATGCCATGACATCGTCTCCTGCCGCGCGGACCGCAGGGACATGTCTGTCCGTGAGAGCCTTGTGGACTTCCATGGCCTGCCATCTGTTGTAGACCAGGACGGCGAAGTCCTTGGGACGCACCGCCTTCTCCACCACCCCGGGCTTTGACGATCGGAGGGTTGGCTTGGAATTCAGAATGCGGACGATCTCATCGGCAACCTGACCTGCAATGTGTGCATTGGCAGCCTTAAGATCCCTTTCGTTCGGATGATCAGGTTCAATCCATGCTTCCAGTCTACCTTCAAGAGGCTTTCCATCGAGATGCAGCACTTCATCGTGGGTTAGCCCGGACACGGTGGGAATAAACTCCAGCCCCTCTTTCAGGAAGGAATCGGGCCGGGTAAAAAACGTGTTAGTTGCATGGACAAGGGATGCGGGCGCCCGGAATGTCTTTGTCAGGCTGAAGATCTCGACAGCGCGACTTTTGGCCTCCAGATAGGTGTTCACATCCGCTCCGCGGAATCCGTAAATGGCCTGCTTGGGATCACCGATCATGACCATACGGGATTTGCCCTCGGCACCACCTTCTAAAAACACCCTGCTGAAGATCTCGAACTGCCGGGGATCCGTATCCTGGGATTCGTCGATCAGGGCCACCTCATACCTGGAACGAAGCCTATCCGCGAGGATCGTGCCGGAATGTTCGTTCCGCAGGGCTAGCAAGACCGCCTCCACCAATCCGTCGAATGTGATTTCCCTGCTCTCGGCGAGGCGCTTGCTCACGGCGGATTGCACCCGGTTGATCACCTCGCATTGGAATTCCCAACGTAGAATCGGGAAGAGGCCCTTGATCTTGGACACCTTCTCGATAATCGGCGGAAGAAGTCGTTCCAGGGAATCTAAGGCTGGCTGATTTGCCTTTTTGGCAACCTTCCCGCTCTTCTTGACCCAGCTGTCGGAATGAATGAGCGGAATTTGGATCACCGCGGTGATGAAGTCGAAATCCCCGGCGGTGCCAATGTTGTCGAGCGCATCAAGGAAGGTCTTCAGCTGTGGCTCTGCCGGAGCCTTGGAATTCCAGTGTTTAACTTTCTTGAGTGCAGCGGCTATCTCCTTGGTTTCATTGACTGGAAAATCAGCCCTCCTGTCCCGTATCTCACCGAGCACCGTGTCAAACCCCTTGGGGGCAGGTATCAAGACAGGGGTATCCACCCCCAGCGCTTCATTGAGAAACTTCCTGTCGTCCTTTGGATCCCAGGATTGGGACACCGCGATTGGACCCGCGAGGGAATTCACGGCGATACGATGATCCCATTCGTGGTGAAGCGCTGTTTCGATCAGATCCTCGACGCTGGTGATGACTTCGGGAAGAGCTGGCAATCCGCACAACGCCCCCTCGGTTTGGAGCGTTCTTTGGCAGAAGGAATGGATCGTTGAGACGGTAAGCCGGTCGATGTCTAGGAGTGCCTGGCCGATGACCGAGGAAATCTTCTCCTGCCCGTACAGTTCCCTGAGACGATGCGTCCCCTCATGGTGCGTTGCTTCATCCGGTGCAGGCGGTTCGACAAGGCGCTCCAGCACCTTGCGGACGCGTTCCGCCAGCTCACCCGCAGCTGCCTTTGTGTACGTGACCAGCAGAATCCGATCCACGCTCTGCACGGTGCCGTCTAGGAGCAGCCGGGGGAGCAAGTGACTGATCGCATAGGTCTTTCCAGTGCCTGCACTCGCCTCGATCACGGAAAGCCCGGACTGCAGGACCTGCGTCTGTTTGGATGCGAAATCAAAAGTCTTCATGCTTCTTCCTCCACCTTCTGCACTTTCTGCCATTGGTGAATGGCCTCTGAGACAGGTACCCAACGCCTCCAGCAATTGGGATTCTCAAAAGGGTCCCGGTCCCGCCATGCAATCAACGCCGCCTCCGACTCCCCTTCGCCCGGAGCATCACCGAATCGATCGTTGATCCATGCCTCCATGGGGTCCTTACCCTGCCTTATCTTATCGGATGTTTTGGGGGCATAATGAAGGGGGCGATAGTGTCCTTCCAGATACCCTTGAATCAACAGGAGCAATAGCTCGGCAGCTCCTGTGGAGTCGGTTTTCGGGTGATGTTGGGAAGGCTCCGTGGGGCTCTTCTCCGAAAAAACATACGTCTTGAGATAATTCCCCTGTGCGACCGCAGCCAAAGAGGTGATCCAGGGAGCGGTGAAGTGCTTGGGAGACCCCATCTTGCCGATCCCATAGGCCAGCAATCCACTCCCATCCTTCATCATGCGCGCCTCCCCGACCAACTTGACGGTTCTGTCATTCGGCAAAGGCACATTCAAGGCGATCGCATAGCTCTCTCCGATCGATTTTTTAATGACCTCGGCCAGGGTCAGATTTCCCTTCAACAAAGCGTTGAAGTAACAACTTCCAAGCTTCTCGCCGGGAAGATTACGCCCTGCTTTGAGCTCTGCTTCCAGCAGCTCCAGATCACTTCCGGAGATCACTCCATTCAGGATGGACTCTTTCATGCTCCACTTTTCAAGGAATCCAAGCGTGATTGGAGACTGATCCAAATCACTGTCATGCTGTTGGTCAAACGGGAGCCGGATCCCCTGTTTTTTGATGAATGCTTTGGCCGGATCCTTCCAGAATGAGATCAGATCACTCAGGGCGATTTCCTCGGGGATCTCGGGATCGAGGTGCCGGTTTGCATTCCAAAATGGCTGTTTGACCTTCTCGGCAAGCGGTTTGATCTCACGGGCCACCGTGGCCATTTTGGGATCATACGATCCGGGCATCTTTCCATCCGGGATGAAGTAGTCTGCGGAAAACGGCTGAAGCCTGTGCTTGATGACCAGCCTCTCGGAATCCGCACCCATCCGATCCATGACACGGATCAGCTCGTCGACGCAGGAAGAAAAGGGGCTGTCCTTCATGGTGCGGACATTCCTGTTGGCTGCACAAATGATGAGGCGTTCCTTCGGAACAAGTAGGGCGTCGAGGAAAAGCTGCCTATCGTCGATTCTGGCATTCCGATCCCACAAGCAAGGATACGCACGCAGAAGATCCCATGCAGGGACAAGGCTTTCTCCGGGGAAGGCCCCGTCCTGCATCCCGACCATGCATAGCACGCGACAGGGGATGTTCTGGAGATGTTGAACGGCACCGAAGGTGATCTTGCCCGTCTTGTGCGTGCGGCGAGTGGATTTGTCCGTCGCGGCCGCAAACCAGTCCAGAATCGTCCCTGCATCAACGGGATCCATCTCCGGGAGCCGCTTCAAAAAGTCGACATGGGGAATGAGGGCCAGCAATGCCTCGTCCTCACCGGCCAGCTGGGTCTCCGCGGCCTTTATGAGACGCTCCGACCAACCTGCGACCGTTGCCGGATCCTCCCAGATCCGGAAAGTTTCGCTCAGGTCGAAAAACCACTTCTGGAAGCCCTGCATCAGCTCCGTGTCTCCGCCCAGTTGATCCGAAACAGGGAGGACAAACGATCCGTCCGGGTACTTTGCGTCCCGGATTCCGCCGAGGAATCTGCCGGCCACGAGTCGGTCCTGGGAAGACGACCACGATCCGGTTCCCACGACTGACTCCAGTCCGCGGGTGACACCGCACTGCCGGATCCACGATCTGGTGCGCTCCAGCTTCTCTTCGTCATCCCCGATACCGACTGCATTCCTCACCGCCTTGAGATGCAGGAGATTCATTAGTGAACTTGCCTCGTATCTCTTTCCCGATGAGATCGCCAGCAGCTCCTGCAGCCCCTCCACGACAGGATCCTTTTCCGAGCCCGGACGCTCGGTGAGCTGCACCTTGAGGGGATTGCTTCCCTGGCAGAGGACCGCATCGACCAGCGGGGCATAGGCTTCTAGGGAGGGAGCCACGATATGCACTTCATCCGGCTTGAGATCTTTGATCTCCGCAAAAGCACGCTGGATCTCATCGCGGAGCACCTCCATTTCACGGCGAGGGCCGTAGCAGGAGTGCATCCGGATGCTGATATCGTCGGTGGCGACCTCCGCCCGGCCGGGCTCCTGGAGTCGCAGGATGTCCTGTTGAAGCCGATTCAGTAGCGCTTGGGATTCGGGCCCTTTGCCAAACACCGGTTCCGGCCAGTGGGTGTATTGGGCATCCAACTTGCCCAGGAGATGAAAGGCGCCAATCGCATGGCGTCCCATGGAGACAAGCAGGGGATGCTTTCCCTCCAGGGCAAACTTCTCCGGGTCAGCGTCCGCGGGCGGAACCGCATTTTTCAACCGCAGATCGCCGAGATAGTCCAAGGATGGGAGCAGGACTCGAACCGTCACGTCCGAACCCGCCTCCTCGAGGAGGCAGAGAACCTCCACAAGCAGGGGATCGAGTGATCCTGTACCCAGCACCAGAACCTCTGGAAAATTCTTTCTCATCGCGGAAAGTGCCGCCTGATCATTCCGTAGACTCTTCATCCGGAGCACCGGGTGATCAGCCGCGATTTCCCGATTCAGATCCTGCCAAAGTTGGCGTTGCCACTCCTCGGCCGCGATAGCCCCGGCACTTGGCTTGTGCAGCTTGAAGGATTCGTTTCTAGCCCAGGCCTCCAGAATCGACGGGCGGAAGTGAGCGTATTGATCGAACTGATCGGCAATCACTCCTGCCATGGCAAATCGATCCCTTCCGGAAGGATTGTTCATGCCCAGATTCTCCGTCTCATACCGATGAACTTTGGAGAGGATCCTCCATGCCAGCTGCTCCTTTGCCCAGGATTCGCTTTCCCGACCGCTTTCCTTCGCCGTGACCAGGCGGATGAAGTCCTGCGGCATCATGAGATCGACTCCCATGCAGACACCCAGACGATCAGCCAACCTGATCTGGAGATTGTCCTCAAAAGCCACGGAGGGCACCACCACCCGGATGGGTATCACGGAATCCAACGGCTTGCCCAATTCCCCGGAGATGGCGTCGATCAGGCTTTCGAAGGATGAATGGGGTATAACCTTCATGAGTGTGCTGAGGCATGTCTCAAGATGATGGACTTTGCACATAAGGTCACGACAGGAAGTGTCCGTTTCTCACGAATATTTCCTCTCGGGACACAGGGCGGCGGCTTCCTCGACGAGATCAACAAGCTCCCGTTGCTTCTCCTCAGGCAGGGAATGGCGCCAGGAGACGGCGGCCATCATCCCCCATTCACGGATCTGCTCCGCATTTCCCTGGTTCAGCCAAATCTCCTGCCCCCCGACAAAGAGCCTGGGGCAGTGCCACTCGAATTCTTTGGGCCCTTCCCAAGTCGGAGGAAGATCCAGTTCACCGCTTTCCCTGCGACTTTCCAGTCCCTCCGTATTCTCCCGTCCTGTTTCCACGATCTCCAGAGCCTCGAAGTACCATTCTCTCAGGAGGCCATGGAGGTATTGGTAGAACGCCTCTAACGGCGATTTCATAAAAGCACTCCAGAGCTGAATGGCGGCATCCGTCTTTGGAAAAACGATAGGAAGTCGGCCCAACCACTCTTTGAGATCCCTCGCGTCGAGAGAGCGGCCTTCCCACCACCATTCCTCGGTAAGTTCCTCCGAAGTCTTCACCTCGAGAAGGAAATAGAGAGCCTGATCGACAAAGAATCTCAAGTCGGGTTTTCCCCCCTCCGCTTCCAAAAAACCGAGGAAAGTCGCTTCAACAAAGGCTCCCGTTGGCCTCCATCCGAGTCTCTCCAGATCATGGGTCAATCCGTTCCCCTGATCGACCAGTTTCCTAAGCTTGGGCTTCCAGTCCCTGATGATCGCGTCAGTTTCCTCAGAGGATCCATCGTGTAGTCCTGACGGGATCAACCGGATCGCCCTACCATCACTTTCCGGAATCAGACCACACTCTCCCCATGGAAGCATTGACTGAATGCTGGCATCAGGATGGTCACCTTGATTCCACGGATGGTCGAAACGGGAGTGTTTCATCCATAAAAACTATCAAAATCCCAGTGACAGCATCTGTCCATGAACCACAAAATTCACTTTTAGAGTCTTACCTTCTCCCTTCTGTCTTCGGATGGAACCGCTATCCTCTCTGTTATGGCACGCTGGTTTATTGCGAAATCACCCCCTAACTGCGACGAGGGGGAAATAGAGGCATATCGCGCCCTCAGCCAGCTCGACGACACCTGGACTATCCGCTGGTGCTACGACTATCTGGACGGCGGAATCCAGCGCGAGGGGGACTTTCTCATCCTCGGACCGGATGGCCGGCTGCTGGTGCTTGAGGTAAAACGCCGGTCCCGCGTCTTTACCCAGACCGGCTACAGTGATGGTGATCCAGATGGGAAACGCGATGAAGATCAGGTCCAAGCTCAGAAGGCCGGGGTAGTCAGGGCACTTCAGGAAAGACTCGAAAGTGGAACGGGTACCTTTGAAATCGCCTGGACCGTTTCAGCCCTCTTCTCAGCCAAAGGTAACTCTTTTGACCCAAAGACCCAAGGTCAGCCCTTCACCCACATCGGCGGTGCGGGACACCTTCGTAAACTCCCCCAGTACTGGGAGGAAATCACCTCTGGGGGTTACCCAACTAAGGATCGTGAAGCCGTCCGCAATCTTTTCCATGCCGTTTACGGGGATGCCTCCCACGAGGCTGAGGCCCGATTCATCTCAGAGACCGACCGGCTCCTTCATGACAAAGCAGCTACAGATATCTCGTTGCTTGAGGTCCTATCGGAAAACAGCCAACTCCTTGTGCATGGCGGGCCAGGATCAGGGAAAAGCTGGATGGCCGAGCGACATGCCCACCATCTTGCTGCGCAAGGAATGCACGTCCTTTTCCTCTGCTTCAACAAGGCACTCGGAGCCACCCTAACTCGATCCCTTGGACAAATCAGAAAAAAGGAAATCCAGGAAGCCGCCGGCAAAATCACCGTTCGAACCTGGGAGGACCTTTGTGAGGAACTCGGTGGCCGATATGCTCCCTCCGATCTTCCCAAAAAACCCTTTCCGGACGCACCCAGGGAAGTGAACGACCGCTACTATGCCGACCTCTCCTCCGTCCTTCTAGCGGCTGTCACGGCAGACAGTTTTGAGGCGCCCTACGACGCTCTGATCGTCGATGAGGCCCAGGATCACCGCAACGACTGGTGGGAAATCTACTTCTCGCTACTCAGGGGCAAAAACCAATCCCAGATGGGCATCTACTATGACCCAGCCCAGCGCCCCTCCTTCATGACTGGGGAATTTGAGATCGAGAAAATTTCCCCCGGGCTGCCGACTCGAGCACGAGTCCGACTCCTGGAAACCCGGCGCTACACACGTCCCATCTTCAATTACCTGAAGAGTCTCCATAGCGAGGAAACCGAACGACTGATCGGAGGACTCTACAGCTCACACCTGCTAGCAGGTCCCGAAGTGATACTGCGTCGCGTCCACAACCGAGAGGAAGCCAAGGCCCATGCTGGAGCCCTCCTCAAAGAATGGTTCGAGCAGAAGCTCGTCACCCCAGAGGAAACTCTGCTCCTGCTGCCTAGACACCCGTTCCTTCAGGAAGACGGCCTCTTCGCCCAGGATAGCTACTTCGCAAACTTCCCCTTGATCAGTGCGGACGATCCTAGGGCAGGAAACAAGGGTCTTCTACGGGTAAGCTCCTTCAATAAGGCGAAGGGCCTCGACGTTCGCGCCGTGATCTTACTGGATACTCCTAATTGGGATAAACTACTGCCCGAAAAACGGTATCCTTACTGGATGGCTTGTAGCAGAGCGCGGCAGATGCTGGCAGTAATCACGTCATAACCCTCATTCAGCAAGCATCTGGATATTTTTACTACAATTGAGGGAATTCCAATCTTATAAACTCGTCTTCGGAGTCCATGAGGCACTCAATATCAAAACAGTGTTTGTTATATAGTTCTTCTTGGCCTTCTTCAGAGAACGAGTATGCGATTTTGACATTCTTCCTAGGATTATCAACATCATAGATGATTTCTAGATATGCCCCGTTCTCGGATGGGCGCATAAGGATACTAATCGCAATTCCGAGATTATAGATGGCACGCGACTTTGTCTTTTTCCCAATAGCTAGTAGATACTTGTTTTTCATATTGATTACTCCTTCTCTATTTAGGGAGCAGTGGAGCCAGGAATAAAGCCGAAGGTGACAGTTCCCCCACCCACTGGTCCACATGCAATCCCTCCAGGATCTTCGTAGCTTCTGATTTTCAGACCAGGAAGAGTCACTAGATCTATGATTTCGGAGACAGTGAGATACTCCTCCGGGTCCTCCTTGGAGGGTACCCTCAGTTCTCCATCATCAGAATCAGGAACGTTTAGATGCTGGAGAAAGAGTTTGGAGCGATACTGAAATCCCGAATAAGCCGACACATCCACTGCAAGGAAAAGGAGGTGTTCGCAGATGCTGGCTTCATCCCAAGTCCACTCCTCAAGTTCAGCTGTGCGAGCACCAGGGTAATGCATTTTTCCACAGAAAGGGCAGTCGATTCGATCATCATCGTCCATGTCTGATGCCCTGCTCTCCTTCTGGCTTTGACTGATTTCACTCATGGCTTCCCAGTATTGTTCCTCAACTAGGCTAACAAGTGATTCCTCATCATTCAGCTCTGAAGAGATAGAGATCGGGATAATCGTCTGCTGCGAATAGATAGCTACATACGCTGCCTGTTTGCTCCCGTCTGCAATCCAGACATCCAAACCATCACCATCCTGATTACCGTAGATTTCAACTGAAATTAGGACCCCTGAACCAATTGGGTAATTCAATCCTGCATTTGCGAATTTCAGGGGAGTTACTTGCATCGGATTCACCGAAGCGCTCATGTTCCAGACTTTTTCCAAAAGATCGGATAACTTTTTTGTATTCATAAGATAAGTCTTTTAAGACTCAACTGGAGCGAAGCCGAGATACATCACTCCATTCCAGCCGCAGTCATGGCGGAAGACAACAGCACCGGGAATGGTGATTCGAGACGCAATCTCCTCCGTGATGATAGTGTTCTCGTCGATGTTACCCAGATGATCAATCAGGCGCTGACTAACAAATCCTCCGTTTCCGGCGAAATTGGTGAAGAGAAGTGAAGGATCTGACTCATCGATCTCTCCGTCTTGGGCAATAGCGATGCCAGAATAGGGCGAGTAGAACTTCTCCACCTTTTCGCCGATTTCGATGATGGGCGTGGGCATGGGTTTCAGTATTTGATGAATTTCCTAACGAATTCTTCGGCTGGTTTTTCTAGAGAGCTGATGGAGCCGCGTTCCAGACTTGGAGGGCAGGAGCATCCCTCGCCACACTGCATCCCGGTCTCGATGGTCAGATCACCGGTCTCGGGATTAAAATCTAAGAAGAGAACTGAGGCATCGGTCTCACCCCCTGGGAACTCTTCATCTTCACTCAGGTCATAATCCTTCCCATCCACGAAGCTGACTGGCTCTCCCACATAGGGTGAGGCAATATCTAGAACGAGCGTTTCTCCGGCTTTAAGTGTTGCTTCCAGCTGAGGAAATCGTTCAGCGCGATCATATCGTGGAAGATTATCCCAGCCCTGGGCGTAGAGCCCTTCTCTCTCGGCTTCAGTTGCTACTGTAGCTGCTTGAAACTCCTCACCACATACTCGATCAGTGAAATCGGCAACGGCGGTGAGGAGGCCTTGTAGATCGAAGGATTGGAGAGGTGTCGTGATTTTCATAATTCAGGGTATGTCTGGTTATATGCTTCCTATCATGACGAGACCGGGCATCGCTGGATTGGTGAGGACGTAAACGATCATGGGGTTGTTGGAGATATGTTCTCAGTGCAGAGGAGTAAGGCTCGGGCTTATGCGCATCTCTAAGAGGGCAATGGAGGTAGGCCTAGCTCTTTGAGGTATTCATTGTGCTTCGCTGTAGCCTTGTGGATGGCTTCCTCGATTTTCACTAATTCGCCGTGGGTTGCCTCTAGGTCGATCTCGGGTTCGGCCTCCGCTGTGCTGATGTAGCGGGAGATGTTGAGGTTGAAGTCGTTTTTCTCGATTTCCTCCATCGTGACTCGGCGTGAGTAGCGATCCTCTTCCTTTCGGAATTGGTAGGTATCGATGATCTTCGCGATATGCTCCGCGCTCAGTTGGTTCTGGCGTTTGCCTTTCACGAAGTGCTCGGCGGCGTTGATGAAAAGCACGTCGTCGGGCTTCTTGCATTTCTTGATCACCAGGATGCAGACCGGAATGGCAGCGGAGTAGAAGAGGTTCGCAGGAAGTCCGATCACCGTGTCGATGTGACCATCCTTGAGCAGCTTGGTGCGGATGCGTTCCTCGGCACCACCACGGAAGAGGACGCCGTGTGGCAGGATGATTGCCATCACACCCTCGTCCTTGAGAAAGTGGAAGCCGTGTAGCAGGAATGCGAAGTCGGCGGCTGACTTGGGGGCGAGGCCATGGCTTTTGAAGCGCACATCATCCGCCAGTGAATCCGTGGGTTCCCAGCGGTAGCTGAATGGGGGATTGGCGACTATGGCGTCGAAGCTAGGCTTCTTCGCCGGGTTCTGCTCTCTCATTATGTCCCACTCATTGAGCAGGGTGTCGCCGTGATGGATCTCGAACTCAGAATCTTTCACCCCGTGCAGCAGCATGTTCATGCGAGCCAGGTTGTAGGTGGTGATGTTCTTCTCCTGGCCGAAAATTTTTCCAATGGTGCCCCCCGCCTTGGAGACCTTCTTGCGTACGTTGAGTAGCAGGGAGCCAGAGCCGCAGGCGAAGTCCATCACGCTCTCCAGGTGTTTCTTGGTACCTGTTTTCGGTTCCTGGCTATCCAGCGTCACGATCGCGGAGAGGATGTCGGAAATCTGCTGCGGGGTGTAGAACTCGCCCGCCTTCTTGCCAGACCCCGCTGCGAACTGACCGATCAGGTATTCGTAGGCATCACCCAGCGCGTCGATATCGGTGGAGAACTCGGCGAGCCCTTCGGCGATTTTCTGGATGATCGCGCAGAGCTTGGCGTTGCGGTCGGTGTAGGTCTTGCCCAGCTTGGGAGAACTCAGGTCGATCTCGGAGAAGAGGCCCTGGAAGGTGCTCTCGAAAGATTCCGTTTCGATGTATTTGAAGCCCGCTTGGAGCGTGTTCAGAAGCTCCGCATTCTGGGTGCGTGCCAAGTTGGCGATGCTATTCCAAAGGTGCTCGGGCTTGATGACATAGTGCACCTTGCGGCGCATCTGCTTCTCGAACTCCGGGATGTCGTCCTGGTTATTGGCATACCATAGCGCCAGTGGCACCTCGCGGGTGTCTCCACCCACTTCGGGGTAATCCCGTCCGAGTTCTTTCTTCGCCGCCGTCTCGTAGTTGTCGGAGAGGTAGCGTAGGAAGAGGAAGGAGAGCATGTAGTCGCGGAAATCATCCGCATCCATCGCCCCGCGCAATTGGTCGGCGATGTTCCAGAGGGTGTTGCCCAGTTGCTTTTGATTAGTTTCGGTCATGAATTAATCTCCTCAGGGGATGGGAAAAGCCGTTGCATCAGGCCTTTCTTGTGGGTCTTGAGGGTTTCTAGCTTTTGCGTCTCGGCGGTGATCATGGCGACGAGGCTGCTCAGGCAAGAGGCGATGCGTTGTTGTTCGGCTTCGTCTTTTGGAATGCAGAGCGGACATTCGGTAACGCTGCCTTTGCTGAGATGGGTCTGATTAAGACCATCGTCGAAAGCTAACAGGCTAGGGTGTCGATTAAGGGCATAGTATAGGAATTTGCCGTCAATCTTGTTGGGCCGGAGTCGGCAAACTCGCTGGTTCACCGCATACCGTTCGTTTGCTTCCACGAAGTAGCATTTCGCAAGCGCCTTGCCTTTTGGCAGATCGCTAAGAACCATCAGGACTTCGCCAGCTTTGGCGATAAGGTATTCGGCGTTTGTATATTTCCGAACAGTTCCGTCGGTCGAAATGAACCGGGAGTTAACTACGACATATTTCCCGTTCTCTACGATGTCCTGCTCATAGGCTTTGCCGTTCTCATATGTGGCCAGCTGACTCAGTTCTTCGGTCACCCACTCCCCGGCGTTTTGGAGCTCGGGAAAGCGGAGGCAGGGTTGGGTTTCTCCTTCGCGGGGGAATAGCTGCTGCATCAGCCCTTTTTTATGGTTTTTGAGTGCGTCTACTTTGCGGGCTTGGACGGCAATTAGATCGTCTACAGAACTCAGGCACTCGGCGATTTTTTGTTGTTCGGGGTATTCGGGTGCCGCTATTGGAAGCGTAAGGAACGTTTTCTCATTCAAACGCTTTGAGCCGGTGCCCGTCATTTTCAGCTCAAGCGCGCAATAAACATTCTCGCGGGATAATTGATAGTAGAACCACAGCGGGTGGCATCGTGGTTTGAAGTCGAAACACGGAAGGTCTTGGGATGTTTCGAAACCGTCAAGAGCGACCGGAACTATGCCAAACGCTCCTTTTTGAATGTTCTGTTTGCCGTAAATAAACTGACCCGCTTTCCGGCAGAAGTTATTCGTCGATTCTGTTGATTCAGTTCCCCGGTGCTCGCGGTGTTCAACGCCCTGCAAGTGAAGCTTGACGGTGATTCGCTTTGACGGGTCATTCAACGACGATGGAATCCGAGACTCACTAAGGTAGCATCCAATGTCCTCCAAAGCCCACCCGCCGGCATTGCGAAACTCCGGAAACCGCAGCTTCGGCAACAGCGCGGAATCAGCCTTCGTGGCGGCTGATTGGGTCTTACTGCTCATACGCGCTGAGTCCAGAAATGTCGCGACCTCCGGACCGTTTAGTGAGAATGGGGTGGAGGTCAGCCATGAGGGCGAGCTCGGTGTCCTTGCGTGCTTTCCAGCCTAGCTCAAGCGGAGCCAACAAGTCGGTTAGTTGCTCACCATCGAAGATCATGCGATCAAGGATGCCCGCCACGAAAGTTTGAAGGGCGTCGGTAGCGAGGCCGTGCTTCGCTGCAATGGCGGCGAGTTCCTGGGCATTCTTCTCGGCCTTGAACCGGGTGTAGCCGTCACGGATGGCAGTCTCAGAGAGGCCTTCGCCAGCCTGGAGCGTGCCGATGTATTCGGCGATATCATCCCGCTCATTCATGAAATTGGCATCGGAGCTAATGAGGCCGATGAGCTGCTCACGGGTCATCTTCGACTTGCCCGGAGTCTGCTGAGAGAAGCGAGCGATGAGGCCCATGATGTAGTCGTAATCAATGACGGCGGAAGCGAAGAGGACGAACTCGAAGTCGATCTGGTCCACGGTGTCGTCCGAGCCTTCCCCCTCTGCTCCTTTGCCGGCTTTGCCCTGCTGCTCTTTGAACTTCTTGGCGGTCTCCAGATACTGGCCTTTGAAGCCCCGCAAGTTTTCCTCTGGTAGCACCTGCGCGATGGCAGCTTTGTGCTCGTCGGTGAGATCGGTGTATTGGTCGAGCTGGGTCTTGAACCGCTGGACCTCCTTGAAACACTCGATGAAAACGGCCTTGGCGGCGTCTCCTTTCAGATTTGCCACAGCGGAGGGCGTGCAGTCGAGGCCTTGGGACTTCATGAAGGCATCCAGCTTCTGCATGGCAGTCTCTAGCTTCTGGATGACCACGGGAGCCTTTTCCACGAGCCAGATTTCCCGCGCCAGCTCACCGGTCTGCTCCCCGCTAAAGAGGGCGATGGCGGCATCCACGGAATCCTGCTGCTGGCGGAAGTCGAGGATGTGGCCGTAGGGCTTGGTGCCATTGAGCACGCGGTTGGTGCGGGAGAACGCCTGAATCAAGCCGTGATGCTTGAGGTTCTTGTCGACGTAGAGGGTGTTCAGGAACTTGGAATCAAAGCCAGTGAGCAGCATGTCCACCACGATGGTGATGTCGATCTTGTGGGCGTGCGGGAAATCAGCGTTGGGCCACTGCTGATCTTTGATGCGTTTCTGCACGTCCTGGTAGTAGAGATCGAACTCGCCGATGCGGTGATTGGTTCCGTAGCGGGCATTGTAATCGGCAAGGATGTCCTTGAGAGCGGCTTTCTTACCCTCAGGGTCCACCTCGTTGTCAGCCTGCTCCTGCGGCAGATCTTCCTGAATCTGCTTCACATCGAGATTACCCTCGGCTGGTGGGGAGAAGACACAGGCGATATTCAGTGGCTGGAACTCGGGATCTGCGGCCTGTTTCTCGGCCTGCATGGTCTTGAACAGGGCATGGTACTCGATGGCGTCGTTGATGGAGGAGGTGGCGAGGATGGCATTGAAGCGACGCCCCCCGGTGGCGGCGTCGTGCTTGGAGAGGATGGCCTCGATGACGGCTCGCTTCGCCAGGGCCTCGCCGGGCTTAGGTGGGTTTTTCCCGGACTCCTCCTTGGGCGCAAAGTAGTCCACGTGGAATCGGAGCACGTTCCCGTCCTCAATGGCGTGGGTGATGGTGTAGGCGTGGAGCCGCTTCTGAAAGAGGTCCGCCGTGGTGCGCATGGATGCCTGCTCATCCTCGATCTTCTGCTGGGAGGCATTGGCCTCAAAGATGGGGGTGCCGGTGAAGCCGAAGAGCTGTGCCTTGGGGAAAAACTCTTTGATGGCCTTGTGGTTCTCCCCGAACTGGGAGCGGTGGCACTCATCGAAGATGAAGACGATGCGTTTGTCGCTGAGCGGCGCCAGCATCTCCTTGTAGGTGGGCTGGTCGTTCTTCTTACGCTGCTGGTTGCGCTTGCTGCTCTCATCCAGCGCGAGGCCGAGCTTCTGGATGGTGGTGACGATGACTTTATCCGCATAGTCCTCCGAGAGGAGGCGACGGACGAGGGCGGCGGTGTTGGTATTCTCCTCGACGCAGCCTTCCTGGAAGCGGTTGAACTCCTCGCGGGTCTGGCGGTCGAGGTCCTTGCGATCCACGACGAAGACACATTTGTGAATGTGGTCGTTCTCCTTGAGCAGGGTTGAGGCCTTGAAGGAGGTGAGAGTTTTGCCGCTGCCGGTGGTGTGCCAGATAAAGCCGTTGCCGTTATCCTCGTCGATGCACTTCACCAGGTGCTGCACGGCATAGACCTGGTAGGGCCGCATGATCATGAGCTTCTGCTCTCCGGCGAGCAGCACCATGTAGCGGCTGATGGTCCTACCGAGGTCGCACTTCTTCAGGAAGCTCTCCGCGAACTCGTCGAGATGGGTGATCTTGCGGTTGTCCTCGGCGGCGAACTCGTAGATGGGCAGGAAACGCTCGTCGGCGTTGAAGGCAAAGTGGCGGGCGTTGTTGTTCGCGAAGTAGTAGGTGCGGTCGCGGTTGCTGACGATGAAGAGCTGCATGAAGCAGAGCAGCGTCTTCGCGTAGCCGTTGCCGGGGTCATTCTTGTAGTCGACGATCTGCTCCATGGCCCGGCGGGGATTCACGCCGAGGGTCTTCAGCTCGATCTGGACGCAGGGCACGCCGTTGATGAGCAGGATCACATCATAGCGGTGGTGGCTGTAGTCGGTGTTGATCCGGAGCTGGTGGATGACCTCGAAGTGGTTTTTGCACCAGTCCTTGAGGTTCACTAGGGAGTAGTTCAGCGGCGTGCCATCGTCGCGGGTGAAGCTATTGAGACAGCGCAGGGTCTTGGATGCAGTGAAGACATCCGGCGTGACGATCTCATCGAGCAGACGGGCGAACTCCGCATCGGTGAGGGCAACTCCATTCAGGGCTTCGAATTTTTCCCGAAAGTTACGCTCCAGCGAGGCGCGGTCGCGAATATCAGGCCTGTGCTCATATTTCAGGCTCCGGAGCTTTTCGATGAAGGAGTCCTCGATGTCTCCTTCGCGGACAACCGTTTTTTGTGTAGGAGCAGAGAGCCCGTCGGGGTATTCGGAAGAATGCATTGAAGGATTTGTTGTTAAGGTGTGTTCCGGATACTAAGGAAGCCCTGAATTCAATAATCTTTGGGGATTAGCTTGATGTCTCGCAACTGCCGAAAGGGTCAAAACTTATGCGAAGAGATATCCTTTCACAACTTGAAGGGCTTCTTCACGATCTAGTCCTTTGATTTCGAGCGATATATACGCACGCAAGGGGATGTCGGGGTAATCGGGGTTTGGTCCTGCAATCATCATCTCTTGATACTCAGTCCCTATTTCTTCCCATGTAATGCTACAACAGCTCCATTCATTTTCGTAGTCACAGGGTTTATCAGCGTTCTCCCAGGCTAATCGCTGCCTTTTGTCAAACTGCTCCCATGTCTCACCGGCTGCATGGCTCGCTTCAATAATTTCAAGAGCTGGTTGAAGTTCATCATAAACCTCAGCAATACCTTCAGGATAATACTCAGCGATGTAGGAACTATAATCCTGCGGCAAGGTATTTACCCACTCTTGCTGCCTCAGACTCAGTAGTACAGGCTTACGAATTAAATAATCTGTAAGCCACTCTTTATAGAAAGACTCTCGATCTATCCTAGCTGGAATCTCGGGCACCGTTACATCACTCCAAGAACGAGGAGGTAAATCATCAAGAAGGATTGTCGGACCTGATGGGAGAGGCATGATATGAGTCTGTGAGTTTAAAATTCTACTATTTCTTCGCTCGTTTCTTCTTAGAAGCTGTGTTCTTTGTTTTTTTTAAAGCAAAACTTGCCACCTTCTTCTTGTTCTTTTCATTAGTGTAAAGAATAGTACATTTGATTTGCGCGAGCATAGCTGCACATTTGTCTGAGATTTCATCAATGTACAAAGCCACAAATATACGCCAATTGTTTAAATCAAAGGATTTATCTAAAATACTGAGGTTTTTGCAAGTTATCGCACTGATCTTGGAATCAGACAATATTCCAATATCAAAGAAAATCTTCCCAGAGCCATTTCTTGCGTAGTTGATCAACATGGCTATCTGATCGTCTGATAAACAGGAGAGAGCGAACTCAGATAAATGAATAGATGTATTGTTCCTTGGGTTACACAGCGCCTTGATAGCCTCATCAGAGGCTGATTCTGTCTCATAGAGATAGACAGAGTCATTTCCATCTTTAAGAATCTTTTTAGCTGTTTTCTTATCCAGCGATGCCGCCGTGTAATCTGACACATAACCCGTAGAAGCATTTTCATTCAGCCAAGTAAGAAGAGCCTTTTTTGTCCTAATTGGTGTATATGGGGCATATAAGATTCCATCAACATTGCTGGCAACTCTAGCCATCCACTCCCCTCTCACTTGTTTATATCCGCTTTCTTTCGTTTTGTACGGTTTCGCTACCATCCGTTGAACAACAATCTTACCGCATTTAAATCCAATTTTTGATGCGTAAGAGTAGTTTGCTATTTCAGGATCATCTTTAGGAGAATATTCACGTGCTTCAAGATATTGACCATAATTATTCAACAAAGTATGATCCCCAACTTCATATCCATTCTTTTCGGCCCAATCCGAAAATATTTCGGAGAAGAAAATGAAAAATGTAATTTCATTAGCCTGATCGTCTAATAGCTCAATAAACTTCTCAGTGTTTTTGAATGATTCGAACTCCTCGTATTGTTCATACAAGTAGCGCCAGTTCTGCCCTGACTCTGTGAACCAATACTGCCATGCTTTAGAATCGGGATCGTCTGAGGCATAAAGCTCGAGGGCTACCCCTTCCGACTTTACTCTCTGCTCAGCTGGAATCCATTTAGGAGGCTGCTTCCGAATGCCAACCTTGATCTTTTGACCGTTCTTCTTGGCCCAGTCCTTAATGGCTTTGAGGGTCTGTTCTGCTTTCATTGTATCCTGGATCTTTCGAAAATGAAGTAGGGGCTGTGTTTAATCTAAAAGAGCAAAACCAAAGTAGGCACCGAGGCAACCTGGTGCAGGTGTATAACATGCATATTTAACTGCTCCTGGAATACGGACCGAGGAGGTAAAGCCATCAAAGCCATACTCGTTATCCTCAGGTAGCTCTGGCCTCGACTCCTGATTATCAGCGAGAGCCATGTGCTCATTGAAGCGCTTGGAGCGATACTCAAACCCCTCATCTGTTGCTACAAAGAGGGTGTGTTCGCAGACGCATGTGGCAGGATCGAAGATCCACTCTTCCGCCTCCTCCCCATTACCAGGGTAGGTCATGCATCCGCAGAAGGGGCAGCGGATTGGTTCCGAGGGATCAGGTTCTATTACCTCTATGGTTGGCGAGTCGTTCATGAGATCGTCGTTTTTAGTGATGCTTTAAGAACAGCAATGCCCTTTCGGCATCACGTTCGAGCTTCTTTAGTTCGCGGTTGTATTGGGCCTTACTGACATCACCGAAGACTTCGGGAATCACGCATAATGTAGCCAAGAATCCCTCGGCAAATTGTTTTGGAGAGCACAGCCCCTTGACGAGTAACATCGGAAGTACTGTCGGGCGTCCCATGTAGCTGTCTCCGAAGTAGTAGTAGGTATGGACCACTGACAACTGCGCAAGAGATAGGCCCTTGAGGTCATTGTCGAGTACCTCGAAGTAGCGGACGTCGCTCGGGTTTTCTTCACCATAGGACTTTGCTTTTAATACCTCATGAATGTTAGTTCCCTCAAAGATCATGAGATCAGATTGCGACCATGATGGGCATTTGATCCCTCGATCCTGGCAGTATTCGAAAAAAGGCTGCAGGAGGGCCATCTGATCAACTATCTCAGGCCCGGCACACAATGCATGGATAGGGTCACAGGTTGCACGATAGGCGAGTGAATTTCTGAATTCGACGAGAAGCTCATTCTCCGGATCGGATATCCCATTACTGAACCCGATGAAGAATGTGCATTCGTGACAGAGAAGAGCCTTGTTCTCGGCGAAGTGCTCATCTCCCCCTTCTGCGAGTCTATCCAAGACCCACTGGGCATAAAAGCGGCTCGGTGTCCTGAAGACAGCTCCAAAAGGAACTAGGAGATCCTTTCCGTCGATTGAGATACCGAATCCTCCCTGTGAGATCTCCGTAATTTTGAAATCATGAAGCTCGCCGGCGGTCTTTGGTTTGACCTTAGCGACTGAATCTTGATTCGTTTTTTGGGAAGGCATAAATATATTATAATTGGCTCAGCTGAATATTTTCGTAGAGCCAAGCCTTCAGTTCAGAAGATGTTTTGAGCCCATCAGCCTGCTCAAAAAAACAAGTGAAGCCATCCTCATCTGCACAAAAGGTTCCAACTTCACCCCTTCCACTTACTCCAATTGTTGTTGGATAGGGATAGTCATTCCAGGGCTCTCTGAACTGTATTATCTTCCAAGCCCCATCACGACCAACAAAACAAGCTTCTCCAGAACATGCGCTTTCAAAACTAAGTTTGTCTATATTCTCCAAGTCATTCTCTGCATTGTGAATTAGGCCTTTGCTATCAAGCCAAGCGCAAAGTGTTGGGAACATGACATATTCGAGATAAAACTTTACTTTAGCAAATCCAAGATTTCCTAGAAGAGCAGGTATGCCTTCTTTTATAACCTCTTCATCAGACCTGAGCTTGAATCCTCGGTAGAAAAACCAACGCTTTTCTTTTATATCTATCTCTGAATCACCTTCCCGAAACATAAGATAGCTCCCAGCTTGTCCAGAGGACGGAATCCAACACGCAAGAGAGGCAGGTGCTTCCTCGACGACATCGGGTTCGCGGACGGTCAAGCAAACTCCAGACTGATCCTCGGGCAACTCTTCAGGTTTTATGGTGCGCCTAAGATCAAGAAATGCTGGCGGCTCTCTCAGGATAACGGCGTCGTAATTCAGCTGGCTCTCTTTAGCCCAGCAGTGAACAGCTTCTAGTATGGAATCGTTGGTCATTGGGGAGGTAGCTACGGATGTACCACTTGGAGGGATGAGTGAAAGGAAAAAGGGGAAAAGTGTTCAAGCCGCCTCTGCCACAGGAGCACAGGAGCGTAGCAGGGCGTTCTCCACCTCCAGATGTTTCTGCTCCTGGTGCATCAGGGCGATCGTGGCCTCCTGCTTGGCGGAGAGTTCCCTGAAGTGGCGTTTGGAAGCCTCCTCCGCGGCGAGGCGCTCACGGAGCAACTCACTCTCTCCGTTCACCTTGCGGATGATCAGGAGGGATACGATGAGGGCGGGGAGAAGCCCGAGACAGAAGCCGATAAGGGGTGGGGTCATGATTTTAGGGGTTTAGACTGAAGGCTGTTAGACTGTTAGTAGGGAGCGGTAGGGAAAAAGACTGCACCAGAAAGCGCCTACTCGGCATCCTCCTGCAGGGCTGTCTCCCCATCCTCAAGTTCCAGTTCGCCAACACCTTGCAGCTGGTGTCCGGAGTTGCCCTCAATGCTCCCGAGCATCGCCATGATGTTCTGCTCGACGATATCGATCTGGGCCTCTCGACTTTTCCAGATCTTCTCCATCGCCCTGCGCTCTTTGGTGATCCCGTCTCTGAAAGTTGTGTGGGCGCCAACAATGCTGACCACGCGATTCCGAAACTCAGGGCTGGTGACGTAGGCGTAGAGGTGTGCAGCGTTCTGATCAGCGTGCTGATGGACTTTCTTCTCCAGCTGCACCTGCATGAGTCCCCACCGGAGAGAGCGGATCAGGGTCATGGCCGATGAGAAATCCGATACCCAGACACCATCCTTAAACCCGCATCCATGGATGTCTTTGGGGAGCTGCTGGGTGACGATCACTCCCACATGGGCTTTCACGCGATGCATATCCTCGCGGAGCTTGGCGGACCAGTCGGGTTCCCACTTTTGGGTGCGTTTTGTCTCGAAAAGAATGCCTCCACAGGCCGTGCCAACATCATTGCAGACTTCAAGGATGATATCGGCACCCTTTACCCCGGATTTCACCTCGATCACCGTGTCGCGGGGGAATGTGGAGCGCAGCTGATCCTCAAAGGTGGACTCAAGCGCAGCTCCCTGATTCTGCATCGATCCCTGAGCGGCTTTGCGACTTGCCTCCTCGAGCTTGCCCTGGACAGTTCCAAGCTTGAGTTCCAATTCACGAATCTTCAGGTCGGCTTCCTGTTGAAGACGCTGCTGAAGCTCCGTGGTGACCTGTTCGATGCGTAGCTTGGCGGCAGCATCGGCGGCCTGCTGTGCCTCAATGCGGGCCAGACGCTGGCTTTCGGTGAGTTCGGTGTTCTGCTTTTGCAGATCCTCGAGCTGTTTGACCAAGCGGTCAGCCGCTTCCTGGCTCTGAAGCTCGCGTTGCTTCTGAAGCTGAGCCTCGCGCTCCTGTACTTCCTTTTGGGCCTTCAGTGCGTCCTCAATCGCCTTCTTCTCACGAGCAGCAGCTAGTGCCTGAGCCTCAGCAAAGCGCTGTTCACTTTCACGGGCGAGTTTCTCGCGCTCAGCCTTGAGGCGTTGCTCGATCTCGGCCTGAGCCTGCTGATTGACCTGCTTCAGCAAAGCTTCGGTCATCTCGAACTGATGACTACATTGGGGACATTGGATGGTATTGGACATGGCTTTTTAGGAGCTAGTAGTTAGAAGCTGGGAGATGGGGGGTGAGTCTGTGTGATGGAAGGAAGTATCGAGAGGGACTCAGGATTTCCGAGAAATAACCGAGGCGGTCCATGCCGTGAGATCGGCGCCTGTCTTGAACCCCTGCCCTCTCAGCTCAAAGGTCAGGAAGCCCTCCTCATCGGCATAGAAGGTAGCCGCCTCTCCCTTGCCGGAGATGCCGAGTGTGATGTCGTAGCCGGCTGGATCCTTGAACTCGACAAAGAGCCAATCCCAGATTCCGATCTGATCCGCCAGGGTAGCGGCATCGCCGCAGAACTCTTTCTTCTCCACGACTTCGTAGGCCAGTCCCTGATCCGCAAACCATTCGTCAAGGGATGCCTCATAGACGTGCTGGAGGAGGAACTTGTCCGTTGTTCGGTCGATCAGGGAGATCAGCGAGGCCTCGTCGTTGAAGTTCGGGATCCAATGCAGGGGAATCTCGTCATCATCCTCCGCCATAGAACTCCAGGAGCCCTTTTTCAGGGAATCAGGGATCCAGAAACCGATGTGGGCATCGGATCCTCCGTTGCTAGCCGCATCGATGAAGACATGAAGCCCAGCTCCGGCTGAGGCGATGTCGTCAGCCGTTAGCAGGGGACGCATGTCGAGCTCGGCTGGCGGCAAGTCGCGTTTTGTAGCGATGATGGTGATGTTGCGGGCGGCGGCCCAATCGATGAGAGCGGTGCGGATGGTGTCGATGGTCATGGTGTGAAGGGGTTTAGGCTGTAGGCTGTTAGACTGTTAGGAGGCAAATAGGTGATCGGTTATGGGTAATCGGGGTGGATAGACGAGGCTGGCTTGTTTGATACGGGCACTATGGCATGTGTGCGGTGACAGGGAGTGTCGCCTCATGACGGATTTCTTAAAAAACGCTCACGAGTGGGAACTGGAGTGGGCAAGTAGAGCGGGGAAGAGACCTTTCCCCTCATGCAGGGCGGGGATGATGTCATGGCACCATACCCACCACATCGTTACCGCAAGAAACGCAATCAGGCCTACGTAGAGAGTGCCCATCAATAGGCGCTTCGGGAGGGATATCTGGCGGAAGGAATGATCCCGCGCAAGTTGGGCAGCCGTCTTCTTACGGAAAAGCGAGAAAACCACGGGTAGCATCACGACGAGCGCAAGGATCACCACCGGGGCGTGCACATGCCATGCTAAGACCGCCAGAATGAAGTAACCGGGGATCCAGAGCCAGCGGGTCAGCGCGAGGGCAATGTGACCCCCGTCGAGACATCCCAAGGGGATGAGGTTGAAGAGGTTCAAAAAGAGGCCGAAGAATGCGATCTCGGTGAAATAGTAGATGCCCGTGATGCGATGAATCAGCAGGCAGGCTACTGCTCCCAGCGTTCCGAAGATCGGTCCTGAAATTCCCAAAACGGCCTCTTGCCAGGCATTTCGCATCGGCTGCTTCATGTCGATGACCGCGACGAGGTATGGAATGAAGATCGGGACGCTCGTGCGGGCCCCGTAGTAGCGGGCGGCGAGCAGATGCCCGCACTCGTGCACGAGGAGAAGGATGATGAATCCAGTGGCGAGCTCCCATCCCAACTTGAGTGAATAGAGAGCGATCGAGATCAGCATGGATACGATGCTCCATACGGGTGCCGGGATGACCCGCAGGATCCCGATCCTCCCGTTCACGGCCATGAGAACCCCGAGCATCGGCACGAGAATCCTCGAATACCCCCAATTGCCTATCCTCTGCCATTTCGTCCTGCGGCGATCCCGGATCCATTCGTGGACGCTATCGTGTCGTCGACCGCAGAATGAAAGTTCGGACTGGAGAAGTGGTGGAGAGTGCACGGGACTGAAGGGTTACAACGCAGCAAGAGCCGAGGAGCGGTACGGGTAGCTAAGCGGCGAACCCGATAATTCTGGGATCCTTCCCGGGAGCAGCGTCGGCATCGTAGATCTCCGCGAGGGTATATTCTTTCTTCGGTGAAAGAGTGCGTCCGTTTTTGGCTGCAAGTTTGTAAGCCCGGTCGTGGGCGATCAGTGGAAACTCGCGGTATGCCAGAAGGCGTCCGGGGCGCCTGAGGGCGGCATCGATGTCCGCGAAGCGGCAGTTGATGGTGGCCAGGACCTGCAACCGCACGAAATCACCGAGCATTCCCGAAGTGAGGTTGAGAAGGCTGGAGACTAGGCTGGCACCGGCTCCCCCGGAACGGGCCAGCAGGGCCTGCTCCGCATCCTCAAGGATGAGGATGAACTGCTTGCCCCGGTGCTGGATCTGCTGATTGGCCCAGAATCCGACGAAGGAGCTGCTCGCAATGACGTCGACGGCACTCGGTGGCACGTAGTAGGCCACATGCGTTTTGCGAAGGACGCCGAGAAGGTGCCGGATCGCGGTTGTCTTCCCGCATCCCGGTACGGATTGGAAGATGCTCAGGCCGGTCTTTTTTTCGGTGATCTTACGCTGGAAATCACCGAACCAATCCGGTGCGTCTTCCCCGTAGTGGAGGCTCAGATCCTCGTTGCTTAGGATGGTGTCGGCATCGAGGGTGACGCTTTCGGTTTCAATCCCCATTCCGGAGTTGGAGATGAGGTGAAAGGTGCCTCCGCTTTCCTTATCCGGGAGATGGTAGCGCTCGAGCTTGAGTGCCAGGCGCATCGCCTTGCGCCGAGTGGAGGCGTAGGTGGAGAACCTTCCGTGACCGTCGTAATGCAGCCATGCCCCGTATCCCTTGAAATGGAAGAGGATGCTTCTCCAACCATCCTGGTCTCCGTGCTCCGCTCCCCGGCATCCCTGGGCGGAATCTGAGCGCACAATGCGGGAGGCGCAGTCCTTGGCCAGTCGATCGACATCAAAACGTGAGCGCGGAAGAGAGAAGCGATGGAGCGGGGAGCTTCCAAACTCAACGAGTACCGGCAGGGGCGGAGTGCTACGGTCTACCCCGAAGGCGGGAGTCTCCCCGAGATCGAGATTGAGAATCACCTTGCGATTTCGCTTGAGCAAGTGATGTCGGCGGGAGTTGTGGACGCCTGCGTTGAGGCGGGTTTTTCGGGATGTCATGGAAGCAAATGTAAACCGCGCCCATGACAGGGAATGTCACTGCGATTTGCGCCCGGGGTATTTCGCCCGACAGCTGCTGTCACTGCCCTGCGGCAATGCTCCACCCCGCATGAAGACTTCACTCGCCCGATTCGATCCCTCCGCCGACACGTTCATCACCACGCTCTTCCTCGACAGGGACGAGGATGGCAACTTCCTCGATGTCGACTCGGATCTCCGGCACTCGGAGGAGCATGGCTACTATCTTGCACGAAGGATTATCCAAGTCTGGGATGGGAGTTCGTGGGAAACGGCATCCGATGTCGAGGCGGAGAAGTCCCTGCGGGAACACCGCCGCACGCTCAATACCTTTCGGTCACTGACCCCGGCGCAGGTGGTGCGCCTGATCGTGGAGAATACGGTGCCCGAGGAGGAGGGAGCCCGTGCTCTAGCACTTGGAGCCCTTGATATGGCTGGCCTCAGATGATCCCCCGCCGCACCTTCTCCGCCCGACAGGAAATGTCACTGCAATCATCCACCGCCGACCCGAATCGCCTCGGAATTCCCGGAAAAATCAGCTATAACTAACATTATGAAATCACTCCGATTAACTTACATTATTTTTTTGGCAGGTCTTTCATACGCTCTTTGCTCCTGCACCACAGTTACTTATCCGAATGGAACCACGGTGACCACTCCCTATGTGGCACCAGCCTATACCACCTATTATCCAGGATATTATGGTTCACCCTATGGCACTTACGGGGTCTATGGAGGGGGGTACTTCCCGGTCTATGGCTATGGATACGGGGGGTGCTGGAACCGCCCTTACTGGAACAACTGCTACGGCGGATGGAATGGGTGGAATCGCGGTTGCTGGAACGCCGGATACCGGCCCGCCTGGAATGGCTACCGGTGCCGCTGAGATCAACCATCAATCATCCCATTCAGCATGCATCAAGACAGAACGACCATGAAAGCACCGACACCCACTTCGACGATAAACATCACCGATGCGCCTGTCTTTGACGAGACTTACGGGGAAAATCCAAGCTTCCCGGTAGTCAAAGAGCTCGGTAACGGGACCATTCATCGTATTACTCCGGATCTGCCTCCTTTTGATATCGCCAAGCTCGTGAAGCGATTTGGGCACAAGGTCGTGAGATCCAAATCCGACCTGAATCAGGCAGGGGTCAGCGCGTACAAGTTCGTGCTTTTCCGGACGCGCGGAGGTTGCTTCGTCCAGTGGGGGGAAAAGGCAACGCATGTCTATGCCGGCAACCTGAATCATGGCATCCGCGTGGCTCGTCGGTTTGCAGAGATCGCAAGATCCCTCTCTCAGGTGAGCGACATCCCGGGTTTTCACATGCTTAAGCTGGAGTGCATGGAAATCGGATCCCAGTTCATTCCACTCGACGATGCGCATGCGGCAGGCGTGGAGGAGTTCGGTCTCTACTATGGGGAGGAGCACCCAGAGTGGCATGAGGAGTTCCTCCGTCGCTTCAGCGAAGCCAAGGGGTCGATCTCGCTCTTCTCGGGCCCCCCGGGCTGCGGCAAATCTTCCTACATCCGCACGTTGATCAACCTCACTGCTGCCACCCACCGCTGGTATTTCATTCCTCCGCACGACATCAGTCTCTTGAGCGACGCGGCTTTTGTGGGCTTCTGGTCTTCGGAACGCAAAAAGTACGCAGGACGCAAGCTGGTGCTTCTCCTGGAGGATGCCGAGGTCGCCCTCATGTCCCGTGAAACGGACAATCGCAACCATGTCAGCACTCTCCTCAATCTCTCGGACGGAATCCTCAATTCCTGGCTCCAGATTTCGATCATCTGCACGATTAACACGACCGCCGATCTCGATAGTGCCCTACTGAGACCAGGGCGTCTTCTTGCCCACAAAGTCTTCCCAAGACTTCGTCCGGAGCAGGCGCTCAGCTTGGCCCGTCACAAGGGGATGGGACCGATCCGCACTGGTCAGCGCGACTACAGCCTCGCTGAGATTCTCAACCCTCCGGTCATGCTCTCCGAGCAACAACAGCGCCTAGTCGGCTTTGCCGCCTGATCATGAAACCCTCCCCTCTCTACGAAAGTCTGCTCGCCGATAAGGACCTCGATGAGGAGATGCGCGCGCTGATCTTGAATCGCATCGCGGAGGATGCGAAGGAGATCGCGTCTGAGAAGGCTTCAGCGAAACGCCGTCGTGCCAAGGCACTGGCTGATCGATCGGTGCTCGAGCACGCCGCCTTGCTTGCACCGGGGGAGATCTCCCGTTGCCTTCCCGATGAAGGCGTCAACGCCCCCCGTGACGGGAAGAAGATCGGGGAGACTGCGGATATCCTTTTCCTAGCGATGTTGCTTGAGCGCTCCCGAGATTCCTCCGAAATCCTGCAATGCGCGCCCGCATCCGGGACAGGAGGATGGATTCTTGAGGTCGGAGATGATCCCCCGGAGGGCTTCATCGTGAAGCAGAGACTTTCCCACAAGGGGATCCGACGGATCTTCCGGGATAAGGTCTACGGATTTCGTCGGGCTCTAGGCTCAACCGAAGCGGCCTGCATGAACTTTTCGATCGGCGGGGTGGATATTCGCCGAGCGGGAGGGCGGGGTGACAAAGCCTTCTGGCACTTCGCCTCACGTCTTTACCATCCCTTCCATCGAGCCGGGGATAATCTGCTCGATTCACTCCACTCGCGGAGGCTTTTGGATTTCCCGGAAACCAGCCACGACGGTCTTTTCCTCTGTCCTTTGGACGGGCCGGTCAACGCCATCTCCGGCAAGGTCTCCAGCCCCGACTGGACGTGGGAAAAGATGGTCGGCAGATCCTGGAGCATCGCCCTCTGCCCTATGTGCCTCGGGGAGCTGGCAACAACCGG
>JACCDV010259376.1_pt1 | contig 39311 bp, 35 predicted proteins | sample 7446131 | NCBI WGS metagenome assembly JACCDV01 (sample SAMN15323448, study PRJNA562643) | freshwater metagenome | isolation source: river surface water | place: USA:Blue River Watershed | collected 2017-08-17
CGAACCTAGGACCCCCTGCTTGTAAGGCAGGTGCTCTGAACCAGCTGAGCTATAGGACCATTTTCTTGAATTGGTTTGCAAATATCTTATTTTAATTTAAAATATGCAAATGGGTCTTTGAAAAAAGTCGATATTTTTTGACCCAGAGGCACTTTTCGTTGATTATCTGCCTGAAAGACACCATCTTTGCACTTGAAAAATATTTTTATGGAATCATTACTTTCAGTGGATAGTATTGTCAGTTTATTGACATTGACGTTTTTGGAAATCGTATTAGGGATTGATAATATCATCTTTATATCGATTACGGCCTCTCGCTTGCCTAAAGAGGAGCAAGGCAAGGCGCGCAACATAGGTCTTTTGCTGGCGATGGTATTCCGGATTATTCTGTTGTTCGGTATTTCGATCTTGATTTCGCTGCAGCAACCCTTCATGCACATCCAGTCGAAATGGTTACAGGCTGCACCTTCGGGTCAGGCAATCATCCTATTAGCAGGTGGCCTATTTTTGATTTACAAAGCGACGAATGAGATCTTCCAAAAACTAGAAGGGGACGAGCACGAAATTTCCACCACGAAGAAAGCCGTTCATTCCGTAGGCACGGTTGTCACCCAAATCGCCCTCATCAACCTCGTCTTCTCTGTAGACTCCATCTTAACCGCCATAGGCCTTACAAATAACATTACGGTCATGATTATCGCCGTAGTCGCTTCAGCCATCATCATGATGGCATTCTCTGGCCCAGTAGGACGCTTTGTGAACAATCACCCGTCTTTACAGGTTTTGGGACTATCCTTCCTCATCATGATCGGTTTCATGCTAATCGCAGAAGCCAGCCACGATTCAGAACTAATCATCCTAAACAACTCCATAGGTAGTATCCCGAAAGGCTACCTCTACTTCTCTATCGCATTCTCTCTTTTCGTAGAATTCATCAATATTCAGATGCGCAAGCGCTCTACGAAGAAAGTTGAGATCAACGACATGAAGAACCAGGCGGAGAAGGAAGGGATTATTTAGGGATTACTCCCCTAATAATTCTTCTACCTCTTTTTGAAGAATGGGTAAGTGATTAATTACTATACCCCAGATGATTTCGTCGGATACAGAATCGTAGCCATGAATGATTCTATTTCTAGTGTCTACTATTTTTCGTGCATTAGTGATTTCGATGGTAGCATCTTTGGCCATAATTCTACTTAATGCTTCACCTAAGATTTCAATATTTCTTTCGACCGCTCTTTTAGTGCGGAGATCATTATTGTAGCTAGAAAATTCTTTAGGGATATCAGTAAAGAAACTATCAATTTCCATGATAGAACTTTGAATATCAAAAAGCCAAGTCTTTATTTCAATATCCATAAACAAGTTGCTTAGTTTGATTAACAACTTGTTTAAAATAAGGATTCTTGATGGCTTGCGTTTCCAATAAATCTACTGGACGGTTAAATATCTCTTGAAGCGAGAACTTGAAATCGAAATAATTATCAGCGTATTCATTGACGTCTACATTGTCGAAATCAACGAGTAGATCAATATCACTATGGGAGTTGAATTGAGGCGTTAGAACAGAACCAAAGGCATACAAACTCTTTACCTTGTGGTTCGCACAAAGGGCATTGATTTCATTTTTGTATACTGTAAGCGTGTTCATAATACGAATTAGAACGTAAACTTAACGTAAATCAATGCCGAAGCAAACTATTTAATGCTTTTCGCAATCGCCAGTAGCTCTTTCGCGCCCCCCTGTGGTAGGCCTAAGACCTTCTTCTTCACCTTGCCTGCTGCGTCTAAAAAGAAGATGGTAGGATAACCTTCTAATGGATACATGTTCGCTAAGGCTGGGCCTTCTCCCGCTTCCATGTCCACGCCAATAGATATATAGTTTTCGTTGATATAAGCGCCTAATTCTGGGTTAGGGAATACATTTGTCTTTAATACTTTACACGGTCCACACCAAGTCGTATACGCATCGAACATGATGCCTTTGTTTTCTTTCTTGGCTTTGGCCATAGCTTCTTTGAAGCTTCCTTCGAAGAAACGTACACCAGCGGGCTTGTCTTGAGCTAGGCTAGTAAAAGAGACAAATAAAAGGGCAATTAGTAAGTATCTCATACATCTAATGGTAAATGGTGGATGGTGAATGGTTAATGGGAAGAGGCTTAAATCGAAATTATTTACCACTTACCATTTATCATTTACCATTTTTCGGTTTTACTCTATACTCTCTACTCTATAATCTCTACTCTATAATCTCTACTCTCTCTTAGTTATAAGAGTTCAACATCACTGGCATCACTAAAAGAAGCACATCCTCATTCTCATCTTGATCCGATGGAATAATCAAACCAGCCTTGTTAGGCTCGCTTAATTTAATGTCCACGAATTTCGCAGATAAGTTGCCTAACAGTTCAGAAACTAATTTCGCGTTGAAACCGATTTCCATGTCTTTTCCTGCGTAATCGCAAGCAAGGACCTCGTTCGCCTCGTTAGAGTAATCTAAATCCTCTGCTGAAAGCGTTAGCTTATTTGCAGATAACTTTAAGCGGATTTGGTGAGTCGTCTTGTTTGAGTAGATCGAGATACGTTTTACCGAGCTCAAGAATTCAAGACGGTTGATCGTTAAGATCTCGTTGTTTTCTTTCGGGATGGCGTTCTCGTATTCAGGGAAACGCTCGTCGATGATGCGGCAGATTAAAGAGAAGCTTTGGAAGCTGAAGAAAGCGTTAGAGGCGCTGAATTCAACCGTTACGTTGGTGTCATCTGCTGGGAGAGTGGATTTTAATAGGGCTAGCGCCTTCTTTGGCAAAATTAAACTACTCTGTGCATCCGGACGGATATCGTTACGACGGTAACGCACTAAACGGTGACCGTCAGTGGCTACGAAGTTCGTGTGATCGCCCATCATCTGGATTAAAACACCGGTCATCGCTGGACGCATATCGTCATTTGAAACCGCTAATAAGGTATTTGCGATCGCTTCACCTAAGACCATGGAAGTAAGAGAAATCGTTTGATTCTTCGCTACTTCTGGGATACGTGGGAAGTCGATAGGGTTTTCGCCTGAAAGCTTGAATCGACCGTTTTGGGTAGAGATTTCTGCCCCGAAAGTCGCTTGATCTGCAGAGATCGTCACCGGTTGCTCTGGTAAGCTACGTAAAGTCTCTAACAATAAACGTGCTGGTAAAGCGATCGATCCGTTTTCGAATCCTTCCACTTCTAAACGCGTCGTCATCACCGTTTGTAAGTCTGATGCCGTTAAGATTAAGGTATTGCCTTCTAATTCCACTAAGATGTTCTCTAAGATAGGAATGATCGGGTTGCTAGCAACGACGCCATTGATGGCTGATAATTGCTTTAATAAGACATTAGAGGCTACAAGAAACTTCATTATAATTTAGCTTTAAGATACGTGTAAAAGGGTTTTCGACAGGCTGTCGTTCAAACCTTGAAGTTAAAATAATTTAGGTATTCTACCAAAGGTTTTGGCATTTGTATTTAGCGATTGTATTTGCGCTTTCTGTAAAACACAACGGCTAAACTGAGCAGTGTGGCGAAAAGTAATGGAACCGCAATGTTAATCACTTGGTAGAAGGTGCCGTTTGCTTGGATTTTGGCCTTATCTAAAGGACGAAGCTGAATCGATTTAGACCGCGCTAACAGAGACGAATTCTCCTCGATTAAATACGTAAACGCGTTCAAAAGAAAATCCTTGTTCGCAAAGGTGGTCTTCATAAAGGGGTCAAAACCCAGCGGCAGCGCCTGCTGCGATTGATAATCAATTCCGTTTATCGCCACATCCCCATCGCCCACCACGATGATGGCAGATTCGTTGCTACTACTCGCCACAAAACTTGTGTCCTGTGATAAGTTCTTAAAAGCGGATTCGAATTTCCCCTCCACTACATAGGCTGTAGTTTGAACACCGGCATTATAGGCCGCAGGGTCAAAATCCTTACCCGCAGAACTAAATGAAAGTAAGGCCGGAGCTTTAGAAAGCTGGGTGTATTGGCTGGTGCGCAACAATGCCGTTTTGCGTAGCGAAACCCCTGAAATGGTATCAATCGTCGAAACGAAATGGCCATAGACCGCATCTAAATTTTTCGTGATTAAGTTAGTCGGATTCCCATTTAATAAGGGGAAAGCTGGCCAGGGCATTAACTGGATATTAGGCTTATTGCCCATATTGCCCACCTTCAATGGAATCATACCACTAAGCTGCGCGTCTTTCACCAGGTTCGCATTAATGCGAAGACCATAATGGAACAGGATATTTTCTAATCCCGTTTTACGCGGACTAATCGCTAAACCTTGGTTCTCGAGTGTATCGATTTTTACGCCGTCTACTAGGAACAGGGCCTTTCCGCCTTTGACAATAAACTGATCCATTTTATAAGCATCCGATTCACTGAATTCGCGGGTGGGATTCAATACGCAGATGGCATCTAATCCATCTAAGGTAGGGGAGGCCGCTAAGTCCACCGGGAATAGGTCATATTTGCGTTTTAAGGCATTGATCAAATCGATCTGAGCGATGGCCGAGGTGGACGAATATTCGACGAAGAAACCGATCTTCTTGCGCTCTTGAGGTAGCAAGGTTTGAATCCCCTGGATGATCTCATATTCCAAGCCTTCGATGGACTGGTTAATGATCTGATCTGGGCTCGCTAATTTGTTTCCTTTCAGCAAAAGAACGCCGGTCTTCAGGGCACCTTTGGAAATAACTACACCCGGAAAAACGAGTTGCTGCACCTGCTTGCCATTTTCTTTGTGGACTAAGTTCGTGGGAGGAATACCTAAAGAATCCAGTTGTCGCGTCAAAGTCGCGCGCGCCTCTTCTGTAGGATACTCATCGTAGACATCGATGAGTTGCACCTCTATGTTCGCTGAGCTTACTGATTTTATATCGGCTAATAGATCCAGCGTTTCTTTTTTCAGTCGCTTAAAGCCGCCCGGTAAATCATCCCCGCCTAAATAAACTTGTACGAGAATAGGGGAATCTATGCTGTTTAGAACGATCTCACTCGATTCGCTTAACGTGTACTTGCCATCCTCGCTCAGGTCAAAACGCCCGCGCACATAGGGGCTCACCGCAATCAGTAGCATACCGATTCCGATCAGGTAATTCGCGCTAAAACGTTTCCAATGTTTGGCCATATTCGTTTAAACAAGAAAAGCATCCTTTGCAGAATGCTTTTCAATAGGTGACGACTAAATCCTAGTAGAACTTGTAACGCTTGTCTACAATGTTCGCATTTTCTTTAATCGCTTCGTTAATGTAGAATGAAGAACGTTGTGTGTTCATCATTTGGATTTGATTCTTATAGGTAGAATAATCCGCTAAAGCTGGTGCCGGTGTTCCACTTAATTTCTCAGCGATAAACACTCCATTATCTCCTACGAATACTTTCGAACGCTTACCGATTTTCAAACCAGCGATACGACCTAAGGCAATCGCATCAGGACCCGCTGTATTTAACATTCCTCTAGCTACCGTAATATCTTGAACTGTTTCAACTAAAGCACCCGCGCCATAAGCCTGTGCGATTTGCTCTAATGAACCCTTCTTGTTCTCTAATTTCTTAGCGATCATTTCGCCTTTCAATTGGTTACGCACTAAAGCAGTTAACTCTTGACGGAAATCATTCACTTTTACATTGTCTTTATCCGACTTGTCAGTTACGTACGCCACGATGTATTGAGAATCTTGCTCGAATACGCGCTTAGAACCATCGCCCACCGCTGTATTGTCATCAAATGCCCAACGTACGATTTCACGTGCGTTTGATAAGTTATTTACTGCAGACGCATTTTCTGTTAAACGCTCAGCACGCATCATGATTAAGTTTCTGTCTTTTTTCAAAGCCACCTCGAATGACGCTAAGTTGCCATTTGCATTTGCAAACGCATCAGCCGTCGTGAACACTTTGTCCATCGTCGCTTGAGATGGAGCAATCGTCTTATTAATCGCAGCTAACTTATAGCTTGTATTCGTTTTTGCGTCCGTTACCTTCACCACGTGGAAACCAAATTCTGTTTCTACCACACCTGGCATTAAACCCGCACCATTGAAACCGAACAACGCTTTCTCGAATGACTTCGCCATTCCACCGTTGTTTTTGAAATAGCCTAAATCACCACCTTGTTGTGCAGTGCCGTCCATTCCATTCATTTGTGCCAAAGTCTCAAAGCTCGCGCCTCCCTTAATTTGTGCCAAAATTCCTTCTGCACGTGTTCTCGCTTGCGCCTTCGCTGAATCCGTCTTATTCGCCGGTGCGATTAAGATGTGGCTAGCACGCATCGTGAATAAAGTGTCTTTTACCACACCACCGAATTTATAGATCGAATAGGTTAAACCATTCTTAAATGGACCATAGATACCACCTGGCTGGAAGGACGCTAATTGCGTCTTCACACCCTCTGGGATTTCTGAATAAGAAACTAAATACGGAGTACGTACATCTGAGTTTAACATCGCAAAAGCAGAGTCGTTTTGCGCTACCGCTAAATCCTTTGCTAACTTCTTGATAGAGTTATAGAACTCTACTGTATCTTGCTTCGTAGGAATAACTGGGAACGTTACATATTGAATAGAACGTGTGTTAGTTCCTTTGAACTCATCCTTGTGCTTCGCTAAATAGTCCTCTAATTGAGAATCTTGCACCTTAATGCTTGAATCTGGTAAAGAGAAGAACGGAACAAATAAGAATTTCGAATTGAACTTAGCCGTTTGCGCTTGGTATTCCTTCGCCGCATCTGCCTGAGTTACGTAATTAGACATACGTAATAAGCCTTCATACTTAGCACGGATGCGATCTTGTGCAATGGATTTCTCAAAACGATCCCACGCTTGCTGTTGCTCCACTGGCAACGTCTTTAAGTTCTTTAAGAATTGAACCACGAACATCTTGTCGAATTGACCAGTTTGAGGATTCGTGAATTGCTGACGAACAGATGGGTGGATATTATTCCCCTGCACCATATCGATTAACTCTTCGTCTGAAACCTTGATTCCTAACGCATCGAATTCTTTCTTGTAGGCGATGTCTAAGATTAATTGGTTCCAAACTTGGTCACGAATCATGCTCGCCTCTTGCTCTGATGGACCTTTGCCCGCTTGTGCCGTATAATTTTGGGTAGCTTCTTCTACTTTCTTTTGGAAATCTTGAATCATAATGCTCTGTCCCGCAATCTCTCCCACCTCTTGTGAGTTCGATCCAAATAGGGAAGAATTGCCTTGGAAAATATCGCTTCCTACTAGAAACAACACTAAACTGATAGCAATTGCCGCCGCCGCTATTCCTGATTTCTCTCTAATTTTTGTAATTAATGCCATTATAGAATAAATAATTGTTTTTTTACTGTAATTCTTCTCTTGTATTTTGAACAAAAGAAACGCAAAATAATCACATTTCTAGTTCAAAAGCAAGGGTTAATTTGCTAAAACTGTTTTTAAACTCTGTAAAAATTGATCCGCTATTTTCTGATCGATCGCTAAGCTCGGCAAAAGTCGCAACGTATGCTTCCCAGAATAACCGCAGAAGATATGTTCTTTAAATAATAAAGCATCTCTCACCGCGCCCACCGGCTGCTCCACCTCAATCCCGATCATCAAGCCACGACCTCTCACCTCCGTAATACCTTTAATCCCTTTCAGCTCCCGTTGAATATAATCTCCTAGTTTCGATGCATTCTCTATCAATTTCTCCTCTTGAATAATATCTAAGACCACATTCGCTGCCGTACAGGCTAAATGATTACCACCAAAAGTCGTCCCCAACAACCCATAACTCGCTTGAATATGCGGCGCAATCAGTACTCCACCCACCGGAAACCCATTCCCCATCCCTTTCGCAGTCGTCATCATATCTGGATGAATTCCCGCATACTGGTGTGAAAAGAACTGCCCAGAACGGCCATAGCCACACTGCACAGAATCCAAAATCAACTGCGCCCCCGTCTCATCACATCGCTTTCTCAACGCCTGCAAGAACGCATCACTCGCCACCTGAATACCACCCACTCCCTGAATACCTTCCACAATCACCGCCGCCGTCTCCTCCGTAATCCCCGCTTCCAATCCCTCTAAGCCATTAAACGGCAAGAAACTCACATGCGAGGTATCATTAATAGGCGCCACAATGCTCGGATTATCCGTCACTGCCACCGCCCCAGCCGTTCTCCCGTGGAATGCCTTCGAAAAAGCCACCACCTTCTTACGACCCGTATGAAACGACGCTAATTTCAACGCGTTCTCATTTGATTCCGCCCCCGAATTCGTCAAAAACAAGGTGTAATCTTCATATCCAGACACTTTACCCAGCTTCTCGGCCAGCTCTTGCTGACCCGAAATGATAATCGAATTCGAGTAGAAGCCAATGTTATTCAGCTGCTCCGTCATTCGCTTCACATAGGTCGGGTGCGAATGCCCAATGGAAATCACCGCGTGACCACCATATAAATCCAGGTATTCCTGTCCATTTTTGTCCCAAACCGTACTTCCTTTCGCTTTTACAAGCTCGATGTCGTAGAGGGGGTATACGTTGAATAGTTGCATAAACATTTAGATGAGAGATAATAGAGTAGAGATTAGAGAGAAGAGATAGTTTATCTATACTCTCTAATCTCTACTCTAAAACCCAATGGCTTTTAATTTCAATCCAGCTTCCTCGCTCCACCCCAGCATCAAATTCATATTTTGAACCGCTTGGCCGGAGGCACCTTTAATCAAGTTGTCTATCACAGAGCTGATGAGGATTTGGCCCTCATGGACCTGCAAATGAAGAAAACACTTATTCGTATTCACCACTTGTTTGACATCCACTGCTGCTGGGCTGAGGAAAACGAAGGGAGAATTTTCGAAGAAATCTTCGTATAATTTTTCGGCCTGTTCCTGCGTGCCGCTGTAAGGCGTGTACACATTCGCCATAATCCCGCGCGAGAAATTGCCGCGGTAGGGGATAAAATGGATGGCTTTGTTCGTGCCTAAGGTCTGTTTAATCTCTGCCAAATGCTGGTGCGTAAACGTCTTGTACACACTCACATTGTTATTTCTCCACGAGAAATGGCTCGTAGGGGAAAGCGATTGGCCAGCGCCTGTCGAACCTGTGATGGCTGAAACGTGCACGTCTTCGGTGATTAGACCTGCGGCCGCTAAAGGCAAAAGGGCTAATTCGATGGAAGTGGCGAAGCAACCGGGGTTCGCGATTTTGGTCGCGGATTGGATCTTTTCTTTTTGGAATTCGGGTAATCCATAGACGAAGCCGTCGGATTCATCACGGAAGTCCGTGCTTAAATCGATGATTTTCGTGTGCCATGGAATGTCGTTCGCGGCTAAGAATTTCTTCGACTCGCCGTGTCCTGAACATAAGAAGAGGACGTCTACGGGTGTTAGGTCTTTTGAAAATCGAAGATGCGTAGAGCCTAATAAATCCGTGTGCACATCTGAGATCAATTTTCCCGCTTGTGAGTTGGATAAAATACACGTCAAATGTACATCTGGGTGATTCACTAAGATTCTTAGTAATTCGCCTCCTGTGTAGCCTGCGGCCCCTACGATTCCGATCTTTGCCATCTTATTGTTCGTTAACTTTCCGGTGGATCATCGTTTGGTTCGACGCGATTTTCGAGAATCCTCTCACATCGTCTCCGGTCCATGCTTTGTTCATTTCTCCGTATGCCCCAAAAACCGAGGACATCAAATCATATTTCGATTCCATTCCCGTCACCATAAATTGGTATGGAGACAGAGTCACATAGACCGTTCCCGTCACATTTCCTTGCGTATCCGCTAAGAATGTTTCGAAATTACGCATCACGGGCTCTAGGAATTGACCTTCATGCAATAGCGTTCCGTACATATCACCGATGTTTTGTTTCCAATACAATTGGTGCTTCGTTAATACGTGTTTCTCTAATAAATGGTGTGCTTTTATGATGATCAAAGGGGCAGGAGCCTCGAAGCCCACACGTCCCTTAATCCCGATGATCGTATCACCCACGTGGATGTCACGACCGATTGCAAAAGCACCCGCTCTTTCCGTTAACTCCCGAATCGCAGCCACGGTCGATGGGAATTTCTTGCCATCTAATCCGACTAGCTGTCCTGCTTCGAATTGTAAGCTAATTTTCTCCGGCTCAGTCTTCGTTAATTGCGTAGGCCAAGCCTCTTCTGGTAAATAACCATCCGATGTTAAGGTCTCTTTTCCACCCACTGACGTGCCCCAAAGGCCTTTATTGATCGAATAAGTCGACTTATGCCATTCTTGCACCACGCCTTTCGACTTTAAGAATTCAATTTCAGCTTCTCTAGATAGTTGCAAGTCCCGGATAGGTGTGATCACTTCGCACTCGGGTGCTAGGATTCTGAACACGACATCGAAACGGACTTGGTCGTTTCCCGCGCCTGTACTTCCGTGCGCGATGGCTTTTGCACCTAATTTGGCCGCATACTTAGCCACTGCAGTGGCTTGAAAAACGCGCTCAGCTGATACAGAAAGGGGATAGGTATTGTTTTTTAATACATTGCCAAAAACCAAGTATTTCAAACAATCCTGGTAGTATTCCTCCACCACGTCCAGTGTCACGTGCGAAGTTACACCCAATGAATAGGCTTTCTCCTCGATTGTTTTCAGTTCTGCCGGAGAAAATCCACCCGTGTCCACCAGGGCCGAGTGCACTTCCATGCCGCGCTCTTCGGTTAGATATTTCACACAAAAGGAGGTGTCTAAACCACCACTAAACGCTAGAATAACTTTAGGCTTGCTCATAAATGCTCTATTTTGCCTTTTTCTTAAAAGGCATTAATAATTTTTCTTTAAACTTCTTTAGGCGGGTAAAATCGGCGATATTCTTCAAGAATAGCCACTTTTCGTCTTTTTCATCCGGCGATTTTTTGTCTAGATTCTCTGGGTCATAAATCATGCCAGTACACAAACAGATTTTCCGTTCCGTTCTCGTTAGGATATCAAAATTCACACAGGATTCACATCCTTTCCAGAAATTATCATCTACCGGTAATTCCGCAAAAGTAGTAGGTTCATATCCAAGATCAGAGTTAATCTTCATGACCGCAAGTGAGGTCGTGATACCGATGATTTTTGCGTCTGGGAAACGTTCCCGCGATAATTGAAAGGCTCTTTCCTTTACAGCTTTGGCCACTCCATATTGTCTATAACTCGGCTTAACAATCAATCCAGAGTTTGCGACAAACTTCCCGTGTTGCCAAGTTTCGATATAGCAAAAGCCCACAAAAGAGCCGTCTACGTCATCTGTGGCGATGATGGCCTTTCCTTCGGACATCTTTTCTTGAAGGTAATCGGGGGTACGCTTGGCAATTCCGGTTCCGCGTGCTTTGGCTGATTCAGCCATCTCGTTGCAGATGGATTGGGCTAAGTCGAAATGTTGTTCGCTAGCCACTTGAACGGTATATTTATACATGAAGGGACGAAAATTAAAGAATGAGACAAATTACACACACACCTTCAGGGTATCAGACCCGGAAGATGAATCGTCTCCTTCGTCGGAGCATAGATGCGAGGTAATAATTTGAATTAATAAAGGTCATTCCTTAGTTTTGTCAAAAGCAATGTCAACTGTTGTTGACATTTAAGGGTCGAATTTCGGTAAATCTTCGTTTAAATCCCAATAATCAACAAATTATTTAATGGAAGCCTCCACGCCCCTCACCGCCGAAACCCTAGTTTACGCCTATGCGTCTGGCATGTTCCCCATGGCGGAGGAGACCGGAGAGATTTTTTGGTATAGTCCAGATCCGCGCGCAATCATTCCTATTCAAAGTTATAAGCCTGCTAAATCACTCAAGCCCATCATCAACCAAAATCGCTTCGAAATTCGCGTAGACACCAGTTTCGAACAAATCATGCGTCATTGCGCCATGCCGCGTGCCACGGAAGATGAAACTTGGATTTCAGAGGAATTAATCTCCGCCTACACAGAATTGCATCGCATGGGTTTAGCCCACTCGGTGGAGGCTTGGCAGGAGGATAAATTGGTAGGCGGCTTATATGGTGTCTCGTTAGGGGCCGCCTTTTTTGGCGAATCTATGTTCTCCTTGGTCTCTAATTCTTCCAAAGTTGCCTTCCATTATTTGATCCAAATCTTGCGCGAACAAAAATACCAACTCCTCGATTCGCAATTCATGAACGACAACGTGTTGCGCTACGGAGCCATTGATATTCCACGGTCCGCTTACCTTAGAAGACTCGCCAAAGCCCTAAAAAGCACCTGTGACTTTCAAAAACCCGCAATTTAAACTAAATTGCGGCATGTCTAAGCCCATTCTAGTCATCAAATTCGGTTCGTCCTCTATCACCCACAAGAATGGGGAGGTGAACGAGCAGACTTTGGAGAAAATTGCAGAACAAGTTTCCAGTCTTACAAAAGACTTCCACATCGTCCTTGTCTCCTCAGGAGCCGTGGCCGCAGGAAAGGCATTTTTAACGAATTACAAAGGCACCCTTTCTGAACGAAAAGCTGCCGCCGCGATCGGAAACCCCATCTTAATCGCAAAATATAACCACTACTTCTCGAAGTACGGCATCTCCATCGCCCAATCGCTTTGCGAACGCCACCACTTTTCCCGCCGCGAATCCTTCCTACAATTGAAGGAAACCTACCAGGAACTTTGGAAAAGCAACGTCATTCCCATCGCAAATGAGAATGACGTCGTCTCAAACACCGAACTAAAATTCTCCGACAACGACGAACTCGCGACCCTAATCGCCACCGGCTTTGGCGCAGAAAAACTTTTAATATCCACCTCCGTGGGCGGCCTATTAGACGCAAACCGCGAAATCATCCGCCACGTACCTAAAATCGACGCCTCCACCTTATCCGTCGTTTCATCCGACACCTCGTCCACAGGACTAGGCGGCATGATCTCGAAACTCACCTTCACCCGCCTTGCCATGCGCTTAGGCATCAAGGTCGTCATTTTCGGATTAGATAACGCAGGCGGAATCGTCGACGCCCTTCATGAAAAAATAGGCACTGTCTTCGAAGCAGGCAAAGCCAGCCTCACCGCCCGCCAAAAATGGCTCGCCGCCGGCAGCCTCATCACCGGCAAAGTCGTCCTAGACAAAGGCGCCGTCAAAGCCATCAACTCCCGCAAAAGCCTACTGTCCGTTGGCATCACCGAAATCCTCGGCGATTTCTTAAAGGGCGAAGTGATCGAATTATTAGATTCCACTAAAACCCCATTCGCAATTGCAAGGGCAAGATGCTCGAAGGCGGAGTTGGAAGGGGCGAGTACGGGAGTGGAGGTAGCCAATGCGGACGACATCGTCCTTATTTGATTTTCAAAGACCAAAGCAAAAAGTTCAAAGTATGCATCCGCTTCGCGGATGAATTCCTGAAATATTTTGTATTTTCTTCTAAAACAAAAGATGGGACCTGAGTCCCATCTTTAACCAACTTTATTCTTTGTGCTTTTTGCTCTATGCTTTAAATCTCTACTCTCTACTCTATAATCTATTATTTACTGTCCACTGACCACTGTCTACTAGCTAAATTTAATTTTAAGGCATCCGCCTTAAAATTAAATTTAAGCTATCACCACCGCTCTCCCAGCATCCACATCCTGCTCCACCGTCTTGTACTTCACATCTTCTTTTATGGTTCCGTCTATGTATTGAACAGTCACGCGTTGGTTACGGTCGGCGATTTTGATCGCTTGGCGAGGTGCCGCGCGTTCTACCGATGGGGTAGATGGGTCGTGGTATTCCTCTTGTGATCCGGCTAGGCCACCTAGAAGAGAAGAAATGGCATCGTCTTTGCTCATTTGCAATTTGGGTGCTTTCTCTTTTGGTGCTTTGGCAGCGGATTGATTCGTTTGTTGAACTGCTGGAATTTCGGCTTTGATCACAAAGCTGATGGTATCCATGTTCACGCGGGAAACGAAACGTTGGAATAGGTTTACGGATTCGAATTTGTAGATCAATAAAGGATCTTTTTGTTCGAATACGGCGTTTTGAACCGATTGTTTCAAGTCGTCCATCTCGCGTAAGTGCTCTTTCCACTCTTGGTCGATTAGCGATAAAGTGATGAATTTCTCCATCTCTTTTACCACTTCTTTACCTTGTGATGAGATGGTTTTATCTGCATCTACGACGATTCCGGTGGTCATTTGGCCATTGCTAATCGGCACTTGGATGCCGGAGTAGCCGTGTTGTTTTGCTTCCTGAGCCACCTGAATGACTTGAGAGGCGATGACCTCGTTTTTCGACTTGTAATGTTGCTCTGCGGCGATGAATAATTGTTCCGTTTTTTGGTCATTATTCAATTTATTGAACGCTGACGCATCGAATGGCGGCTCTATGCCTAATAATTCAATCGTTTTTAATTCGAAATCATCGTAGCTCGTGTAACCTGTTGTGATGTCGCGGCATACGTCGAACAAAATGTTGATGATATCTAGTGAAAGTCGCTCGCCTAAAAGGGCGTTTTGGCGACGTTTGTAGATGGCGTTACGTTGGTAGTTCATGACGTCATCATATTCTAATAGACGTTTACGAATGCCAAAGTTATTTTCTTCCACCTTCTTCTGTGCTCTCTCAATCGACGAGGTGATCATCGAGTGTTGGATTACTTCGCCTTCTTCCATGCCCAGACGGTCCATCACTTTCGCGATACGATCTGATCCGAAAAGACGCATCAAGTTATCCTCTAGGGAAACGAAGAATTGTGAGGAACCCACATCCCCTTGACGACCGGCACGACCACGTAATTGGCGATCGACGCGACGAGATTCGTGGCGCTCGGTACCAATGATGGCTAGACCACCTGCCGCCTTAGACTCTGGGCTTAATTTAATATCGGTTCCACGACCCGCCATATTCGTGGCGATGGTTACCTTGCCTGACTGACCTGCTTCTGCGACGATTTCCGCCTCGCGTGCGTGTTGTTTGGCATTTAATACATTGTGTTGAATCTTACGAATCGTCAATAGGCGACTTAATAACTCCGAGTTTTCTACCGAAGTAGTACCTACTAAGACAGGACGTCCTGCAGCGACTAATTCTTGGATTTCCTCTGCTACTGCGTTATACTTTTCGCGAACCGTGCGGTACACTTTATCTTCGTGGTCATTACGTTGGATGACACGGTTCGTAGGGATTGATACGACATCTAGTTTATAAATAGTCCAAAACTCCCCCGCTTCTGTCTCCGCCGTTCCCGTCATACCGCCTAATTTGTGGTACATACGGAAGTAATTTTGGAGGGTTACCGTGGCATAGGTTTGGGACGCATCTTCTACATTCACGCCTTCCTTCGCCTCAATCGCCTGGTGCAAGCCATCCGAATATCGACGGCCTTCCATCACACGACCCGTTTGCTCATCCACGATCTTCACTTTGCCATCTACGATGATGTACTCCGTGTCCTTCTCGAATAAGGTATAGGCCTTTAACAACTGGCTCACCGTGTGAATACGGGATGCTTTCTCGTTATATTCTTGAATCAATTGCTCTTTTGCGGCAAGGCGATCCGCATCGGCTAATTCTTTATTTTGCTCGATGCGGTTTAAGTCAATCGAAAGATCTGGTAAAACGAAGAAGTTCGGATTTTCGGTGTCACCACTCATAAATTCCAAGCCTTTCTCGGTTAGCTCTACCTGGTTATTTTTCTCCTCGATCGTAAATAAAAGGGGAGCTACTGCCTCAGGCATTAACTTTTGATTATCCGCTAGGTAGGTACTTTCTGTCTCGTTCATCAATTGCTTGATTCCATTTTCAGAAAGGAACTTGATCAATGGCTTCGACTTAGGTAAACCTTTGTAAGCACGGTAAAGCGCTAAACCACCCTCTTTCTTAACCCCTGCGGCAATCAGTTTTTTCGCTTCTACTAAGAAGTTTTGAACGATTTGCTTCTGGGCGTCTACTAATTTGTGGATACGTGGTTGGAAGGTTTCGAACTCTTGTTCATCGCCTTTAGGGATCGGACCAGAGATAATCAATGGCGTTCTCGCGTCATCAATTAACACGGAATCGACCTCATCGACCATTGCAAAATGGTGTGGTCTTTGAACTTGATCCTCCAGACTACGCGCCATGTTATCGCGCAAATAATCAAAGCCAAATTCATTATTCGTACCATAGGTAATATCTGCCCAATAGGCGGCACGACGCTCATCTGTATTCGGCTCGTGCTTATCAATGCAATCCACTTTTAATCCGTGGAATTCAAATAAAGGAGCATTCCACTCAGAGTCACGTTTCGCTAAGTAATCATTCACTGTTACTAAGTGAACCCCGCGTCCCGCTAAGGCATTTAAATAGGATGGAAGTGTCGAAACGAGTGTTTTTCCTTCTCCCGTACCCATCTCAGAAATCTTTCCTTGGTGTAAAACGATACCCCCGATCAGCTGTACATCATAGTGCACCATATCCCAGGTAATTTCATTTCCAGCGGCTAACCATTGGTTTTTCCAAACCGCTTTATCTCCCTCAATGACTACATTCTTCTTCTTAGAAGCAATGAATTTATCCTCTACTGTGGCGGTAACTACTAATTGCTTGTTTTCTGTAAAGCGACGAGCGGTTTCCTTCACCACAGCGAAAGCTTCGGGTAAGATTTCCATTAAAACAACCTCTAAACGGGAATTGCGTTCCAATTGCAAGGCATCGATTTTTTGGAAAAAACGGTCTTTTGCATCTACATCTTCTGTTTCTTCAGCAGACGTGTGTAAATCCGTGATTTGATTATCTATGTCAGCTAAAAAAGCGGCAATGCGCGATTTGAATTCCGCTGTTTTACCGCGTAATTCGTCATCGGATAAGCTAGCTAATAAAGCATACTCTTTTTTTATACTCTCAACGATAGGCATCAACGCTTTAATGTCGCGCTCTGATTTCGTGCCAAAAATTTTCGTTACCGATTTACTGATGAATGAAATCATTGTAATAATCTATGCTTTCTAGGCGTTTGTAAAAATGAACAGGCAATTTACCAATTTGAATTTTTATCCTTACTATAAACGAAAAATTAATCCAAAAAAATGTAAGATTTCATCCAAAATCACTTGATTTGTAAATTAAAGTCTTTAACAAAATGTCTAACGTTCCAGTTCCACCGCGCAGAGCTCCTCGCAAAAAATTGAAAATGCCCCTATTCGGTGGTATGGGTGGTGGCGCATCGGCGGATTCGTCAGCGAACAGAGACGATTTTTTTGGCAAAAACTTTGGTTCCATCCTCATCGCTATGACGGGGATAGCCTTCGCGGCGCAGATTTTTTTGCCCAATATTTGGTCCGAAAAAGTATACAACGATGCGGACGAAATTACCGAGATGGCTTGGAATGGTTCCATAAGAAAGAAATACGCAGACGCAAAAAATAAGAGCGAAATTCATTATTACCTGGTCATCAAGGAGGCAAAAGGTCAAAAAAAGGTGGTGGACTTAGTCGAGGCTGACCCTGTTTTCTTTGATCAAGTGGCCGTGCCGCAACGGGTAATAAAATCAGCTAACTCCTTAGAAGTGCGAGTGACGCGTTTTTCAAAGCCCGATACAACGCTGAGAATTAAATTCAATCCATCCTAATATGCCCATTTGGAATCCCAACAATGTGAGTCATTTATTAGCTAGAACACTCTTTGGGTATTCGAAAGGTGACTTATCTGTAGCTCAAGGCTTTGGGACTTTCTCCGATCTATTGGATTTAGCGATTTTGAAAGATAATCCTGCTCCTGCAGCGCCTAACACCTGGGTAAATACCGTTCCTGCTGGGACTCAGTTAACTTCGGGCGAAGCAGGAACGTGGTACCGCGAATTCAATTATTGGTGGTTTAATTTGATGTACAAAGAGGGGTTGAATATGCGGGAGAAAATGGTGCTCTTTTGGCATGATCATTTTGCAAATGAGCGGGATAAGGTGCAATATCCTCAAAACATGTACGCCCAAAACGCCTTGTTCAGGAAATATGCCTTCGGTAATTTCAAACAATTGGTAAAGGAAATCTGCATCGATCCAGCCATGCTCATCTATTTAGATGGCAACAATTCGCGTGGTTCGAATGCAAATGAGAATTATGCCAGGGAACTATTGGAATTGTTTACAATGGGCATCGGAAATTACTCTGAGAACGATATAAAACAGGCGGCTAAAGTACTTTCGGGTTGGCAGGTGAGTGGGCTGAAAGCTAATTTTGTGCCTACGCGTTGGTATACGGATGCCTCGGTGACCATTTTAGGTAAAACGGCTAAATTTGACGTTAATAGCTTAGTGGATCACATTTTCGAGCAGAAAGTAACGGCGGAATTCATCTGTCGAAAACTCTACAAAGAATTTATTTACTACAAGCCGAATGAGGCCTTTGTTCTACAAATGGCAGCCGTTTTGCGGGCTAATAATTATGAAATAAAGCCGGTGCTTAAATTTATGTTCAGCTCGGATGAATTTTTCAAGGCTAGCTACCAAGGTAGTAAAATCAAAAGCCCAGTTGAATTATTGATAGGGGCTAATAAGCTCCTAGAGCTGCCTTCGCCGGACTACGTTAACATGTACGAGCTTACTAGAATACTCCAAATGCAGTTGTTTCAACCGCCCGATGTCGCGGGTTGGCCAGGTCAGCGGGAGTGGATTTCTTCTACCACTTATTCCTACAGGGGAGGTTACACAGATTCATTACTTTCCGGTAAGCGCTACAATGGCGTAAACGTCACGGGTAAATTAGTGCCGGTGGCTTACGCCCAAACCTTTGTGAACTCAGAAAAAGCGGTTGAATTTGTGGACGATGTTTTGGCCTTATTTTTGCAATTTCCAGTTACTGCGAAGAAGAAAGCTTTTCTATTAGAAACCTTATTAGGTGGAACCATCGTAAAAAACTGGTCTACTTATACGCCTGGAGCGAGTACGAGTTTGCAACTGTTTTTTAGAGCAGTGATGCGTTTACCTGAATTTCAACTGTGTTAACATGAAGAAGGAACTAAGCCGGTCTGAATTTTTGCGACGTATGGCCCTTCTCTCAGGAGGCGTGGGATTGGGTATTTCCGGAATTCCGGGCCAGGCCTATGCTACGATTCCGGCTGGGGTATTAACCTCTGTTCCGGAAGGAAATGTCTTAGTTATCATCCAGTTAGTGGGTGGTAATGACGGTTTAAATACGGTGATTCCAGCGGAGAATGATCAGTATTTTGCCAAAAGACCCGACATCGCCATCAAAAAAGAGAATGCGCTTGCTTTAAAAAACGGCATGTATTTGCATCCTTCCATGTCAGGAATTAAATCCTTGTACGATCAAGGTAATGTAGCTATCGTCCAAAGCGTAGGCTACGCAAACCCGAACCGTTCCCACTTTCGCGCCACAGATATTTGGAACACTGGATCAGATGCGAATGTAGTATGGGAAGAGGGCTGGGCTGCTCGTTTTTTAGCAGAAAAATACCCAACCTATCCGATCGGAATGCCATCCCAACCGATGGCTATTCAACTAGGTTCGGTCGAATCACTCCTGTTTCAATCCGATATAGGTCGATTCGGAACCGTTTTTGAAGATCCTAATCTATTCTACCAACTCGTTTCAGGGACCCTAGCGGATGATGAAATTCCGCCTGCCACCTTAGCCGGCGATGAATTAGCCTTCTTGAAACAAGTTTCCGCCACCTCGATTCAATATTCTAACGTCATACGTGATGGAGCCTTAAGGGGTAAAAATTCACTCACTTATCCGGCCACTAACCTAGGGAGACAACTAGGCATTGTCGCTAAACTTATTTCGGGTGGTTTAGAAACTCCGGTATACCTCTGTACCATAGGTGGATTTGATACCCATGCGAATCAATTAACGCAGCATTCAAATCTCTGGAAACAGATATCAGATGCAGTAGCGATCTTTCAAAAAGATTTAAAAAATCAAAACAGAGGGAAGCAAGTTACTTTAATGACTTTTTCCGAGTTCGGTCGTCGAGTAAATCAAAACGGCACTGCTGGAACGGATCACGGAACGGCTGCTCCCTTGTTTGTGATAGGCGATACCGTTCGTGGAGGCTTGATAGGGGCTAACCCCAATTTAGTCAATCTCGATTCGAATGGGGATATAAAGGCTAATTTCGACTACCGACAAGTTTATTCTACCGTTTTATCCGATCATTTAGGCCTATCCACTACGAGTACGGCAGACATTTTCAAAAAGTCGTTTGATCGCTTACCTATCTTCTTGCAATCACCGCTCTTAGCTGAGGCCGGAGTTAAAGTTATCCTACTTGATCCTGCACCTAATCCAGCAGCCGGTCAAGTTCGAATTCAATTTGCTGTCTTTGAGTCCATGCAAGTTGATCTTGCCTTATTTGATATGCAAGGCCAAAAAATAGGCTCCATTTTTGCTGGAAAAGTGGATACAGGCACGTTCACCTATCCATTCGATATAGCTCAATTGCAAAATGGATCCTACCTAGTAAGTTTAGCTACTTCTTCCGGAGCAAGAATTACCAAGCGATTAATCATAGTAAATTAGAATCAGATCCTTATCTTTGTAGATTGATGAAAAAGAACTTCTATTTATTACTTTTCTGTACGTTGTTTAGCTTATCTGCAAGTGCACAACGTTGGTCTTATGGAGCTGGCCTAGGTGGTTCACTTTACCATGGTACTTGGGCGAATTGGCATATCTTACCGAATGATAAAGAGTTAGAAATGACTCGTCCTGCCCTAAATCTACAAGTGCGTTATCAAAACAGCCCTACTTTTGCCTACCGAATCCAAACGGTTATGACTGATTTGCGTGGAGGCTCAGGCAAACGTGTTTCCCCGGTGACAGCAGCCTTGCCCGCGTCTCAATTTGCGACGTCTATTTTTGGGATAGATGCACTCGTGGAATACAATTTTTTAAACTACCAAAACTCCGTTCGTCGGGTAAACAATTGGACGCCTTATTTCTATATGGGGGCTTCGACTGTTTTTTCCAAAGTGTCAGGTACACAAAACGGAGTGGGTTTCAAGACAGATACGAAAATGAATTATGCCTTGCCTTTTGGGGTAGGTGTAAAATACCAGGTTTCTCCCAGCTGGGGTATTCAGTGGGACTTTGGGACTCGTAAAACGTTTACAGATGCATTAGATCGTCCTGTAATGGACGGTGGGGAATCCCGATTTAATATCGCTAATGGTGACCAATTCTTGAATTCTTCTATTACCATTACTTACACCATTCAATCCGTTTTCTGCCCTACCTATTAACAAGTTTTAATTGGAAAGGGTGGCCTTTATGACTACATTTGCCCCTTATTGATTGAAAATCCCTCATTGAATTGAAAGAGTTAATTGACCTACGTAATGTTCCTGTTCACATCGCCATCATTATGGATGGAAATGGACGTTGGGCTAAGCAGCAAGGGATAATGGATCGAGTTTTTGGACATAGATCTGCTTTAAAGGCCGTGCGGGAGTCTATTGAGGGTTGTGGTGAATTAGGAGTGAAGTTTTTGACCTTGTACGCTTTTTCAACTGAGAATTGGAATCGCCCTAAGGCAGAGGTAACGGCTTTAATGAGTCTGTTAGTCAGTGCGATTAAGGATGAATTACCTGGAATGATCGAGAAAGATATTCGCCTGAAAGCGATAGGGGATTTAAGTAAATTGCCCGCTAATTCTCGGGCAGAATTAGAAAAAGCCATCGAGATAACGGCGAAAAACAAGGGTTTAACCCTGAATTTAGCGCTATCTTATTCCGGGAAATGGGATTTAGTACAAGCGACTCAGCAGATTGCAGAGAAAGTAAAGAAAGGCGAGTTAAACGCTGAATCAATAGATTCGCAAACCATACAGTCTCATTTGGCTACGGCAGAGATGCCTGATCCGGATTTAATGATAAGAACAGGTGGAGATCACCGAATTAGTAATTTTATGCTGTGGCAGTTAGCCTATGCAGAACTGTATATTTTTGAAGATTTATTTTGGCCTGATTTTAGAAAAGAACATCTAAATGAAGCGATAATAGACTTTCAGATGCGGGAAAGACGTTTTGGAAAGATAAGTGAACAATTAAATTAAGGGCTGAGGCCCCCGTATGAAAAAATCAATTGCCATCAAATTACTGAATATGCGCTCCTTGTTTTTAGGGCTATTCGCTTTTATACTAGGACTTAACGTTGCCTCTGCCCAAATTTTGGGAGGGACACGCTCCTTAAGCTCTGCATTCGAACAAACCTCTTTTTCTTACGCAGATCCTAAGGAATATACCATTGCTGATATCCAAGTTACGGGTTCACAATTCTACGATGGTACGTCCATGATTAATATCTCAGGATTACAAATAGGGGATCGAATTAAAGTCCCTGGAGATGCGATAGGTGCTGCGATTCGTAAAATTATGAATCAAGGTATTTTAGATGAGGTATTGATTTATGCGAACAAAGCAGAAGAGGGAAAGATTTGGTTAACGATTGAATTGAAAGAACGCCCTCGATTATTATCAATTCAATATACCGGTATTAGAAAAGGGGAGCAGGAAGCATTAAGTGATAAAATGAAGACCTACAAGGGTAAGATTATCACCGAGACGCTTCGTAAAAATTTAGAATTAACCATTCGTAGATACTACCAAGAAAAAGGTCGTTTAAACGCGAAGACGAAGTCCATCATCAAGCCAGATACCGTGCGTGGAAACAACGCGGTTTTACAAGTAATTGTCGACAAAGGCGAAAAGGTAAAAGTAAATAAAATCATTCTTAACGGGATCGACGAGAGTCAACGTTCATTGATTTTACGTAAGATAAAGAATACCAAACAGCAGCGTTTTGGCCGTGTTTTCAAGCCCTCTAAATTTGTTCCTAAAAAGTGGGATGAAGACAAGGTGAAGCTTCTAGAGGCCATGAATAAATTAGGTTACCGCGATTTTCAATTGAAGTCTGATTCTATCGGAAATGTAAATAACGAGGCGATTAACCTGGTTTTGAACATCGAGCAAGGGCGTAAATACTATTACAGAAGCATCCGATTTGAAGGAAACTTTATTTATCCCGATTCCTTATTACGCGATGTGCTTGGCGTAAAGAAGGGTGATGTATACAATACAGAGGAATTAGATAAAAAAATGAATTCAAATCCGGGGGAGGATTTAAGTTCAGTTTACATGGATAATGGTTATTTGTATTACCGCGCAGAACCGATAGAAACGGCGATTGAAGGCGATTCGATCGACTTAACTATCCGGATCTCGGAAGGAAAGCAGGCTACCATTAATAAGGTGACTTTAAATGGAAATACGAAAACGTCGGATCACGTGGTTATGCGGGAGATTCGTACGTTGCCGGGTCAGAAATTCAATAAATCTGCCATCATTCGTACGGTGCGTGAACTTTCAACGATTGGTTATTTTAACCCGGAGAAAATCAGCCCGAATCCAGTTCCACGTCCAGATGGAACAGTGGATATCGAGTACAACGTAGAGGAAAAAGCCTCCGATCAAATCGAACTTTCCGGTGGTTGGGGTGGATTTATTGGCTTTGTAGGAACCTTAGGTGTCGTCTTCAATAACTTTTCGGCTAAGAATATCTTAAATACGAAAGCTTATCGTCCGTTACCAGCGGGTGATGGCCAAAAATTAGCCATTCGTTTTCAAGCAAATGGAGCTTCATTCCAAAACTACAGTCTTACCTTTACCGAGCCTTGGTTAGGTGGCAAGAAGCCTAATTCATTTTCTATTGCCTTGAATAGTAGTATTTCTTATCCTTACAAATTCAGACAACCCGGCTTTAACCGCTTTGGTGGTGCAGGTTTAGGCCAAGGTGGATTTGGTCCTGGCGGCTTTGGCGGTGGATTCGGTGGTTTCGGCGGAGGCTTGGGCGGATTTGGTGGTGGCTTAGGTGGTTTTGGTGGTTTGAATTCATTCTCCGTTCCTGATTCACTTGTGGATGCACACTTTAACGTAACTAGCTTGTCGCTAAGTTTAGGAAAAAGATTAAAATGGCCAGATGATTATTTCTCATTAAGTCATTCGTTAGCTTTCTCTCGTTTTGATGTGGATAGATACATGACGTGGGCTTACCCTCAAGGTATTTCTACTTCTATCACCTTCATGACAAACTTGTCACGAAATAGTATTGATAATCCTACATTCCCGCGCTCTGGATCAAGCTTCTCCTTATCGGGAACCTTGACTCCACCCTTCACCTTGCTCGGGTTGAATAAGGACAATCTATTGATTGAATACCATAAATGGATGATGGACGCCAGTTGGTTTAGTCCTCTGGTGGGGAAATTGATTTTACACACGCGTGCCCACCTTGGATTCTTAGGGTCTTACGGAGGGAAAGAGACAACGCGTTTTGAGCGCTTTGATTTAGGGGGTTCAGGTATGGTGCAAGGTTTCTCCTTTAACCGCGATATCGTCGGTTTAAGGGGGTATAAGGACCGTGTTATTGGACCATCTGGACAATATGGTAATGGAGGTGTGGCTTACAACAAGTTTGTCATGGAGGTTCGTTATCCTGTATCCTTAAATCCATCTGCCACGATCTTTATTTTAGGCTTTGCTGAGGGAGGTAACAACTTCTCCTCCTTGAAAGAATACAGTCCGTTTAACTTGTATAAATCCGCTGGTTTTGGGGCACGTATATTTATGCCTGCCTTTGGTATGATTGGTATAGATTATGGTATGGGCTTTGATAAGCCTCGTCCTGGAGATACTGATTTTGGCCGTCAAGCCTTTACCTTCTCGATTGGACAACAACTTAGATAAAAACCATGCGTTTGTTGCTGACATTTCTGGGGATTCTCGTTTGTGTAAGCACTTCATTCGCGCAGAAGTTCGGTTATGTAGATACCGAATTTATTACCTCTAAGATGCCAGAGTATGCAAAAGTGCAGCAACAAATAGACCAAAGCACTAAGACTTGGTTAACCGAAGTAGAAAAGAAGAAGGAGGAGTTAGAGAAGTTAGAAAAGCAATTCAAGCTAGAGGAGCTTTTGTTAACCGAGGATTTGAAGCAGCAACGTTTAGCGGCTATTCAAACCAAGAGCAAAGAGGCAAAGGCCTTTGAGAATCAAGTTTTTGGTGTGGAAGGGGAGTTGTTTAAATTGAAGCAAGCAGCCTATAAATCTATTTTGGACCAAATTTCGAAAGCGATTGAAAAGGTAGTGCGCGCGAAACGCTTAGATTTCATCTTCGATAAGGCAAATGATGGATTAGTTTTGTTGTATACAAACCCGATTCATGATTATTCAGACTATGTTTTAGAGGAGTTAGGGCTCGAGTTAGATCCTAATTTGGTAGAAAAAGCAAAGAAAGAAGAGGCACAAGAGCCAAAAAGTCCTAAAAAGAATTAATTTTACCCAATAATTATACAGAGAACACAAACAAATTATTAATACACATGAAAAATAAGTTTATTTTGGCCGCAGGCCTACTTTTCGGATTAGCTGCGTTGCCTGCAACGGCTCAAGTAAAAATCGGATTCATCTACCAAGAGAAAATCTACAGCCAAATGCCAGAGGCTAAGCAAGTAGAGGAAGATTTGAAAAACACAGAGAAGCAATACCAAACATTGATTCAAGCAAAAATCAAAGATTTCCAAGATAAGGCAGCTGTTTACGAGAAACTTCCGGCTAACACGTCTGATATCATCAAGCAAGACAAAGAGAAGGAATTACAAAACTTGCAAACTTCAATCCAAGAGTTCCAACAAAATGCACAAACTTCTATCCAAAAGAAGCAAGCTCAATTGTTACAACCGATCGTAAAGAAAATCGAAGAGAATATGCACTTAGTAGCTACTGAGAACGCATATACATTCGTTTTCAATAACTACGAGGCAGGTGCAGGTGCTAGCCCAGTGTTATTGCACTTCCCAGCGGAGGCAGACATCTCTGACTTAGTATTAAAGAAAATGGGAATTACTCCACGTCCAGCAGGTGCAGCGGCTCCAGCAGCGGCTACTCCAGCAGCAGCTCCAGCAGCTAAGCCAGCAGCTCCTAAGAAGTAATTTTAGCTAAGAATAGAAGGAAGCCTGATCGGAAATGATTGGGCTTTTTTTTATGCGCTGAAATACTGAATCGTTTGCAAGATGGAAATGGTTCCGATAACCCCTAAGACCACATAGTGAAAGTATTTTTCCGGCAGGTAGACAAGTATTTTTTTGCCAAGATAGGAGCCTACCATCGCGATCACAATCAAAAATGGAAGCAGAATAATATGCTCTTGCGTAAAATAGCCCTGTAGAATATAGACCACGGCTCGACTTGAATCAACGCCTAAATCAATCAAGGCAGAAGTGGCAATAAAAACATCCTTTTCTAATCCAAAAGCGGCTAACGTAATCCCTCTAATGGCTCCCCCTGTTCCAATCAGCCCAGCTAAAAAGCCGGAGATGACACCTCCTGTATACAAATTGAAATTACTTTGCTTGATCTTTTTCCCAGCCCCTGACACTAATAAAACAGTGAGGGCCAGAATAATTAGGTTCATACTCAGCTCAATCTCTTTAAGCGGAATAATGGATGTCAGGTAGGCACCTAGGATAACGAAAAGGACTGCTGGGATTCCTAATTTGATGGCGATGTTTTTGTCGATTCCTTTTTGAAAAAGAAAAATCTTGGACAAATTACTAAACACATGAAAAACAGCCGTTATCCCTAATACTAATTTAAAATCGATAAAATATGACGCTAGCGGGACAAAAAGAATAGAGGAACCAAATCCACTAATAGTTCCCACAATCTCTGCTAACAAGGCTAATAAAAAGAAGAGATAAAAGCCTTGATTCATGTCACTAATCTTTTGTAAGGAACGTGTTTTGTAAAAACAAGATAGCCATCACACCGCAAAAAATGGCGGCATCAGCAAAATTAAAAATGGGGGTGGAGTAATAGGATCCTCCCCAAAAAGGAATCCAAGACGGCAATGGTCCCTCATAAAAATCGGCAAAAAACATGTCGATTACCTGTCCATGAAACCAACTCATGGGAGCTCCCGCCGGTGCATTATTAAACCAAACACCATAAAATACGGAGTCAATCAAATTTCCAATGGCACCCCCTAAAATCAATGCCACAGAAACCAAAAGCCCTGTTGGACTCTTTTTAACCGTTAGTGAATGCAACCAAATACCGATACCAAACATGGCTAAAATTCGAAAGGTCGTCAAGATCAATTTCCCCCAAATCGATCCTATCTGAATCCCAAATGCCATTCCCGGGTTTAAGGTATAATGTAATTTGAAGAAATCACCAATAAGGGAAATTTGGCCAAAATAACCGGGTTCCATCCAGGTATGCACTCCTATTTTAATTCCCTGATCGAGGGCAATTATCAAGATACTTAAAAGGAAATAGCGGTAGTTTTTCATGCGTTGTTTCGGCGGTTAACTTCTTTTTGTAACAGGGCAAATTCGCGGGATGTTTGACCCGCAATAGAGCTATTTTCTTCAGCACGTCTAAATAAATAAGGCATCACGGCATCAACAGGACCATAAGGTACATATTTCGCCACATTATAACCCGACGCTGCGAGATTATACGAGATATTATCTGACATCCCTAATAATTGAGCGAAGTAGATATTCGGGTGGTTGTGGGGAATTTGTAACGCATTCATGGCATCGCAAAGCCTTAAACAACTCGCCTCATTATGGGTTCCCATGCAGAAATGTACACGTTCAATATTTTTCAAACATAATTCAACTCCTAAGTCGTAATCGCGGTCTGTATCTTCCTTACATACATGCAAGGGCTCAGAATATTCATCTTCGTGCGCTTTTTGGCGTTCTTTTTCCAGATAAGCCCCACGCACTAATTTTACCCCTAAATAATAGTTTTGTGCTTCTGCCGCTCCGATAGCCTCCGTTAAGTTCGCCAACATGTCGTGGCGGTACATCTGGAAAGTATTGTATATGATAGCTGTTTTTTGATTGTATCTCGCCATCATCTCGTAGGTCAGCTGGTCTATTGTTGTTTGAATCCAGCTTTCCTCTGCATCGATGAAAAGTCTCACTTGTAAAACGTGCGCTAAATCGCATATCTCGATCAGCAACTCTTTACTATGGTCAAATAATTCTTGCTCTTCCTCCGTTAATTCTGCCTCTGTTTGTGCTTTTTCCAAAAGCTCTGATTGAAAAATCCCCGTAAGTTTAAACACAGCAAAAGGAATAGCTGGATTTTCAGCAGATTTACGGATCGTTTTAAGGATTTCATCCTTGGTTTTTTGGAATGATTTTTCGCTTTCCTCTCCCTCAACGGAATAATCCAAAATAGTACCAATTTTCGCTTTTTCAAGCTCATGAATCGTTGATTCACAGCCTTCTATGGTTTCACCACCACAAAATTGGGCGAAAATCGTGCTTTTTATGACTTTTTTGATCGGAAAATGCAGGAAAAGGAACAATTTGATAAAAAAAGTGCCTAAATTTACCAACCAATTTTGGTTCATTGCAGCAAAAATCCAATAGGACTTCTTCAACTGAAAATCGTCTTTCGAAGCGAAGGCTATTTTTGTATCCTCAAAAGAGAGATTAATTGAGGTAATTGTTGATGATTTTTTTGTCATTTGTGCGAAAAATTGATGCAAATATAATTGAATTATTTTTGCTTGCTTAAGAAAAAAATAAACATATAAATCTTAGGGCTTTGGTCCTTGTTAACCGTCAGAAATTATGAATGCCAATTTAGACATTGTACCTATGCAAGACTGGATTCAGACGAACGGAAAACCCCTCATTATTGCGGGTCCGTGTTCAGCTGAAACAGAAGAGCAAGTTTTAGAAACCGCTCGCCGTATCAAAGCGGAGGGTTATGCTCACATCATGCGAGCAGGTGTTTGGAAACCTCGTACGCGTCCAGGCAGTTTTGAAGGTATGGGCGAACCCGCTTTGAAATGGTTAGTAGAAGCAAAAAAAGAAACAGGTTTACCATTAGCGATTGAAGTAGCTACTCCTGAGCACATCGAATTAGCCTTGAAATACGGCGTTGATGTTTTATGGATTGGTGCTCGTACAACGGTTAATCCTTTTAACGTACAAGATTTAGCAGATGCTTTGAAAGGAGTAGACGTTCCTGTACTTGTTAAGAATCCAGTGAATCCAGATTTAGCTCTTTGGGTAGGTGCTTTCGAGCGTCTTCAAGGATCAGGTATCAAGAAATTAGGTGCTATCCACCGTGGTTTCTCAAACGCACAAGAAACAAAGTACCGTAACTCACCTATGTGGGCGATGGCAGTTGAATTAAAGCGTTTGTTTCCGCAAATGCCATTAATCGGTGACCCATCTCACATGGCAGGCAAGCGTGCTTTATTGATGGAGTTGTCTCAACGTATTTTGGATTTGAACTACGATGGTATGATCATCGAGACTCACCGCGATCCAGATGCGGCGTGGTCAGATGCCTCACAACAAGTAACTCCTGAGAAATTAGGTGAAATGTTACGTGACTTAGAAGTTCGTAACGCAAGCTATGGCGCAGACTTCTCTGATGAATTAGCTAGTCTGCGTGAGAAAATCGACAACATCGACCGCGAGCTATTAGAAGTTATTGCTGCTCGTATGTCCATCGTGGAGAAACTAGGTGAATACAAGCGTGATAATAACGTTGCCGTATTGCAATTAGATCGTTGGAAGCAATTGCACAATGACCGTGCAAACCAAGCGAAAGGTTTAGCTTTATATCCAGAATTCGTAGAAGAACTATTCAAATTAGTTCACTTAGAGTCTATCCGTAAGCAAACGGAGGTGATGAATAATGCGACTGTTTAAATAGTCCGAAGTCCGGAGGAAAAAAGTCCGGAGGATAGTATAAAAAATGGGGCCCCTTTAAAGGCCCCATTTTTTGTTTTAAGCATAGAGCACAAAGCACAAAGAATAAAGTTGGTATCGCCTGCGGCGATTTATTCAAGAAGTGTTGAAAGTTCAAAGACCAAAGCTCAAAGTTCAAAGTTGGCATCGCCTGCGGCGATTCATTCAAGAAGTGTTGAAAGTTCAAAGACCAAAGCTCAAAGTTCAAAGTTGGCATCGCCTGCAGCGATTCATTCTTGAAATATTTTTCAAAAATTCATCCGCGAAGCGGATTCAAACTTTGCTCTTTGAACTTTGAACTTTGGTCTTTGCTCTTTGAACTTTCGTCTTTGTTATTTGCCGCGGCGACTCACCGCGTACCCCGCCCAAACAATCAACCCCATCCCCACCAACGTAACAAAATCCGGGAAACCGTGGCCTAGAATAACCTCGATGATGATGGAGAAGATGACGGCGCTATTTCCGACAACACCTACGACACTCGCCTTTTCATTTAGAAGTGCCTGGGTGGTATAGTATTGAACCCCTAAAGCTAGTAGGCCCATGATTAGTGCTGAAATCCATTCGGCAATGGATGGCTGTACCCAAACGCCGGTTAAGAAGCTATTTTCAAAACCTCCCAAGGTTCCGGTTAAAAGGGAAATGATGGACGCGATAAGTCCGGCTCCCATGAAGGAAACGACTACCCAGCGGGAGTCGTAGTATTTTTGGGCCTCTTTGATGGCTAAATAGCCTAAGGCCGTTCCCATGGCGTAGATGATTCCGGTGCTATGGTGCCAAAGAGAACCATCACTACTCGGCTGGAAAATGAGCAAAATGCCGAAAAAGCCAATCAGCAGGAATAAGACCTGTTTGCCGGATAGCCCCTCATTTGGCAATAAAAAGAAGCTAAAGACTGCGATGAAGAGCGGGAAAGCCTGGCCATAGGTATTTGTTAAAGAAAGGCCTAAATGTTCCAACGTGTAGAAAAGGCAATAGAGGGTGAAGGCCCCTAAAAGTCCACGCAGTATGATGAAATAGAGTTTTCCGCCTGTTTGAACGGCGGGTTTTCGGTACAGGCTAATCAATAAAAAAGGAAGACCTACCGCGCTGCGGAAAAAGACAAGTTGAATGGAGTTGAAGGTGTGGCTCATTTCTTTGGCGATCGCGGACATGATCGCAAAGCAAAGGGAGGAGAGCAACATGAAAAAGACTCCTTTATTGGAATAAATTCGTTTCAACATTCTATTTAATCTTCGAGGATTAGCTCAAATTTTCTAACTTGCATTTCTTTTCAAAGGTATGACAAAAAAAATTATTTTATCCCCTGATGCACCCGCTCCGATAGGGCCTTATTCCCAGGCTGTTGAGGTGAATAACACGCTTTATGTGTCCGGACAGATCGCTTTAACGGTTTTCGAGGCGGGTGGATCGATTGAGGAAGAGACAAATCAGGTGATGTTGAATTTGCAGCATATTTTGACTGCTGCGGGCTACACATTTGAAAATGTGGTGAAGTGTTCGATTTTCGTGAAGGATATGGGTCATTTTGGCCAAATCAATGAAGTCTACGGTCGTTATTTTGTCCAAAATCCTCCCGCTAGAGAGACGGTAGAGGTCGCACGCTTGCCTAAGGATGTGCGTGTTGAAATATCTTGTATTGCCTATAAATAAAAATATGACTGATTCAGTACGAGTTCGCTTTGCACCCAGTCCTACGGGAGCGCTCCATATTGGAGGGGTGAGAACCGCTTTATATAATTACTTGTTTGCCCGCAAAATGGGGGGTAAATTCTTGTTGCGCATTGAAGATACAGACCAGGCACGCTTTGTGCCGGGTGCGGAACAATACATTTTAGATAGCTTAGCGTGGTTAGGCATTAGTCCTGACGAGGGTGTAGGCGTGGGTGGACCACATGAACCTTATCGCCAAAGTGAACGCAAAGACCTCTACAGGGCCTATGCAGATCAATTATTAGCAGATGGAAAGGCCTATTACGCCTTCGATACCTCAGAAGAATTAGACGCGATGCGCGCTAGCTTCGAGAGTCAGGGTTCTGCTTTTCAATACAATTCGTTAACTCGTGTGAAGCTGAAGAATTCAATTGCTTTGGCTCCTGCTGAAGTAGAGCAATTAATCGCTTCCGGAACACCCTATGTGATTCGCTTGAAAGTTCCAGCGAAAGGGGAGGTGCGTTTCCAAGATAGTATTCGCGATTGGGTACATGTGCACACGTCTAGCATCGATGACAAAGTCTTGATGAAATCGGACGGGATGCCTACCTACCACTTAGCGAACGTGGTAGACGATCACATTATGGAAATTACCCACGTGATCCGTGGAGAGGAATGGTTGCCATCAGCGCCATTGCATATTTTGTTGTACCAAGCTTTTGGTTGGAAAGCTCCTCAGTTTGCCCATTTGCCACTTTTACTGAAGCCTGAGGGCAATGGTAAGTTGTCCAAAAGAGACGCTGATTTAGGTGGTTTCCCAGTATTCCCCATGGAATGGACGGATCCAGCCACCGGCGCAGTTTCCAAAGGATTTAAGCAAGAAGGGTACCTAAAAGAGGCAACTTTGAATTTCTTAGCTTTCTTAGGCTGGAATCCAGGAACGGAGCAAGAGATGTTCAGTTTGACGGAATTAGCAGATGCCTTCTCTTTAGAACGCATTAACAAAGCGGGTGCAAAGTTCGACGTAAAAAAGGCTCAATGGTTTAATGAGCAATACATTAAGTTACAAAATCCGGTGGCTTTAGCCGCGGATTATTTGCCTAAACTCCCAGCTGATCAAGGACTTGCTTTTGTGCATTTATTCTTAGATCGTATTACATTTCCACAAGATTTGGTAGAGAAAGTGGCTGAATTTCAAGCCCGTCCAGCCATTTATGATGAGGTTGTTTTAGCTTCTAAATGGAATGCTGATGCTGCGGCAGGTTTGCAATTTATTGCACAGGCTTTACCAGGTGTGGATTCATGGGAGCCGGAAGGCATTAAGCAGGCGATTCACGAAGTATTAGAGGCGAATGGAATTAAGATGGGCAAGGTGATGCAGATTTTGCGCGTGGCTTTGAGTGGAAACGGAGCGGGTCCAGATTTGATGATTTCAATGCAATTATGGGGTAAAGCGGAGGTGATCGAGCGATTGTCTATGGCTCTAGCTAAATTCCCAGCACTATAAAATAAGATGGCCAAAAAGGACAAAAAGAAGGAGTTGCCTACCGTTCATCCAGAATTAGCTGGATTCGAAATGAATATCGATTCATTAGGAACCATCACGTCCAGTCTTGACCGCGATCGTTTGAATGCCTTTTTGGATAAGCATATGCCTGAGGATAAAAAATTAAAACCGAAAGAAAATGAAGGTTAGTCAAGAGGACGTGAAGAAAATCGCACATTTGGCTCGATTAGAGATGCCCGAATCCAAGCTAGGGGAGATGCAAGACTCCATTAACAAGGTGTTAGTCTGGATGGAAGCCCTAAATTCGGTAGATACATCGTCCGTGGAGCCTTTGGTCCACATGACCCCTGCCCTAAATAATTTCCGCGAGGACGAAGCGAAAGTGACATTAGATCGTGCCCAAGCACTTGCTTTAGGCCCTGATACGAATGAAACCTATTTCAAGGTGCCGCAAGTAATCGAATAATTAGCCGATATAGTATTCAATCGCCTTTTTCATTTCCGCTTTACTAACCGGAATATCATAGCCACAATCCCCTATACCCGTTAACAGCGAGAATCTCACTTCCCCGCCTTTGTTCTTCTTATCTTGAAGCGTTAACGAAATAATCGCTGGAATCTCAGACGCCTTTAGTGTTACCTTTCCATACGTCTCAAACAAATAGACTTCGATATCCCCTAGTTCCTCCGCGCTAATCAATCCGCGCTGAAACGCCAAAAAAGCCTCCATAATCATCCCCACCGCAATCGCTTCTCCGTGCAAAATTTTACGTTTGCCTTGATCTAACAGGAAGGTCTCCACAGCATGGCCCAGCGTATGTCCCCAGTTCAAGATCTTTCGCAGTCCTTTTTCCGTAGGATCTTCCGCGACTACCGCTTTCTTAATCTCAACAGAATGTTCAATAAGTCCAGCAAAGTCAACATTCGCAAAATCTGTATGACTAATTTGCTCCCATTTCTCGGCGTCCCGTATCAAGCAATGCTTGATTATTTCGGCATATCCTGAAAGCTTTTGAGCTTGCGGTAATGTTTGGATAAAGTTTGGATCGATTAATACTGATTTAGGCAAGTTGAAAACCCCAATATGGTTCTTCAAACCCTGAAAGTCCACGCCTAATTTCCCGCCCACACTCGCATCCACTTGTGCAAGTAAGGTCGTAGGAATCTGAATAAAGTCTATCCCGCGTTTGTAGGTAGAGGCACAAAACCCGCCCAAATCACCAATCACCCCACCACCCAAATTAATTAACAGGCCATGGCGATCCATGTTTGCTTTTGTCATCACCTCCCATACCTTTTCACAAGTGCCCAGGTGTTTATTGTTCTCGCCTGATTTAATTTGAATCTTGATAAAACCCTTCGGTAAATAGGCTTGAATCAGCGGAAGGCAATGCTTTGAAGTATGTTCGTCCACCAAAACCGCAATTTGCAAATAGCTATTTTGACTTAAAAAAGCAGGTAAAGAATTTGAAATAGAGGCGATTTCGACAGACATGGGAATTTTTCTTCAATGGATTCCTAAAATTACCATGATTTTGTGAAAATGGACTATTTTTTACCTAATTTTGTACCCGCTTGTTAATCCCACAAGATTTACATTTTTTTATGAGAGAAATTCAGTTTAGAGAAGCCTTACGTGAGGCAATGACAGAGGAAATGCGTCGTGATTCAGCTATTTTTTTAATGGGTGAAGAAGTGGCGGAATACAATGGTGCCTACAAAGTTTCCCAAGGAATGTTGGACGAATTTGGTCCAGATCGCGTGATTGATACGCCGATTGCTGAATTGGGTTTTGGTGGAATTGCCGTAGGAGCTTCAGCGAATGGTCTTCGTCCAATCGTTGAATTCATGACCTTTAACTTCTCTTTGGTAGCGATTGATCAACTGATTAACTCAGCTGCTAAAATGATGTCTATGTCCGGTGGGCAGTATTCTTGCCCTATCGTCTTCCGTGGTCCAACTGGAAATGCGGGACAATTATCATCTCAACACTCGTCTAACTTCGAGAATTGGTTTGCAAATACACCTGGCTTAAAAGTGGTGGTTCCATCGAACCCAGCAGATGCAAAAGGTTTGTTAAAGGCATCAATTCGTGATAATGATCCCGTAATTTTTATGGAATCTGAAGTGATGTATGGTGACAAAGGTTTAGTACCAGACGGCGAATACTTAATCCCAATCGGTAAAGCGAACATCGTTAAACCGGGTTCTGCTGTAACTATTGTTACATTCGGAAAAATGCTTTCTCGTGTGGTAATGCCAGCGGTAGAGGAATTAGAAAAACAAGGAATCTCTTGTGAAGTAATTGACTTACGTTCAGTTCGTCCAATTGATTATCCTGCAGTAGTGGAATCAGTGAAGAAAACGAATCGTTGCGTTGTAGTAGAAGAGGCGAACCCTTTATCTGCGATCTCATCTGAAATCGCTTACCACTTACAGCGTTGGGCGTTTGATTACTTAGATGCGCCAGTCGTTCGTGTGAACTCTCGCGACTTACCACTTCCTTACGCACCTACCTTGATCGAAGAAATTCTTCCAAGCATCGAGCGTACCATCCAAGCGGTTAAAACAGTAACTTACAAGAAGTAATCATCTTCATTGCATAAAAAAAGCCAGCACTTCGTGAGAAATGCTGGCTTTTTTATGCAGTGGACAGTTGTCAGTGGGGAGTCGACAGTGAGTATTGGACAGTGATCAGTGGGCAGTCGTCAGTAAATAGTCGACAGTGATCAATAAAACATTTTCTCTACTCTATGCTCTCTACTCTCTACTCTCTACTCTACTCTTTACAAAACATAAATAAACCTCGACCCATCCACATCCACACCTTCTAACTTGATGCGGCCTTTTCTGCCCTCTAAAGCCTCAACTGCCTCTTTAGGGGAATTGATAGCCTTATCATTGATTTTAGTGATGACTGAGCCTTTAGCTAAACCATACATTTCTAATCGGCCATCAGGAAGTACTTCTGCAACTTTAACACCTGAACTAACACCGAATTTCTTCATTTCTGCAGGAGTTAAGCTTGCAAATTTAGCACCTAAGAATTCTGATTTTGCTGATTCTGTTGAGTTGTCGCCTTTTACGATTTCGGTGTTGCCGTCTTTGTTCTTCAATGTTACTTTGAATTCCTTGATAGCTCCATCGCGGTTAACCGTTACTTGAAGTGGCTCACCTGGACGTTTTCTGCTGACGATTTCCATCAATTTCGAAGATGATTTGGTCTCTACACCGTCGATCTTAATGATTACGTCGTTGATTTTGATTCCTGCGTCTTTAGCTGCTGAGTTTTCAGAGAAGCCTCCTACATAGACACCGGCGCTTGTTTTAAGGTCTTTTTCGTCTGCTAATTTGGCATTCACTTCAGAAATCTGAACGCCTAAGAAGCCGCGTTGAACGTTTCCGTATTTAATTAAGTCGCCAGATACTTTCTTCACGATGCTAACCGGTACGGCGAAGGAGTAACCTGCAAATTGGCCAGTACGAGAATAGATGGCGGTGTTGATACCGATTAATTCCCCCTTTAAGTTCACCAAAGCTCCACCGGAGTTGCCTGGATTTACCGCAGCATCCGTTTGGATGAATGATTCAAGTGGATTCATGTCTGGAGAATCGCGGTCGATGATGTTTTGACGACCTTTGGCAGAAACGATACCTGCTGTAACTGTTGACTCTAAATTGAATGGGTTACCCACGGCTAATACCCATTCGCCTACGCGAAGAGCATCAGAATCGCCAAAAGTCAAGAAAGGTAAATTCGTTTCCTTGATTTGGATGACCGCTAAATCGGAGGACGGGTCGGTCGAAATGACTTTGGCTTTATATTCACGCTTATCATTTAGAATAACTGTCACCTCCGCAGCTTCCGCTACCACGTGGTTATTAGTCACGATATAGCCATCTGCTGAGATGATTACCCCAGAACCAGACGCCTCTTGTGGTTGTTGTTGCTGTCTACGGCCACCGCCTCCGAAAGGATCCCCAAAACCAAAGAAATCATCGAAAGGGCTCGAAAATTGCTGTTGTCTTTGACGCGTCTCCATTTTCGTCTTAATGTGCACTACGGCAGGCGTAGTTTTTTCTGCTGCATACGTGAATTCGCCTGGATTGCCAGGAACGATTTGATTTGAAACAGATGTTGTGAAAGCGGAGGGTGCATCTGAGAATCCAGATGTATTTCCTAAATTAAAAAGAGAATAGGCACCTAAAGTGACTCCACTGGACATTAATGCGATGATTGCATACGACTTAAGCTGATTATTCATTTTTATTTTTTTGATTTAAAGTAAAAATTATTGCTACGAAATTAATTGAAAATTCGCCTCGCACAACTTCATTAACAAGATTTAAGAGTTTTAATTCCCAAAGGAAATGGCTAATTTTGTGGTTCATTCGTAAAAACACGTTCAAATGATTTTAAGTGAGCAAGAATTATTGAGGAGACAAAAGCGCCAGGAGTTATTGGCGATGGGAATTGATCCTTATCCTGCACAGGAATACCCGGTGAATGTTTATTCTGATCAGATTTTGGCAGAATTCAAACCCGAGTCAGGAAACTTCCAAGACGTAGTGCTTGCTGGTCGCTTAATGGGCTTCCGAATCATGGGAAATGCCTCGTTTGCGGAGCTGCAGGACGCGAATGGCCGTATTCAACTATACTTCCGCCGCGATGATCTTTGTCCGGGCGATGATAAAACTCTCTACAATACGGTATTTAAAAAGCTACTTGACATCGGCGATATTATCGGAGTAAAAGGATATGTTTTCACGACGCAGATGGGGGAAATCTCCGTTCATGTGCGCGAGTTCACGATTCTCTCCAAAGCCTTAAAGCCACTTCCTGTCGTTAAAGAAGCAGACGGTCAAACCTATGACGCCTTTTCTGACCCGGAAATGCGCTACAGACAACGTTATGTCGATTTAATTGTTAATCCTTCTGTAAAAGACATCTTCATCAAACGCGCAAAGATTATTTCAACGATGCGTTCTATGTTTGATGAGCGCGGCTGGCTAGAGGTAGAAACTCCGGTGTTACAAGCAGTCCACGGTGGTGCTTCCGCTCGTCCTTTCAAGACACACCATAACACATTAGATATGCCTCTTTATTTGCGAATCGCAAACGAGTTATATCTGAAACGTCTAATCGTAGGTGGATTTGATGGAGTATATGAGTTCGGTAAAATGTTCCGTAACGAAGGAATGGACCGTACGCACAATCCTGAATTTACCTCTTTGGAATTCTATGTAGCCTATAAGGACTACAACTGGATGATGAACCTGACGGAGTTAATCTTCGAAACAGTGGCGAATCGCCTACATAATAAAACCAAGATCACGGTAGGGGAGAATGAAATCGAATTTGCAGGACCTTATCCTCGTTTAACGATCTCTGGAGCTATTTTGCAGTATTCTGGCGTAGATGTGGATGCCTTGTCTGAGGATGAATTGCGCGCAAAATGTGTAGAGTTCGGAATGGAAGTTGACAAAGGAATGGGTAAAGGAAAGCTAATCGATGAATTATTCGGAGAGAAAGTAGAAGCGAATTTGATTCAACCTACCTTCATCACAGATTATCCTGTGGAGATGTCGCCATTAACGAAGAAGCACCGTTCAAAAGAAGGTTTAGTAGAGCGTTTCGAGCTCTTTGTGAATGGAAAAGAAATCGCGAATGCGTACTCAGAATTAAATGATCCAATCGATCAAAAGGAGCGTTTCGAAGATCAATTAGCTTTAGCGGAGCGCGGAGACGACGAGGCGATGGCGATGGATCACGATTTCATCCGTTCGTTAGAATATGCGATGCCACCTACCTCCGGTATAGGTATCGGTATCGACCGTTTGACCATGTTAATGACGAACCAGTCGTCTATTCAGGAAGTATTGTTCTTCCCTCAAATGCGTCCCGAGGTCATCAAAGAAGTTGATTCTGAATCTGCTTTTGCAGAAAGAGGAATCTCAGAAGTATGGATTCCTGCCTTACAAAAGATGGGTATTTTAACTTTGGAAGCCTTAGATGCCGCAAACCCGAATAAAGTATTCAATGATTTAGGTGGGATGCGCAAGAAATTGAAGATTGATGCGGCGATGCCGACAAAGGACGAAGTTACTGCCTGGATTCAGGGCTAGTCTTTCAATCATACGCATAAAAAAAGCCTTCCGTTAAGAAGGCTTTTTTTATTTCTCTTTAACTAGAGATCAATGTTGCAATTTTATAGGTTAGACCTACATATATATTGTAAATAAAGATTTTCTCTAATCAAAAAACCGTAAGAAAAATTAGATTTTCTTAACGTTGATAGCGTTTGCGCCACGCTTTCCGTCAGTAACTTCATAAGATACTGAATCATTTTCGCGGATAGTAACACCTGAAAGGCCAGTTACGTGTACGAAAATGTCTTCACCTGTTTGATCGTCAA
>JACCDV010644893.1_pt1 | contig 39224 bp, 44 predicted proteins | sample 7446131 | NCBI WGS metagenome assembly JACCDV01 (sample SAMN15323448, study PRJNA562643) | freshwater metagenome | isolation source: river surface water | place: USA:Blue River Watershed | collected 2017-08-17
GGATAGCCGCTGTAAGAGTAGTCTTTCCGTGGTCAACGTGACCAATTGTTCCTACGTTTACGTGTGGCTTTGAACGATCAAATGTATCTGCCATAATAATGAACTAATTAATTAATTTTGATAAATAAACTCTCGCAAATAAAAACAAAACGCAACCATGCGATTGTGACCTATCATAGCATTTGGGCAGATATTGTCAATCCGGTAGTGAGATTCTCTACTACCGGATCAAATAAAAAAAGCCCCCTTTGTAGGGAGGCTTTTAATCATTTGTTTAAAAGTGCTTTTTCAATATCCTCTATTAAACCAAAAACCTTAAAAACCACCGCTTTTGTTTTATGGTTTATTTTGTGAAGAGGGAGTTGTATGTCACACCAGCTTTCTTTCTTGGGATTTGAATAAAAACACTTCCAGTTAAATAAAAAAGGTTGCCCTGATCGTAGCTTGCTATCTTTTACCCACAGCTCAGAAACATAATATTTTTCAGGCTGATCTGTATCAAAAAGCCTAATTTGAACATCATTGTTAGTCTCAACTAACAACAACGCCAATGACTGACCCTGGAAATTTATGGTTATTTTTTCAATATAACCAATAAGACCTGAGAAATGTTCCTTGTAATCACACGAAACTATTGAAAAATTTTCTTTTAGCTTATTGAAAACTATTTCGAATTTTTCAGGTCTCGGCGGATTAGTTTTTCTTACCATGATTATTTTTTTCTTTAAAATATCATATTTTTACTTTTTGTCAAAAAAATCGCTGTTTAGGCGATTTTTGATAAAACATTTTCTACATAATCCTCTGGAGATAATTCTTTCTGCCAGTCCGGGTCTTCACCTATAGTTTCTGAGGTAAAAGACTTTTTTGCACTTTCTGTACCTATCCTACCGGGTTCCTCCAAAATGACTTGCTTGAAAATATTTTGTTCTTGTAAGTCTTTAGCGAGCTCTGAGACCTTCATCATACTCCTCACATAACCTTCTTCGCCTTTGCGAAATGGGTGGTTTTCGTCAAAATGAGCAGCGTGTGAGCTAATAATAATAAGAACGGTTTCCTTAAGACTTTTTTCAAAGACTTGTTTAAAGGCATTGAGTGCTACTTTTTTAGTCAAAAAATTATCTTTTGAAAGCTCGGCAATGGCCTTTTCTTCACTTTCAAAATCCTTATCCCAAGCAAATCTACCGGCAGACAAAACTATAAGATCAATATGGTCTCGAACATTTTTTATCTCCTTCAAAAAAGTGATAAAAGATTCTTCATTTTCCATATTTATCTCTTTTGCAAAGAATTTGCCATGAAGACCTGTAATCTTGGCAATATTCCTAACTGGCAAAAACAAATCATAACTTTTTTTCTCTAAAACTTTAGCAAATGCCCCACCTATTCCTCCTGTAACACCTGTGATTAAAGCTATTTTTTTCATAATGTTCATTTTACTCTTACCTTATCACAAAAACAAAATCCGCTCTTTTAAAATTAAGCGGATTGATTGGTTTAATCTTCAAGTGATGACAAGGCAAAGTTGGTAGCTCTTTCTCCGGAGACATCTCTGTCTGCCTTGGGTTCAGGGTTTTTGTTCTCTGGTATAACTGAATCCCTATTAACCTCGTTGTGCACGATTGGATGTGGGAATCCAAAATATGTTTGACCACCAACGATATACACCTTTGGCTTTTCTTTATTTTTCATATTTTTTCTTTAGTATAGCAAAAATCCCCAACATTGGGGATTTTTGAATTTATTAACTTCTTGATTTGATGATAGTGTCAGCGACGTTCTGAGGCACGATATCGTAACGCAAGAACTCCATAGTAAAGCCAGCACGTCCTTCAGTCATAGAGCGAAGTGTTGTCATGTAACCAAACATTTCTGAAAGTGGCACCACAGCACTTACTGCTTGGTTGAGACCTCTTGTTTCCATACCTTCGATAAGGCCTCGACGAGATGAGAGAGAGCCGTTGACGTCTCCCATGAACTTGTCAGGAGTTACAACCTCCACCTTCATCATCGGCTCAAGGATCACAGGGCGAGCTGCCTTACATGCGTCTTGGATAGCCATAGAAGAAGCAATCTTGAACGCCATTTCGTTTGAGTCGACTTCGTGGAAGCTTCCATCGTATAGATCCACAGACACGTTCTCCATTTTAAATCCAGCCAAGATACCTCGATCGAGACCTTCTTTGAGACCTTTTTCAATAGCTGGGATGAATTCTCCTGGAATAGCTCCTCCTTTGATGTTGTTGATAAATTCAAATCCACTACTTCTCTTTGTGTTCTTTGGAAGATCTTTTTCATCCACAGACTGATCCATAGGTTTGATTTTGATTTTTACGTGACCGTAGTTACCCTTACCACCGGATTGCTTGATGTATTTACCTTCTGCTTGCGCTTCACCAGTAATAGTTTCTCGGTAGGCTACTTGTGGTTTACCTACATTTGCCTCCACACCAAATTCTCGCTTCATACGATCCACGATAATTTCAAGGTGAAGTTCTCCCATACCTGCGATGATGGTTTCTTCTGTTTCTGGATCAGTAGAGACCTTGAAGGTTGGATCTTCATCAGCAAGCTTATTGAGGGCAAGACCCATTTTTTCTTGGTCAGCTTTTGTTTTTGGTTCAATACGAAGGTTGATAACAGGCTCTGGGAACTTGATACGATCAAGTGCCACAGGATTTTTCTCATCACAGAGAGTGTCGGAAGTCTTGGTGTCTTTAAGTCCTACAGCGGCTGCGATTTCTCCAGCAAAAACTTTCTTCACTTCTTCACGCTGATCGGCTTGCATACGCACGATACGAGAGAGACGTTCTTTGTTGCCAGTACGAGGATTGTAAACATAAGAACCAGATTCGATAGTTCCAGAATAAACACGGAAAAAGACTAGCTGACCAACGAATGGGTCCACCATACTCTTAAAAGCAAGAGCAGAAAACGGAGCATTGTCGTCTGCTGGAAGAGCAACTGCCTCTTCGGTATCTGGGTTGGTTCCAGTAACAGCCTTGATGTCTGTTGGAGCTGGTAGATAGTCCACCACAGCGTCAAGCACTAGCTGAACACCTTTGTTTTTCAAAGCACTTCCGGCATATACAGGGAAAATAGCGTTGGCGATGACAGCTTTTCGAAGTGTTTTCTTGAGTTCTGGTAGTGTTGGAACAGTACCTTCTAGATAAGCTGACATTTGATCATCATCATTTTCTACGATGCGTTCGATAAGCTCATCGTGATATTTTTGTGCATCTGCCATCATGTCAGCTGGGATTTCTTTTTGAACTACTTTGTTGCCCATGTCGCCTTCAAAATAGTAAGCTTTCATTTCTAGAAGATCTACTACTCCTTCGTGCTTGTCTTCAAGACCGATAGGGATTTGTACACGTACTGCTTTTTTAGAGAGTCGGTCGAGAATAGTTTTGTATGAGTGCTCAAAAGAAGCACCAATTCGGTCGAGCTTGTTTACAAAACAAATGCGGGGTACATTGGCTTCATCAGCATAACGCCAGTTAGTTTCTGACTGTGGCTCTACTCCAGCTACACCATCAAACACCACCACAGCACCATCGAGCACACGAAGACTTCTCTTCACCTCAACAGTAAAGTCAATGTGTCCAGGAGTATCAATAATGTTAAATCTAAAACTATTTTTCTTGTCTCCTCCAGAGTATGTAGGGATCCAGTTACAAGTCACAGCAGCAGCAGTGATAGTAATACCACGCTCACGTTCTTGTTCCATCCAGTCTGTAGTAGTCTCACCATCGTGTACCTCTCCTATCTTGTGGCTCATACCTGTATAGTAAAGGACGCGCTCTGAAGTGGTTGTCTTACCCGCATCAATATGGGCAATGATTCCAAAGTTTCTTGTTCGCTCTAATGAATATTCTCGTTCCATAAATTATTAATATTTGTTGTGTAAATTATAATTAAAAATAGAGCCCGACCGGGACCTGCTTTTAGTGCAAATACTATACGATTAAACGATTATTTTTGCAACAAAAAACCCCGGTAGAAACCGGGGTTTTAATGAGACCAACTGCTTCTGAAAAGCCTCATTAAACCAAAACCAAAAAACCTTAAGGAAAATCCTATTTTAAGACTACCATAATCTAAATAAAAAACAAGCCCTCGCTGAAACTATCAGCGAGGGCTTGTTTTTTGGGCTTACCAAGCAAAGTGAGCAAAAGCTTTGTTGGATTCTGCCATTTTGTGAGTATCCTTTTTCTTCTTAACAGCATTTCCTTCCCCTTTTGAAGCTTGGATGAACTCTTCAGCTAAAGCGTTGGCAATAGTGATACCTTTGCGAGCTCGAGCACTTTCGATGATCCATCTCATAGCTAGAGCAAGTCGGCGCTCATTACGTACTTCTCTTGGAACTTGGTAGTTAGCTCCTCCAATACGTCGAGAACGTACTTCTACAAGTGGTCCTGCATTCTTGATAGCATTTTCAAATACTTCCATCGGATCTTCTACGCCTTCTTTTTCCTTCACGATATCTAGAGCATCATAAACCGCACTGCGAGCAGTGTTTTTCTTACCATCCCACATGATGCAGTTGATAAACTTCTCCAGCTTGAGTGAACCAAACTTGATATCAGGAGAAACCATATTTCTGTTTTTTACTGGTCTTCGCATAAAATTTTATTTCTTAGCTGCCTTAGGACGCTTTGTTCCATAAGCACTTCTACTCTTTCGACGCTTTTCGATACCTTGAGTATCAAGCACTCCACGAACTATGTGGTATCGTACTCCGATCAAGTCCTTAACACGTCCACCACGGAGCATAACCACTGAGTGTTCTTGGAGGTTGTGACCTTCTCCTGGGATATAAGCTGTTACTTCTGTACCATTTGTAAGTCTTACACGAGCAATCTTTCGAACCGCTGAGTTAGGCTTCTTTGGAGTAGTAGTAGAAACCTTTACGCAAACACCACGCTTAAATGGAGATGGGTAAAATACTGGGCGGTTTTTGATGTGGTTCATGCCACGAGAAAGAGCCACGGCTTTGCTTTTGCGTGGAGCCTTTGATCTTGGCTTTTTTATAAGTTGGTTTATTGTTGCCATTTGTCCCGCTATCCTACTATAGTTCTCAAGTAAACGCAAGCCCGGAAGTGAGCCTTGGCGAAGCTTTTTCCAAAAAGCGTACTCTGCACATCGCCAAGATCTACTTCCGGGCAAGCCCCTAGCTCAGTGTTATCCCCGTCAGAAGGGTAAAAATCTTAAAAGCCAGAGGAGCTACAAACTTCCAACCCCAAAATAAGAATATGATGAGTATCGGCAAAGAATACTTTTCCAAAGCAAGCATTTGTCTTTCATATTTAAAAGGCAAAATAGCCCCAAGGAAACGAAAACCATCAAGCGGAGCGATAGGGATAGCATTGAAAAGTGCCAAAACTATATTGACCAGTACAACGATGCTTGCGATTTCAAAAAAGCCAGTAGAGTAGATATGAGCAAATGGAGCAAGACGAATAAGAAGTCCGAAAAATATCGCAATAGAGAGGTTGACCACAATCCCAGCGATAGCAACTATCGCTACACTTTTTTTACCCCTTTTTAAGTTATCTGGATTGTATGGCACTGGCTTGGCCCAACCAACGACAAAACCGGCCTTGGAGAGAATGAGTACCAAAGGCAGTATCACAGAGCCAAACCATTCTATATGCTTCAATGGGTTAAGTGTGATGCGCCCAAGCATCCGAGCTGTCGGATCCCCTTCTCGCTCAGCCGCGATGCCGTGCGCTACTTCATGCACAATGATAGAGACGATTAGAACAAGAAAATAAAATATAGAAAGTGAACCAGTCATACCTATAACTATACGGGAAAAATTAGATAGAAACAACAAAATGCTACAATTAAAAAGCAATGAATACTCTTGCTATGAAAATAACCTTTATTCAAGGTTTAAAAAATATAGTTCTAAAAGATATTAAAAATATCCCTGAATTACAGATAAAATATGAAGGCGACGAGGAACTATATCTTGAATTTATCCCAGATTTCAAAAAGCTTTTAGATTTGAGAAGCATTTTAAATCTCTATGTTGTTAAGCAAGGAAATGAGCTTAACCCATACTTTATTTCAAATCATAAATCTTTATTGGGAGAAGTTATAGATATTGTGATAAAACAGCCAATTAAATTTAAAACTTTCAAACTCAGTTGTGCTGGGTCAGACTCTAAAGAAGTTAAGGAAATAAAGAGATACATAACTAATACATATAAAGTAACTGAATCAGAGGAAGCTGATATGGATATTTTTATAGGGAAATCAAACAATATATGGGAGCTTGGTGTCAGAGCTACAACAAGACCTTTGTCTTTGCGAGACTACAAAGTAGAGAACATAAAGGGTGGACTTAACCCTACTATTGCATACGCTATAAATAGTTTTTGTAATCTCAGTTCAATTAATTCTTATTTAAACATTTTCTCTGGTAGCGCAACACTTCTTATTGAAGCTGGTTTAATAAATAAAGAACTAAAACTACAAGGTCTTGATATAGACGGCAAAACAAATTCTCTTGCAGTTAAAAATATCAAAAAAGCTGGACTAATAAAGTTAATACAGCTAAAAACTGCTGATATTCTAGAAAAACCAAGCCTGGGGAGATTTGACGTGATAACTTCGGACCTACCATTTGGAATGCAGATATCAAAAGGTGAAGATTTAGAAAAACTCTATAGAAGTTTTATTGAATATAGTGAGGAATCCCTTCAAAAAAATGGCACTCTCATAACTTACACAACAGGACATGAACTTCTATCTAAAATAATACAAACTTCAAATTTTTATATTGCTGAAACACTTAGTCTAAAAGTATCAACGGTAACTGGTGCATATATTTATCCTAAGATTTTTGTTTGTAAAACAAAGGATTAATTACCCTTGCAAGAGAAAGAGCGCTGTGTTATTATGCACCCACTATGGCAAAGGAATGTGTAGTAACAAAAAAATCATCTCTAGTCGGCGGTAGATACGCCAACCAAACTCGTGCAACTGTTTTCACACCAGTAGGCTCAGTCCGCCGATATGCAAATCTTCAAAAGAAGCGTGTTTTTGTGCCGGAACTTGGCAAAAGCGTGATAGTCACTATCTCCCCTCAAGGCCTACGCACTATCAAGAAAAACGGCGCCTACGCCACCCTCAAAAAAGCCGGAGCGATAAAATAATCTCCAAATAAAAATCCCCTATCGGGGATTTTTTGTTAAAACTTACTCAATGAATTTTTTAATAATGTCTCAGTATCAATTTCTTTGTATTTACCTGAAGCAAACTTGACCCCAGCCCAAAGCATTGAAGTAATTTCTGTAGGTCTGTAACCGGTAACATTTGCTAATGTTGTAATATAAGACTCAACAAAATCGTACTTTGTTTTTTGTGGTCTTACTGAAACTTTTTTGCTCCCGTGATTATGAAACTCTTTCAAACCACAAGCTTCTGTGACCCTATCGTCTACAACAACCACAGAGGTATCTCCGGATAATGCTTTGTAAAAGTTTGATATTTTTCTCCTAAAAAGACTGAGATTGGGATCATCAAGATTACTCTCTGACAAAAAATTTCCAGCCCGTAAATCATTAAGCATTGTTACTGCATTTGGGAAAAAACCATCAAATGGTTCTCCTTTTTGGAATTGATGATATGCCTTTAAAGCTAAAGTCATATGAGACCTGTAATGGGCCCTAATGCTTGTAATTGCAAAAACTTTTTTGAACAAATCCAGGTCATAGTTTTTGAGCAACTTCTTAAAAACCTTGTCTGTTTTTTTATACCAATCCCTACCGTGATTTCCAAGAAAAAGAAACTTACAGATAGCAAGCTCATCTAATGTATATAAGCTTACCAAGTCACTATCATAAAACCACTCAAGATTTTCATGTTCATCATTATAAGAACTTAAAAATGATTCTCCTTTTGTTAAAACAGCCAAAAACTTCTCTGATTTTTCTTTGGAAACATATTCAGAATATTTCACAAGAGCTTCATGGATATTTTCGTGCAAAAGATAATCTTCACCTGAATCAACTGGTGTAAGAATTTCGGATAAAGACCACAAATCAACAGTGTTTGCCCTGCCTTCAAAAAGGCCTATAAGAGTTAACATTGGCAATATCCAGATCTCGTGTTTAGGAAGGTACTCCGAGGTAAAATTCAAAGTTTCTTGATTACTACCCTTAACAGGAGCTATTAAATTTTTCATCTATTAATATTTTTAGAATGAACAAAGTTGTTTACTAAGACGAATATTACGAATTTATATAATAAAGTCAATGCTAACTTAAAAAAAGCCGGAGCGATAAAATAATCTTACAAAAATAAAAATCCCCTAAAAGGGGATTTTGTTTTGAGCAATCTCAATTAATGAAAAATGTGTTTGTTATACCTATTAGTAGCCGGATGATACCCATCCTCTATTTTTAGTTTCTATCATCCCAAAAGAATAACTCATGTAAGGCCTTGGATTTAAAAATTCCTGATATTCACTAACATCCCCTTGCAAATCTACTTTGAAATATTCGTCTAAAACAATCCAAAACCATTCTTCAAAATCCCGAAGAACATTACAAATGTGGATACGACCATAAATTTTCTTCAATTCCGCTTCGATTTGGTTGGAAGCAGGATTAGGTTCTGGTCTCTTCACTGTTTTATAATTAACCACAGCGTAAGCAAAGTATGTTCCATTAGCTATGGTAAAAATAAACCTTTTTACTTCTTTTTTGGGAAACTTTTTGAATTCAGGTTTTAAATGCCTTAAAAAAATTCTATAGATTTCTCTGTATGCATTTTTACCAAACTCGGGATAGAGCTCATTAAAGAACTTTTCATGATTTTCCATATATAAAGTTTGAGGGTGAACAAAATTATTTTCTAACCTAGATATTACGAATTTATATAATAAAGTCAATGCTAATTTCAAAAAAGCCGGAGCGATAAAATAGTCTTACAAAAAGAAAAATCCCCTATCGGGGATTTTTTGTTTGACAAATATAGAAAAAAATATAGTATCTGAAAAAACACAAAAAATGAAAATTATAAATATGACTGATCTCGGTCCAGTAAAAGATATATATAAAGATGGACATCGAGACTGTTCAGAAAATCTTGAAAAAGTGATTTCAATTTTATTTACAAAAAAGAATATTACAAAAACAACAAAGGTAAAAGTTTTAGTTTCAGATGTAGTATTCAGTAAAACTGAAAACCCAAGAAGGATTGATCTTCCCAAGATTCACAACTTTTCTTTTTTATTAAGACTATACAAAACAACATTTGGGTTTGAATTTGAAAATGATTCATACCAAGAAAGAGCCAAAATAAAACTTGAAGCTTACAGGATGCAAGGTCAAAAGACTATGGCATGGGCTGGATATGGTCAATACCTTTATTTAGAAAAAAAATTGAAAGAAGAGAAAGAGTTGAACAGTCTCCCAGAAGATGAAAGAGAGGAGGCAAGAAATAAAATCACTGGAGGAGATTTAATTCGAATAGGGTAATAAGTCGGCTTAAAAAGCCGACTTTTATTTATGATGGTCTTTTACTTGCACCTCTAGCTCTTCGAGTTTGCGAGAAATAGCACTCACAGTGTGTTTGATGTCAGAAATGGTAGAGACTTCTGTCTTGACGTCATCTTCTGTAGCTTTGGCCAAACGCTTTTCAGCTCGAAGCCCTGAGAGGATAAGTTCATTACCGATAAAACTAGAGACAAATGCTCGAGTAACATACAAAACTAGGCATCCAGCTAAAAAAGATGCTGGCCCATCCCACCAAGGATGATCAAGCAGGCTAGTACTCCCTGTAGAATAATAATGATTTATATAAAGGTGAAATGTATCCACGCTATGCCACACTCCTCGCCAAAAAAGCACTATCCCGATACCTACTATAGTTGCGTATAGATATGAGTGGTGACTAAGGAAGATGTGAAAACGATTGAATATTTTGGTCATATGATTTTTATATTATAACACCTTAATAAAACACAAAGTACTTCATCAGTTTTTTGCGGAGCATTTCGGCTTTCTTTTTGTTTCGATAAATCACCACTTTTGAGCGTTTCAAGTTAGACAGTATTTCTCTTAGTTCCTTGGATACTTCTTCATTCCAAACAGTATATTTTTGATAGAGGCTATCGATAGCATTTGCCGTATTCATATCTAGGATTGTATCTAGGATATAGTCACCAATAACACTGGTAAAATAATTTTTGGCCATAGACATTTTTTCTTCATAGGCAAATTCAATACCATACTTTTTTACATAAGAGGTTGTTGTTCGATCGAGCTGAGTGTTTCCACCTATGACGCCATAAGTTTTTCTTCCAGTATTGGCCACCCATTCATACATAGCGGATTCCTCTTCATAACGAAATAGTGACCAAAATTCATGACTGTTATAAAAGAGAAAGGGTTGCTCTGATTCTTTTTTTGCAATGATATAAAAGTAGTGCATCCAAAGCACATCTAGACTAGCAAGAGTCTTGAAATGGTATACCAAAGACTCACCTTCCTCAAGGTTCAAAAATGAATCCTCACTTTGATATTGTTTGTCGATAGAGGCAGTAAAAGCTTGCATTTTGTTCACCCAAAAGTTGTTCAGTGCTACGAGTTGCTTGTTTTTGACCACCACCTCCTCTGACACAAGTTCTCGCAGTGCCTTGTAAAAACCTTGTTTTGTAATCTTTTTCTGCGCAATTATCTCCTTTTGTAGGTCAGTCGAATCAATAGAACCCTTTGCGAGCAGGGCTATTATGGTTTCTTTGGTATCTGGTTTGGTGCTAAGTAGCATGCAAATACTATACCATATAGTAAACTTTAAGTTTACTATTAAACTATTTTATGCAGTTTTTAAGACTTTTTGTCAACTATCCCCTACACTGTCTTCGAAAACAAATTAGTTCACTTAAAAATTTAGAAATGGAACTTACAAAACAGTACGATTCTGTTATAAAAGATTTTATAACATTGAATAAAAAAATGAATGAAATCAGTGACAAAGCCTTTTGGAAAAGCTTAATGCCTTTTCTAAAAGAAGGTGGCCGAGCTATTGATTTTGGTTGTGGCCCAGGGGACCTTATAACTGATATATCTAAGTATATGGAGTGTGCAGGGGTGGATACATCTTTTGAAATGGTATCATTTGCAAAGAATAAGACTAATGCTGATGTACGTCTCGAGGACTTTGCAAATACTTCTTTTGAAAATGCATCATTTGATCTTGTTGTCTCAAAATGGGCAATGCAAACCTCAAAAGAGATTGAACCTATCTACAAAGAAGCAGGGAGGCTATTGAAATCAGGAGGATATTTTGTATTTCTTGTGGTTCATCCATTCCGACAATTCTTGGAAAAGAAAAAGGTTGGAAAAAATTATTTCAAACAAGAGATTGTTATCTCGACAATATTCGCTGGAACTATCACCGTAGAAGAACCTTCTCATACTCTTTCTGAGTATCTCAGCAATGCTTTTCTTAATGAATTTACCATTGTTGCGAGCGAAGAAGGAAAAGAGGGGGTTGAATTTCCAGCTGCTGAGCAAATAGGAGGCGACATCTATCCCACCTACCTCATCATTACTGCACAGAAAAAGTAAAAACCTTAACACCGCTAGGAAATTCCTAGTGGTGTTTTTATTTTCCATACTATTTCTGTGCTATCGCATAAAAATAGTATATAGGGATTTAGTGATTTATTTTTTTACTCGCCACCATTTTGTACCGTCAGTTTCAAAAGTTGTGGTGCCTTCGGTTTGAGTTGAGATATACGGAATATTGAATTGTTTCAAAAGATTGAGGACTTCTTTGTGCGGGTGACCATAGCTGTTGTTTTTGCCGGCGCTGATGAGAGCTAGACTTGGAGTTGTAGCTTTGAGATATGCTGATGTTGTAGAAGTGCGCGAGCCATGGTGTCCAAGTTTCAAAATATCTACGTCAAGATTTTTCGATTCCTTTTTTGCTAAGTATTGCTCAATAGGTGCCGGTGAGTCCCCAGTAAAGAGAATGCTTCGCTTGCCTGAGACAAACTTCCCTACCACTGAACCAGTATTGGTCTCCCATCCTCTTACATCTCTATCTGGAAAAAGTACTTCAAAGTATTCTGTGTCAGAGAAATTTATCTTCATCCCGCTCCTTAAAAAGTAAGCAGGTATCTTTTTGCTCTGAACTAACTTCATCAAGCTTTTATACTCCGCTGTTTCTCCTCCGACTTCTGAAGTGACAAAGACTCCGACTTTGTATCTTTTCAAAACTTCATCAAGTCCACCGATATGATCCATATCGGGGTGCGTCGCCAAGACTATATCGATACTTCTATCATTCCAAGGCATGACCTTTGATAGCTCTCCGAGGACTGTCGCATCTTTGCCTCCGTCTATAAGCATCTGCTTGCCATTGGTCGTTTGTATAAGAAAACTATCTCCTTGTCCGACATCAAGCATTGAGACCTTTGTTAAAGCAATCTCTGGCTTGGTATTTCTAGAGAGAAAAAGTCTTAGTCCAAGCAAAATGCTGACTATGAGAAGCACTATAAGTCGAGAGAGCTTTTTGTTCATATTTTGAGTATACTAAAGCCATGTTTACAGAACAAAAATTCAATATCCCAACATTGCACGGTATTAGCACAAAAACCATAGAAGAGCATGTGAAACTCTATGCTGGCTATGTCAAAAATACAAATGCCATCATTGAAAAAATGAGCACAATAGATAGCGAAAAAGATGCTTATGCCTTAGGAGAACTCTTCCGCAGATTTAGCTTTGAGTACAATGGCATGCGCAACCATGAAGTGTATTTCTCTCTCTTTGAGGGTGGTGCAAAAGCTCTTGATCCAGAAAGCGCACTCGGCAAAACACTACTTGGACTTTTTGGAACTTACGAAAGATTTATCGAAGAATTCACTTCTCTTGCAACTACTCGCGGTATTGGCTGGGCAGTCCTGTGGTATGACAAAAAACAAAAGACCATCCTTGCGTCATGGGTAGATGAACAACACTTGGGTCAACTCAACGGTTGTGAAATGATTATTGGACTTGATATGTGGGAGCACTCATATGTCGCAGACTACGCCCCTTCTGGCAAAAAACAGTATGTTGCTGATTTCTTTGCAAATATTAATTGGTCTGTAGCTGAAAAATATTTCTCAGATGCGCAAAGTAAAGCTTAATGTTTTTTCGGAAAATTATAGTAAACAAAACTACATAAAAAGACACAACACACCAAGCCGGCAAGCTTGGTGTTTGCCATTGCGGGAATGTCGAGAGCGAGGTTAGAAGTTTTATCGTCATTTCACCTATCACTGAAGTAATGCCTCCAAAGATACCAGCTAAAAACGGTATGAAAGAAATTGCCAAAGTCACAAGCCCACCAAGCATCAAGACAGGGATAATAGGAACTAGAACAATGTTGGCAATTGGCGAAACCAGCGGGAAAAGACCAGAGAAATACATCATATAAGGAAGCATAAAGATAGGAAGCCCAACAGCCAAAATAACAGTCTCTATCAGATTTGTTTTCCATTTAGGTTTTGTTTCATCATCGCCGGCAAATTTATTTTTTAAGATAGGAAGGATTGTGATGATAAAAAGTGTAGCCAAAAATGATAAATGTAGTCCCGGATCGACAAACACAATTTTGGGGTTTAGGAAAAAGAAAAACAATCCTGAGATGACCAGTGCTCGCAAGGCTTGATAGTTTTGAAGCGTCATGCCAGCAAAGAGAGCGATGCTTCCCATAATCCCAGCACGCACTGCCGCCACTCCTGCTCCACTTATAAGCACGAGCCCAGCGATGCCAACACCTATGAGAACTGTCTTTATTCGAAATGGTAAACGTCGTAGTATTAGTCCTAAAAAACCAGCCAAAAGCGTGATGTTGTAACCAGAGAGTACAAGAGTATGTAGTGTCCCAGTATCTCGAAAAATATCAGAGAGGTATTTGGGTATAGCACCTTGAAATCCAACCAACATCCCCGCCACTATGCCATCTACCGGAAAAACTATATGCCTAGATAAGGTGCTAGCAATGAAGATGCGAGTTTGTGTCGCCAGTCTTGTAAAAGAAAAGCTTCCAATTTCTACCAGACTAATTGTTGGACGACGCATGACCGCCTCCACTCCTCTACTTTCTAGATAGCCATCATAATCAAAAGTGCGCCCTGTCTCAGTCACAAAGTCTTCTGGCTTCTCTACTATTCCTCGCACTGAGACTTTGTCTCCTGGCAAAAAGTTGGTCTCGCTATAAAGTGTAGCTTGCACATCAAAGTTTTCTTGATCTACCTTTACAACCAAAAGCTCTCTATCAAGCCTTTGGTCTACGCTTTTGATGACTCCTGTAAAAGCTCTATTACCCAATAGTATTTCTGGATTCTCTACTACCCATAAACGCAAAGCTCCCAAACAAATGCTCATCAAGATAGCCAGTCCCAAGACCAAAGCCTTGCGACTACGAAAATACAAAACAAAAAACGCTCCCAAAAGAGCGCCCACCAAAACAACTTCCAAAATAGAAAATCCAAAGCTATGAAAAAGTACCGCCCCGAGCAACAAACTAATACAAAAAAGTATTAACATTTTTAAATTATACGAAGTTTGACAAAACTTTTCAAAAGGTTAGGATGAGAGAAAAAAAATATGAGCGATCCTTTAAGTGAAAATCTGAAAGAAGAGAAATTTAATGAGTTGTATCTAAATTATCTTCACAATCTCTTGCTGTACATAGAAATTGATTCAGTACAAAACCAAATCAATTTCTATGAATCTCTGATTGAAGTTGCCAAGGCAAAACCAACCCCTCACTTTATTGACCAAAAGATTGCTCGATTAAGAGCACTTAGGCGTGGTGACAGTAATGAGTGGTCTTCTTTATCAAAAGAGATACACGAGGGGTGTGTTGAAGAAAAACTTCTTAACATCTTCAAAAGAGTTAGTAAAAACAAATTTGAGGAAAAACAGTGAGACATCACAAATTTCTCGTTTAAACCAAAACCGGATAAAACCGGTTTTTTCATTTGGTTTGACAAAATTTTTCAAAAAGGTAGGATGAAGAAAAAATAAAAATGAGTACAATCAAGTATTTTAGTTTTGAGAAAAAATTAAAAGATATTGGCCTTAAAATGACCGATATTATAGCTCGGGTGACGATCGGCGAAAATGATATGGAGGAGACTCGGCTTAGCGTATCTATTGTTGGTGAGCATGGTGAAAGTGTTGTTTACTGCTCTGAATCAATAGGAGCAAATGTTTACGTAAATGGTGCTGATGACCTGCACAATCTGATATATAGGCTTCATCAAATCATGCTAAACAACCTTGTTTGTCTTAATCCTTCTTCCCAAGAACCACAGATTATTGAATGGTCTTCGGAAAAAAATGGTTATTTCAAAAAAAGACCAGCATTGAATGAAGAAATCATTCGCCTGCGAAAATTCTACACCTAATTTACATACTCCGCATTTTGCGGAGTATTTTTTTATAAAAGTGTTTTGAGTGTATAGTCTTGAACCAAGCTAGTTTCCTCACCCTTTGAAAACACCTTTTGGTATTTTGCACCTTTTTTGCCTTTGACTCGTCTTTCACACTCTGCCCAAGTTTTATCAGCATACACCTTGCCATCAACTAGTGAAACATAAGAATAAGCCGGACCTGTTGTTTTTGACTTTTTCTTAGGAGAAGCTTTTTTTAGAGTTGTGCCAATATCCAAAAGAAATTTATCATAATCTTTTTGAGAGCCTTTGAAGAGCTGTTGTTTTTTGTGGAGCGCAGCATTGACCGCCAACTCATCACAGCGTTCATTGTAAAGCTCACCACCGTGACCTTTGACCTTTTCTATAGAAAGTCTTTTGCCGTATTCTTTGAGGAGCGCCAAAAGCTTCACCCAGATATCTTTGTTTTCTACCGGAGTCTTGGTACTTGTGATCCAGCCTTTTTTCTCCCAACCCCAAATCCAAGAGTTCAGTCCGTTTACTACATAAGCACTGTCAGAATAGACAGTCACAGAGCCTTTATAAGCTCGAGCTGCACTATCAGAGAGCACCTCTAGCACCGCCTGAAGTTCCATTTGGTTGTTCGTGGCTTTCTTTGAAGCTCCGGCTATTTCCATTGCATAGTCTTGTACCAAAATAACTGCCCCCCATCCTCCCGGCCCAGGATTCCCTCTCGACGCTCCATCTGTATAGATAATAAGTTTGTTTTTCATTTTGTTAGTATATATCTTTTTTGCTTAGTTTGACAAAAAAGGTTATTGCAGTAATATCAAGAAAAAACTTATGCCTAAAAAAATAAACTTTGGACTTGGAGATGTTATAGCCCAAACTAGAAAAGATAAAAATCTACTATCAAGTGAAGTGGCTAGAAAAACCCAAATAAGTGATACTTATTTGTCCTTGATAGAAAATAACAGAAAGAAACCTTCTATCAAAACACTAAAAAGGCTTTCAGATGTCCTGGACACAACTCCAGAGAAACTTTTGCTTGCTTGGTGGAGACATAACAATCCCAAAAAGTCTTATAGCCTAAGACAACAAATATGGATACAAAATATCCTAAAAGAAGTTTTGGAGGTTATTAGCTAAATACAGTAGTAAAGCATCTCAAAAGGGTGCTTTTTATATTGTTTCTTGTATCCTCACTCTCACTCCTCCACGCCAGCCGGCTTCGAGGCTTCCGACAAACGAAATACTTTCTCCTTCCCTTATTTTCTCTTTCATTTCGTCGTCAACAAAAAAAGTAAAGGCAGTAGCTTTGCCTGTTGTATCTTCAATGTTGCATTCTAGATGTTCTTTGTTTTTGCCAAACATTTTTGTGCTAGTAACAGTTACATTTTCAAATAAAAAACTTGGTGCAGGATTACCAATACCAAAAGGCGCGAGAGCACGAAGCTTTTGTAGATGTCTAGTCGTCACTATACCTAGAGGCATTGGTATGGCATCAGTATTGTTTTTTTCTTCTGTAACATGATTAACTTTTGAAATAGCTGTGTTTAGTTCTTGTTCTAAGAAATGTATCTTTTCTTTGGCAACTGCAAAACCTCCAGCTGCTTGGTGCCCGCCGGCATGTAGTAGTACTCCTTCAGGGAGAGCTTGGAAGATATAGGCTGCGTGATGCTCATCAAGCATGCGACATGAGCCTTTGATAACTCCGTCTCCTGACTCTCCCCAGACAAAGAAGCTCCGACTATATGTTTCTTGGAGCTTGGTAGCCACAAGTCCAAGCACTGCTGGTCGCCATGACAAGTCTCCAAGCACAACTATCTCAGGGAGATCTCTACTATCGAGTTTTTTGTGAGCTTCTTTGACGATGCGCGCGACAAGAAGCTTTCTCTCAGCATTTATTTTTTCAAGCCCTTTTACTAAAGCAAGCGCTCGAGAAGGATTGTCAGTAGAAAGAAGCTCAAAGGCAAGCATAGGGGTATTCATGCGCGAAGCAGCATTTAAGCGGGGCGCAACAGTAAAAGTCAGGTCGGTCTCTGTCAGAGCGCTCATATCCATCCTCTGCTCTCCAAAAAGCTCTCTTAGTCCAACTCGACGAGTCTTTTTCATAACCATCATGCCATATGTTACAAGCATTCTGTTCTCTCCTAAAAGTGGCACCATATCTGAAAGAGTCGCAAATCCTACGAGATCAAGCAACCACTTTTCCCACCCTTCTTTGATACCAAACTCTTCTCGATACTTTTCTAGAAAAGCGCAAACGAGATAAAAAGCGACTCCTGCTCCACACGGATCTTGGTTTGGATACGAGCTTTTTTTCGGATGCACTACCGCAAGGGCTGATGGATACTCTACTAAAGGCTCGTGGTGATCAGTCACTATGATATCTATCTCTCTACTGCGTGCATCGGCCACTTCAGCGATAGCAGTGATGCCGAGATCAACAGTAATAATGAGTGAGACGCCCTTGGCTTCGAGAACATCTATCCCTATCTTGCTAAGTCCATAACCTTCATCATGACGATCTGGTATATAAACGTGTACTCTATCTTCTACTTTCAAAGCTTTAAATAAATCTAGAAGCACTACTGCTCCTGGTATACCGTCACAATCATAGTCCGCATATATGCCTATCTGCTCCTCACTTTTAACTGCTTTGTAAATGCGCTCAACAGCAACACTCATATCTTCAAACAAAGACAAATCCCCGAGTTTGTATTCTGGAAACAAAAATGCCTTTTTTTGACTTTCATCAAGACTAAGTCTTTCTATCAATATATCTTGCAACTGATCTGGAGTTGGAATAGTAGGGTTCATAACCACGATTGTAACATGATAAAATATGCTTATGGAAAATAACACAATATTTGGCAAGATTATTCGGGGTGAGATACCAGCAACCAAGGTTTATGAGGACGAGAAGTTTTTGGCATTTCTCGACATTAACCCTGTAAAAAAAGGTCATACCTTGCTTTTGCCTAAAGAGCACTTTGTTTGGGTTCAAGACTTACCAGATGAACTTATCTCTGAAATATTTATAAAAACAAAAGAAATTATTTTAGCAATTAAAAAAGCTACTTCTTGTGATTATGTCCAGGTTGTTATTGAAGGAATTCAGGTGCCTCATTTTCATATACACCTAATACCGAGTATGAATTTGAAAGAAAATGCGAAATGGAAACATGTTTCCTATGAAGAAGGCGAAATAAACTCTTGGGCTGAAAAGATAAAAAATAGTTTATAAAATAAAGGCCGGGTAGAAACCCAGCCTCGTTTTTTGTACCTTCTATGATAACTATCATAAACTATAGCTTATCTAAGAAAAAAAGCAAAACCTGACTTAAAGTCAGGTTTTAGAGATATGTTTGGTTTTTCAATAGTCACTATTTTAGATATTGTATACCTGGAAGTGTACCCTTCGCAAGATACTCGAGAGTTGCTCCACCACCAGTAGAGACAAAAACATTTTTAGAGTTACCGGCTATTTTTTCAACAAGAGCTCCAGTGTCCCCGCCTCCAACAACAGCATCGGCTTTTGAAGCACTTATTGCTTCAGCTAAAGCCACAGTCCCACCAACAAAACCTTTTTCATACCAACCAGTTGGGCCGTTCCAAACAACTAGTTTAGCTTTTTTTATTTTTTCAGAAATAAGTCGAATACTATTAGGTCCAATATCTTCTATGATATCGAATTTTTGAACCTCATCTATAGGTAAAATTATTTTTTTATTTCCTCTAGTAACAACAACATCGGTTGGGAGTAATAGCTTGGGCGAAGATAGAATTTTTTTTACTTGTTTTTCATAACCGTCTTCGACAATACTTTTACCGACCTCAAAACCAGCAGTTTTATAAAAAGAGTTGAGTATTGCTCCAGAAATAACTACGTTATCAGCGGATTCTATAAAGCGCTTGAGAAGTGGTATCTTGGTGCTAAATTTTGCACCACCAAGAATAAAAAGAAATGGGTGTTTTTTGATAGTCAAAAGACTTGAAAGGTTCTTGATTTCCTTTTCCATCTGTATACCAGCATAACTGGGCAGATACTTTGCTACCCCTACCACACTTGCATGTTTTCGATGTGAGACAGAAAAAGCATCGTTTACATATACATCTCCGAGCTTTGATAATGCCTTGGTAAAGCTGGAATCATTTTTTTCTTCACCTTCATATTGACGAATGTTTTCAAATAAAACAACTGTGTCTTTTTCTATTTGTCCTAAATCTTCTGTTATATCTTTAACAAATTTAACCTTGAAATACTTGGCCAAAAACTTGGCAATTGGAGCAAGAGACGCTGAAGCATCACCCAAATGAGCCAAAAGCCTTACTTGGAAACCTTTTTTTTGTAAAGTCCTGATAGTTTCAAAGGATGCTTCTATACGCCTAGTATCCAAAATCTTGTTGCCTTTCATTGGCACATTGTAGTCGACACGCACAAGAACTCTTTGTAATGAATTTTTTTGTTTTGTTGGTTTTAAATCTTTTAGAGTTTGCATATTAAGAAATCATTGATAAAGCTTTCATAAGAGAGGTAAATCTTTTGGCATCCAGACTAACTCTGCCCACCAAAAGTCCTTGGGCTCCACCTTCAAGTATAAAAGCTGGAGCATTTTGTTCATTTACTGATCCGCCGTACAAAATGTTGATGTTTTTTGCTGTTTTTTCGTCTGTGATATCAGCGATGACTTTGCGGATGAACATTATCATTTCTCGAGATTCAGCTACCGTTGCTTCTCGAGCAGCATTTTTTCCTATTGCCCAAACTGGTTCATAAGCAAAGACGAGTTTTTTGACTTGGTTTTTAGCGACACCTAGGACTACCTTTTCAACTTGTTCTTTTACAGAACTAAGATACCAACCATGGCCATCCCGCTCCTTCTCCCCCACACAAACTATAGGAGTGATGTTTTTTTGTAAAAGAGAAACTGTAGAAGCAAGGATTTGTTCATCATTTTCACCCCGAGCTCTGACTTCTGAGTGCCCAACTATACAGTGGCTTGCTCCATAACCCTTTAACATAGCAGAGTTTATAAGGCCAGTTTGTGCAATCTCTTCACTTGGCGCGACTGACTGTCCTCCAAAACAAACATTGGTCTTTATGTTTTTAATCAAAGCTGGCAAATGTATAGCTGGAGCACAAACAACAGTGGTGATGCTTTTTTTGTAAGCTTTGGCTGATAGCGAGATTTTTTTGGCGAGATTTATGGCTTCAGTATCTTTGTTTGGCGCCATTTTCCAGTTTCCAACAAGTAGTATCATTTTAACATTATAACATATCGATTTTTATTGTTCTTTCCAAGAAGTAGCATTCCAAGACCCTCCTGGTCCGCTAGAAAAATTAGAATTAGCAAGACCGCTATCATAGGTAATTACTGCATTATTACTAAGATTTATATTATAACCCGTGATTGATTTCGCTCCTGCATTGTTACTAACATTTATAGTACCGTTAGAGGCATATAAGATCACAGCTCCTGCATTGTTTCCTACTGTTATAGCAGAAGTAGAGTTTGAAGTTGTAAGAACCATAACATAGCTTCCTGAGGTGCCAGATCCAACAAAACTAGCATTATTTCCTAGATTGACAGTACCGTCAACTATTATGACCCCTTCAGATGAGGAATAGCCTGAAGCAAGCCTCACACTTGCATTATTGCTGACATCTAGATTGCCCACAACCCACAAGGTTCCATTTATAGTTAAAGATGCATTGTTGGTAACTGTTAGGTTTCCTGTTATTTTTTTAGGGCCTAAGCTTCCTGTTGAGCTATTGAGAGTATAGTTTCCAGAATGTGTTCCTCCAAGGGCGGCATCATCTTTCCAGTCTTGAATATTGGCATCAGAGATAGGCATTGAAACCTCTACCGGATCAGCCAAGGTTGTGTTACATGTTTTGTTATTCCCAGTTCCATTTTGACAATAATTTGTTCCTCTTATTGTTGAGTTATTTACTGTATTGGCATAGGCATCCCCTGTTGTTCCTGTTCCTACAGTAATACCACTTATAAGACCTGTTACTCCACCAATAAAAATGTTGAAGTATCCGTCAACAGATGAAGGTGAGTTGTTTGACCAAGATCCGCTATACTGACCTATCTTACTTGCGCCAGCTACATAACCATTATCATTTGCTCCTACAACATAATAGTTACTAGTTGAAGTAGAAGCGTCTATTACCAACCAATAAGTTGTCCCAGCATCTAGCTGAGGTTTAGTAGAAAATATAGCTTCAGCCCAACCATAAGAAGTGGAGACCAAGGAGGCAGATAGTGTAGCTGAGGTCTTTGTCACAGTAGACGGAACACCACTATTGTCATTGACTATTCGAACAGTTAGATTTGATGGACTACCAACCTTTCTAATATAAAGCTGGACTTTGTTTATAACTTCAGTATCACTTATTTGAAAACTTTGAGCAAAGTCTTGAGTACCACTAGCATTACCAAAAGATATATTATAAGAAGGAGTTCCTGATCCATTTGATTGATCAGAAGTTAGTGTTGCTGAGTTAGCTGATGTAGCACTTCCTGTAATAGATCCGCTTCCTGTTATAGGACCGTTTGCATAAACACTACCAATAATTTGAGAATTGTTGTTCATCGTAAAGCCCCCTTTACCAGTTTGAACACCATAACTAAAAGATACCCCCACACCTTGCTCGATAACAGTTCTGATTGTTCTATTTCTATCATTACTATCTCCTAGAGAATCTATTTGTTTTTTACCACTTGAAAGATCAGTTATAGTTGTAGTTGCCTGTCTTCCAGTGACATCCAATACTTCTGTTGAAGAGACTTGTTTGGCATTGCGAATACGATAAAAGACATCTTCTACACCACTTTCAGCTACAGCATAGCTACGCTTTGACTCCAAAGAGTCTTTAGCACTTTTTACAGAACTTATAGTTGGAGCAGCTATTCCTATAGAAATAGAAGTGGCAATAGCTACAAACAAAAGTATAGTTATTATTAGTGCATTACCATTTTGATTTTTTTTAATCTGGTTTTTCATAAATATTATTCTCTAAGAGTAGCGGTAGTATAAAAAGATTTTGTAATAAAGGGAGCCCTGGAAGTGCTTAATGTTATCTTAATCTTGATAGCATCAGAATTTGCAGTAGTTATGTTCCAAAAAGTAAACTCTCCGAAACTAACTTCTGAACTAGCTAAGGGTGTAGTCACCCCACTGACCACGACCTGTGGTATCCCGGAAACCAAAGAAAATGTAGGATTGTAAGCAGTTCCAGAATTATCAACCCCTGTCAAAGCAAGGACTCCAGAAGTCACACCAAAAGAGCTCCCGGCAGTAGAAACAGTTTTAGCAGAACGTATTTCTGTTGTTAACCTTGAGAGTGTTATCTCAGCATTTCTCTGTAGTGTTCTATAAGCTCTAGCTGTCCCATATGTTTTCATAGCATAAATCAAAGACTGCATGACTACTACAGCTATAAGAACAAACAAGCTGATGTAAACCAGTAGTTCTATAAGAGAATATCCTTTTGAAAGAGTGGGTTTTTTCATATTTATGTTCTTATATCAGCCAAATAAAGTTCTACGGATTCACTTTTTGATCCTCCTGTAGAAGAATTCCAAGAGGTGGTTATAATGGCCTTACGTGTCCTTGTATCCAAGGTCCCGCCAGAGGTAACGATATCATCACTACTATCTCTATAGACCGCCTCAAAAACTACAACCCTAGTAAAACCGTCTATTGATGAAGGAGTTGTTGAGAGAGACCACTCCAAGCCATCCCAAGAAAGATAATAGTTTGTACTATTTGCTAAAGAGCTTATATTTGTCCAAGCATCATCTCTTATTGTTTTTATAGCCTCACCACCCTCTTCGAGCAAATACCCTGCTTGAGTTTTCTCTAAAGAAATAGCTGATATTTCAACAGTATCTTGAACCAAACCAAGCAAGAAAATAACAACCGCACCAGTTATAGCTGTAGCAACAACAACTTCTATAAGAAAGAAACCTTTTTGTGTTTTTAAAAAAGAATTCATTGATTGTTAATCCCGTGTAATGATTCCACCAGCACTAACAGTGATAGTTCTAGAAACACCACTAGGAATTTGTAATATTATTGTACCATACTGACTAGTCGTCCCCTTGAGTCGATCAAAACTAACTTGAGTTACTGAACCGTTTAAAGATACGCTTTGCAAGACTACAGGACTTTCATAAAAAATTATCTTATTATCTGTACCACCACTAGAATAAGTCCCCCCGGTAAAAAGTGTTGCTTTATCTGATTCGATCTTAACGCTATAAAAAGTGTTGTTATAGGAAGCCAAAGTTTTGGTACGAGCCTCTTCAAGTAAGGATACAACTGCATTTGTACTGTTTTGTATTGATTGATTTTTTCTAAATTCTCCAAGCGAAGGAACAATTATGGCAATAATAATACCAATAATCGATATTGTCATGAGAAGCTCTACTACAGTTAAACCTTTTGAAAGTCTTTTCATAGCTATTTTATAGAGTCCATTATGGAGTACATCGGGGAGAGCATTGAAACAGCAAAGAATCCCACGGCCACTCCGATAAATATCATAAGGACTGGTTCTATGATAGTAGAGAGGTCTTTGGTTTTGCTATCCACCTCTCCTTCATAAAATGTCGCCACATCTAGAAGCATACTACCGAGCTTTCCTGTCTCTTCACCGACCTCTATCATCTCTCCGACCATGACTGGATAGATTTTGGTATTTTCTTTAAAAATACTAGACATAGTGCCCCCTTTTTCTATAGCCAAAGAAATATCGTCCATGACTTTTTTATAATAAACATTTTGCAAAACTTCCTTGGTTATAGATATGGCCCGACCGATATTTACCCCCGAGGACAGTAGTGAGCTCATGGTTCTAGTTGTTCTAGCTGCATTCATTTCTTTTATTATTACACCGACAACAGGTAGCCTAACGACAAGCCAGTCTATAGCCTTTTTGGTTCTTGGTATCTTCAAGATCATTATTACAATAAAAACTATAAAGATTATCCCCGCAACTAGTAAGAGCAAATGGTTGGAAATGAGATCACTGAGACCTATAACAAACTTAGTAGATGAAGGAAGTTCTGTGCCGAGCTCTTTGAAAGTTTTGGTAAGAGTAGGTACCACATAAATAAACATCAGTATTCCAATAATAAAAATAGCTGCCAAAATAATACTCGGATACATCATGGCGCTTTTGACTTTTTTGTTCAAAGCGTAGCTTTTTTCAAGGTTTATACCTATCTCTGTCAAAGTACTAGGTAGGCCACCAGACTCTTCACCTGCCCGAACCATGGAGACAAAAAGTGCCGAGAAGACCTTGGGATATTTGGCTAACCCATCCGAAAAAGTCCCTCCGCGATCGATAGTCTCTGAAAGAGTTTGTATCACTTTTTGCAAAAATTTATTTTTGGTTTGACGAGACAAAACAGATAAAGCTCTAGTGAGAGGTAGTCCAGCTTTAAGCATTCCAGAGAGGTTTTTGGTAAAGAGAATCTTTTCACTAAGCTTAACCTTCCCGCCTCCAATAGAAAAAGACCCAAGCTTGGACAAAAATCCATTTGAGGCTTGGTTAACAAAAAGTGGAATAACACCAAGATTGCGAAGTTCATTTATCGCCTCTACTCTATCTCGTGCCTCGACAACACCTGTTGCTATAGTTCCTTCTTTATTTCTTCCTTTATAAGAAAATTTCATTCTTATATTGTATCAAATATTTAGTTTGTTTGTGAGTAAGTAAGTATTTTAAACATCATCACTAAAATCTGAGCAATATATTTTACTCACTTACCACACGCAAGACTTCATCTATCGTAGTGTTCCCTTGGATAGCTTGGAAAATACCGTCTTCGATCATCGTCATCATCCCTTCTTTTTTGGCTTGAGCTTCTACTTCATCAGCAGAACCACCGCGCAGGATTATTTCTTTGATTGTCGCTGAGACTTTGAGCGCTTCATGGATACCGACACGTCCTTTGTAGCCATCTTCTGATTCTTCACTTTTTACAGGTTTATAAAAAGGTATTTCTTTCCAAGGAGTACCTGGCTTGATTAAGTTTTCGGCTTCTATAAATACTCGAGCATGATCTAGATCAACAACATCAGAGAGGGCTTTGAGTTCTCCATCAGAGAGGAAGTATTTTTCTTTGGTAGCAGTCAATCTTCGCACCAAACGCTGAGCGACTATGACCTTGGCAGTCGAAACGATGAGGAATGGCTCCACTCCCATATCGATAAGTCTAGGAATAGCGCCGGCTGCTGAGTTGGTGTGGATAGTCGAGAGCACCAAGTGACCAGTAAGAGCAGCGTTCACGGCAAGAGATGCTGTTTCGCCGTCACGGATCTCTCCCACCATGATGATGTTTGGGTCTTGTCGCAGAAGTGCGCGCAGACCATTGGCAAAGGTCATACCTATCTCACTTTTTACTTGAGTTTGGTTGATGCGTGGCATTTGATACTCTATTGGGTCTTCAACAGTAGAGATGTTGACGCTTGGAGTGTTCAAGATATCTAGCATGGTATAGAGAGTTGTAGTTTTACCAGAGCCAGTTGGTCCTGAAGCAAGCACGATACCTGAGTGTTGTTTCATACCTTCGTGAATACGCTCCAGACTCTCTCCGTGAAATCCAAGCCCTTCGAGAGTAAAACCATGAGAGGATTCTCTCAAAATACGAATCACAGTTTTTTCACCAAAATATGTCGGTAGTGTTGAGACACGGAAGGACACCGGAGTATCATCTAGGACTATTTTAAATCTTCCGTCTTGAGGAAGGCGCTTTTCGTCGAGCTTGAGATTTGAAAGCACTTTGATACGAGCAGTGATAGCTGGGGCTGCGTCCTTGGGCAAGGTCATAGCGTCGTGAAGGATACCGTCAATACGATAACGAACAATAAGAGCCTCTTCTCCAGGCTCAATGTGTATATCAGAAGTGTTTTGCAAGATGGCATGAGAAATCAAAGAGTCTACTATCTTTACCACTGGCAAATCCTCCGCCATTTGCTTCAAATCTTTCTCAGTGGTTTCATCGTTTTTTTCATCTACCTTTTGAATACTCCCAACTTCTTTTTGGATTATTGAGTCAAACTCAGCTTGCAAGCTCTTTTTGTATTGAACCAAAACACTCTTGATAGAGTCACTATCTGTGAGACGTGGCAAGATACGAAGTCCTGTCTTTTTCTTTACGAAATCAATAGCCGGAAGATTGTCGATATCAAGTATACAAACCTCCAAGTCATTGCCTCTTTTTTTATAAGCAACAATGTTGTATTTACGGGCGATAGGCTCAGGTATCATCTGCAAGACATCTCTTTCTATCTTTTCTTTTTCAAGACTGAGATATGGTATACCCAAAACATAAGCTTGTAGCTTACGCAATTCTGGCTCTTTTACTTTACCTAAAGACAATACAAAGTCAGAAAGATTGGTATCCTTTTGTTTTTTTAACTTTTCAAAATTAGTAATATCATCTATTGATATTATTTTTGTATCAATCAAAAGATTTTTGAGTTTTTCCTCATCAATAACCATATGTGCTTTTATTGTAACATGACCAAAAACAAAAACCCGCACCTCTAGGGTGCGGGTTTTTGTTTAAAATTCTATAAACAAGAACTTTCTTCTAAGAGAAACCGTTGCTTGATCTGAGGCCGAACTAGATCCATCAGTACAAGAAACTGTATAGGTTGTGTTCACTGTTGGCGAAACTGGAGTTGAACCAGAAATAGCTCCACCTGTTGAAAATCCTATACCTGAACAAGAAGTCGCATTGTTAGATGACCAAGAAAGTGTTGATGACTCACCCAAAGCTATTCTCTCTGGATTTGCTGTCAAAACAGCAGCCACCTCCGAACCTGTATCTTGTAAGACTTGCACTGTCTCTGAATCACTAGCACTACCATTTACTCCGGTACAAGAAAGGGTAAAGGTTGTATTTGTATAGAGACTGCCTGTTGATTCATGAGGGTAAGAACTACTTGTTGACCTACTGCCTGTCCAAGAAGCGCTTGCAGGGCTGGCACTAGCAGTACAAGAAGAGACGTTAGCTGAAGTCCAAGAAAGTGTTGATGAGTTACCACTGAAAACACTTGAAGGAGAGACATTTAAAGAAACAGATGGCGTAACTACAGTTGCCTGACAAACAGATCCATTCCAAGAAGAGCCACTAGCACAACTAGTAATAGCAGTATCCTGATCAAGCAAAACACTATTGTGATAAAGATAAAAGTCAGTATTTCCATATCCAAGCGTTACTGATTGAGAGCCACTAGAGAGCGGACTTGGAGTAAATGAGCTAGGTACTCCGGTACTACGAGTGATACTTGTTGGGTTTCCTGTGAGGTCTGAAGTAGTCCAAGCAACAGAACCGTTACAACTAGATGCTCCAGAACTTATAGTACAACTTGTAGCTGAAAGAGATCCTGAAGGAACAGGAGCACTACTTACAACAACGAGTACTGAGTCTGTAGCATCAGAAGAACCTGCTTTTGAACAAGTTATTTCAAAGACATAGTTACCAGCTACAAGTCCTGATACTATCTCAGAGCTACCACTAGCACTTTTTGCTCCTGACCAGTCAAGACTAGCAACACATGAATCCGGCGAACCACTAGTAGTCCAAGACAAAGTTGTTGTATTTGTCGGCAGTGTCATAGAAGAAGGAGAAGCTGTTATGTCTACACCGATAACCACAGGCGAACTTGATGCCACAGTATAAGTCTCTGAGTGAGTATAGTATGTCCAAGCAGCCGAGCTTACAGACGGTATTGATACTGTTAGCAAACTTACAAATATTAGGGAAATTATTTTTTTCATATATAAACTCAAAATTGATAAATATTAAACTTCTTGACATGGACCATCTTTACACCCCTCTGGTCTAGGTCCTAGATCAAAGACAGTTACAGAGTCACTTGCAGAACCGACCGTATTTGAACAGTTAACTGTATAAGTAGTGTCTCCATTAACTGTTATTGTTTGGGATCCACTGGTAGCCCCTCCTGTTGAGAAGTTTGTTCCTGTACAAGAGTTTGCACTTGTAGAGAACCATGAAAGATCAAATGTTTCTCCAGTATAGACTCCATAAGTTCCACCGATAGAAGCTGTTGGTGGCTGAGGGATGATTTGGTATGGAACGGCTTCACTTGAACCATCTAGTACAGTAAGATCCGCAAGTTGTCCCCACCAAGAATATTCACAGTCTTCTGGAACATATTGACCTGGTATATAGTACTCAGTTATTAAACCTGAGCTAGCAGAACCATAAGCATAAGCGCTTTGCCCTGAGAGAGCAGAAGTAAGGGTGGTTGTATTCGGGATACTTTCACCGACTGTACCTGACCACGCCAGATAAACTGTATTTGAATAATAATTTATTCTAAGTCTTAAGTTTTGCCCTGTTACATCGTATTTTATGCCGGCATTGTAATTTGCTATAGAACTATAGAAATCTACTTCGTAAGCAGTCTTTACGGCACCTTCAAGATAAGTACCTGGCACAGGATTGCCTCCTTGGTTTACAGTAGTACAAGAAAGAGAGCCTGGACCTTGAACTTGTACAGGTCTGACCACCACGTATATAGAGTTTTGGCTCTCATCTACTCCGGCAGTAAAAGTTACGTCGTAGTTACCAGCGATAGGTTGACCGTTTTGTGTCGGAACACTAACTGTAAAATTTCTTTGATCTCCTATAAAAGATGGCTGTGAAGGTCCTAGAGCAACTACAGAAGGAAAGATGTCTACTGAACTATTGCCGACCGTGATAGCACTCAAGCTAACATCTCTAGTTAGAGAAGAAGCTGTATCCATATAGCCATCTACTAACAAAGTATCTCCTTGATTAAAAACAGTACTGCCTGGATTTAATGGATTAGAAATATTTACTATAACTCTTATATCATTTTGAGCACCTATCCAGTAGGTCGCAGCCTGCGCTTTTGCACTAGGCAAGAAAGCTAAGACCAAAAACACTGCTATCCCTCCTATGGTAGTTACTTTTTTTCTTTTCATAATGATTCCTATAGTTGCTATTATTATCAAAAGCAAGACTAGTAAGATAGCACCCTTCTTGCCAGAGAATATTCCAGAGTCTTTTGAAACTGATGTAGTCGGGATAGAAACATATCTCTCTACTATAGTTTCCCCGTCGACATCCTTGAGAGTAAGCGCTATCTTTGGATCATAACAATTCTTTTTTATAGAAACCAAAACACTTTGGTTAAAAACTGGCTTTTCAAAACTAGAAGATCCACAAACCACCCCTCTACCAGAAGAGATTTTGACTTCCATCGAAGCTACCTCTTTGGCATTTGATGTCCACAAAGTAGTGATATTTGCCACTTCGTTTTTCATATAAACATCTTTATCAGAAGAAATGTTGAAAATATTGGCGCTAAATCCGTAAGTGTTATAACTGATGATTAACTCATTTGTATTATTTGTGCCGTCAAAAAAAGATAGCTTGGTTTTGTAAACACCTGCATTTTGTGCAGTTGGTATCTTTAGAGAAAAAGCTTTTTTCTCTAAAGGCTTTAGGTTTACAGTATCAGAGATACTACTTACCTCTACAATATCTCCATATATACTTTGCGCTCGTGTTTCAAGATTTGGAGAAAGTGACAAGTCTTTTATACTAGGATTTGTTATAGAACAATCCAAAGTCAAACTCTGCCCAGCAAAAACTACAGGGGAGGCGCTTATAGCGTATTTCTTTTTCTCTCCCTTGCCTTCAACCAAAAGCGAACAAGTACTACTATCTAAAAACAGAGACTTTTGACTAGAGAGGAGCTTGATATCTCCCAGAGAATAATACCCGAGCATCAAACCAGAAGTATTTCCAACAAATAGATAAAGCGAATAATCTCCAGAGAGAGTCTTGGGTGCTTCATAAACTATTGTTTTTCTGGTAGTGGAGTTTTCAAGTAGAGTTAAGTTTTCATCATAGACCTTTTCTTCCAAGATAGTGTTGGGTTTACCTTTGGGTGAGAGTCTGACGCTGTAGTAGACATTGTTCTGCGCACTCTTACCGTTTGTAAGTACAAAAGATACGTTGAATACTGACCCGACCTGATCAACTATTTTTGCGCCGGAGATGTTAACATCGGCAACCATTGTTACGTTTGAAGTATTTTGCGCATTGGCAATATTTGCTAAGACAAAAAATAATAAAAGAGTGATTATAGAAAAATATTTGTTTAGTTTCATTTTGAATAAAAGTACTTAACTTGTACAGATATAAGTATAACAATATAAACAATAAAAAAATACCCTCCTGTGCGATGCACAAAGAGGGTACATTGATTTAATGCCTGTAGCTTGTGACAACTAACTCGTTGTCTGCGTTAATCCTGGAAAGGACTAAGTCTGTTTCGGTAAGTGTTACCACATTCCAGGTCTTTGCTGAGAAAGTCAGAAGCATATTTCCTTCGTCAAAGTTAAACGGAGATGGTACTCCGTCAACACCCCCGACCGGTGTTACAACTGATTTTAAATCAGTTCTAAATGTTACACCATACAGCCAGGCGGATGGGATTCCGTTACCAATATTAATAGTGGTACCGTTCCATTTTCCGTTTTTAGACAGAAGTGAAAACTTCTGAGACCAGCAGTCAGCCACTACAGTAGTGTCGGCAGTTTGACCACTTGCATCCCTGGCCACCAATTTTACATTGGTAGGCGAGGTAACATTTGGGACTGTGTAGGTGCTACCATTCACACTCCCTGGATCAGCTGTTACTGATGTCGAATTCATTGCGTAAAACGACCCAGTCACACTTTCTCCGTACCACCCCTTTGCAGAAGTTGCAGAAATGGTAGGTTTTACTGTTTGTGGGGGGTTATTGGGTGGTGGATCAGGCTGTGGTATTGGAGCTGAGCTCTTACCACAAGACACAAGTATAAGGATGGCGAACAATACGCTCATCCTCAAAGCGTTTAAAACATTTTTCATTGTTTTTAAATTTAAAGAGAATGGGCAATATCGCCAAAAAATCGATTTGAATGTACTCTCGTACGTTTGAGCATATTATATACCCAAAAGGGGTGTTTTGTCAATGTAAATATCCCAAAATGTGGATAATATGTGGATATTTGCCTATACAATATATATATGCTATATTCCCTAGTAGTAAATGTCCGGCCCAAAAAGCTCGGACATTTCTGTTAAAAAGCGATAAAAACCCTTACAAACGTGCCCCGCAATAGCGGGGAAAATAAAAATACAAATATATGTTAGATATAAAAGCCCTAAAAATAGCTATAGAACAGCTAGAAAATGAACGTCGCATCGGTCGCGATAAGCTCGTTGATGCTATCGAGCAATCTCTGGCTGCTGCTTACAAAAAAGAATACGGCAAAAAAGGCCAAGTAGTGCGCGCCCACATCGATCTCGATGCTGGTAGTGTTTCCTTTGACCAAGTCAAAACTGTTGTAGACGATACTTTGGTGTACTTTGAAGACGAGGTGGACACTCTTTCAGAAACAGACGAAAGAGAATCCTACAACGAAGAAAAGCATATTCTCCTAGAAGACGCCAAGATTATGAAAAGTGGTGCGCAGGTAGGAGATGAGATAATCTTCAACCTAGAACCAAAGGATGACTTTGGACGCATCGCCGCTCAAACTGCCAAGCAGGTTATTATTCAACGTATCCGAGAAGCGGAACGTGGCTCTATTATGGAAGAGTTTGGTGGCAAGGAAGGCGACATAGTCTCAGGACATATTCAAAAAGTAGACAAGGGTACTGTTTTTATCGACTTTAATAGAGCTACAGGTATAATCCCGCCAGCAGAGCAAATCCCGGGAGAGCGTTATGCTCGTGGGGCTCGTGTACGCGGTTATCTATACCATGTCGAAGAATCTCCTCGCGGTATCAACCTTCGCATTTCTCGCACTCATCCCAAGTTTATGGAAAAGCTCTTCGCGCAAGAGTCTCCTGAAATAGCTACTGGTGTTGTAGAGATCAAATCCATAGCTCGAGAGCCAGGTGCTAGAAGCAAGATGGCTGTCTATACTGCCGATCCAAACATCGATCCAGTAGGATCATGTGTTGGTCAGCGTGGAGTCAGAGTCTCGACTGTTATGAATGAGCTTAGTGGCGAAAAAATAGACATCATCGAATGGTCAGAAGATCCAAACGAATTTGTTCGCAAGGCTCTCTCTCCAGCAAAAGTCTTGGATGTAGTGCTCGACGAAGCTGAGCACAAAGCTCTGATAGAAGTCACCCCAGACCAACTCTCACTTGCTATCGGAAAAGGTGGTCAAAACGTTCGCCTTGCAGCTAAGCTCACTGGGTGGAAGATAGATATCAAAGGCGCAGAAGTTCCAGAAACTGAAAGCCAAGAAAGTGCTGAAGGTGAAGACTTCAAGCCACTAACTGAACTAACTACTGAACCTCAAGTGCAAGAAACTACAGAAGCAACTCAAGAAGAGACTGAATAATTTATCAACTTAAAATACAAAAACTATGATGAACCTTTGGCACGATATTACTTTAGGCAAAAATCCAACAGAATCTTTTAACTGTATTGTAGAAATACCAAAAGGTTCTCACAACAAATACGAGATAGATAAAGAGACAGGTTTGATAGCTCTCGATAGAGCCAACTACAATTCTGCGCCTTATCCATTTGACTACGCTTTTGCTCCACAAACTCTCTGGGAAGACGGAGATGCACTAGATGTAGTTATCATAACCACATACCCGCTAAATGTTGGAGTGATGGTCAATGTTAGACCGATAGCAATCATGAATATGGTTGATTCTGGAGAAAGTGATGACAAGATCATAGCTGTTCCAACAAATGATAGACGTTTTGAGCACATCCATGATTTAGCTGATCTCAACAAACACCTTCTCAAAGAATTCACTCACTTTTTTGAAACTTACAAAAATCTCAAAAGTGACGACGGGCACATCGCTCATCCTGTAAAGATAAATGGTATTGAAGGCAAAGAAAAAGCAGTCGAAGCCATCAAAAAATCTATCGAACTCTACAAAGCAAAGTTTCAAAAGTAATCCCAAAAAGAAATGCCTCCCATACGGGAGGCGTTTTTTAACTAGTGACCACTGATATCAACAATGTCTTTGTCCAGGGCACGAGCAATGAGCAGGCAAAGGCACGAGAAAATAAGTGGTGCAACAAACCCAAAATAACTCATATCAGGGTCACCAAAGGATATGCTTCCAAAGACAAAGGATGCTACCGATGCAAATATCCTGGCAACAACAAACATAACGGCAATGATTATCAAAGCTTTTGAGCTTTTCAGGAAAAAAAGAGCAAATTTAGCTTTCAAGGCTACAAATTTTATTTTCATGTATTGATTTTTCAATCACTATACCGTAATAAACGCTCTAGTCAATCGTCAAAAAATGTGTATAATAAGCATATGATAAAAAAGACTCTAATCCTTAGTTTTATAGCTATTTTGGCACTAAGTGCTCCTGTATCCGCACAGATTGCTAGCCAAGCCCCTACTACTCCAAAAGAGGTAAAGGTTGAACCCCTAACCAAAAAACAAAAGATAGAATCTGATTTGCGCTCTACTTCAAACAAGCTCAAAGTTGCTATCAACAAAACTCAAAAGCTTCTAGACCTTTTGAACAAAAATGACAAAGACACATCTTTGGCCCAAGAATCTCTCGACTCTGCCAATGCTTCTTTAGAAGAGGCCGGTGAAGCCATCGACCAATACGCAGGTATTTTGCCTGAAATAAATCCAAGCGAAAAAGCTGACAAAAAATCAAAAGAAGTTGTCCTTATCAAAGAGCCTCTCAAAAAAGCTCAAGAATCTCTCAAGAGCGCTAAGGCTTCTTTGATAGAGAGTATCAAAATATTAAAAGAAGGTCTTGCTCCAAAAGAGGGCTCTGAAGAATAAAAATGCAAGAGCCACGCAAAAGTCCATGGGCGATTGTAATCATACTGTTGATTATAATCACTTGTGGACTTTTTTGGTTTAGTCAAAAACCAGAACAAATAACTCCTGTAAATATAACCAAACCCTCTTTTAGTGACAATGCGCAAGCACTAGAAGCTTCTGTAGAAGGTATCATTATCCCCGACTATTCTGAGGAGATGTAACTTTTGGCATCAAAAGCATAGTGTGTTAGACTGCGCTAACTATGATCAAAAATATCGACAATTTGGAAATAAAAAGCCTAGAAAATGGGCAGGTAGAGATAAAGGCAGAAATCGCTTGGGAAGCTTTTTCTAGCTTTGAAAAAAAAGCCTTAGAGAGACTTTTACCACATGTAGAAGTACAAGGCTTTAGAAAAGGCAATGTGCCAGAAGCCATAGCCAAAAAACAGCTCGGCGAAGAACTCATCCTCTCTGATATGGCAGAGCTCACTATCCAAGAATTTTATCCTCAAATCCTGGAGGAAAAAAAGATAGATGCTATCGGCCGACCTAATGTCCTTATCACTAAACTAGCTAGAGAAAATGCTTTGGGCTTTACTATCATTACAGAAGTTTTACCAGAAATAGCACTACCCAACTACAAAAAAATTGCCAAAGATGCGCCCAAGGTAGATGAAGTTTCAGTCTCTGAAGAAGAAATAGACAAAGTCGTAGAAGACCTACGCCAAATGCGCGCTTATGGTCATGTTCATCACCATGAAGATCATGGTCACTCACACGAAGAGCCTCTTCCAGAGGTAAACGATGAATTTGCCAAAAGCTTTGGTGCCTTTGAGAGTGTCGCTGATCTTCGAAACAAAATCAAAGAAAATACTTTGAAAGAAAAAGAGCAAAATGAAAAAGACAAACGTCGCATCGCTATCATGGATGGCATTATCGCCGAAGCTAAGTTTATAGTTCCATCTATCATCTTAAAATCTGAACAAGAAAAAATGCTTGCTCAAATAGAGGCCGATGTATCTAGAAGTGGTATGGAGTTTGAAGAATACCTAAAGCACACTAGTAAAACTCGTGAAGGTATCATGGAAGAGTTTAAGGGTGAAGCTGAACGTCGTGCTAGATTTCAAATGTGCATCAATGCTATCGCCAAAGATATGGCTCTCAAAGTAACTGATGAAGAGGTAAATGCGGAGGCGCAAAAGCTTATGCAGATGTACCCTGGTGCCGACCTCGCCCGCACTACTGCCTACGCTGACATGCTACTGACAAATGAAAAAACCCTTTCAACACTAGAGAGTTTATAAAAAGAAAAGCCTTTACGAAAATTTGTAAAGGCTTTCTGTTTGATGTTGTTAGCACTTCGTCATTGAACACTCTTCAGCTCCAAACACAATCTCAAGAATTGTTTTATCTTCAATTATTTTTGCTGCTTTTTCTTTATGATCTCTTCTAAGAGCAGAGATAATATCGTCCTTTTGTGCAACAAACTTGCCCTTAACGTTCCTGGACCAAACCTTGAGATTTTTGAAAGCTTTTTTAAGAACAGTGTCTTTTTGTATTTCAGGAGGAAATGCTTTGATTTCTATAAGTATCATATGTAACTATTTTACTTAATATACAACTTATACGATTTTAGTCAACCCAGTAATAGGTCTTGTTTACAAGACTCCATACTGGGTCAAATCATTTTTGCTTTTCGGGCAAAATACCGTTATAGTAGATACATTCTGAACTCCTGTTTTCTGCCTAGTCTGCACCCTGGTCCTTCTTTATAAATTTACAAACTTTATAACTTTAAACTAACTCTATGTTAATCCCAACCGTACTCGAAAAAACACCACAAGGTGAGCGTGCTTATGATATTTATTCTCGCCTTTTAAAAGATAGAATTATTTTTCTTGGAGGAGTAATCGATGAAAATGTAGCCAATATCGTTATAGCTCAGCTTTTGTTCTTAGCCAACGAAGATCCTAAAAAGGACATTCAGTTGTATGTAAATTCTCCTGGTGGTCATATAAAGGATGGCCTTGCGATAATTGACACAATGAACTTTATCAAACCTAGCGTCTCAACTATCTGTGTTGGTATGGCAGCATCAATGGGCGCAATGATTGTTTCTTCTGGCGCTAAAGGTAAGCGTTATGCACTCACAAATTCTGAGATTATGATCCACCAACCAATCGGAGGTGTTGAAGGGCAAGCTTCTGATATTGAAATCACGGCAAAAAACATTGTCCGCTCAAGAGAAGTTCTCAACAAAATGCTTGCTAAAAACACTGGGCAACCTCTATCAAAAATTGAGAAAGATGTTGATAGAAACTACTGGTTAAATGCTGAAGAAGCCAAAAAGTACGGCATCATTGACGCTGTTATTACCAAAAACCCTGGGGTAAATTAATCTTGGTATGAATCCTTTTTTATTGGCTATAGGAATGCTCTTAGCAGGAGGCATTATCGGCTATAGCATTCGCGCTGTTATATTTATACTTCGCAAAAACTCTCTCGAACTCACAATCGGTGAGCGTTTGATGCATGCCAAAGAGCAAGCCCAAAAGATATTGGATGAAGCTCGCGAAATAGAAAAACAAAAAGAACATGAGTTAAAAAGCTTTGAAGATAGGCTGATCAAAAAGGAGTCTCTCTTAGACCAAAGACAACTAGAACTAGATGGCAAATCAAAATCTATAGAAGAAAAAGAAAGCAAAACAAACGCTCTCAAAAACCAAGCTGAAATCTTGGTAAAAGAAAGACTATCAATCTTAGAAAGTATTTCTGGATTTTCTTTGGAAGATGCTAGAGATGCCCTCATCATCGAAGCTGAGAGAAAATACGCCGAAGACTTGTCAGTGCGAATGAACAAACTAGAAAATCAAATGGATGAGAGCTTGCAAAATCGTGCCAAAGAGATCTTGATGACCGCCATCCAGAGACTCTCTGTCCCAACAACCAACGCACTCACTACTACCAGTGTCGCTATCCCAAACGAAGAAACCAAAGGCAAAGTGATAGGTAAAGAAGGTCGCAACATAAGAGTATTTGAAAAAGCTTCTGGGGTAGAGCTCTTGATGGATGAGGCTCCTGGCTACATCGTGCTTTCTTGTTTTGATCCTGTCAGGCGTGCTATCGCCTCCTTGGCCCTCGAAGCCCTTATCAAAGACGGACGCATCCAACCAGCAAAGATAGAAGAAGAGCTCGAAACTGCCAAAAACAGTATTCACGAAGTTATCAAACAAAAAGGCTCTGACGCTGTCTTTGAATGTGGTATCTTCAACCTCGACCCGAGAGTGGTGGCAATACTTGGTAGACTACACTATCGCACTAGTTATGGACAAAATGTTTTACAGCATTCCATAGAAATGGCGCACGTCGCTGGCATGCTCGCTACAGAACTCGGCGCTGACGCTTATATAGCCAAAGCTGGCGCACTTGTTCACGATATCGGCAAGGCGCTGGATCATGAGTTTGAAGGCACTCATGTCGAGATAGGAGTCAAAATGCTTAGACGCTTTGGTACTGATGAGAGGATAATCTCTGCTATGAAAAGTCATCATGATGATTGTCCACATGAGAGTTTGGAAGCCGTCATAGTGCAAACTGCTGACATGATCAGTGGTTCACGCCCTGGTGCTCGTCGAGATACTGCCGAGATGTACCTCAAACGTCTCACTGAACTTGAAAACTTAGCCAATAGTTTTGATGGTGTAGAGAAAGCTTTTGTCCTCCAAGCAGGGCGCGAAGTGCGCATCTTTGTCTCCCCTTCTGATATCTCTGATTTAGAGTCCAAAACCTTAGCGCGCAATATCGCTCTTTCTATCGAGCGAGACTTACGTTATCCCGGCCAAATCCGTGTGACAGTTATTCGAGAAACGAGAGTGATAGATTATGCAAGATAAAACAAAAAACGCCCTAGGGCGTTTTTTGTTTTATTTAATCTCTAAAGCTTCCTTTAAGTGAAGACAAAAAAACTGTTCATCAAAATCATCCGTATCTTCTGACAACAGAGATATTGCTTCATCTACTTTATCTGATTCAATTGCTCCTACAATTTTATTGTATTTATCTTCAGTAAGTTTATCTACTTTAGTTGAAAGCGTCTTAACAAAGGCGAGCTCTAAAGCATCGGCAATATAGCCACCAAGTATTTCTTCATCGAGTCCTTTTTCCCTCAATTCGTTTATTTTATTTGTAACCAATGATTGTGCATCCATATTTATACTCCTCTATTATTTGCTCTGTTATACCATTTAGAATTATCACTTTCATCAAAATGTTTCCCTGTAATACCTGACCAAATTCTTTTCCAACCAATAACTGATTGCGAAGAAGTGTGGGCTGCGCCATGACCTACCCCAAGAACCGTAAGAGCACCAGCAGCAAAATAAATAGGAGATTTTATTATCTTACCTAAACCTGTCCAGACATTTTTTAATCTCTCTGATTTTGTTAGCTCTTTACCAGTCATTTCTTTAAGCCGAGATCTTTTTGCCTCTTGCTCTTGGTTTAAAATTTGTTTCCAACGATTACCTATCTCGTAAACATCAGATCCTCTACCAAGGACACCTCTAAAATTCTCTGGTTCAGACCTAATAAAAGAAGCGGCAATCTCCTCATCTGTCATCTCGCCAAACGATGTAACATATCCATTGGCATCCATGGTATACCCCTTCTTTTCAACCACATTCTCTGTGGCTGGTTCTGTGGTTTCTAATTTATTTACTACAACCTCTTCGTTTGATGTTTCCATTTTTTCTGTCATATGTCATAAGTATAACCTTTTTAAGAAAAAGTTAAAATTATGCCTTAAACAGAGCCTCCCTGCCAAGCATGCCCAGTTATTAAAATAAAAAATCCCCGCAAATTGCGGGGATCGTGAAAATCATTCATTTTGAGCTTAACCAGAATAGAAACTCCGCCTTGGAAGCTACTACTGCAATGGGAAACATTGCGAGTATCA
>JACCDV010248571.1_pt1 | contig 39162 bp, 40 predicted proteins | sample 7446131 | NCBI WGS metagenome assembly JACCDV01 (sample SAMN15323448, study PRJNA562643) | freshwater metagenome | isolation source: river surface water | place: USA:Blue River Watershed | collected 2017-08-17
GTACCGCGACTGTAGCCGGTACTTGAAAAATAGGTCAGGGACTCAATCTGAACACCGCGAACGAGCGGAATGACCTCAATGACGTACATCTGTTGAGTATAGCAAATTTAACCCATTATACGTCTCCACAGGGTATATTGTTTGTTTTATGATTGGTTCTGCTAGAGCTCCTCGAGGTAGTTGATATTGGCGCCAAGGGACTCTAGGCGGGCGACGAGGTTTTCGTACCCACGGTTGATACTGTAGATGTTGCGGAGGACCGACTTGCCCGAGGCACCAAGCATCGCAATGAGGAGAATCGTCGCTGGGCGCAGGGCTGGTGGACAGATGAGTTCGGTGGCCCTGAGTTGTGTTGGTCCAGTGATGTAGATACGGTGTGGGTCAGCCAGTACGGTGTCGGCACCAAGTTTCTCCAGTTCGGTAAAGTAGATAGCGCGCTTTTCGTACATCCAGTCATGGATAAGCGTCTGACCTTCGGCCTGAGTGGCAATCACCGCGAAGAACGGGAGGTTGTCGGCATTAAGGCCGGGGTAGGGACGAGAGTGTACTTTTTCGAGTGACGCGCGGAGCTTTGAGGGCTTGAGCTTGAGGTCAACGAGCTTCACTTGGCCGTTCTTTCCAAAGTACGGTTTACTCTTTGTATATTCGAGCCCCATTTTTTCCAGCACGAGAAGTTCGAGTTCGAGGAACTCAATCGGGCAGCGGGTGATAGTGATGGCGGAATTAGTCACAATCGCTGCTGCAATAAAGAACATCGAGTCAGTTGGGTCTTCGGCCAAGGTATACTCGATATTCATATTGATATCTGCGACACCGGTGACCGTAAGGGTAGTGGTACCAAAACCTTCGATGGTGACACCAAGGCGTTCGAGGAAGACACAGATCTCTTGCACCATATAGTTCGCACTCGCGTACTTGATGGTGGTAGTGCCTGTGTGTCGTGCTGCGGCAAAGAGGGCGTTTTCGGTTACGGTGTCACCTGATTCAAAGAGGATGATTTCGCTTGGTGACTTCGGCACATACTTTACCTTAAAAGCGTCGTTGGTCGTTTCGATATCAACCCCAAAATGTTCAAGGGCAAAGAAGTGGGGACGGACCGTCCGACTGCCGAGCTTACAGCCGCCAGACTGTGGGAGGGCGAACTCTGGCATGGTATGGATGAGTGAGCCGATGAACATGATGATACTGCGGGTCTTGCGCGCCGCTTCGACGTCAATCTTTTTGAGGTTATACTTTTTTGGTGGGGTCAGCGTCACGGTCGAGCCACTCCATGAGACACCCATACCGATACTTTCGAGTACCTCAAGGATACGGTGCACTTCTTCAATACGAGGCATACGGTGAAGGGTGGTGGTGCCACGATTAAGGAGAGACGCACATAGCAATCCAACAGCACCATTCTTCGAGGTGTTCGTTTCAATTGTACCCGAAAGCTTCTTCTTACCTTCAATCACGACATTCATCGTGCCCGGGGAGAGGGTAACGAGGTTTTTACCAAGTGCGGCACTTAATTTGCGCAACATATCAGTGGTGAGGTTTTGGGTGCCACTTTCAATCCGTGCAATCGCCGATTGCGTCGTCTTAATTTTTTTGGCTAAGTCACTCTGGGTGAGACCCTGAGCATCACGAATATCTGCAATCCGCTTTCCAATATTGTTATCCATACCAAATGATTATTTGAGCACTATAGCATATATGCTATATACTTGCCATTTGCCCCATGGGTAAAAACCTGTACTATGTGTGGTGCATGTTTGATCGCTTTGCGCCTAAAATTGGTATCGATCTTGGTACCACCAGTGTGTTAGTGTATGTCCCTGGGCACGGGATTGTGCTTAATGAACCGTCGGTGGTAGCAGTTGGCGATAACCGGCAGGTACTCGCGGTCGGAGCTGAAGCCAAAGCGATGATTGGTCGTACGCCGGATAACATCCGTGCGTATCGTCCGATGAAAGACGGGGTTATCGCTGACTACCGCGTCACTGAGGCAATGTTACGCTACTTCCTTGGGAAGGCGCTGGGCAAATATAATCTCTTTAAGCCAGATGTGATGGTCTCAGTGCCAGCTGGTGTGACCTCTACCGAACGACGCGCCGTGGTTGAGGCCACGATGAATGCTGGCGCACGTAATGCGTATGTAGTCAAAGAGCCAATTCTCGCCGCCATCGGCGCTGGTGTACCTATATATGATGCCGAAGGACACATGATTGTCGACATCGGTGGTGGGACTATCGACGTAGCAGTGATTTCCCTTGGTGGTATTGTCGCCGCAAACTCGGTGAAGTGTGCCGGCAATCGCATCGATACTGCTATCATTGATTATGTAAAAAAGTCCCGCAATCTCGCCATAGGTGAAAAGACCGCCGAAGAGGTGAAGATTAAAGTTGGTTCGGCCTTGCCTCTCGAGGAAGAGTTGACGATGGAACTCAAAGGGCGCGATGTCTTTACTGGTCTCCCACGAACGACTGAGATTCGCACCAATGAAGTAGTGCGCGCGATTGGTAAGGAACTCCGCGAGATGATAAAGGCCATCAAAGATGTGTTTCAAGAGACCCCACCAGAACTGGCGTCCGATATTATCGATGGCGGTATTATCATGACTGGCGGCACCTCGCAGCTTCGCAACTTCCCAGAACTAGTACGCAGGCGAACGGGCGTGAAGGCGGTCTTGGCTGATCAAGCGCTCTTTTGTGTGGCGAAAGGGACGGGTGTAGCCCTGGAACACTTAGCCACCTACAAACGTGCCATCCTCACGAAGCGATAATTTTGAGTGTCTGCTTTGTTGGATTTCATTCGAAAACATTCACCGTACGAAAAAGTACGTCTTATATTTTCTCATTCATCCGCCTTGCATCCATCTCAAAATAATCGCTTCTTACGAAATAATAATTTTAGTCACGCCTCGTACTCATTTCAAATTAAACGTTTTGTGCCAAGCGGTAATAGTCGTGACTTTGAAATTTGCGCTTTTACTAGCAAAAGTGATTTTGTGCTATACTAGGGTATTCCGCTATGCTGCACGTCTTTTGGTTAGTCTTGGTTGATTTATGGCATTTCCTCCTCGGGACAGAAACGGTGGAGAAGCATGCTTTGTCTGCCCGTCCTGCCTACTCAGAACTACCAAGTAGAGTTACTGGAGTCGCTCTACCTCAAGTTGAAGTGCCGCTTTCATTAACCAAAGTCGAAGTGCCCCTCATTGCCAAAACTCCAGCTGCGCCGGCTTTGGCACCCAGTACCGAATCGACCTTGCCACTACCGGTCATACCAGCGTCGACCGAATCACTCAATAAGCCAGGGATGCTCTATGTGGTTCGTGATAGCAAAGGCACAAAACTTTTTAAAGAGCCGATTCAGCAGTTTGATAGTCAATTGCGCACACTGCCATACGGACAGATAGTTGCACTTCGTCGATTTGAAGGGCAGTATGCTGAAGTACTCGCGTACGGACAGGTCGGCTTTGTACACAAAGACGCACTTACCCCGCAACTCGAGAGTATCTGGCCAACCCTGGTATCAGGCACCGTCTATCTTGCTGATAGTGACGTAGCAAAGATTTATCGCCAACATATAGATGATGAATTCCTTGGCGGTGCCATTGGTCTGCCACTCACGGCTGAAGAGTATGTGACCGTGCGGCTCTTGCGTGACCGTCTCGCCATTGCGTGGCCACCTGCTCGTCCGCGACTCGCAGGCTCGTGGCATACGCTCTTACGGGGCGTACCTGGTGTGCGGAGCATGATTGCGCCACAACCTGATACGATTATCGAATGGTTCCTCGAAGATGAAGTCGGGCGACTTGGCTACGTCGAAGCGGTGTTGCCGGACGAGACGCTCAAAATCAGTGCCGTAGGCGCGATGGTCCCTGGTGAATATACCGAATCAATTGTCCCAGCCGCCGTCTGGCGCGAATGGCGACCGGTTTTTATAAATGTGCGATAATGGGTCTATGCAAAAAGTTGCCTTTTTTGATATTGACGGTACTCTCTTTCGCTCCAGTCTCCTCATTGAGTTGGTCGAGGCTCTTATTAACGAAGGCATCTTCCCCGTGGAGTCTCGCGATGTGTACTTAAACGAACGCCGGCAGTGGCTCGACCGTGAAGGTACCTACGATGCGTATATCGCTGCCCTTATTGATGCTTTCTTGCAGCACATCAAAGGTGTCCACTATGGTACCTTTGCGGATGTGGGGAAGCGTGTCGTGGCGCGTCATCAAAAGCGCGTCTATCGGTATACTCGTGATTTGATTCGTGAATTGAAGCGCGATGGTTACTTCCTTATTGCCATTTCACAATCACCAAAGACGGTACTTGATGCCTTCTGCAAGGACTACGGCTTTGATAAGGTCTACGGACGTATCTATGATATTGGTCCGCAAGATCGCTTCACAGGTGAGGTGCAAGATGAACATCTGATTGAGAACAAGGCAAACATTGTTGACCGAGTCTTTCAAAAGCATCCCGAACTCACTCGTGGTGGTGCGGTCGCGGTCGGGGACACCGATGGTGATATTCCACTGTTGGCCTCAGTCGCTCGTCCGATTTGTTTTAATCCCAATGCTGAATTATATAAGTATGCGAAGAAGGCTGGTTGGGAAGTGGTGGTAGAACGTAAAGATGTCATCTATAAGCTCTAAGTCATGGCCAAAAAACTATATCGTCTAAAAGAAGACGTCATGGTGGCGGGAGTCGTCGCAGCCCTAGCACGACGCTTTGACCAGGATCCGGTACTGTTTCGGATTGTAGCTATTACACTACTCATCATCACGGGTATATTCCCCGGGGTGTTCATCTATCTTGCAGGTTGGTTCATTATTCCGCGACAGTCTCGCCACGCTGACTATACGATAGAATAGTATGAAGATTGATCAACGACGTATACAGCAATTACAGTCTGGAGAGCCAGGGCAAGGCCCGGTTTTGTATGTCTTGGCGCGCGAACAGCGCGTGGCTGATAATGCTGCCTTGGTCTACGCCATGGAGCTGGCGAATGAGCGTGGGGTACCACTCCTCGTACTCTTTGCGCTCGGGCCCATGTTCCAAAATGGCTCAGCGCGGCACAACGAGTGGATGGTCGCGAGTCTGCGGGAAATGTCAGAAAATCTCGCGAAAAAATCAATTCCATTTTTCCTTGAGATGGGAGAGTGGAGTACGGTCGTAGCCGACTTCATAAAGACGCACGGTGCCGGTGAGGTCGTGCTTGATTTTAATCCACTCGAACCGGTGCGTTCGTGGCGTGAGGAATTAGCGAAAAAAGTAGCGGTACCCGTCACGGTGGTTGACGCTCGTAATGTAATACCGGTCTGGGTCGCTAGTCCGAAGGCGGAATTTGCTGCCTATACACTCCGGCCGAAGATTCACCGTCTCCTGCCCGAGTTCCTTCTCCCGGTACCAAAGCTGCCGGCGCCAAAGGTGCCGTATGGAAAAGTAGTACCAAAGATAGATTGGGAGGCAGTGCGCGCTTTTAGACACTGTGACTACAGTGAACTCATTCCGACCACCTTTATCCCGGGAGAAAAAGCGGCACAGACGCAGCTACGGTATTTCCTCGAACATATCCTCCCCGAGTATGAGACGAAGCGAAACGACCCAGTTGAGAACGGCACGTCGGGTCTCTCACCCTACATCCGCTGGGGCAATATCTCGGTGGCGACTATCGCACTTGCGGTCAAAGCGAGCGATGCGCCGGGTACAGCCAAAGACGCTTTCCTTGAAGAACTGATTGTGCGTCGCGAACTGGCCGAAAACTACTGCTACTACACGAAGGACTATGTGACCGTCGGTGCTGCCCACGCCTGGGCACAGACAACTATTACTGAACACGCCAAGGATAAGCGTGAGTTCATCTACACCTACGAGGAGTTTCGTGACGGCAAGACCCATGATGATCTCTGGAATGCTGCGCAAAAGCAAATGGTACAAGAGGGCAAGATGCACGGCTTCCTCCGCATGTATTGGGCGAAGAAGATTCTCGAGTGGACCTCCGATGCGCAGACCGCGATTGATGTAGCCCTCACCCTCAATGACCGCTACGAGCTTGATGGTCGCGATAGTAATGGAGTGGCCGGAGTGATGTGGTCTATCTGCGGACTCCACGACCGCGCTTGGAATGAGCGTTCAGTCTTTGGCAAAATCCGCTACATGAACTACGCTGGCTGCAAACGTAAGTTTGATGTGAAAGCCTTCGTAGCGCGATACTCAGGCGAAACAGAGAGCTCACTGTTTTAATATGACCAGTACAGAGAAACGTTTTGTACAGACAGTCTGGGAATTTTATACATCAAAAGGACGACACACCTTACCGTGGCGGCAGACCAAAGATCCGTACCGGATACTCGTGTCTGAGGTGATGTTACAACAGACCCAGGTCGATCGGGTGATGCCAAAGTACCAGGAGTTCCTTAAGGCCTTTCCGACCTTCGCCGTGCTTGCAGATGCACCCCTTGGCGCTGTGCTTGGTCACTGGCAGGGCCTGGGGTACAACCGACGGGCCAAGATGCTCCATGAGTGCGCGAAGGCCGTAGTGAGCGAATATAGGGGCAAGTTACCAAAGGACGAGGCGAAGCTCCGGGCTCTGCCGGGGATTGGGCCGTATACGGCGCGGGCAGTACTCGCCTTTGCCTTTGGTATCGCTGAACCACTGATAGAGACCAACGTGCGCACCGTGTACATCCACCACTTTTTTACGGATGAGACCGATGTCACGGACGCTATGCTATTACCCTATATCGAGCGGACACTCCCACTGGATAATCCGCGTGCATGGTACTACGCGCTCATGGACTATGGGTCATACCTGAAGCGAACAGTGGGCAACAATATCACGAAGAGTAAACACTATACGAAGCAGTCAACGTTTAAGGGGAGTGACCGTCAGATTCGCGGTGCGATTATACGGCAGCTCACTACATTTGGCAGTCTTTCATATAAAAAACTCTTGGCCGCACTAACGTTTGATGAACTACGTGTTGCGGCTCAATTAGAACGACTTATCGAGGAGGGGATGGTGGTTAAAGTAAAACAATCGTATTCACTTCCACAGTAAAAAACATAAGGATTTATTACAATAAGAATTCACCCAATGGCCTTAGATTCGAGTGAAAAAAGCGTGGGACGCTTTTTGCAAGACTCATTGTGAGATTTTGGAGAGAAGCGAACAAAATATCCAATGAGTGGACAGCTCCTGTAAGGAGGCAACGAGCATAGATGAGGTCAGTGGTGGATTCTACCTAGTGTCGACGAGGTAGCGAGGAATAAAGACTCCCAAAGTCAGAATAAATCCACAAATAATAAAGAAGAGCTCAAATGAGAAGAGGCCAATTAGTAGTGCGCCGAGGATGGCACCGACGACGTTCGCTGCCGGTCGCAGAAGCCGGAAGACACTCATCAAAGACGCGTCGCTGCCATCAATTTGTTTGAAGAAGTAACTTTCGGTGGTGACCTCAACGAGGCTTGCTCCAAACCGATTGATAAACATCAGTACCATAAAGCCGAGGATGCCAAGGCCGCCAATTACCCCAAGTGAAGCAGTGGTAATCGCAATGATAAGGAAGCCTACACTCATCATTTCTTGTTCACCTAAGTAACGGTCGGCGATGATGCCAATCGGGTATTCGAAGATGACATACGCCATCAGACCGGAGGCGATAATTACCCCGACCTCTTGCCAGGTAAAATGGAGCACACTCGTGAGGTACAGTGGAGCATAAATAATAATCCATGCAAAGAACAACTGGAGGAGAAAGTGTGAGGCGATGACCGTCGCGATATTTTTGTTCTGCCAGGCGGCATGAAGGAGGGGCTTAATTGGCGGTACTTCGTAGACCGGATCATAAAACTGCCGAAAGACTCCAACGATCAAGGCCAGGAAAATAAGGCCCACCCCAGCGGCAGCAAAAAAGAGCTGGGTGTAGTCATTTCCATCTCCCATCATATAGCCCATCGAGAGGGGGGCAAAGACCGCGGCCGCGCTCATGAGTGAGAGGGTGAGTCCGCGCTTTCTGCCGGTGTCGCCTTCGCTTTTGCCGATGAGGGTCTCCGAGAACACATCAATGACGAGATAGACGAGTGGATGGATGGCGAGAAAGAGCGCCAGGGTAGGAATAACCAGGAGCGGGTTTCCGCCAATAGCCAGTGAGAGGAGCAGAATGACCGAGAGTAACATCACAGCCGACCCGACAACTACATTACCAAAGCGGTTGAGGAGGCGCGGAAAGACGAGGAAGATAGCGATAGACCCCAATGCGCCAGCGCCGTGGAGCATACCTACAGCAGTTGGATTCACGTACTGACCGAGGTAGCTTGAGGTGTTATATGCAATGAGGAGCGTATGGTAAGAAAAAACAATGGCTAAGAGGTAGACAAAGCCAAAGTGAATATGACGCGTTCCCGAGGCGAGGCTGCCATGTTTGTAAAAGTCCATGTTAGCTATAGTGTACTACAATGTCTGTGACGTTTTGATGGTATGTGGTGGAGAGAATATTGAAAAGCCCAACGCCAAAGGCGTCGGGCTTTTCATGTGGACAGTTACCTATAGTCCGATGAGGACTGGTATAACCATTGGTGACTTCTGTGTCTTCTGCATGAGGAAGGTTGAGACAGTGTCGGTAAGCTCGTCCTTCACATAGTCGAGGTCAAGCGGGTTCATGCGTTCAGTATGCTTTTCAATCGTACGCTTGATGAGGACACGGGCTTCAGAGAGCATCTGCTGGTTCTCGCGGAGATAGATGAAACCACGTGAGATGATATCTGGTGACTTGCGGAGCTTGCCGGTCTTGGCATTCACCGTTGCGATAATCACGAACATACCATCCTGTGCGAGTGACATACGGTCGCGGAGTACCACTTCCTGACGAGCACCAACGGTGAAGCCGTCCACGAGAATCTGCTCGTTTGGAATCTTCACTGAGAGCTTCTTGATTTCGGTACCATTGGTAATATCGATGATGCTACCAGTATCAGGGACGATGACATTGTCCTTCGGGAACCCATTCTCCACCGCAGCGAACATGTGGCTCTTGAGGTGGTAGTGGTGACCGTGCACCGGGATGAGGAATCGCGGCTTCACTGCCTGGTGTACCCAGACGAGGTCGCCGGCGTTGCCGTGACCTGAAGAGTGCACATGTGACCCCTGGTAGTTGATGATGCGGGCATTACGACGGTAAATATTGTCCTTGAGCTTCTGGACTGAGATTTCGTTACCAGGAATCACCGATGAAGAGAGTACGACGGTATCTCGCTCAGTGAGATTGATACTCTTGTGCTTTTCAGTGGCCATACGCATCAAGGCCGCATACTCTTCACCCTGGGCACCGGTTGAGAGTACGACCACTTTGTCCGCTGGGTAGTCGCCGATATGGGTAGCGTCAATAAAGACCTTTGGGTCTACTTCAAGCATCTTGGCGGTCAGCGCGATATCGATGTGGGTCTTGATACTGCGACCTTCGAGCACAACTTTCTTGCCAAGTAGTTCGCAACTCTTAATCACTGAGATAAGACGATCAAACTGAGAGGCGAAGGTACCAATGATCAAACGACCACGGGTGGTACGGATGATTTCTTCAAGGGTTTGGTACACCTTGGCTTCTGAGGCTGAGAAGCCACTACGGTCGGCGTTGGTTGAGTCACAAAGGAGAGCAATGTTGTTGTCCTTCCCGATGCGTTCCCATGAGTTACGCTCTTCAACTACTACGTTGCCAGCCTCATCAGTCACGACCTTGATGTCACCAGTGACGACGATGTTGCCGTGCTTGGTTTCAAACGAGAGACCCATCGCATCGGGAATCGAGTGTGTTACCGGGAAGGTCTTGATACGCATCTTGCCGACGGTAAAGGTTTCACCTTCTTTGACGATGTTCATGTTGACCGGTTCGAGGTGTGGAAATTCTTCCTGACGTTTGAGGACCATGAGTGAGGTCAGGTACTGCGTGTAGATTGGTGGGTTACCAATACGTTCGAGGATAAACGGAATACCACCAATGTGGTCGAGGTGACCATGGGTGATAACCAAGGCGCGAATCTTGTCCTTGCGCTCTTCGAGGTACTGGGTATTTGGGAGGATGTAGTTCACCCCTGGGGCATGACTTTCTTCAGACACGAACTGGAAACCAGCATCGATGACGATAATGTCGTCTTTGGTTTCGATGATGTTCATGTTACGTCCGATTTCTTCTACACCAGATACGGTGATGATGCGTACTGTATCTTCGTCGGTAATTTCTGGAATCACTGGACTCTTCTCGTCTGAGATGGCCATACGGTGGGTGAGAGCTGGACTCGTCATGCTGCGACGACGTTCGTTTGGTCGGCGACGCTTACTGCGACGCTTGTCAGCGTCTCCAGTCGGCGCGCCAGCAGCACCATCGCGGCGTGGGTAGGCGCCAGTACGGGCTTCACCAGTACGCGGTCCACTATGTGGACGCGGAGCACCATCACGACGACGGTTCCGATTAAAAGGACGGCGGCGGTCGCCGGTTTCGCCGGTGCGAGCAGGGGTAGGGTTTGGAGTAGTTCCGTTGGTTGGTTCTGTCATATTCATTTCGTTAGGGTATTACTTTTTAAGGTTATTAGTCATTACTGTTGTTAAAAATTGGCCATCGGTCTTCTCTGGCTACAAACCAACTCTCAATATTCATAAATCGTTCATGCGGCTTACTCAATCCCTCCATCGGCGTAACACTGACATCTTTGTGAACAACGTACGGTAGTGACGGAACAAACAAGAAAAGGGCAGGACGCTCATTCTTGATGATATTCATAGCGGTAACCGCTTTAGCGTCTCGATCGTTGCTACTCGTGGCGGTTCTAGCATCAGCGAGGAGGTTGTCGACTTCAATATTAGCATATTGCGCGATATTCAAACCAGGGTCTTCACGCTGACTAGAGTGCCAAAATGGGTATAAGTCGACGGTCCGGTTCATATCAAGACCAAAGAGGAGGATTTCAAAATCACGCGGGCGGATGACGGCCTGTAGCAAGTCACTCTGTTCATACTTTTCGATATCAACTTGGATACCTATTGCGCGCCACGCTTCAATCACTGATCCAGCGGTATCAGCGAGAAGATCGGTGTGTGCAGTACGTACAGTAAAGGCGAGGGTCACAGCGTTCCCATCAATCCGCTTTTCCCAGAGACCGTTTTGGTTCTTTTGCCAGCCGGCACGAGTCAAGATACGAGTTGTCTCGGCGACGACATCGATATCACGAGCCGGGAGCTGACTGTCGGTATTGGTAGGTGGCAGTGGCGTATCAGTTGGGACACCATAGCCAGAAAGGACGGTATCAACCAGTGCATTGCGATTAATCGCGAGATCAAGCGCTTCGCGCACCGCGGCATCGCGGAGAGCGACTGATTTGTTTTGGTTAAAGAAAAGAGCAAAGACACGCGGCAGTGGCTTCTCGACAATATTGTAGACATTTGTATCGACAAGAGTGCCGATATCGGCGGCGCGGAGGTTCGTGGTACTCGTGAGCTTGCCTTCACTAAAAGCTTTGGTGAGGTCGTCTTCGTTTTGGTAAAAGCGAATGGTGAGTGCTTCGAGCTTCACGTCACTCTCGGCGCGTTCGAGCTCATAGACCTCAATGAGGCCAGCGTCGTTGCGCACGACTTTCTTGAGTGAGAACGGTCCTGAACCAATTGGTTCGGTATTACGCTGTGAAAAAGGAATCTGTTCAAGCGGGAGTTCACTCCAGATATGACGAGGGATGATACCAACAGTGAAGTTTTCGATAAATGGTGTATACGCTTCATCAAGGACGACATTAAGTTCGTATTCATTAATTTCCTCGACAGTGACACCGGCCCAGTTGCCACGGAGTGGGCTCTTGAGATCAGGATTCTGAATAAGCCCGATGGTGAAGGCGACATCGCGTGCAGTCAGTGGCGTGCCATCATGGAAGAGATTGTCTCGGCGCATGATGACGTTATATGTCTTGCCATCGTCAGAGCGGGTGATGCTTTCGGCGAGGTCCGGGATGAGGATGCCTTCAGTGTTGATCTTCATAAGACCACTAAAGAGGAGTGCACTCATATCCTGGTCGGCGCGTGTGACAGCGAGAACGGGGTTCACAAAGCGGGGAATACCAACGACCCCTTCAACCACAGTTCCACCGGGGACGGGAGTTGAAACGACATACGCCTGATTGTAGAGGAAGATACCCCACACAAAACAGCCAACCGCGGCAAAGAAAAGGCTACGGAGGATGAGGCGATCACTGGGACGGGCGCTCTCAATCCGATGGATGAGTCGTCCGAACCACTGACCACGTGACCGAGAAGGTGTGCCGATGTTCATACAAGAGAGTTAATAAGATGTTTTAGACACAAGAAAAGCCTCTAACACAGGTATACGTCCGAAAACAGATGGTTCGTGCTGATTAGATCAACACATTCATGAACGCTGCTACTACAAAGAGTACGGCAATACCGATTGAAAACTTAAACAGGAAAAGCTCTGCGCCACGACGCTTGTGGAAGGCTGAACTGAAGTTGTCGCCACCGAAGGCTCCGCCAAGACTAGAACCGCGCTGCTGCAAGAGGATAGACGCAATCAGGAGGACAGCGAGGATAATCTGGATGAATGGCAACGCAGGTTGCAGAGACTGAATGATTTCCATATCGGCAGTACTATAGCATAGGCTTATAGAGATGTAAAACAGCGGTCTGTGTGTCTACTGTAAAGAGTTCGAGAGAACTTGGTCAGCAGTGAGAATAGAAAAGCCGTCCTCCAGGTGGCTTTTCCACTTGAGGGACGGCGTAGATCAGGTGCTGGCGAAGTTGCGCAGCGGCTCCATCCCAAATTGGCCGAGAACAGCGTCGACATAGGACAGTGCCTTGTTGCCGATGTGCCCAGATTGCAGACTGGTAATCTCGGAGCGAGTCAGTGCGCGCAGTTCGCCGAGGGTCCGCACTTCAAGCTCGATGCAGGCTCGCGGCAGTTGCTGGCGGGCGAAAGAGCCGAAACCACCCCAGTCGAAGGTCGCGAGGATTTCTTCGATGGGAGCCTCGTCACCGAGACTGATGAGCTCGGCTTCGGTCAATCGCGCCGACTTGGAGCGCTGCAAGTCGTTCTTCAAGACCGATTTGGTCATGTCTATGACACGCTTCGGGTTTTCTTCGTAGACGATCCAGAAGATCTCCTCGCGATCGCCATCGATAGAAGTGGCATCATTCGCACGGGCAAGGTCGATGACCCGCTCCGCGAAAATGAGACCGTAGGGCTTGTCCGTCAACTCGATGACGACAACCTTCGTGGTGGGGCAATTGGGTTGAGGTGGGAAGTCAACGTACATGCTACTGTCCTTTCCGAAACAGTTTATTCGAAGAAATGATACACTATATATTGTGTATTGTCAAGTTAGTATTGAAATTTTTATAAAAAAGAACGGCGCCCGCAGGGTGCGGGCGCCGAAGCTGTTGTCACTTCCGGTGGAAGCCGGGGTAGAGCTGGTAGAACTGGTCAATCTGGTGCTGACAGCCGAGCTCCAGCAGCGCGTAGTGGCACCACGACCGTGCTGAGGGGTTGTCGCGGCCACGTTTCTTGGCCTCGCCAAGAATGTAATCCGCCACTTCACCTTCCTTGGCACGCTCGCATCTCGGTTCATCACCAAGCTTGCCGGCTGTGATCTTCGTCACCTCGCGCGCGCTGTCGAAGAAGAGAATGGATTCTCCTGGCCGAAGCCTGAATAGTTGCCGCTTGAATGGTGACTGGTGTCGCCCGGCTTGCAGCTTCAGCCCTGGTCCATCGGCTCCGATCCATGTTCCGCGCTCACGGAAGTGAGGTGCCGATTTGCCTTGGTTGAGCTGCACATGAGAATCAGACTTCACCAAAAGCAAGGTATGGTCTGCCTCCTTCCCGAGGGGAGTCAGTTCATAGCTGGCTTCGTCCGGCAGGGTATCATTGTCTGCCTCGGACAGTTCAGCCTCGAACACCCAACCCAGGTCCCCGGGCATAATCTTGACGAGCTTCGGGTCGGCAACTCGTACTCGATGACCGAAGTGCCCCGATTGCACCTCGACATGGTAACGCGTACCACCGTCGCGGGTGGTGACAAGCGCAGAGTCCATCTGCATTTGCACTGATCCGTGTCGTGCGTGCAACGTCCAACAATTTGTCATGTGATCCTCCAAGATCTCTGCTCCTCAGTGAGCATTATGAAAACTATGCAACAACCTAGTAATTAATGCAATTTTCAACATTTTGACGCCCTTCGCCAGCACACGTATAATGCCCGTGCGCAGAGGGCGGATTTTCTTTCTAAGTTACCGCTCTTTTGAGGCGCACAATGGTAATTATTATATTTTCTAATTCTTTTGAGCAACATATGGCAGAAACAACACAGAGCGGAAGTCCAATCAGACCACTCGGCGACCGTGTCGTCGTTCGTCCGCTCACTGAAGTAGAAGCAGGCACCGTCTCAGCGTCGGGCATCATTATTCCGGATTCCGCCAAGAAAGAAAAACCGGAACAAGGTGTGGTCGTCGCTGTGGGTGCTGGTAAATGGAATGAAGACGGCGACAAACGGATGGTTATGGACGTCAAAGTCGGCGATAAAGTAGTGTTCTCAAAGTACGGCTACGATGAAGTGAAGGTAGATGGTAAGGAATACTTTATCGTCTCAGAATCGAGTATTCTTGGTATTTTCGTTAATTAATCACGATGGTGTGAAAATGGATGCAGTTCGAGGCGTCCGATAAAAATATGATGAGGTGTACCCTTCGTACATTGAAGAATATTTTTTGAAGGACAACAAAGAAATGCGCCATTTGCACGCCATCCTCTCTAATAGTCACAACATACACATGGCAAAACAGGTAATTTATGGAGAAGAAGTAAAGAAGAAGCTCCAGAAAGGAGTGGATACAGTAGCAAACGCCGTGAAAGTCACGCTTGGTCCACGCGGGCGCAACGTGATTCTTGACCGTGGTTTTGGTGGCCCAACGATCACAAACGACGGTGTCTCTATCGCGAAAGAAATCACCCTCAAAGACAAGTTTGAGAACATGGGGGCCGAAATCATCAAAGAAGTGGCGAATAAGACGAATGAACTCGCTGGTGACGGTACGACAACTGCCACTGTCCTCACTCAGGCGCTTGTGAACGAGGGTCTTAAGCAAACCACCATGGGTCTCAATAGTATGGCAGTGCGTAGTGGTATGGAACATGCCGCGAATGATGTGGTCGAGGCACTCCGTGGTATGGCGATTAAGATTTCTTCCATTGAAGAAATCAAGCAAGTAGCGACCATCTCGGCTGAAAGTGCTGAACTCGGCGAGAAGATTGCTGAGACAATCGATAAGGTCGGCAAAGATGGTGTGGTGACCGTCGAAGAGTCACAATCATTTGGTATTGAAACCGAACTGACCGAAGGGATGCAGTTTGATAAGGGGTACGTCTCACCATATATGGTAACGAACCCAGAACGCATGGAAGCGGTCCACAAGAACGCGCATATCCTCATTACGGACAAAAAGATTTCGTCAGTACAGGAAATCCTCCCGCTCCTTGAAAAGATTGCCCAAACAGGGAAGAAGGAACTTGTAATCATTGCCGACGATGTCGAAGGTGAAGCACTGGCTACTTTTGTGGTCAATAAGCTCAAGGGTGGCTTTAATGTGCTCGCCGTGAAGGCGCCAGGTTATGGTGATCGCAAGAAAGAACTTCTCGCTGATATCGCGGTCACGACTGGTGGACAGGTAATTACCGAAGAAATTGGTCTTAAGCTCGAAGATACCGAAGTGGCTCAACTTGGGTACGCTGATCGTGTGGTCGCTACCAAAGACCACACCGTGATTGTGGGTGGTGCTGGTGAGAAGGCGTCAATTATGGAACGCGTCGCTGCACTCAAAGCACAAATGGAACAGACTACTTCAAAGTTCGATAAGGAGAAGCTCGAAGAGCGAGTAGCAAAGCTCTCGGGCGGAGTAGCTGTTATTAGAGTCGGAGCTGCTACCGAAACCGAGATGAAGTACCTCAAGCTCAAGATTGAAGACGCGGTGAATGCCACCAAGGCTGCAATTGAAGAAGGGATTGTGCCAGGTGGTGGAACCTCACTCGCTCGTGCGTCGGCGATTGTTGAGAAGAAGCTTGGTGAAAAGAAAGACCTCTCAGCTGAGGAGATGGTTGGGTACAATATTGTACTGAAGGCGCTTACGATGCCACTCTGGCAGATTGCTCAGAACACCGGCAAGATTGATGGGGCGGTCGTCGTCGAAAAGGTAAAAGCAGCAGGTGGTAATGCCGGCTATGATGCCGCAAAGGGAATCATGGTCGACGACATGATCAAGGCCGGTATCATCGACCCAGTGAAGGTGGAGCGGGCTGGTGTACAGCATGCAGTCTCAGCGGCTGGTATCCTCCTTACCAGTGAATGTGCGATTGCGGACGAACCAGAAGAGAAGATGGCGATGCCTGATATGTCAGGCATGGGTGGTATGGGCGGAGGCATGTACTAAGACAAAGGCTGTGAATATAACGAATCTGCTTTGTTGTGACGGCGTGTATGTCAGTCACGGTAGGCAACTACCGCTTCTTCCATCCCCTTGTAACTACCTTACAGGAGCGGTCCACTCATCTGACTCTTTTGTTCGTTAGCACTCCAAAAGATTCAAGATAAGTCTTGCGAAATGGGTCCCGTCCCATTTCTCACCTCGCATCTCCGTCATCTCACAACCTTTGTAGAGTAGAAGATGAAACAAAACCGGCTTTGGCCGGTTTTGTTGTATACTTTTAGTATGACTGATTTCTTCGCGGGTGCGATTTTCATCATTATCTCCATATTGTTCTTGGGGTATTTATTCCCCGACCGTATTGGGTTTGTGATTGGTTGTCTTACTGCAGGATTATCATGGGCTATACTCGACCGAATGTTTCGGAGTAAATAAAATAAGCGGCCCGAATCAACGGACCGCCACAAGCTTTTCCCACTCCAGGTCGTACCAATGCTGGTTCACCTGGTACCCAACACTTTTGACGGTCGAGATAATTTTGGTATACCCAGTGGCGCGACGAATCTGACCCCTCAAACGACCAATATATCTATCGAGGCTATATCGTGTCGCGGTTGCTCGTTCGTAAGGTTGGCCGGCGCGTAAGTCGTCCAGTTCCGAGCGAGTAAAGACTCTCCCCGGATGGTTCATCATATGGGCAAAGAGACGGTGCTGCCCCACTGTCAATGCTACGGGAGTGCCGCAGATATATAGGTCGGTCTCAGTCAACCAGATTCCTTTAATCGATCGCATTGCTCACTCCTTCAAGAACTTTTCAAGGGTACTCTAAATGGGAAGATATACGCTGTCAACTCACAAAACTATGGTATAATCACCACATTGTTAGAGGTAATATTTTTTGCGTATGATTACGTGGATTGTACTAGGTGTAGTAGCGGTGGTGGGATTGTATTTAGTTGTAACGTACAACGGCTTTGTCGCGATGACACAACGCGCCAAAGAAGCGTGGGCTGATATTGATGTGCAGTTGAAGCGCCGTTATGATTTGATTCCGAACCTGGTTGAAACGGTGAAGGGGTACGCATCTCATGAGCGTGAGACCCTCGACGCCGTAACAAGTGCTCGTGCTGCCGCAACCTCAACTCATATTGATGCAGGGAACATTACACCGGCTCAGATTACGGCTATGGCCGGTGCTGAAGGTGCCCTTGGTGGCGCTCTTGGGAAGCTTCTCGCGGTAGCGGAAGCCTATCCAGACCTCAAAGCGAACTCAAACTTTGCCCAGCTCCAGAGTGAACTGGCTGATACCGAAAACAAGATTCAGGCCGCTCGTCGTTTCTACAACGGCAATATTCGTGACCTCACGACTGGTCTGCAGTCATTTCCAGGCAATATCGTCGGAAGTCTCTTCAAATTTACGGCGATGCCATACTTTGAACTACCAGAAAACAGTGTTGAACGTGAGCCAGTAAAGGTTGCCTTCTAAGCATGTGGGGTAAAGGTGTCATGGTCGGCGAGCAAAAGCTCTCGCGCTGGCGCGCGAGCTGGCTTTTGGTCAAAGAAAGTTGGCGCTTTTTGCGGGCCGATAGCGAACTCCTCTTGGTACCGGTGATTGCGACGATCATGATGGTCCTCCTCTTTGGTATCCTCATGGTTACACTCCTTGTGACCGGGATGATTGATGCCTTGCAGAATGATTCAGCACTCGCGGTCCAAGGTACAATCTTCATCTTTGGGAGTTATCTCATTACGGCATTTGTGGTCGCGCTCTCACGGGCCATGGTGGTTTATACCGTGGCGAAACGAGCAGCCAATATCGATGCTACTCTCGGGCAGAGCTTTTGGGTAGCGCTTCGTCATGCGCCGTCATTATTCATCTGGGCGCTCATTAGTGCGACGGTGGGTATGGTACTACGCACCATCACAGAACGCTTTGATCGACTTGGTCGCTTCATCACCGCTTTCCTCGGTGCAGCGTGGGGAGTGCTGACGTACTTCGTGGTACCGGCGATAGTGCTTGATAACAAGCCGGCTCTTAAAGCAGTTGCATATTCTGGGGAAGTCTTTAAGAAGACATGGGGAGAGAGTCTCATTACAAACATCTCACTTGGTCTCGTTTTCTTTGTCTTACATGTGGTCGCTGCGGTACTGTTTTTGGGAACCTTTATGATTAGTGCCAAAGTAGCGATGCCTGTTATCTTTATTTTGGCAGGGGTGGTGTATGTCGTCTTTCTCTTTGGGGCGATTGCGGTGCAGCAAGTGCTTGAATCGATTATTGTGACGCTCCTCTACGTTTACGCGACCACCGAAGCTCCACCAGCAAACTTCAATCCCGAACTACTCGCCGCTATCGTCGCGCGTACCGGCAAAACAGTCGACCCCTCCGTGCTCCCCGTGGCGACCACCGTCTAACCATTTATCTCTATGAGCAAAGTCTATTACAACAAACTCGTGCGCGATGGTATCAAGGACAAGATAGAACGTAATGGCGAAACCTGCGAAGTTCGCGAGCTCACCGATAACGAAGAGTTTGAACAGGAACTCCTCAAGAAAGTCCGCGAAGAAGCGGAAGGTCTCTCGAAAGCGAAGAATCGCGACGAGTTCCTCGCGGAGTATGCTGATTTGATGGCGGTCTTGGACGCGCTGACGCAGCTGCTTGAAATCACCGACGCAGATATCAGGGTGGCTATCACTGAAAATGTGGCGAAGAAAGGTCTGTACAAAAAGCGTCACTTTTTGCACTGGTCGGCGGCCGGAGAGTATCAGAGTAACGAAACGCCACAGGGACTATCTCACTAATATGTATCGATTTCTTCTCCTTGGCTTCCTCATTTGTACACCATTTTTGGTATCTGCTGAGTCGATACCGGCTTTTACTGCGCATTATGCTATTGAAGACAACGGCACCGTTCTCGTAACCGAACGGGTGACGTACGACTTTGAGAATGAAGAACGGCATGGTATTTTCCGTAACTTACTCCTCACACACCCTGATGGTGCAAGCGCGTGGTACAAACAGCGGGTGGTTCTGCTTGAAGTTGTATCAGTCACTCGTGATGGTGTAGCAGAGCCCTACGAAATGACTGGTGGCACTGAGCGAGAAATCAAAGTCGGGGACGCAGATATCACCATACGTGGGCCTCATGTGTATGAGCTGGTATATCGTCTCCATGGTGCACTACGGTTGGCACCTGATGGTACTCCAGAACTCTACTGGAATGTGACTGGACGCGAGTGGCCGGCTGCTATAACAAAGGTTTCTTTCTCTGCTTCTGGTGCTATTGGTGAGACGGCGAGTTGTTACACTACCACTGGTGACTGTGTCATGAGTGGTGATACTACTGGTGGTTGGTCGGTTGAGGTTCAAAATCTTCCGTCAGGCGAAGAATTGACTGTCGGGGTGAGTACTAATCTCGATCCAGCGCTCGCTGCGCCAAAAGAAACCTGGCGGACCGATCTGATTGCGCTTCTCCTCATGATACCGATGTCTATCGGCACAATCATCGCGATGTGGCGATACGAATACTTCTACTACCGAAAGCGACCGATTATAGCCGAGTACGAACCCTACGAGGGGGTAGAACCAATGTTTGCTGGCACCCTCCTTGATGACCAGCTTGGTGCCCATGACATCACCGCTGGACTTGTGTATCTCGCGGAGCAGGGTTTTGTGCATATCAAACGTACTGAACGCAAAGTCGTCTGGCTTTTTAATGTGACTGACTACGAGCTGACACTGAAGCGCCCTTTGGCTGAGGTCCCCAGTGAGTTCTTAAAAAAAGTTCTCTCCCTCGTCTTCCTCGTTACGGCAGAGGTTGGTACGATGGTGCCGCTTTCAAGTATCAAGAGCGATACCACGAAGAAGATTGCCAATAGCAAAACAATTAGTGAATTATCGCAGGCCCTCCGCGCCGACCTCATCACACGCGGCTTTATGGAGAGTAAACGTATCGTACCGCGGGATTATGTCATCATTGGATTGTTTTTTGTTCTTATCATCTTCGCGAGCGCCATACAAAGTGTCATAGGGATTGTGTGGTACTTGGTACTCATTGCGGCGACTGTACTGTATGGTATCTATCTCGCGGTGACGTATCGCCGAAGGACGGCTAAAGGGTATGAGGCCATGTACCACCTCAAAGGCTTTAAAGAGTTTCTCTCAGTGACAGATAAAGAGCGTTTTGACTTTCATAATGCGCCAGAGCGCAGTCCCGAACAGTTCATGCAGTATCTCCCGTATGCAATTGCCTTTCAGGTAGAAAAGAAGTGGGCAGCAGCCTTTGCAGATATGGAAATAACCACGCCTGATTGGTATGAGGGAGGTACTGGCACCTTTGCAGCCACAGCTTTCGCCAGTGATATCTCAAGCTTCACGAGTAGTGTAACAAGTTCGACGAGTGCGTCTTCCGGTGGTGGCTCGGCTGGCGGGGGAGGAGGTGGGGGTGGTGGTGGATCCTGGTGAGTCCATACCGACTCGCTTCAAGTACGAGGTCTTTCAAGTACGAGGTCTTGCCTCGTACTTCATTTTACATTCGAAATCAAATTACGCCACACTTTTTTAAGTACGAGGCAAGACCTCGTACTTCGATAGAATTTGAGTAGTATTTTGTTGCTCCGCAAATCCATTGTATAATGGTGGCATATGGCAACAATGTATACCCACCAAGGAGCTAATATTAGAAAGACATGGTACCTCATGATTGGTTTTTTCATGATGGTGATTGCAATATCGTATGTCCTCGCCTTTGTCCTTGATAACCCAGCTATCTTATACATGGGAGTTGGATTGGCGCTCGTCATGAACGTTGGTAGCTACTGGTTCTCAGATAAGCTGGTGTTACGGATGACTAATGCGCGACAAGTCACCAAACAAGAGGCTCCAATGCTCTACACAATTGTCGAAAATCTCGCCATTACTGCCGGGCTTCCAATGCCGAAGGTGTATGTCGTTGATGATGCCGCTCCAAACGCCTTTGCTACCGGGCGCAACCCTGAGCATGCAGTGGTGGCTGCTACCACTGGCCTCCTTAATATCCTCGATAAAAATGAGCTTGAAGGGGTAATGGCGCACGAATTTGCCCATATTGGTAACCGCGACATGCTCGTGATGACAGTGGCGGTCGTACTCGCGGGCTTTGTAGCGATTGTGGCGGATATGTTCTCGCGGGCTTTGATGTTTGATGGTGGACGAGAGAACCGCAACCCAGTTTTCCTCGTTATTGGTATCGTCGGTATTATTCTTGCGCCAATTGCGGCGCAACTGATGCAGATGGCGATTTCGCGTCGCCGTGAGTACCTCGCTGATGCTACGGGTGCGCTCCTCACCCGTTACCCAGAGGGACTGGCGAGCGCACTCGAGAAAATCAGTGGTACCGCGCGCCCCATGAAGTCTGCCAGTCACGCCACCGCCCACCTCTTTATCTCTGACCCATTTGCGGGTGGAAAGCCGAGTCTCTGGCAGCGGGTTGGTGGACTCTTCCATACGCACCCACCAGCAGCGGAGCGTATCGCTCGTCTGCGCGCGATGGATGTATAATTAATTCATGAACAGACATCTTATCGGTGGAGTGGTAATAGTCGGGCTAGTCTCTTTGATTGCGATACTCTTTTTGAATCAACAAACTGCCGAGGCACCACATGCAGAACTCATTGGTCCGCCAGAGCAAATTGAAAATGTCGCTACTACGACTGATGTTGCAACAACGAGTGGTGACGCTGTTGCTATACCAAAACCACCAGTAAGTGTCGCACCTATACCGAAGGATACGTTTTCGGGAAAACTTACCGAAGTAAACACTGGCTGCTTCGCAGATGGTGAGTGTTATGCGGTCGTCGGTGGCAAACACGTGACCCTTACGATTGGCTGGAGCCAAGAGACGGTCGGCAGTGTGGTCGGCGCCCCGAGTATTGGGGACCTCGAATCATATATTGGTGAGACCGCGACGGTGTATGCCAAGGCACTTCCTGACGGTACGTACACACTCTATGGTAATGCCTCATACTATCTTGCGGTGACTCCAAAGACGACCAAGGGTTGTGTGGTTGGCGGCTGTAGCTCGCAGCTCTGTGGTGAAGAAGGCCAGGATCTTATCAGTACCTGTGAATGGACAGCCAAGTACAGTTGCTACCAAAAAGCTACGTGCGAACGGCAGCCAAGCGGTCAGTGTGGCTGGACCGAGACACCTGAACTCCTCCAGTGTATTGATGATGCGAACAAAGGTCGACTAGATATCGAGTAGGTATGGCGGAAGTTGAGACAGTAAAAAAAGATCAATGTTTGTGGTGTGGCAACAATCCGACATCGCATACCGCCTCGCGTGTCGATGCGTTTGCTTTTTTAGTACTCAATCCCATGATGCAGTGGGTGCTGACTTCGTGGTTGGGGCGCCCGTTAATACTTTTTATCGATGCGCTATTTGCAATATTTTTGTGGGTGGGGCAACGCTTGGGGTTTGTTACCTTCGAACCGATGTTGCCTCCGTTTGAGGTTGAGCGGGGTGAGGTGATTGCAGCCGAAGCCCATAAACGTGGTTACACCATGGATGTGCTCAAAGTCGGGAAGCGTCGTCACGATACCTATCGTCTCCGGATGCTCGGACACGAGATGATTTTTGCTGGTGTCCCACGCCTTGATCGCGTACAGAAAGTGGCGTGTGGATGGATTGATGACAAATGGCTCCTCAAGGAGCGACTCATGAAGCATCGTATCCCCGTATCAAAAGGGCGGGTGGTCTATAGTTGGTATGGTGCGAAGAAAGTTTTTCGCAGTCTCGAAAAGCCTGTCATCGTGAAGCCACGCTTTGGTTCGCGCGGTCGACATACGACCACGCATATCAATACCGAGGCCGACCTCAAGGTAGCTTACCGTCGTGCCCGTCAGCTCTCCTGGCCGGTGATTGTGGAAGAGCACCTCGTTGGGAGTGTGTACCGTGCTACCTGTATCGGTGGCAAGGTGGTCGGTATCCTGGCGGGTGACCCACCACGGGTGACGGGTGACGGCATCAAGACCGTACGGCAGCTCATCGACCACAAGAACGACACCCGTGACCCGCGCCAAGGACCAGTTCGCTTGACCTTGAAGCTTGATACCTTTTTAACATCACTCGGTCTCACCCTTGATTCCGTTATTCCCGCCGGACAGACGATAGACCTTAGTGAAAAAATTGGTCTCTCCTACGGTGGTAAGAGTCGCGAGATGATTGATGTAACGCACCCAGCTTTACTCAAAGTATTTGATGATGCCGCCGCAGCCGTCGCCGACCCCATTATCGGTTTTGATTTTATTTCTACCGATGTTTCCGCCGATCCAAGTACCGTCCGCTGGGGCGTGATAGAGTGCAACTCAGTGCCGTTTATTAACCTGCACCACGATCCGCTTGAGGGTACACCAGCTGATGCCGCGGGGGCGCTGATGGACTACCTTGAAAGCGAAATAAAGCGCACTGAACCTGGACACGCCAAAGCGTGGTGGCTGTTTGTGACGGCGGCTCTCTTCTTCGCCTTCATTCCACTGTTGTGGTACGTGCCGTACTTAACCCACAAAGAACCAGTACTCTTTGGGCAAGTGGTAGCCGTTGAGGGTGATATGGTGACTATCCGCATGCGCCAACAAGAAACAATCATAGTTAGTGCCACCGCGTCGACGAGTCCACTGGTGTCCGAGGACCTCGTGGGAGAGCGGGTGATGTTCACTATCGACCGTGTGCGTGACAACAAAAAAGAATTAACCTCACTTGAGCTCCTACCCGAGCGTGTTCGTCGCCCATAATCTATGCCACGACTCCTGCTTCCAGTGTTGGCAGTCGTCACGTTTGTCGGGATTGGACTGACGTTTGCAACAATTTCCACTGATACGATTATTGCGTACGTTGGTATCGAGCGGGCACCACTGTTGATGTTTCTCCTCGGGATGATTGGGGGACTATCAACATTCACTGGGATTCCGTATCACCTGGTCCTGATGGGTCTCGCGGCCGGGGGAGCGACTCCGTGGCTCCTCGGTGTTGCAACAGCGACTGGTGTGATGGTCGGGGACTCGACTACCTATCTCTTTAGTCGCCAGGCGAAGAAGGGGGTCTCAGGTCGGGTCGAGCGGTGGCTCGACTCCGTCGCGCATGTGCTCGCGCGACATCCGCGCCTCCTCACTCCTGGGCTTTTGCTCTACGGCACCATTTCGCCGTTTTCAAACGACTTCATCGTCGCGTCTTTAACCCTCATGGGCTTTTCGTACCGACGTATTATCATTCCACTCACCATTGGGAACATGGCCTACAACATCGCGCTGGCGTACCTCGGCTTCTACTTTTATGATAGTTGGGTGGGGTGGTAGTTTCTTCTTAAAGAAGGAACTTTGGAAGAGAAACGAGATGTTATGGGATGTTTTAAATCGGTAATTCTTTTGAAAAACAATCAAATATTTTTAAAAAAAGTTGAGGAATAGTAAACCGGCAACAATTGGAAGTATGAGATTATCTAATCCGAAGACCAGAAAAAATTCTACGATTGTAAGTATGAGGGGCAGTATAAAAACAACAGGTAGAAACTGGGGTACTAAGATGAATGTAATCACTAAACTAGAGACGTAAAAAACTAGTGCTCCCAGTAATGTCTTTGGATTATTAAAAATGGATACAGCTTTTCGACCCCACCGTTCACCGACAAAGCCAGCTAAAGCATCAGAAATACCCATAATCGCCACTCCATACTGAAAAGCCGTTACATTGTCTGGCAAGAGCACTACAGCTGCCACAATAATGCCGAGAGGAAAGTAAACATCCCCATAAGTTTTTCTATTAGTAGTCTGAATTGATGAAAAGTAGTCAGTATTTCTTCCTACTAATAGTAAACCTGCAAATAAAACATTAACAATGATAATTGCAACGTGTGATACAAAAAGCGGAGCGACAATGTTGATTGCTCCAGCCCCAATATGAGCCAGTCGTCTCGATAGGTCATTAGAGATGAAAGACTTGCGTTTCAGTACCTCTACTAAAATAAGGAGTATCGATGACAAGATGATAAAAAACGCTATGTTCATACTGTTAGTTTGTATTCAAAAACCGAATATCTTCGAAAGACCCTGACATCTTCCATGGGATAGTTATGGACCTGGTTTCCGTCTTTGATTAAGACATACATAATCTTTTCCATTCCATCAATCTCTGCTTCCTCGTGAATTGAGAGCGCCAAAGCGTTACCAAGACCTTTTCCTTGGAATTCTGGAGCTATGCAAATTGTTTTGCATACGAGGTTTTGCCCCTCCTTCATTGTACTGCAATAGCCCACGAGTACATCATTTTGGTATAGCAAGAATAGTTTATAAATATGTTCATTTATTTTGCTTAAGTCGTACAGACTTGAAAATTCTGTGGTATCTAAATTGGTGTACCCCCAACTTCTTTCATTGAAAACAATGGCTGAAAGTTTTGCGATTGAAAATAGTATTTCAGGTGAAATCTCTTTTGTGACTATTATTTTATAATTTTCCTCACTGAGTTTTTGTGTAATGGTGTCCTTGTGTTTTTTAAGTAACTCGAGAATATTAAGATATGAATCTCTAATCCCAGAACTATACGTAACTTCATTTGTCGGATTTACTTGAGTTAAAAAATCGTAATAGTATAGAGGTGTCATTGGTTCTGTTTTAAAGAATGCCTCTGGTGAATCTTCTTTGATGCATCGATACTGATGCCAGATACTGCCATTAACTGGACCTTTAAGAATCTGTAACTTGTGCATCTTTGCCATTTCTATAAGCTTCCGCCACACTACTTCAAAAACTGTGACATCATCTACAACTTCAAAGAAACCAAAGAACGCTTCGTTCTCTCCCAGGCGCTCATCTATAACCAGAGCTACATGAGCGATCATTTGACCGTCATTGTAGATAGCTATAGGGAAAAATTTTATATGCTCGCTTGTGCAACAGAAATCGTAGGCTTTTTCGTATTCTTTAAGAAAAAAATCAAAGTTGGTATTTGAACCATAAAGTGACCCAAGGAAGTCAATAAGATCCTTTTTTGAGTGAAAGTCTGCAGGTCTGTATGTTTCTATTTTCATATAACTTTTATTTTTCCGGTTGAGCCATCAATTTCTACTTTTTGTCCGTCTTTGTACAGGTCAGTGGCACCTCTCACTCCGATAACTGCGGGTATACCAAGTTCTCGAGCAACGATTGAAGCATGTGACAAAACGCCACCATGTTCAATTACGAGTCCTTTAGACAGAGCTATTAAAGCTGTCCATCCCGGATCAGTATGTTTGGTAACCAGAATCTCAAAATCAATTTTATCTGGCATCTCAAATTCTTTCATGACTTTAACCCTTCCTGAGGCAATGCCTGCCGAGACACCCCGAGTAGTAGATGGTTCAGATTGCGTCTGATTTTGTTCATCAATCATCTCACCATCAAGCACTAAAAAGTGTGAAGGTGGGTTTTCATGGTGATATTGAGAGTAAGTTTGTTTGCGTTCAGAAATTTTTATTGATAGGTCGACGATTTCTTGTCCGTTAGCTACTGTCAAAACCTCCTCTACGGACATGTAGAAAACATCGTCTGCATGTTTGAGCATAGTGTGCTCTTCTAAGAGCACACCTACTCGTCTAAAAATACTGCGAGTTATCGAAAACATATTCGATCGAAATAGTCGAAAGTCTTCTCGCTGCGAAGCATATTTTTTAAACTTTTTGAGGGAGTGCTTGAACAAAACATTCTTAAAAAATGGGAGTGACACAGTTTTCATTTCACTTCGCACGACTTGTTTTGGAGTATAGTTTTCGTATGCCTGTAACACAGTCATGAATTTTCTTGTATCCTCATCAATACCAACGGTTTCCAGCTTAAGCTCATTAGCGAAGCGTCCTCCAAATTTTTCTAGATACAGCTCATATTTTGCTTTTATGTCTAAATCACTACTCAAAATAGTCTCAAATTTTTTACCATCCCCGCTTTGTATAGCTTTCCATAAGTCTGGCACGCTTTTGACTCGCTGAGACAGCTCTGTTAGATATCCAACCTGCTCAGTAGCCTTACTCTTAAAGAGGAGTATTTCTTGCAGGTTATCATCAGGATATAACTTCTGTAATATTCCTAAATACGTCATTACAAAAAAATCATTTTCTAGAGTGACGTACCACTTTCGAAGGAGATCATTTTCTAAAAGATTAAATAGATCACGGCACTCTGTGAGAGTAAGTTTTTCAAAGTTTGTCTTCTTTAGTTCTTTAATATGCTGTTCAATGTATCGCCTAAACCTTTTTTCCGTAATGCCGAATACAAGTATCTTCGCTAATACAATAGCCGGATAAGTTATCGTAAAAAGAAAACTGGGTTTTATTGTGGTCGCAATCTCTTGTCTGAGGTTGCTGGTAATCATTGTCTCAAAGTTTTCCTTGTTTCTTTTGTAACCTGGAACAAACTGGGCCATGCGGTACCAGTTATTCATGTTGTAGTACATGCGACCATGGAAAAAACCAAGCAATCTTTCAAAAACGTATGCATGCTTCTTGAGAGTTTTCTTTGATACACCTGACATCCTCAAGAAATCTGTATAGACCACTTTGTATATGCGCTCTGCAAAGGAAGCGGTAAGTGGGAGAACGATCCCAGAATAGCTTTCTGCAATGTTGGCGCTGTCAAAATATATTTGCTCGGGAATTTTTATATTCTTGGTGATAGGACGTGACTGCAAAATATATAAAGTCTGCCCCAGGAAACACCACTCAATATCTTGGGGTTTTCCAAAATAGTGTTCAGACTTTTTTGCTAAATCAACAACCTGTTTAATTTGATTATCAGTTAATGATTCCTCTGTGATCACTTGTTCTGTTAAGCTACCAGCATGAAAAGATAGAACGGGCTTTTCTTTTATAATTGATTTTCTGATTGAAGTACCGTCTTTTTGAGTAATATACTCATCACAAGCCTTACCTTCAACAACATTCTTACAAAGTCCAAAGTTTGAGTTAATAACGACAACACCTTCACCATTATCTGAAAAGGCAACACCTGAAACATCACTTGGTACAAACACTTGAATTATGACTGATCCGTCTAAGTCTCCAAATGAACTAATTACTCTCTGCACTTCCTTAAATACGTCACCTTTGATAACTGCTATTGCAGAATAAAAATGTCCGGCGTAGGATTTATTAGTACCATCCTCACCTGAAGCAGACGATCTGACAGCAAAATAATTTGTGCTAGGTAATATTTCATCTAGAGTCTGTAGTATTCTTTCTTCATCCCACGAGCCATCACAAACAAAAAATGGTGGCACGTTGAAGTCAGCATTCTGTAATCTTTCTAGTGATTGTGCCTTGCCGCCGATATTCATAAATAATTTCTATACTGCCAAGAACAACAAGATATTAAAGCTCCCATACATCACCATAAACGAGAGCTGCATGAGTTGGTTTGTCCTTTCTTCCTTGCGCATTTTATTAATAAACAAAGTGCTGTACGTGCCAACTACTAATGCTATTGCGATAGGAATCCAATACGTTATTTCGGTCTGAATCAAAAACATTGCTTTTACAAAAAGTAAAATGTTAAAAGTTGCAAAAGCCGCGTAAATCAAAAGAGCATTATTGAGACCCAAGAACCATGTGTACGTATCTTTCCCAGTACCATCGTTACCAGGGCTTTTAACTTTTCTGAGAAACTCAAAAATTATTGTTCCCGTTGTTGTAAACAGAAAATGTACCGTAACGAGTGTAGTGAAAGAGAAGGAGGGATTAGCTATGGTATATACCAGAATCTGCAACAGAAGCATTTGAACTAAATTGACAGCATTGTATAGGTAAAAATATCTTCTAAACTGCAAGCCTAGAAAGAATTCTTTTCGTGCGAAATATGAGTAAAGCAGCATCGCTACTGCAATTAGTAGCGCTCCAGTGCCTGAGTACAGTGACGCTAGAGGAACGGCAACTATCGCAAGCCAATCGATGGCTCTGAGTTCTTTTAAGGAAATGATTCCAGACGATACGGGCCTTTCTTTGTGATGTCTAAGATCATGCTCATAGTCTCGAAACTCATCAATGATTCTGACATGCAAAAGGTACGCAACAGAGACAATGAGCGCAATCAAAACAAACTTGAATTCAGCCTGTGACGCTACAACTGCGCTAGAGCTGAGAATAGCCGGCAAGAAACTGAGACCCAGAACAACAATCGGAAAACGCTCCTTCTGATATATGTAAAAGTTTTTAGTTGTGGTTAATAACGTGCTCATTTTGTAATTGTGTAAATATGAAAACTTCTATAAAAATAGAGTCTATCCTGATCTTCAAGTACCTTTTTAAGGTCGATATCAGGGACGACACTCTGTTCAATTTCTCTCGGTGCTGTATGTTCAATCTGGTTACACCAATAGACAACCTTGGCCCCGTTTTCTGCAGTGCGGGCAATTTCCCTCCAGACTTCTAATGCATCATCGGTTGTTAAAAACTCAAAAGCGTCTGAAAGATTATACTTGGTGAGAGAATTATCAGAAGTACTTTTGAGAAAGCTCAGTAAGTCCTCGTTTCTAAACTCACACTTGCTAGTGTTGTATTTTTGCAACTTCGCATAGTTTTCCTTTGAGAGATAATCTGGTAGCGAATAGCCGTATTCACCGGTCAATGCATAGTTTATATAAGGGTTTATTTTTAAGTGATTGCGATAAATAAGCCGTTCCAGTCTTTTTAGGTAGCTTTCATTTTTACTTTTCTGCCTGTTAGCACCTGCCTGACGAGCAAGTTTTCGAAGCAGAGATGAATTCGTTGCAATACTAAAGAAGAACCTCCATCGCCACGTATTCCAAATTTTTTTGTAGAAAGATATCTGGTTCTGTAAGTTACTCTGATTAACAAATTGAGAAATAGTCCGTTTTGAATGTACTAGTGGAAGTACATACTTTCTGAAGCTGTTTAAGTATTTTTCAAACTTACCACTATGAATGACTCCTTGCTCAACAAACTTCGTATTACCTTCAAACCATAAACGAGCGTCATCAGATAAAAGCTCAGAAACCTGGGTATAGTATCCCATTCTCTTTCTGGAATCTGTTACCCCTAACAACTCCAGATATTCTTCATGACTTAAAATTTTCGATGATTGGAGTTTCAGTTCTGCAACATGATTCTGAGCTGAATTTATATCAATGGAGAAGATTTTTTTTGGATTCTCTAGCAGTAAGGCAAGAGTGTTGTCTCCTCCAGAAGTGATTGATAGTACTATGTCATGATTTGAAATAGTGAGTGCGCGTTTTAGTAAGTTCGTATCTTCCCAGCACTGACTGTAATTGAGGGTACTCATACAGTACTGATGTTATTAGCGTCTCGGAAAGACTTAAGAGTTTTTTTGATATATTCTTCTGATATCAAATTTTTATCTAGAGCTGATTTTGGGAAATTATATGGCAGTGACCAATAGGGACTAAAGTGCTTACCAGATAAATAGAGGATTTCTTCCGCCTGTGTTTTACCGAGCTTTTCATACTCTGAAAAGTCGATGCCTGAGAACACAAATCTATCTCTAATGCCAAAAAATTCTAGGGTTACATCAAGCACCCACTGCGCTTGAGGTGGTTCTGGATTAGTCACATAGACTAGTTTACCTAACGTACTATTGATGACGGTTTCAGAAATTATTTCTGCAGCTTGATTAACAGGGACCATATTGGACGATCCGGTCAATATCGGAAACCTAATCTTAGATCCACCTGCAACCTCAGCTGCTTCTAGGAACTTAGCAACGAGTAAGTAATACCCGCTCCAATTTATGAGCTTACCTGACTCGCTATTGCCGACTAGTACAGAAGGGCGGAATATCGTATGAGGGACACCTGAATCTTGCAGGATTCTTTCAGACTCAGCTTTATCCATTTCGTATGTATTCCGGAGTCGCTCAATACTCCCCGGCTCACGCCAGAGAAATGCAGTACTAACATAATAAACTGGCACTTTATGTGCTTCCGCAATCTGAATGACTGATTGCATCATCTTAGAGTTACTATCACCAGACTTTTCAAAATGAACATTTCCGGCACTGTGTACGATGCAATCTATCCGACTCAATTCTATATTTGGAATCTCCTTCGTGAGATCTGCCTCAATTGCGTGCTTTAAATCCAACCCCAATACATCGAGCGACTCTCGATTTCTCACAACAGGTAAAATGTTGACCCCCTTTTTATAAAGGCTACTTGCTATCTCAAAACCGAGATTTCCTGTTATTCCTGTGAGTAATACGTTCATATAAATTAAGAATAGCTCCTCCGCAAAGGAGCTATTCTCGAATCATTTTGTCGTGCTTTGTCTAAACTAGCTTTGCCAGATATCTTTGCGAAAGAGCAGTGTCGTCCAGAACGCGAAGTAGGTCAAACCGATTGCCCAACCCGCAACAAGAAGTGACAGGTTGTCGGTGCTCGTGATAAGCACGATAGCTCCAACTACCTGAATCCCGAGTGCGAATTTTACGAATGTTGAATACCCCGACTTAAATAGTCGAGCAACTTTCTCAACTAATGGAATAGTCACCATAACTAGAATAGTGACGTACATGAGCTGTACAAATGGTGCCAGATTGAACATGAGGAATCCTTCATCTGAGATAAATTTTGGGGTTGGGAAAATGTATCGCCCAGCAATAAATGTTGCGAGAACAAATATACTTCCTCCTACCAGAAACAAATTTTTCAGAGCAGGATTAATATCGTCAGTAGCTGCACGTAGAAATGCAATAAATGAAACGAGTGTAAGCACAGCGCCGACGGTAACAAATGTTGCCAAGTTTTCTGGCATCATTACTGCCAAAGCCCATGAAGCAAAGCCGATCGTTTCGAGAAGTAGTCCAATACCAAAGTATTTAGCCACATCTCCTCCTTTTTTGAGAAAAAGTCCACCTACAATTGCGGTTGCGAGGGTGGTGTGTAAAAAGAATAGTAATACAGAAAGATTCATATTGATTATTAAGCCTATTAAAACTCCTTCATTATATCACAATGAAGGTGTAAAATAACAAGTAAGAAATGCGCATTTATCACCTAACTGGGAGTATTATTCAACGTGTTGCCTGGCTTCCACTCCGGGTGATTTTTTCATTTTTTCTAAGGATGGAGTTTAAGGGTATTGAGAATGTACAGAAACTAAAAGCAAACGCTATTTTTGCTGCTAATCATGCAAATGAATTTGATCCTCTTATCATTGTTTCTTGTTTACCCTTTTTTTCAAGACACATACCGTTAGTATTTGTTTCGAGAGAGAAAGAGTTTTATGAAAGACTGGGCTGGAGAGGAAAAATATATGGCGGACTCTTTTTTAAACTAATGGGTGCTCTACAAGTGTATACGGGCTTAAATGACTACCGTAAGGCACTCAAGCACCACATTGACGCTTTGGAGTGCGGTAAGAATGTTTGCATCTTCCCTATGGGCAAAAAGCACATTGATGAAGACATTCATCAAGCTAAGGGAGGAGTAGCATATTTAGCGGGAGTAAGTGGATTGCCAGTTGTACCTGTTCGAATCACTGGTATTGAATATATGAAAGACGGTGACTTTTGGAAACGTCGAAGACAATTACGGGTTACATTTGGTGCACCGGTTTACTTTAATGATCTTACAAAAGATAATAATAGTCCCGACAAGGATTCTTGTGAGAAGGTGGCTGTTTCTTTAATGGAAGAAATTGTAAAACTAGATTCGGGTAGTTAGACTACTTTTGAGCGTAAGTGAATCAAAATGAAATAAACGATAAGATACGGTATACCTCCAAAGATAAGAGCTGCTCCTCCAAGAAGTTGGATAAAAGGTATAAAATTCAGGATAAAAACTAAATTTCGTAAACCTGCTAAGGTCAAGATCCAGTAATCTAATTTTGATTGTGAGTACAGGAATTTTGGTGCAAGTTTATTGTTTTCGTAGTAGTAGAATGCACAAAAAATAACCATGACTGCAAGCATGGCGAGCCAAAAGACCAGTAGCTCTGGCAAAGTAATGAGGATGTAGAGATCTACAACTAGAAACAGGATGAGCGAAACAACCATCGCAATCTTATTAGAGCCGGGAATACGTTTTGACCAGATTTTGTTTCCTAATAGTGGTTGCTCAGTGGCAATACCGCTTAGTGTTGAGGTCGTTGATTCTAACGAAGAAAAGGCCTCTTGAATATTTTCTGGACTCCATCCTCCTTGTGTAGACAAGTCACTTACAATCTTTTCTTTTGGAACACCAAGGGCTAGTTGATCCTTGATGTAATTGATTAATTCATTTGTAACCATTAGAAAAATAGTACACCATCATTTAATGATAATCTAGGGCTTTTTTAGTAAAACTCTAAATAGGCTCATATCTCCAATGTCAAAATTGACGTAAGCACCGTGTGTCCAAAGCTTCCAAAGTCGAAAGAAATCCGTATCAAACATCCTTTCAATAGTGTTTTGATTAAGTGCAATTGAATTGATCCATAGTGACATAGTCTTTTTATAGTCTTCCGTGTGGTCTTCAAATTTCTCGATTACAAATCCTGAATTTTCTACAGCTTCTAGAAATTCTTGTTTTGCTGGAAGATGTCCACCCGGAAACACGTACTTAAGTGTCCAGGGATCAACCAGTTTTGGTTTATAGCGACCCGTAAATTGTAAATAGAACGGTGCACCAGAAGGTAAATAGCTACTGACATCAGAAAAGAAAGTTTCTAGTTTATCTTTACCCACATGTTCAATCGCCTCAATCATAACGGCACCATCGTAGATTTTGTCTGTTTTGAGTGATGTAAAATCTTGATGTTCAATAGAAATTTCTTTTTCTAATTTGTGCTGATTTATAAGAGTATTGCAGTATTCCAGTTGCTTATTACTCAATGTTTTTCCGTCTACGTTCCACCCATGGTTTTTTGCAGCATGGATAGCAAAACCACCCCATCCTGAACCCAAATCTAATATTCGCGAATTTTTTGGAAGATTTATCCATTCACATATAAGATTGAGTTTATTTTCCTGTGCCTTACCAAGCGTGTCTTTGTCTGATTGAAAACGAGCAGCGGAATAAGACATTGTCTCATTATCTAAAAACAAAGAGAAGAAATCATTTCCAAGATCATAATGGTAAGAAATTTGCCCCTCACGGTTTTTTGGCTTTGATAGTTCTGCCCAAAATTTTGCAAGAGCTAATCTAAGTGACGGCTTAACATGCTTAAACTGATGTCGCAATTTTAGATAAGCTTCAATATCACCCTCAATATCGAGAGTTCCATTCATATAAGATTCTCCAAAACCTAACGCACCTTCAGCCAATAGTCTTTTAACTATACTTGGCTTTGCTATGTAAAGTGTGAACGTAGGATCGCCAACTTTCCCATAATAAGTTGTCTTATCATCCCAAAGTCGAACGCCAAATCTCGGCCCATCAAACTGTTTAAAAATATCGTCTAAAACCTTTATATAATTCATATCAAACAGATCAAATAGTATCAGATTGAGGCTCAGGGTGCGAAGTGCACGCCGAGATATCAAATTATTTTAAGTGTATGCAAGCTGGTATACTTTGCGTAATGAAAAAACGAAATGTAATTGCGATAAGTATTTTTCTTGTCTTTTACGTATTGTTTGGTGCGTACCTCTACCTCAATCAAGAAAAAATCGTATACCAACCCTTTGCACAAGATTTTAATTCCTGTCCCGATTTCTCTGAAGCAGAAAAGGTTTCTTACGAAGATACCAGAATGTACATAATGAGAAACGGTACTGAGCCGGTCGTTGTCTTGTACCACGGAAATGCTGGGTCAGCCTGTGACAGAGCATTTTATGCCGATCTGTTCGCAGACGCCGGCTACGGGTATGTCATTGTTGAATATGCGGGGTATAGTAACGATACAAGAGTTCCGTCTCATGACCTCGTAAAACAAGACGTGGAGCATGTAGTGTCTTATTTAAAAAATCAAGACTTGAAATCAGTTATTGTTGTAGGAGAAAGTATAGGCACAGGAGCAGCAGCCTACCACACATCAATAGCTCCTCCAGAAAAATTACTACTAATTTCCCCATTCACAGATTTGTCAGCAATAGCACGTAGTCGCTTCTGGTTTTATCCAACCGATATCATGGTCAATAATGCATTTAATAATGTAGCTGCACTTGATACATATGGAGGAGGAGTAACTATCATTCATGGCATGAGCGATACCATTATTCCATATAAACTTGGTGATCAACTCTTTCAGTCTTTGCAAGCTACAAAGAAATTGGTTTCGATAGAAAATGCTGGGCATAATGATCTCTTCCAATATGAGGATACATATACTGCCGTCAATGAATTCCTTATACACTAAGAACAACACAGGTAAATACCACCTAAAGCTCAAGGGCACCCACCTTCTTTTATTACAATATTAACAAACTAAGCCGTCTCGTGCGCACGAGACGGCTTAGTTTGTCGTGCTAGCACGACTTGGCGGAGATGAGAGGATTCGAACCTCCGAGGGCTTTGACACCCTACTCGCTTTCCAAGCGAGCGCACTCGACCACTATGCGACATCTCCATATATTTGCGGCACATTCACATCTTACAGATGCTGTACACCTTGTCGTTACTTTTCTTCGCTTACACTACGCAAAGTAGCAGGCAAGGTCTTGCAAAAGTCTCCCAGACTTTCTCACGCTCTGCCATCTCTCCAAATGCGCCACAATCATACCGTACTTTGCGGGGGTGGGGAACGGGGTGATATACTAAAACCTATATGAAATTCAAGAAGCAGGACAAACTGACGGTACTGTCAGCCTTACTGATTGGGGTTATTGCTGGTTCATATCTCTATCTCGTGGGGTATGCACCAGAGTTTCAATCGGGACAAGGAGTCGAGACTGAAGAAGAGGCCACCGAATTTGTTGTGATTGGTGAAATGTATGGTGGCATGCGGGCTGGTGTTCCGCCATCGTTCCAAATTGAAAATGACGGAAGCTACCGCTACCTAGAATTTTCGGATAATTCTGAGGTACCAAGCCAAGCCATTGAAGGGGCTATTCCACGCACGCTCCTACGCGATCTCAAAGCTGTTCTCACTGATGCTGTGCTGATAGAAGCGGCGAAGCCCGAGACCAAAGAGATGTGTGCCCAGATGGTTGATGGCATCGACTACCGCTACATTGTAGTGAAAGGAGGTGTTGAATACGAACTTGATACCTGTACGACGAACTTTAGTAACGAGACCGAAACAGGAGAAGTGCTGCTAAACGTTTGGGACTATTTCGAAGGCGCGCAATAATCATTTATGTCGCGTCTGTTTTTCCTCGTAGCTCTGTTAGCACTGCCCACCAGTGCCTTTGCCTACACAGTCACGAATCACGACCTCATTACTCCTTATGAGGTCCTTCCTTTAGAAATTGATACCAACAATCGTCAGATTATTACGGGTGAACTTGATGGTTATCCGGAGATGGTTGAGTTTACTGTCAGTGAAGAGCTACCACTCTCGGTCAGTATCTTTGGTCTCCCCGGTTCTTCGACACCAGACTTTGGGGGGATTATTGTCCGGGTCGTGCAGCCGCGTGGGGTGGAGGAGATTGCGCGTATCAAAGCGAGTGAGGCCACCTGGGAGTCTGTCCGGGAACCAATCTCGAAACTCACCTTCCTCGTCGGACCAGAGTACTTTGGTACGGTGGCGTCGGGTACGTATCGAGTAGAGGTCAGTACACCGGAAAATTATGGCAAGTATCTCCTCGTCATTGGGGACACTGATAGTGATACCGGTTATGGTGCGACGTTCGGGTCAGTGGCGGCACTTTACGAATTTGCCGAAGTGACGAAGCTCGGGATGATTCGCACCTCACTCGTGTATATACCACTAGGTATCATCTTGGTCCTTTGCGGTCTTGTCTATACTATACGTCGCACGAGGCCAGAGCTGTTTCAATTCAAAAAATAATATGCTCAAAGTCATTGTGATTATCCTCGCGGCGATTGCCTTTCTTTGGTATTTCTTTCCGCAGTTTGCTGACCAGAGTCTCGAATCGTATATCGAAGAGCAGCTATGAGTCAGTGGTATGTGTATATGCTGCGGTGTGCCGATGGGACACTCTATACCGGGGTCACGACCGATCTAAAGCGCCGAGTGGCCGAGCATAACGGGGAAGGGGCGGCTGGTAAGGGTGCCAAGTATACCAAGGCCCGTAGGCCCGTGGTGCTCGCCTATAGTGAGACAATGCTAGACCGAAGTGCAGCCCAGATGCGCGAACATGCGCTCCGTCAGCTCTCCCGAGCGGAAAAGGAAAAACTTACTACATAAGACTCCCCCTAGGCCTGGCCTAGGGTTTTTGGTCGGTGTCAGAATTGTACGACGAGGGCTTGCATTTTCACTAAAAATGTAGTATAGTGCGGGCCGACTCAATTTTTGTTCATGAGGTGATGGGATGATGGATGGTTCCAGGATGCCTGGAGAACAGGATTCGAAAGACCAGATACACCCACTTGTTGGGCAGCTCGTCTGGGTGGCTGTGCGTACCGGTGCTCCGCGTGCCGATGACGAATTCACACCCCAGCTGAAGCTGGTTGAAGACGTTGTCAGCGGTGAAGCTCGGCTCGAAGGTGGTTTGACCGCTTCTGTCGCTCGCGGGCGCTGGGCCGGCGAATGTTTCATCGACGAGGGTGAATGCAGGCTGTGGTGCGACCGCATCATGCGGCATCTCAGTTTCGTCCGCTTCGTACGGCGCTGGAACTGGACCGGTCCGAACTTCAAGTCGGAAGATCCGCACAACTACTGAGCCGTAAGTGGCTCAAACATAAACGGCTGGTGCGAGTGGTAACACTCTCGCGCCGGCCTTTTCTTTTGTCCGAAGGGAGTAGTACCCTCGACAAAACCGCGCCTCTACGGTATGATTGTGGCGTTTTAAGGTGCACTGTCGTACCGACAGTCGCGCCTTTCTCTTTCGAGACGAAACACTTATTGGCGTAAATTATTTTTAGTATATGGAGATTAGAAACATCGCGATTATCGCGCACGTAGACCATGGTAAGACGACCCTCACTGACGCTCTCATGGAGCAGACCGGCGCGCGCGATGGTGAGACTTCGATGGATAGTAACGCGCTCGAAAAAGAGCGTGGTATTACCATTTACGCCAAAAACACCTCAATTGAGTACAAAGGGACCAAGATCAACATCGTCGACACCCCTGGTCACGCGGACTTCGGTTCTGAAGTAGAGCGTGTACTTCGTTCTATCGACTCAGTGCTCCTCATTGTGGACGCGCAGGAAGGACCAATGCCACAGACTCGCTTTGTACTCAAGAAATCGCTTGAACTTGGCCTTAAGCCAATTGTGGTCGTCAACAAAATCGACAAGCCAGCCGCTGATATCCCACGGACTGAAGAGCAGGTGCTCGAACTCTTCCTCGAACTTGGTGCAAATGATGAGCAGTGCAACTTCACTACCGTTTACGCCATTGGTCGCGAAGGCAAGGCGAAGCGCAACATGAACGACGAGATGGTCGACCTCACGCCACTCCTTGATACCGTTCTTGAGCTCGTGCCACCGGCTCGTGCATATGTAGCTGGTGAAGCCCTCCGCGCCCAGGTATTTAACCTCGGCTACGACAACTTCCTTGGTCGTCTCGCGGTGGCTCGTGTGTATGAAGGTTCAGTAAAGGCCAGTCAACAGCTCATCGTCAAGCACGAAGGGGAAGACACTGTTCGTCGCGGCAAGGTGGTGAAGCTCAATACCTTTAAGGGTATTGCGAAAGTCGAAA
>JACCDV010973336.1_pt1 | contig 39139 bp, 37 predicted proteins | sample 7446131 | NCBI WGS metagenome assembly JACCDV01 (sample SAMN15323448, study PRJNA562643) | freshwater metagenome | isolation source: river surface water | place: USA:Blue River Watershed | collected 2017-08-17
AAATGCCGAATCAAAAAGTGATTACTGCTGTAGTTGGCATATTTGGGGCCATCAGCCAAGGTAATCGAAGCTGAATAAACCATCACAAGGCCAATTAGGCTTAAAGACAACACCGCCCAAACCAGCAATTGGTCATACTCCATCATGCGCGAACGCGTTTGCTCAACACCGGATACCGCATCGCGCAGCCCCGAACGAAATCCATCAAAGCCCTCACGCGAGATATTCCAAAAACGGTTCTGACGAATATTCATACCGACGCCCCTAGATGTTCATTGGGACTATCGCTCCATTGATTCGTGAGCTCATGAACAGCATCCACAAAAACCTGTGCTCGGTGTTGATAGTTTTTAAACATATCAAAGCTCGCACAAGCCGGGGATAACAAAACAAGGTCACCAGCTGCTGCATGTTGGGCAGCTGACTGAACAGCCGACTCCAAGTCCTTTGCTTCTATCACTTGTAAACTACCTTGGCTGATTGGGCTTGAGCACACTGCCTTAATCGCTGGGCCATCACGACCTATCAGGATGAGGCCTTTTACAAATCGATCGATCGGTTCAGATAAGGGGGTAAAGTCTTGGCCTTTTCCATCACCGCCTGCAATGAGCCATATATTTTTTTGGCTAAAAGCAGTTCCTAAACCCATTAATGCAGCAACGGTTGCCCCCACATTAGTACCCTTGCTATCGTCAATGTATTCCACATCCCGAATCACGGCGACGGTTTGAACCCGATGCGGTTCGCCCTGATACTCACGTAAGCCATGTAAGAGCAAGCCGATACCTAAGCCTGCGGCACGAGCAAGTGCAAGTGCAGCGAGTGCATTCAGAGCGTTATGCCGACCACGAATACGGAGCGCATCTGCCGGAATTAGTCGCTTGAGTCGTAAGCTTTCAGCTTCCTCATACGCATTATTTTTCCTGCGACGGCGACGCTTAATGAATCCCTCTTGCGCTTCCTCCTGCTCCAGCGCTTGGGTCGCTTCATCAGGCTCTGCCCAAACCAACCAATCGATTCCACCGCCATTTAAGTCACGCTCAATGCCAAATGAGTCACTCTCCCTTGGCACATCACTTCCAAACGAAATGATCTTATGATCGACGACATCACTAAATATTTCATTTACCAAGGAATCGTCGCGATTGAGAACCAAGACTGAATCCCTTCCCAAAATCCGGGCCTTCGCAGCTGCATACGCTTGCATATCGCCATGCCAATCTAAGTGATCTTGCGAGAGATTGAGAACGGTTGCTGCGGTTGGATTGAGTGTATGGGTAAAGTGCAACTGAAAACTTGACAACTCCAATACCCAGATGTGAGGCAAATCAGCAAAACTCTCCGCCTCATTCAATACGGTACTCAATTTTTCAAGAGCGGCCGGACTGATATTCCCAGCCAAAGCAACACTGCGACCTGCTCGTTCACAAATCTGAGCCGTTAATGCGCTCGTGGTTGTTTTGCCATTAGTGCCAGTAATTGCCAGAATGTTAGGCTGATACTTTGCGTGAGTCTCTAAAGCCATCCGATTCAAAGCTGCTAGTGCACGTGCAAAAAATTCGATTTCGCTCCAAACAGGGATCTTGCGCTCCTCGCAGATGGCTAAAAATGAATTAGCCGGCTCTTGCAGTGGCGATAAGCCAGGGCTGATTCCTAAAATATCAGCTTGCTCGAGCAATCCCTTCCAATCGCTTACTTCAGGGGTAAAGGACTTGAGTCCCCCATCCTTAAGCTCACTAAGCCAAGTTTGTTGTTGTGAATTTAGCTTCGAGAGAGGGCGTGTATCAGCAAGTTGTACTTGTGCACCCTGGCTTAAGCACCACTTCGCCATGGCATAGCCAGATTCACCTAAACCCACAATTAGGATTTGTGGTGAAGTTAGTCTGGCGAACTCATCGCCATGACTGGAACTAAATGGGTAAAGTAAGCGCTGGTTCATCGTATTAATCGTTTCTCACCGTAACTTAAGGCTTGACAAGCCAACGAGCACCAACAAAATCGTAATGATCCAAAAACGCACAACTACTTGCGTCTCGCGCCATCCGCCAAGTTCAAAATGATGATGCAAAGGCGCCATCCGGAAAATACGTCGTCCTTCACCATAATATTTTTTGGTGAACTTGAACCATAGAACTTGCATCATCACAGAGACTGTTTCAGCAACGAAAATCCCGCCCATCACAAAGAGAACAATCTCTTGACGAACAATGACTGCGATGGTTCCTAGGGCGCCGCCCAGAGCGAGAGCGCCTACGTCACCCATAAAAACTTGGGCGGGATGCGCGTTGTACCAAAGAAACGCTAGGCCTGCGCCACCCATCGCACCACAAAAGATCAATAACTCACCGGCACCCGGAATATGAGGAAATAGCAAATACTTCGCGTAGATTGCGTTACCCATAACATAGGCAAAGGCTCCTAGTGCAGCGCCCACCAAAATCACGGGCATGATGACTAATCCATCTAGACCATCCGTTAAGTTCACGGCATTACTACTACCAACAATGACCAAGTAACTCAAAATGATGAAGCCCATAACCCCCAAGGGATAACTCACTTCTTTCATGAAGGGGACGGTTAAGTTTGACTTGGCTGGCAGATCTAAGGAGAAGCCGCTCTCGACCCAACTCATGAATAACTGTAGAACCTTCAGGTTATTGACTTCTGAAACCGAGAACGCTAGATAAATCGCTGCAAATAAACCAATCAAGGTTTGCCAAAAGAATTTTTCTCTTGAAGACATTCCTTTGGGATCCTTGTGGACTACCTTGCGATAGTCATCGACCCAACCAATCGCACCAAAACCAAAGGTCACTAGCATGACGATCCAAATAAAGCGATTACTCAAATCGGCCCACAACACGCAGGAGATAAAAATAGCAATGAGGATCAATACGCCACCCATCGTGGGGGTGCCTACTTTGGCTAAATGCGTTTGGGGTCCATTGGTACGAACCGCTTGATCCACTTTCATCGAAGTCAACTTCCGAATCACCCAAGGGCCAAAGACAAGACCAATCAGAAGTGCGGTCATGGTTGCCATCACGGCACGAAAGGTGATGTAAGAGAAGACCCGGAAAAATCCATAATCGTCTTGTAACCATTGGGCCAAGATCAAGAGCATGGTTTCACTCCCTCAATGAGAGCTTGCACTACCCGCTCCATCCGCATAAATCGGGATCCTTTAACTAAGATACAAACATTACGTTGGTCAGATTGCCGCAGATTCTGAAGCAACTCGCGATTCAATAAATCAATGTCATCAAAATGACGTGAATCCCCAGTAGGTCTCTCACGTAAATATGCTGCATGACTTTCTTTCGTTAGAGAACCAATCGACATGAAATGCTCAATACCGCATTGCGCAGCGTACTTCCCAAGTTCCTGATGAAAAGCGGGACCCTGCGAACCCACTTCTCCCATATCACCCAAAACCAAATAACGCTCACCACGAAGAGCGGCCAATGACTTAACGGCGGCTACGACCGAATCTGGATTGGCGTTATAGGTATCGTTGATGAGTTCGATATTCTGGGAAATCGTGATGCGCTGCATCCGACCTGATACAGGCATGAATTTCTCTAAGCCCGCTTTAATTTGCACTAACGGAATTTGTGCGGCAATCGCTACTGCGCTGGCGGCTATGGCATTACGGTAGTTATGCTCGCCCAGCGTATTAAGTTTCACCTGAATTGAGCCAGTCGATGTTCGCACTTCGATCTGACCATCCGCAAGTAAATAACCATCAACCACGGAAGCTGATACTAAATTTGCATTAGGTATCTGATCTAACCAGCGAAACTCTACATACCGTTTGGAGGCGCAAGCATCTTTCCAAAGCCCGCTATATAGGGTATCTGCCGGAAATACGCCCACGCCATCAGACCGGAGTGCGCGTAAAGCATCTGCATGTTCACGCGCCACAGCATCAACGGTTTCCATGAACTCTTGATGTTCCCGCTGCGCATTATTAATTAATGCAATGGTTGGCCGAGCGATCGCTGCTAGCTCTGCGGTCTCTCCTGGATGATTCATGCCCAGTTCTATCACGGCCAACCGATGCGAAGGGCGTAGCTTCAATAATGTGAGTGGCAAACCAATATCGTTATTGAGATTACCTTCGGTCACAAGTAATTCAGTGGGATCAACCGCTTCTCTAAAGATTGCTGCAATCATTTCCTTTACGGTTGTTTTGCCATTACTTCCGGTCACTACCGCTAGAGGCAATCCAAACTGGGCTCTCCATGCGGCGGCTAGCTCACCAAGCCCCTTGCGGGTATCTTCTACATAAACTGCTGGCAAACTTGTTGGGCACGTTGTTTTCTCACTAATCAAGGCAGCAGAAGCACCCTGCTCGGCCACAGCACTTAAAAAGTTGTGCGCATCAAAGCGATCGCCTTTAAGTGCTACAAAGAGTTCTCCAGCGGAAAGGTTACGACTATCAGTTCCGACCTGACTAATTAGTTGATCACGTGCTTCAACTATGCCAATGTTGTGCAATTGACTATTTGGAAGTAAGGCATGGATATGAGCAAGATTGGTCATGGTTGGAATGGCTTGCATCAAACCGACCCTCCGCTCACTAAACGCAAATGCGCTTGATCTGAAAAGTCAAAGCGTTTCCCCTGAATTTCTTGGGTAGTCTCATGGCCCTTACCGGCAACCAGAACAACATCTTGAGCTTGAGCTTGTCTAACGGCAGTCATGATCGCTGCAGCACGATCTGCAATGAGCTCAACGGATGAGGTGTGATGGTCACCCATCCCAGCCACAATCATGTCCATTATGACCTGCGGATCTTCGGAGCGTGGGTTATCACTCGTAACGATCACATGATCAGCAATCGATTGCGCAACTGCTCCCATCATGGGGCGCTTTTCTTGATCCCTGTCTCCACCACAGCCAAATACGCACACCAGTTTTCCTCCGCGTCCTTGTGCAATTGGTTTTAATGTTTCTAAAACTTTTTGCAATGCGTCGGGGGTATGGGCGTAATCAACTACCATCAATGGGGTGTCTGCACGATCACTATGAATCACTTCCATACGACCTAAAACAGGTTTTAGGTTAGAGAGACGTTTTAGGGCATCTGGAATTCCAAAAACCATCAAGGTTGAAATCACGGCCAAGGCATTACTTAAATTAAATATGCCCAATACGGGAATAGTGGCTAAATGATTGACCCCATCAATACTCAACTGACATTGATAGGCATTCGTTCCAAAGATGTGCTCCTGAAAATATATAGCTTTGAACCGGCTTTGTAATTTTTCTAATCCCTGAAATGAGCTTTGAGACATACCGTATGCCCAAATCTCCACACCCTCGCGCGTCGCCATTCTCATTAGTAGCTCGCGTCCAAAAGAATCATCAATATTGATAACGACATTCTTTGGATGAAAATCAAGAAAAAGTCGGGCTTTTGCGGCACCATACTCTGCCATGCTGCCGTGATAATCCAAGTGATCACGGCTAAGATTCGTAAAGACGGCGCAAGCAAAGTGAGTGCCATTCACACGTCCTTGCTCTAGGGCATGTGAAGATACCTCGAGTGCAATATATTCAGCCCCTTTTGCTTTTAAGCTAGCAAGCTCCATTTGTAAGCGGGGCGCATCTGGGGTGGTGTACCCCAGTCCTTGTAATTGGTTTGGAAAGCCACTACCGAGTGTACCGATCACGGCAGCTCTATCGGATAAACATTGTGCAAGCCATTGGGTCACACTGGTCTTACCATTCGTGCCAGTCACGCCAATCACCGGCATCACTTCGCTGGGTTTGCCATACCACTCTGAGCTTAACCACCCAGCATATTGAGCAAGCTCGGGAACCGCAATACAACGCTCATCTAAATCCGTTTCCCAAGCGACACTTTGGCCTTCATCGGTCTGCGGTTGATACAACACGTAAGCAGCCCCTCGGGAGAGTGCCTGAGCGATATAGATTCGTCCATCTCGGAGGGCCTTCCCGTGCCCAACCGAGTAAGCCAGAAATACATCGCCTTTTGTAATTAGGCGAGTATCGGCAACTAATTTGGCGCTGGGTGCAAGGCTTTGCCTTAAATAAGGCAATATATCTCGATGGGTCATTTGAGTATTGGCCATCATTGCTTCAGCGCCACTTTTTGTAACGCACTAGTTACCGGTTGTGCATCCGGCGCCTGTACCACCGTGCGTTCATTCATATCGGGAGTGACGTTCAAGCTACGCAAAGTCTCGCTCACAATCGTTGAGAACACGGGTGCAGCAACCTGGCCACCGTAATAACCACCAACGGTGGGTTCATCAACCATCACCGCAACCACAATGCGCGGGGCGCTAATCGGTGCCAAGCCAACAAAGAATGCTCGATACTTATTGGAAGCGTAGCCTTTACCTTCAACCTTATGTGAGGTACCGGTTTTTCCACCAACCCGAAATCCCTCTGCGCGCGCAGTCAATGCTGTGCCGCCTTGCTCGGTAACGGTTTCTAACATATTGCGCATCTCAATCGCGGACTTAGCCGTAATCACTCGAGTGCCCGGTTTGTAATCTGGGCTACGCAAAATGGTGGTAGGTACCAACTCGCCATCGCGAGCAAAAATCGTGTAAGCGCGTGCCAATTGAAATAATGATGTGGATATTCCATATCCAAAGGACATACGAGCTTGATCACTTTGGCCCCATTTTTGATATGGATGCAAGCGCCCTGCCACTGCGCCAGGGAATCCAATGTTCGGGGCCTGGCCAAAACCAACGGCCGCAAATAAATCCCACATCTCACGAGGTTCAAGCTGCAGCGCTAATTTTGCAGTGCCGATATTGCTCGATTTCTGAATCACTTGGGATACCGTCAACATTCCATAGGGATGCGTATCCGTAATCGGTTTGGGGCCTACTAATAACTTTTGACCAATGGTCATATTGGTTTCAGGCTGTACCTTACCTTGCTCAAGCGCAAGCGCAACGGGGAAAGGCTTCATCGTGGAGCCTGGCTCAAAGGTATCGGTCAATACTCGATTACGTAGCTGCTCACCAGTCAGTGCTTTACGCGAGTTGGGGTTATAGCTTGGCCAATTAGCCAATGCCAAAATTTCTCCAGTGCGCACATCCAGCACTACCGCGCCACCGGCCTTGGCACGATGCTTTTCAACGGCACTCTTTAACGCGTTATATGCAATGTACTGAATCTTGCTATCAATCGAGAGTTGGAGATCTTGGCCATCTTGTGGAAATTGCAAGATCGCAATGTCATTCACTATCCGGCCCAAGCGATCGACTACAACCCGTCGTTTCCCTGGCTGAGCCGCCAAGTCTTTATCGCGCGCCAGCTCAATTCCTTCTTGACCGCGGTCCTCCACATTCGTAAAGCCAACTACGTGAGCCATCGCCTCCCCTTCTGGGTAATGGCGACGATACTCATTATTCAATCCAATTCCTGGAATTTCTAAACGACGGATTTGTTGAGCAACCTCAGGATCAACCTGACGCTTTAAAAATACTTGATTGCGCTCATCGGCAAAACGCTTCTTTATCTCTGCCTCACTCATCTCCAAGAGCTTGGCAAGCTGCGTAATTTTCTCAGGCGCAAGATCGGCTGGAATATTATCCGTGTAAGCAATCACAGCCTTTGCTTCAAGGCTTGTTGCAATTAACTGACCATTGCGATCCAAAATTTTTCCACGCGTAGCGCGCATCTCAATCTCGCGCTGCACACCCTTGACCGCTTTGGCTTCATAAAATCCATTGCCTGGGCCCTGAATCCAAAATGCACGAATGACCAAGGCTGCGAATGCGATAAACAAGAGGAACAGCATCAGTCGCGAACGCCACATTGGCAGTCGCAACACAACATTTGGAGAGGTCGAGAAACCTACCGGCTTCATAGACCTTCCTTAAAGTAGAGAGTGCGATCTGGAGTAATCGGGCTCATCCGCAATTGATTACGAGCCACATCACGAATACGAGCTGATTTGGATAGATTACGCTGCTCAAACTCCAACCGTAACCATTCTTGATTGAGTCGACGCTCTTGTGCTTGGGCGCGCTCCAAGGACACAAATAACTTTCTCGTTTTTTGTTGAGAAGTAACCAACGACAATGCACAAATTAGTAGTAATACAAGTAGGCTTAGCGTGGCGCGATTCATACGAGAGCACCTCTTTTCTGCGCAACGCGCATCACCGCCGAACGGGCCCGAGGATTTTCATTAATCTCACTATCGCTTGGCTTAACCCGAGCAATGATTTCTAAATCGCTCTGCGGTAAATCTTTTGCTCGTATCGGCAATTCTCGAGGGATGTTCACTTGCGCATGCGCTTGCATGAACTGCTTCACAATGCGGTCCTCGAGTGAATGAAAACTAATTACTACCAATCGACCGCCGGCTTTTAATACTCTAAGTGCAGCTGCTAGACCCTTCTCAAGATCGGTTAATTCTTGATTAATAAAAATCCGAATCGCCTGAAATGTTCGAGTTGCTGGATCCTGTCCTGGCTCACGCGTTTTCACTACGCTTGCAATCAAATCTGCCAAGGCTTTAGTGGTTTGAACAGAATGCCCCTCTTCACGTTGCTTTACTATGGCACGCGCGATGGACGTTGCGAATCGCTCCTCACCAAAGGTTTTAATCACCTGAGTAATCTCTTTGACTGCTGCGCTGGCGAGCCATTCCCGCGCTGAGATTCCGCGTGTCGTATCCATGCGCATATCAAGCGGGCCCTCGAACCGAAATGAGAATCCCCGTTCCGGTGTATCGATTTGTGGTGAGCTGATGCCTAAGTCGAGTAACACCGCATCGACTGATGCCCCCTGAATATGCTGCTCGATGTTGGCAAAACTGGAATGAATGATTTGCAGACGTGGATCGCAAAGCGATTGGGCTTTGGCAATGGCTTCTGGATCCTTGTCGAATGCGATAAGCTTGCTCTCCTGGCCAATCACATCCAAGAGCGCTTGCGTATGACCCCCTCGACCAAAAGTTCCATCGATGAATACGGCAGAGTTGGGCTGAAAAGATGGTCCGCTGATCATGGCGGTGACTGCCTCGGCCAGTAATACTGGGCGATGGATATTGTTCATGGCGCCCGATCATCAAAAGGTAAATTGTTTTAATGCGTCTGGCATGCCCTGCGCAATTGCTGCCTGCTCTTTTGCTGCATACGTGTTTGCATCCCAGATCTCTAGATGCGAACCCATTCCCAACAACATAATTTCACGTTCAATGTTTGCAGCGGTGCGTAACTCAGGTGTAATCAGAACTCGCCCAGCGCCATCTAAATCAATTTCCGCGGCGTTACCTAAGAAGATTCGGCGCCACCAATGCGCGTCCATTGGCAATTGCGCAACCCGAGCCCGAAATGCTTCCCATTCGGGCCTGGGAAATAGCAACAAACATCCGTCGGGGTGCTTGGTTAGGGTGACGCGACCCTCGCCCTGCAGCAATAAGGCATCGCGATGCCTTGCTGGCACCGACATGCGACCTTTTGCATCGATATTGAGAGCTGAAGCGCCTTGAAACAAAATTTACCCCACTTTTTCACACTTCCTCCCACTTTAGAGGAAGCTTCCTACAGGGTCAAGTATTTTTGGGTAAATTTTTAGCAAATTCTCTAGTGATTACAAATACTTAGAGAAGCTTTGCAAAATAATCGTAAATTAAAATTATGACCTAAAACAAGTACTTGTAATCTATAGCTAAGATACGTCTTTAGGTATATAGGGGGAGTGCCCTGAAAAGCCTGTATAAAAGAACAGTAATACTAGATTTTATAAGCGGTCGTTGTCATGATTTTAGAAATACCCGCCATGAGCGTCTGAATGGGTTGGGGTAATTCTTGCCCACCAGCAGCGATTGCGCTTGCACCATGCTCAATTTCATCAATCCGCATCTGCTCCACAATGGCTCGAGAACGAAGGTCAACTTCAGGGAGCTTCTCAAGGTGATCATTCAAATGCCGCTCCACCTGCTTCTCCGTTTCTGCTACAAATCCTAAACTCCAGCGATCACCTGCTAACCCCGCGACCAACCCGATTCCAAATGCCCCCGCATACCACAATGGATTCAAGAGACTGGGGCGAGAGTCCAGCTCTTTGAGGCGCTCCTCGCACCATGCCATGTGATCCATCTCTTCTTTGGCTGCCTGATCCAATAAGGCGCGGGTTTCAGGTGTCTTAGCTAGTAATTTTTGAGATTGGTAGAGCGCCTGGGCACACACCTCACCAACATGATTGACACGCATTAAACCAGCCACATGGGTGCGGTCTTTCGGGCTTAAATCAAGATCTGAAGTGAGCACTTGCTCTTCATTTAATCCTTCTTGAATATTGGCCTTAGGGACTGGCCGACTATAATTGGCACCGCCAGCAATAGCGCGCAATGCAGTATCAAACTCACCAATCAAATGATCGATTGGGCTCAAATTGATGGGGTTTGAACGACTCATACTTGCACTTCAGCCTTGCAGCTTTCCTTGGTTTTTAGACCAAGCTCTGCGAGCAATTGGCGATCGGCCAGTGCCTCTGGATTGCCGGTGGTGAGCAACTGGTCGCCATAGAAGATGGAGTTTGCGCCCGCCTGAAAACACATGGCTTGCACAGCTTTTCCAAGCTCTTGACGACCCGCTGATAATCGAACTCGGGCCTGAGGCATGGTAATCCGGGCAACAGCAATGGTTCGCACAAATTCCAAGGGGTCTAATCTGGGCTGATCGGCCAACGGGGTGCCAGCAACCGGCACTAAATGATTGATCGGCACGGATTCTGGGTAAGGATTTAGATTCGCCAAGCGTGCAATGAATGCGACGCGCTGCTCCCTCGACTCCCCCATCCCCACAATCCCGCCGCAACATACCGACATTCCAGCATCACGAACATGCTGCAAAGTATCCAAACGATCCTGATAGTTGCGGGTCTGAATCACATTCGGATAAAAATCCTCGCTGGTATCTAAATTATGGTTATAAAAATCCAGGCCCGCATCCCGCAAAGCCTTAGCCTGATTGGCTTCTAGCATTCCAAGCGTAGCGCAAGTCTCAAGCCCTAACTCCTTAACACCCCGAATCATAGCGGCTACTTTTTCAACATCACGATCCTTGGGCTCTCGCCATGCAGCGCCCATACAAAAACGGTTGGAGCCAGCTGCTTTGGCTGCTTTGGCAGCCTCTAGTACTTCATCTAAATCTAGGAGTTTAGTTGCCTTCACATCGGTGTGATAGCGGGCCGCTTGGGGGCAATACCCACAATCCTCCGGACAACCCCCGGTCTTAATGGATAACAAGGTGGCCAATTCCACATCACCCTCAGGAAAATATTGACGATGGGTTTCCTGGGCCCGAAACATCAACTCATGAAATGGGAGCTCAAACAATGCCGCAACCTGCTCCAGTGTCCAGATTGGATAGGCATTGGGTGTACTTGGCTTAACCTGAACCAATGGAGAGATCGTTGGTGATGCTGACATGGTTTTATCGGGATTAGACTCTAAAACCAATAACATACCAGATATGCTGCTTGATTTTGAAATAATCCACACCTGCGCCAATGAATAAACCAGGTCATTCCTTAGACTGGGTCAGTCGGAGCCTTGCTTCGGTTTGGCACCCCTGCACCCAAATGAAAGATCACGAGGCCTATCCCTTAATTGCGATTACCTCGGGACAGGGGGCCTGGCTACAAGACGATCAAGGACGGCGCTTCATTGATGCAATTAGTTCGTGGTGGACTAATTTATTTGGTCACGCCAATCCGCGTATCAATCAAGCAATCTCTGAGCAACTCAAGCGCATTGAGCATGTCATGCTTGCTGGATTTACACATCAGCCAGTGGTAGAACTATCAGAACGTTTAAGTGCATTAACAAATGGTCAATTAGGCCATGCGTTTTATGCCAGTGACGGTGCATCTGCCGTTGAAATTGCGCTCAAGATGAGTCATCACTTTTGGAAGATTCAGGGGAAACCCAATAAAAAAGAGTTTATTTGTTTAGCGAATAGCTACCATGGAGAAACCTTGGGCGCCCTTGGCGTCACCGATGTATCGGTATTTCGTGATGCCTATGGATCACTCCTCAATCCCGTTCATATCGTCATGTCACCCGATTCACGGGCTGCAACCGACCAGGTCTCGAGCGAGGAAATCATTGATTTGGCGCTGAAGAATCTCGAAGAGTGTTTAGCTCAACACCATCAAACCATTGCGGCCTTGATTATTGAGCCCCTGGTGCAATGTGCAGGCCAAATGGCAATGTATGCGCCGCGGTATGTAAAAGGTGCGAAGCAACTGTGCGAGCAGTATGACGTTCATTTAATTGCTGATGAAATTGCAGTTGGTTGTGGTCGAACAGGCACATTCTTTGCTTGTGAACAAGCCGGTATTTGGCCGGATCTCATGACCTTATCGAAAGGAATCAGCGCAGGCTATTTACCCCTTTCCATTTGTTTGAGTACTGATACGATTTACTCTGCCTTTTATAGTGACGACATGTCAGCTACTTTTTTGCATTCCCACTCATACACTGGCAACCCATTAGCGTGTCGAGCCGCCTTAGCAGGCTTGGATATTTTTCAAGAAGATACCGTGCTAGAAAAAAATAAAGTGCGTAGTCAGTCGATCCAAGAAGCATTCGCATGGACCCGTGATCACGCATCGATTGAACATATTCGTCAACAAGGAATGATCTTTGCGTTTGATATCAAAGCATCTGCGATTTCAAAGCCAGGTTCATTCTCCAAAGAAATGTTTCAGCAGGGCCTACAAGAGGGGGTGTTGATTCGACCCATCGGTCGCACGGTCTATGTGATGCCACCCTACATTCTCTCTGCCGATGAAATCCAACAGATGAGTCGTGCAATTGAACGAAGCTTGCATACTGTTTTGCAAAAATCCTGATTTCATGCACATGCCCTTTGCTCTTAATCAAATTGATGCGGAACTAGCAATAATCGATCGTGAATTACTGCGTCGCTCGATTCGCTCAGTCGATACACCATGTGGTACTGAGATTCAAATTGGAGGAAAACCATTGCTGGCATTTTGTAGCAATGATTATTTAGGGCTTGCTAATCACCCTAAATTGATTGCAGCTCTCTCCGAGGGGGCAAGGCGTTTTGGCACGGGCAGTGGTGCCTCGCATTTAATTAGCGGTCATCACGCGATTCATGATGAGCTCGAAGCAAAATTAGCATCGACTCAGGCCGGCGCCATTCCAAATGCCCGGGCTTTATTTTTCTCCACCGGCTACCTGGCTAATATAAGTGCCATTACTGCCCTCAGTCTGATTGGGAAGTCAAAAACGAGTATTTATTCTGCTGCCCTTAATCACGCATCTCTGATTGATGGAGTTCGTCTAGCCCGCGGCCAGGGATCGGTCGACCTTCACATCTTTGATCACCATCATTTAGCAGGCCTTGAAGATAAGCTACGCAATGACTTGACACCATTTAAGTTAATTGTGACCGATGGGGTCTTCAGTATGGATGGCGATCTCGCTCCAGTTCAAGAGCTCTTACACCTAGCCAATCAATACGACGCGCTCCTCATGATTGATGATGCGCATGGGTTTGGTGTGCTTGGCAAGCATGGGTATGGCATTTTGGAAGATCAAGAAGTCTGCTCAGACCGCATTATCTATATGGGCACGCTGGGCAAAGCCGCTGGTCTAAATGGTGCCTTTGTTTGCGCCCATGAAAAAATCATCGCATGGCTCATTCAGAAAGCAAGGCCCTATATCTACAGCACAGCCAGCTCACCTGCATTAGCCTTTGCTGTGCTGCGCAGTGTTTCTCTAATCGAAGGAGAGCTTGGGCAAGAATTACGAGCTCGCTTACATAGCAATATCGCGCTTTGGAAAGAAGGTTCTATTTTTATCCGTTGGAACCGATTGAAATCAGATACCGCGATTCAGCCCATTGTGGTTGGTAGCAACGCGACTGCCTTACAGCTTGCAAGAGCCCTAGATCAATTGGGGTATTGGATACCTGCAATTCGTCCACCCACCGTTCCCAAGGAAATGGCGCGCCTACGGATGACCTTATCGGCCGCACATACTAAAGAGCAGATCCAGGGGCTCTGCAAGGTGCTATCGGATCTCGAAACTTCTTTACCAAAATGATGAGCCACTCCTACTTTGTCACCGGCACAGATACTGAAATTGGCAAAACCTTAGTTACCGCTGCATTGGTTTATAAATTAAATGTGCTCAACTCAGGTTCAGCGTGCGCCTATAAGCCAGTGGTTGCAGGAACTTACCGTAATAGTGAGGGCATGCTTTGCAATGAGGATCTAGAAACCTATACACTAGTGCAAGATCCGGCAATTCCCCAAAATGTGATTTGTCCTTATGTACTAGATACTCCAGCCGCACCTCATCTGGTCGCTGCCAAACATGGCAAGCACTTAGAACTCGATCGCATGGTGCAAGCTTATCAAACACTACAAACACAAATCGCCCATGTCATTGCTGAGGGTGCGGGGGGATTTTTAACCCCCATTGATGATCGCTATGATCTATCTACATTTTCTGTACGCATTCAAGTACCAGTGATTCTTACTGTGGGGATGCGTTTGGGCTGCATCAATCACACATTACTAACGGTAGAAGCCATTGAGCAACGCGGCCTCAAGCTGGCCGGTTGGGTCGCCAATTGCATCGATCCTAAGATGCTCTACTTAAACGAAAACATTACGACGCTTCAGAATCGAATCAAGGCGCCGCTATTGGGAGGCATTGCGCATTTCCCCCCGAACTTACAGAAAAAAGCGAATGCGCCCTATTCAATTGAGGCAATTGAATTTGCTGCCAATGCAATCGCACTACCCTGATTGACTTTCATCGCGTAAGACACGACGCAGAATCTTGCCCACATTATTCTTCGGCAGGCTCTCTCGAAACTCAATTTGCGTTGGGCGTTTGTAGTGCGTCAACTCGCGATTGCAAACTTCCATAATTTGTTCTTCAGTAATCGAAGGGTCTTCTCGTACTACGAATAACTTAACTGCCTCACCCATCGCGCCTTGACGAATGCCAACCACTGCACATTCAAGGACCCCAGGAATAGAAGCAACGACATCTTCGACCTCATTTGGAAAGACATTAAAACCAGCTACCAAAATCATGTCTTTCTTGCGATCCACAATTCGGAAATAACCAGCCTCATCCATCACGCCGATATCACCCGTTCGAAAGAATCCATCGGCACCCAGCACGTTCTGTGTTTCAGCTTCTTGTTGCCAATAGCCACGCATGACCTGTGGACCCCGAATATAGATCTCGCCAATCTCACCAATAGCCAAATCCTTACCCTCTTCATCCCGAATGCACATCTCAGTATCGGGTAAGGGTAAGCCGATTGAACCGGTGAACTCAGTGGCTAATGGCGTGTTGCACGATGCAACTGGGGAGGTTTCAGAAAGGCCGTATCCCTCGGTAATGACCGTACCGGTTAATTCTTGCCAGCGTTGTGCAACGGAGCGTTGTACTGCCATGCCGCCGCCAATCGTGAGTGCCCATTGCGAGAAATCCAATTGAGCGAATTTTGGATTGTTCAAAAGAGCAGCAAATAGAGTGTTTACTCCCGGAAACATATTAATCTCCGGAAACTCTTTCAAAATCCCAATTAAGTTTTGTAAATCGCGTGCATTTGGAACCAATAGAATTCGTGCGCCAAGGCGCATGCCCAATAATCCACAGCCTGTAAGTGCAAAGATGTGATACATGGGAAGTGCACACAGAAAATGCCATGCGGTAATCGTTTTGCGTTGTTCAATCGGTTTTAACCAGGCTTCGATTTGCAATACATTGGCAATTAAATTGCGATGGGTCAATATCGCACCCTTGGAAATTCCTGTGGTTCCACCGGTATATTGCAATAGTGCAATGTCATCGTGAGAACGATGTGGACGTTCATACACTCGTTGCGCACCCAACTCTAAGGCAGCAGTAAATTGAATCGTGCTAACTTGCGTTGGCAAGGAATAAGGAATGACTTTGCGCTTAAAGGTTCGTATAAAACGATCTAACCAGGGGCCCTTCCAACCCAGCATCTGCGCAATACTCGTGATCACTGCGTGTTTTATTGCTATTGCTTGACCCTCAATTGCAAAGGCATCTTCAAGGGTTTTTCCAAAATGCTCCAAAAGCAAAATAGCCTCCGCCCCGCAATCGCTTAGTTGGGCTGCTAACTCACGCGGGGTGTACAAGGGATTGATACTCACCACAATAAAACCTGCTCGCAGTACGCCATACAAAGCCATCGGATATTGCGGAATATTGGGCAGCATGATTGCAACCCGAGCGCCCTTCGAAAGACCAAGGCTTTGCAAATAACTGGCTAATTGCATAGAAGCCATATCAATGGCTTCATAGGAAAAGTGCTTGCCCATACACCAATACGCGGGTCGCTCCCGATGCGTTTTAAATGACTCATCGAGTAAATCCAAGAGTGAACCATACTGGTCATAACTCAGATGGTGGGGAACGCCTTTTGGGTAGGATGAAAACCAAGGTTTATTTGTAATCATTGGTATTTATTACACTTTTTTAAAGCTGCACATTGTCTCCACGCCAAGTGTATCGCTTTGGGCTAATATTGACCTATGCGAATTCTCCCTGAGATCCTGGAAGCAACTCCTAGCATCGCTGAAATCCGGCGCAATATACATGCACACCCGGAGCTACGCTTTGAAGAAAAGCGTACCGCTGAGCTGGTTGCCCAAGCACTATCCAGTTGGGGTATTGCGGTCTATCAAGGCCTGGGCAAAACGGGAGTAGTGGGTCGCTTAGACGGTGAGTTGGGCCCAGGAAAGATGATTGGCTTGCGCGCCGATATGGACGCCCTGCCCCTACAAGAAAAAAATACTTTTGCTCACGCCTCGCAAAATCCAGGCAAGATGCACGCTTGCGGTCATGATGGTCACACAGCAATGCTCTTGGGTGCGGCGCAATATCTGGCTAATCATCGCGATTTCAAAGGAAGTGTGATATTTATCTTCCAACCTGCTGAGGAAGGTGGTGCTGGCGCCCAAGAAATGATTGAAGATGGTCTGTTTGAACAATTCCCTTGCGATGCAGTATTCGGGATGCACAATTGGCCAGGTTTAGAAGAGGGTCATTTTGGGGTTGTGAGCGGCCCCATGATGGCATCGAGTAATGAGTTCGTAATCGACATTCAGGGCAAAGGCGGGCATGCGGCCCTGCCACACAACAGTGCGGATCCCATCATGGCAGGCGTTCAGATCGCGCAAGCTCTCCAAACCATTATTACTCGCAATAAGCGCCCGGTTGATGCGGCGGTAATTTCAATTACGCAATTTCATGCCGGAGAAACCAGCAACGTTATTCCCGATACTGCGATGCTAGGCGGAACAGTTCGGACGTTTACATTAGAAGTTTTAGATTTAATCGAACAGCGTATGCATGAGATTGCCAATCAAGTGGCCAGCGCCTTTGATTGCAAAGCCAATCTGACCTTCAAACGCAATTACCCACCCCTGATTAACGATGAACAGCAAACTGAGTTTGCCGCTCAGGTCATGAAAGAGCTCGTGGGTAACGAACGGGTAAACACCCGAATCGATCCAACCATGGGCGCCGAGGACTTTGCCTTCATGCTCTTAAAAAAACCGGGCTGCTATGTATTTTTAGGTAACGGGGATGGCGATCACCGCGCAACTGGCCATGGCATGGGACCTTGCCATTTGCATAACCCCTCCTATGATTTCAATGATCAAATCATTCCGGTTGGGGTGAACTACTGGGTCCGTTTAGCCCAAACTTTCTTGCGTTAACGGTTCTTAAACTGCGCGGGCCGCTTTTCTAAAAAAGCAGCCATTCCCTCTTTTTGATCCTCGGTGCCAAAGCAGGCATGAAACAAACGGCGCTCAAAACGAACGCCCTCAGTGAGCGTGGTTTCATAAGCAGCATTCACGCTTTCCTTCACCATCATGAGAGTAAGGAGTGGCATAGCGGCAATCGTCTGTGCAATTGCCATCGTTTCGCTCATTAATTGCGCGACGGGATAAACCCGGGCAACTAATCCGCTTCGTTCGGCTTCAGCCGCATCCATCATCCGGCCAGTCAAACATAAATCCATCGCTTTTGACTTGGATACTGCTCGCGTTAGCCGCTGCGTACCACCCGAGCCGGGAATAATTCCCAACTTGATTTCAGGTTGCGCAAATTTAGCGTTATCGGCCGCAATGATCATGTCACACATCATGGCGAGCTCACAGCCACCGCCCAAGGCAAAGCCTGATACCGCAGCAATCACGGGTTTACGAACCTTACAAATGGTTTCCCAATTACGCGTAATGAAATTATTGCGATACGTATCCTGAAAATCATACTGCGCCATCTTGCTGATATCCGCACCCGCAGCAAATGCTTTTTCACTTCCAGTAATCACAATGCATGCAATTGCATCATCGGCATCGAAGCGTAGTAATGCATCGCCTAAATCATCCATTAACTCGTCATTTAAAGCATTAAGTACTTGAGGACGATTTAAGGTAATAAGGGCAACCTTTCCCTCGGTCTGGGTCAATATCGTGTTGTATGACATTTCAGTCCCTCTTCGGTAGCATTAACCAAACACGGCCATTTTGCTTCATTCTGCCAGCCAATTCTCCAGCTTCGTCCCCAGTGCCCCAAAAATAGTCAACTCGGACTGGGCCCACAATTGCCTTACCCGTATCTTGGGCCATCACCAAGCGTCGAATCGGCTGATTACTGAGCGGTCGTGTGGTTTCTAAAAACACGGGGGCACCGAGCGGAATCGCCCGCGGATCAATCGCAACACTGCGCTCAGGTGTTAGTGGAACTCCGAGAGCACCAATCGGCCCAAGATCCTGGTTCGCTGAAGCTGGTAGTTCTCGAAAGAACACAAAGCGTGGATTGGCATTAAGCATCTCTTGCACTTTGCTGGGATTGCGCTTAGCCCACTCCGAAATCCCCTGCATGGTTGCCTGCGCACGGGTAATTTCTTTACGATCCAATAACCACTGGGCACTCGATTTAAACGGTAAATCATTCGATCCCGCAAACCCCAATCGCATGATTTGGCCATTGTCCAAACGGATTTTTCCAGATCCCTGAATCTGCATCGATGCAGCCGCTACCGGATCTTCAACCCAGGCAATTTCTGAACCCTTAAGCAGGTTTGAGTTCATCAGCTCAGCTCGTGTTGGCGCAGGCGATGGTTTCGTACGAACCCATGCTTTGGGATAGGCATACAGAGGCACGGTGTACCGATCGGTACGAACCCGCGAACCCGCAATAATGGGTTCGTAGTAGCCGGTGACCAAACCTTCCGACTTTCCAGTGATTTGATTGCGAACTGCATAGGCCCTAAAGTTGTTCTCAAAAAATGCCTTCGCGTCTCTTGGCTTTTGAGCATTAGCCCGATCGCAGACTGCAGCCCAATTAACAGGTCCCGGTTTACGCTTTCGTAAGGTATTGCAACTTTGCAACCACGCTTGCCACGCCTCACTCAAATTATCCTCATCCCAGCCGGGTATCTCAGAGAATGCCACAGGCGTTAATGCGGCCGATGAGCTACTGTCATCCGTAATAACGGTTTCGGTAACTCTTGGGGTACGAGGCAAGTTGCTTGAACTACTTGCTTTAGGCGACTGAGAAATTGGTTTAGTTGGCGGTGCCGCACAAGATGCAAGAAAGAGACTGGCCATGACGACGCAGAATGCAGACTTACAAACTACAATGGGGTTACTCGAATTCCAGAAGATCATCATGCTCGCTCAGTTATTTGATGAATATCCCATGCTCTTATTCGTGCTAGAGGCATTCCTAGCCTTGGCTATTCTATTAGCAATTGTATTTTGGACCGGCAAAGGCCGTAGAGACTAGAAAAATTAGTCAGCTAATATTTTCGAGAGAAATTCTTTGGCCCGAGGTGAGCGCGCATCGGGATTAGCGAAAAACTCATTGCGCGTGCAATCCTCCACGATTTTTCCCCGATCCATAAAGATCACACGATCACTCACCTTCTTGGCAAAGCCCATTTCATGGGTGACCACGCACATGGTCATCCCTTCCTGCGCTAATTTGACCATCACATCCAAAACCTCGCCCACCATTTCAGGGTCAAGAGCGGAGGTTGGTTCATCGAACAACATCACAATTGGGTCCATACATAAGGCACGGGCAATCGCCACACGCTGCTGCTGACCACCAGATAGCTGGCCCGGGAACTTATCTTGTTGCTCTAATAAGCCCACGCGCTCTAAATATTTAAGACCTTGTTGTTTAGCCTCATCTAGACTGCGATTGAGTACTTTCACCTGAGCAATAGTTAAATTCTCCATAACCGATAAATGGGGAAATAGCTCAAAGTGCTGAAATACCATACCAACGCGTGCACGCAGCTGCGGCAAATTCGTATTGGGATCATGTAAGTTAATTCCATCAACCGTCAACTCACCCTCTTGAAAGGGCTCTAGCGCATTGATTGTCTTAATCAGCGTCGACTTTCCTGACCCCGACGGTCCACAAATGACAACCACCTCACCCTTGTGAATCACCGTCGAGCAATTGGTGAGCACTTGAAACTGGCCATACCATTTTGAAATATGTCGAAGCTCAATCATGGCAATCTCATTTCTTAACGAACAATTGCAACTTTTTCCTGAATTCGCTTAACAATTCGGGATAAGGTAAAACAGATTAAAAAATACGTCAGGGCTGCTAACAAATAGGTCTCAATTGGTCGTCCAAAATTTTTACCGGCAATCTCAAATCCCTTTAAAAGATCATAAGCACCAATCGCATAGACCAAAGAGGTATCCTGGAACAAGATAATAGTTTGGGTCATAAAAACAGGGATCATATTTCGAAAGGCTTGCGGTAAAACCACCAAACGCATATTTTGGGAGTAGGTCATTCCTAAGGCTTGAGCCGCATAAACCTGCCCCTTCGGAATCGACTGAATTCCGGCTCGCACAATCTCCGAAAAGTAAGCCGCCTCAAATGCAATAAAGGTAATGATGGCCGATAAATTAACGCCAATTGGTTTGCCAATGATCAGCGGAATCAATAAGAAAAACCACAAAATGACCATGACCAGCGGAATGGAACGCATCGTATTGACATACGCAGTTGCAGGTAACGCAAGCCACGGTTTTCCTGAAAGACGCATTAAAGCCAGTACCGTCCCCAACAGAATCCCGCCAATCGTCGCAATAATGGTTAACTGAACACTAAAGATCAATCCCTTTTGAATATAACTAGTGAATAGCTCCCAGTTATAAAAGCTCAGATCCAGGTTCATGATTTATCGCTTACCTTAATGCGCTGAGGATGGATTGGCCGCAATAAAACCAGGAACGCGCGTTTTTTTCTCAATCCACACCATGATTCGATTGACTGTAAATGCGCTCACCATATATAGCCCCGTAACGGCTAAATAAATTTCAATACCACGGGAGGTTTCCTCCTGAGCCTGTAAAGCAAATAAGGTGAGCTCCGGTACGGATACCGCAAACGCAACGGATGAGTTCTTCACGATATTCATACACTCTGATGTAAGTGGCGGAATGATGATTCGCATACCCATCGGTAAGAGCACGTAGCGATAACTTTGTGTGGTGGTCATACCCAAGGCAATCGCTGCATTTCGCTGTCCTGATGGTAGCGACTGAATCCCTGCGCGGACCTGTTCCGCAATCCGCGCCGATGTAAATAAACCCAAGGCAATACTCACCAATAAATAGGATGGGAAGTCTTTCATGATGGGGAAAAACGCCGGCACTACGTGATACCAAAGAAAAACTTGAACGAGTAATGGGATATTTCGGAAGAGCTCAACCCACGCCGTTGCCCCTGCGATGCATAGTCGATTGACAAGATGCTTAGACGGTAAGGTGCGCATCGTACCGATGACGACCCCCATCACCATTGCTAACACTAGACTAAGCCCAGCGACAGCAATCGTCCAGCCCCATGCAGAGATTAACCAATCCAAATAAGTGGGATCAGCGTTGGGATCCATCCCAAATAAAAAGGAGAAGCAGCGTGGGGCTACTTCTCCAGTCAAAGTGTCTTTACAAAAGACACTCCAATCTAAGTTCATATCAAACTGAAAGGGCCTAAATTACTTCTTCTGATAATCCTCTGCAGGCTTATCGTTTGGATTGGCCCATGCTTGTTTGGTACTTTCAGATAAAGCCAAACCGACTCGTGCATTCTTGGGAGGAATGGGTTGTAAGAACCACTTGTCCCAGAGCTTGGTGAGGGTGCCATCCTTCATCATGCGCCTGAGGTTATCGTCCACTGCTTTCTTAAAGCCAGGATCATCTTTACGCATCATGATGGCAATCGGCTCAACTGCAATTACTTCACCCACAATGCGGTAATCGCCAGGATTTTTTGCATTCGCGATATTGCCGGCCAAAATGGAGCCATCCATCACAAATGCATCAGCGCGCCCCGATTCCAACAACAGGAAGCTATCAGCGTGGTCTTTACCAAAGACTTCTTCAAAGTTCACTCCGGTAGCCTTCTCATGCTTACGCAAGAGCTGCACTGAGGTAGTGCCTGTAGTGGTTGCTACCTTTTTACCATTGAGCTGATTTAAGGAGGTAATTCCGGAATTGGCCTTCACCGCAATCCGAATTTCCTCAACGTATGTTGTTACAGCAAAAGCCACATCCTTTTGCCGGGTTGCATTATTGGTCGTTGAACCACACTCAATGTCAACCGTTCCATTCTGTAACAACGGAATGCGATTCTGTGAAGTGACGGGGGTATATTTGATATCCAGTGTCTTCAAATTCAATTGCTTTTGAATATCACGCAATACGGTATTGCAGATTTCCACATGAAAGCCTGCGTATTTACCATCACCCAAGGTATAGGAGAGGGCGCCAGATGACTCACGCACACCCATAGTTACTACACCGGTAGACTTCATCTTATCGAGGGTGCTTTGCTGAGCGATTGCTACTGGCGAAATCAATAAACTACTGGCAAGCAAAGTGATGCTGCCTAATGCGCTGGACCACGAAAGTTGCTTCATATTGAATCCTTTGATCAATAGGTTTGTTTTAGTGAATGCATTTCCATCTTAACGAGAATCCTTGCCAAAAATCTTAAATAGCCCTATTCAGTGCAAGGTTCTTGGCATCACCAGGGCAAACTCTGGAATTGTTGCCTGAAAAAACTGAGCATCCTCGGTGACGCAAAAATACTCCCCGCGCATCGTGCCGGCTGGTGTGGGCAAAGTAGCCCAACTGGTGTACTCAAAATGCTCGCCGGAGCGTAAAAGTGGCTGTTGACCAACTACCCCCAAACCCTTCACCTCCTGAACCTCCCCTTCGCCATCGGTAATCAACCAATGGCGGGCAATTAGCTGAACACTGGCCGTTCCGGTATTGCGAATGGTCACGGTATAAGCAAACGCGTATTGCTGATTATCGGGATCCGATTGCTCGGGAAGGTACTGGGGGCGGACGTTTACGGTAATTTCGGGTGGATTCATGACCTGCATTCTGCGCTATCCCAACCCCATTCGCAAGATAGAATCTAGGTATATATGACAAAAACCACTCAAATGAGCCCTAATTCCGCCATCATTGCCCCCTCGATTCTGTCAGCCGACTTCGCCAAACTGGGCGAAGAGGTGAAGGCTGTCTTGAATGCCGGAGCCGATTGGATTCACTTTGACGTAATGGATAACCACTATGTGCCCAATTTAACGGTTGGGCCCTTGGTTTGTGAGGCAATACGTCCCCATGCCATCAAAAACGGTAAACCGGCGATGATCGATGTCCACCTCATGATTGAGCCGGTTGATCGGATTGTCCCTGACTTTGCCAAAGCAGGAGCCAATCTGATCAGCTTTCACCCCGAGGCCAGTGCGCATGTGCATCGCACCCTCTCACTCATTAAAGATCATGGCTGCCAAGCTGGGCTAGTCCTTAATCCCGCTACCCCGATCCATCACCTAGACCACGCCTTAGATCAAATTGATCTGGTACTTCTGATGTCAGTCAACCCAGGCTTTGGAGGTCAATCTTTTATTCCCAGCACTCTTACTAAGATCGAACAGGTACGTAAGATGCTCAATCGCTATCAAGAAACCAGTGGTCGAGCCATTCGCCTTGAGGTCGATGGGGGAATCAAAATTGACAATATTGCTAGTGTTGCCGAGGCTGGAGCCGATACCTTTGTAGCAGGCTCGGCGATTTTTGGTAAGCCAAATTATGCTGAGGTCATTCATGCCATGCGTGACGCGATTGGGTCTTAAATCATTAAAGACGACCTGGGCATGATGAATACAATTGACTTACACAAATTTGCGAAGCAAGGGTATAACCGTGTGGCGCTGGTTGCGGAGTCACTTGCCGATCTCGAGACTCCCCTATCGCTCTACTTGAAGCTGACCCAAAAGTCTGGCCAAAAAAATACCTTTTTGTTGGAATCCGTTTATGGCGGCGAGCGCTTTGGGCGCTATTCCATTATTGGCCTACCGGCACGAACTATTTTTAGAACCGTTGGTACCCCCAGTAACCCAACCAATGAGATCATGCACGACGATACGGTCATTGAGCGCAATCACGAGAACCCGCTTGACTTCATTGATCAGTATCTCAAACGCTTTAAGGTCGCCCCTCAGGCAAATCTGCCGCGCTTTTGTGGTGGCTTAGCCGGTTACTTTGCCTACGACACGGTTCGCTATATTGAAAAGCGACTTGCGGTTCACTCCTTACCCGATGAAATCGGTGTACCTGACATTCAACTGATGCTCACTGAGGAATTGGCTGTTGTTGACAATGTCGCAGGCAAGATCTATTTCATTGTGTATGTAGATCCCAATGACTCTAACGCTTATGAGAGCGGCACTAAACGGCTGCAAAACTTGCAAGCCATGCTTACAGTCCCGATCCAGATACCCGAAGAACAAGCATCCAAGCCACGCCCCGAACTTATTCGCAAATTCAAGGCAAGCGATTTTGAAGATGCAGTGCGTCGTACCAAGGACTATATCCTCGCAGGCGATTGTATGCAGGTGGTCATTGGCCAGCGCATCAGCCGAACCTTCACTGAACCACCATTGCAACTCTACCGCGCATTACGCTCACTCAACCCCTCCCCTTACATGTATTTCTATGACTTTGGGGATTTGCAAATTGTGGGCTCATCCCCTGAAATCTTAGTGCGCCAAGAAAAACGTGAGGGACGCAAAATGGTCACGATTCGGCCCTTAGCCGGAACTCGTCGCCGCGGTGCGACCCCTGAAGAGGATGCACAACTTGCTAAAGAGTTACTGGCTGATCCCAAAGAAATTGCTGAGCATGTAATGCTGATTGATCTCGCCCGCAATGATGTCGGGCGTATTGCCAAGACCGCAAGTGTCAAGGTCACCGATTCGATGGTGATTGAAAAGTACTCCCACGTGCAACATATCGTTAGCTCAGTCGAAGGTGAACTTAAGGACAATATGAGCAATATGGATGTCTTACGCGCCACCTTCCCTGCCGGCACCCTATCTGGTGCCCCCAAAATTCGGGCGATGGAAATTATTGATGAAATGGAAATTACCAAACGCGGTATTTATGGAGGCGCTGCCGGTTATCTCTCCTTCTCTGGCGATATGGATGTGGCGATTGTGATCCGCACCGGCGTGATTAAAGACGGCATGCTGCACTCTCAAGCGGGCGCAGGTGTCGTGGCCGATTCGGATCCCACCTCCGAATGGAAAGAGACCGAAGTGAAAGCGAAAGCAGTATTAGCAGCTGCTGAATTAACCGAATCCTCTAAAGGAGCATAACGATGCTCTTAATGATCGATAACTACGACTCCTTTACTTATAACTTGGTGCAATACTTTGCCGAGCTTGGCGAAGACGTGAAAGTTGTACGTAATGATGAAATCAGCGTTGCGGATATTGCCAAAATCAATCCGGATCGTATTTGTATCTCCCCGGGACCTTGCAGCCCAAAGGAAGCAGGGATCTCGGTTAATACCATCAAGACCTATGCGGGCAAGATTCCGATTCTGGGCGTCTGCCTTGGGCATCAAGCGATTGGTGAGGCTTTTGGAGGCGAGGTGATCCGCGCGAAGAAAGTGATGCACGGCAAAACCGATGAGATCACCCATATCGACGAAGGTGTATTTAAACATCTCCCAAAATCATTTCGGGTGACGCGCTATCACTCGCTCGCTATTAATCGAGAGAACTTACCCAGTTGCTTAACCATCACCGCACAAACTGACGATGGCGAAATCATGGGCGTGCGTCATAAAGAGTTATGCGTGGAGGGTGTCCAATTTCATCCAGAGTCGATTCTCTCTGAGCACGGTCACGCTCTCCTGAAAAACTTTTTAGCGATGAAGTAAGAAATGGCCATGACCCCATCCCAAACCCTGCAACACTTGATTGACGGCAAAGAGTTACTCGAAGCCGAAATGGTACAGATCATGCGCGCCATTATGGGTGGTGAACTGCCAGGGCCGATGGTGGCCGCCCTTTTGGTTGCCCTTCGCAGCAAAAAAGAAACGCCCACCGAAATTGCTGCGGCGGCGACCGTGATGCGGGACTTTGCTACTGCTGTGGATGTTAAGGATAAGACCCATCTAGTCGATGTAGTGGGTACCGGTGGCGATGGTGCCCATACCTTTAATATTTCGACAGCATCCATGTTTGTTGCGTCCGCGGCAGGCGCCAAGATTGCGAAGCATGGCAATCGAAGTGTTAGTAGCAAGTCAGGCAGCGCCGATGTTTTGGAAGCGCTCGGGGTCAAACTAAACCTGAGCGCCGCTGCAGTAAGTCAATGCATTGAGCAACTTGGTATTGGCTTTATGTTCGCCCCCAATCATCACCCCGCCATGAAAAACGTGGTTCCGGTCCGCAAGGACCTAGGGGTACGCACCATCTTTAATATTTTGGGACCCCTCACCAATCCCGCAAAAGCGCCCAATATTGTGATGGGCGTATTTCATCCAGAGCTAGTGGCTACTCAAGCAAAAGTCTTACAGCTAATGGGGGCCGAGCACGCTTTAGTGGTTCATGGCAATGACGGCTTAGATGAGATCACGCTCTCGGGCCCCACCATGGTCGCTGAACTGCGCAAGGGGCAAATCAATCAGTATGAAATTAAGCCCAGTGATTTTGGAATCCCTCACGCTTCAATGGACACTCTAAAGGTTGCTGATGCGCAAGAATCCAAAGCCATCATTTTGAATATCATGAACAATCAATCAGGGCCTGCACGCAATATTGTGTGCCTCAATGCAGGCGCCACCCTCTATGCTGCTAATGTCTCTCCATCGATTGCCGATGGTATCGAGCTGGCTGACAGCACAATTGCTTCTGGCAAAGCCAAACAGAAACTCGAAGCGTTTGTTGCGTTAACGCAAAGTCTTGCCTCATGAGCGATATTCTGAGTCGTATTCTGGAGACTAAGCGACATGAGATTGTGGCTGCACAACGATTGATCTCTAGTGGTGAAATCTTAAAAGAGGCATTGAGTGCTAATTCTGATCCAAATAGAAAGGTGCGTGGCTTTGCTAAAGCACTGATAGACTCCGTCAATAATCACAAACCCGGCATCATTGCAGAAATCAAAAAAGCAAGTCCGAGCAAAGGGGTGCTGCGTGAGCACTTTATGCCACATGACATTGCGCAAAGTTATGCCGCGCATGGCGCGACCTGCTTATCGGTCCTCACCGATCGGGATTACTTCTTGGGCTCGCCCCAGTATCTCAAAGAAGCCCGAGCTGCATGCTCTTTGCCAGTAATTCGCAAGGACTTCATCATTGACCCTTATCAGGTCTATGAGGCGCGCGCGATGGGTGCTGATGCAATCCTTTTAATTGTCGCGGCACTTGAGTTATCGCAAATGCAAGAGCTCGAAGCATGTGCGATCGAGAACCAGCTTGATGTATTAGTCGAAGTTCATGATGGGGTGGAATTAGAAGCGGCTCTTGAACTGCAAACGCCGCTACTGGGTATCAATAACCGCAATCTCAAAACCTTTGAGGTTAGCTTACAAACCACCCTCGATCTATTGCCAGCCATTCCCAAAGACAAACTCGTCATCACGGAGTCCGGGATTCTCAATGCCAACGATGTCAAGCGGATGCAAGGGGCCGGGGTTAATGCATTTTTAATTGGCGAAGCCTTTATGCGCGCTGAGCATCCAGGCAAGGCACTTGCAGCATTATTTGCTTGACTTAGACGTTAAATAAAAAGTTCAAGACATCGCCATCCTTGACGATGTATTCCTTACCTTCGGCGCGCATCTTACCCGCTTCCTTTGCGCCCTGCTCACCTTTGTATTGAATGTAATCGTCATACGCAATCGTTTGTGCTCGAATAAAGCCGCGTTCGAAATCCGTATGAATCACGCCAGCAGCCTGAGGCGCCGTATCGCCAATATGTATGGTCCAAGCACGCACCTCTTTCACGCCCGCTGTGAAGTAAGTTTGTAAACCCAATAAGCTATAGCCCGCCCGAATTACTCGATTAAGACCTGGTTCGCTCATCCCCAGATCAGCCAAGAACTCGGCCTTGTCAGCATCCTCTAAATCAGCAATCTCAGCTTCAATGGCTGCGCATACCGCAACGACCGGCGCACTCTCTTTAGCAGCATGCTGCTTGACCGCCTCAAGATGGGGATTGTTCTCAAACCCATCTTCTTTCACATTCGCGACATACATCGCCGGTTTTGCTGTAATTAAGCAAAAAGGTTTAAGAAGAACTAACTCTTCCTTACTAAGGCTCATGGCCCTTACCGGCAAGGCTTGATCTAACTGTGCTTGAACCTTGGTGAGTACCGCAACCAAGGCTGCGGCCTCTTTATCGTTACCCGATTTAGCTGCCTTCGAGTAACGCTGCAGGGCTTTCTCAACCGTACCCAAATCTGCCAGAGCTAATTCGGTATCAATCACTCCAATGTCTGCAATCGGGTCGACTTTGCCACTCACATGAACCACATTGGCATCCTCAAAGCAACGCACAACGTGGGTAATCGCATCGGTCTCCCGAATATTGGCCAAAAATTGATTTCCAAGCCCCTCTCCTTTGGAGGCGCCAGCTACCAATCCAGCAATATCGACAAACTCGACCGTGGCGGGCACGATTCGCTCAGGAGTCACAATCTGCGCTAAGGCAGCCAAACGGGGATCTGGGACCTCGACCATGCCCACATTGGGCTCAATCGTGCAAAAGGGATAATTTTCGGCTGCAATACCTGCCTTGGTGAGGGCATTAAACAGGGTGGATTTGCCTACATTCGGCAGGCCAACGATTCCGCATTTGAGTGACATGCTCCCATTGTAAATGCGCTTGATTCGCTATCATCTTGGTATGCGTTCCCAAAGTACATCCAATTCTGCCCAACACACCAATACCCAATCCGACTTTGCGGTCGTTGGGGGTGGTATTGTGGGTAAGGCAAGTGCACTTGCCATGGCTCAACTGGGCTACTCGGTGATTCAAATTGCACCCGATTTGCATCAGACAATTGCGCTTGAGCCTTCCTTTGGGCAGCGAATCTATGCGCTCTCACCGAGTACCAAACATCTTTTATCCGAACTAAACATTTGGGATGGCTTAGACCAGAATCGCATTCAAGTAGTGCGCGATATGCGAATCTATGGCGATCGTGGGCAAAAGCATGATCAACTGCATTTCTCGGCCTTTGAGGCTGGTCGACCGGAACTTGCCTGGATTGCTGAATCTGATTTGATTGAAGCCACGCTAACCCAAGCGATGCGGTTCAGTAAGAATCTACAAAGCATTGAGGCCAGTGTTGACGAGGTTCGGTTTGAGCCCAATACTTCTCCAACGCTTTCATTGAGCAATGGTCAAACCATCCAAGCCAAACTGGTGATCGCAGCCGATGGTGCGAACTCCCCTCTACGCCAGTCAGTTGGAATTGAAATCGATCAACACCCCTATGATCAGCACGCAGTGGTTGCCAACTTTACCTGCTCGATTGCCCATCGCGAGACCGCCTACCAATGGTTCTTGCCCAATGGCGATATCTTAGCCATGCTGCCATTACCCCAGCAACAGGTTTCAATGGTATGGTCAACACAAAATGAGCATGCCGACTATTTATTACAACTGGATAGCCAGACATGGTCAAACCAATTTGGTGTGGAAGTTCATGATCAACTCGGTGAGCTGCAACTGCAATCCACACCAGCAAGCTTTCCTCTGCGACGCATCAAAGCGCATCGCCTGATTGGCCCAGACTACGATCCTAAATTAATCTTGGTTGGTGATTCTGCACACGTCATGCACCCATTGGCTGGTCAAGGCCTCAATCTAGGCTTACGGGATGTGGCAAGCCTGCTTCACATCATGAAGCACAAAGAGTCCTATCGGGAAGTAGATGATCGCATTTTGCTGCGTCGCTATGAGCGCGAGCGCGAAGGAGATACCACCTCACTTTTATGGCTGACGGATCGCTTAAAGAAACTGTTTGCAGCACAAAGCCCAATCGAAAAGGGATTACGAAACTGGGGCTTAGGAATGGTTAATCGAAGTCATATCATCAAGCGCCAACTGATTGAGCGCGCACTAGGAGAACAGTTGCATGGGTAAATTGATTCAGCATTTAGGTCTGGTGATCGTCTTGGTCGGCTTTTTTGGCTCAGTCGATGCCATGTCAGAGAGACAAGTTCGCGCCGAGTTGCAAAAGCGCTTAGGCACCTCAGCAAACGTTCGCAACATTACGCCATCGCCTATTCCAGGTTTATTTGAGGTCCAGATCAATCAAGAGATTTTCTATACCGATAGCAGTGCCAAGTATTTGATTCAGGGGGAAATGATTGAGCTCGCATCGGGCGCCAACTTAACCGCCAAGCGTCAAGAGGATATCAATCGAATCAAATGGTCAGAGCTTCCCCAGGCTAACGCGATCAAAATCGTACGTGGTAATGGTAGCCGTCAAATTGCCGTGTTCTCGGATCCCAACTGTGGTTACTGCAAACGGCTAGAGCGAAGCTTGCAACAACTCGATAATGTCACTATCTACAACTATTTGATTCCAATTCTCTCGGCGGACTCGGCACTCAAATCAAAACAAATTTGGTGCGCAGCCGATCAACAAAAGGCTTGGAACGATTGGATGCTGAGCAACATCACCCCAAGTGGCAAATCGGATTGCACCAATCCAATTGATAAAAATATGGCCATTGCCAAGACCTATGGAATCAATGGCACGCCCACCATTTTCTTTACCGATGGCAGTCGCTTCCCAGGAGCTGTGCAGCTCTCTGATATCGAGAAGAAGCTCGCCTCTTTGAAATAATTCATGATGGCTTTGGATTCCACACCTGTAGTTCAATACACGGTATGGCCTGATGATCTACATGGTCATCGCTTTACCGTTTCGCTCGTGATTCACCATCCAAATCCTCAAGGGCAAGTTGTGCATATGCCCGCATGGATTCCAGGTAGTTATTTAATTCGGGACTTTAGTAAGCATATTGAGTCGATCGCCGCCTTTACTCTCCCCAGAAATCAAACCGAAGTAAAGAAAAAGATTGCCCTAGAGCGTCTCGATAATGATCGCTGGCGTATCCCCAAAGGAACTGGGTCTTGCGAGATTGTTACTACGGTATATGCCTTTGATCAATCGGTACGCACGGCTTATTTAGATCAGGATCGTGGCTTCTTTAATCCCACCAGTCTCTGTCTCGCCGTCGAAGGTCAGGCCCATTTACCCTGTTCACTGGCTATTGCCCCGCCACATAATCAGACTAACAAGCAATGGCAAGTACAAACGACGCTTCGCCAGGTGAAGACCGATGCAAGCAGTTTTGGCTTTTATATGGCCAAAGATTATCCAGATTTGATTGATCATCCGGTCGCGCTCGGACAGTTCGACACGATTGAGTGGCAATCCTTTGGCACCCCTCACCGCATGGTCATTCAGGGATTAACGAGCGAGCAATCACAATTACTCGATCGAAAACAACTTGCAAATGATCTCCAAGGAATCTGTGATGCCACGATTCGTTTATTTGAGCCTCGCAAGCCCAAGGCACCATTTAAACAATATCTATTTATTGTTAATGCTGCTCTCGATGGCTATGGTGGGCTCGAGCATCGCGACAGCACGGCGCTATTGTGTAAACGCGATCAATTACCTTACGGTGATCACAGCACTCAAAGGCCTAAAAAATCGTATGAAGAGTTTTTAGGACTCTGTAGTCATGAGTATTTTCATGCCTGGCTCGTCAAACGAATTCAGGCGAAGGCCTTTCAACCCTATCGCTTAAATGAACGCAACCACACCCGACTGTTGTGGCTCTTTGAAGGATTTACCAGTTACTACGATGATCTCCAACTGGTACGTAGTGAGTGCATCACCATGGAGCGCTACTTGGAGCTAGTGGCTAACAGTTGGAACGGGGTATTGCGTAATCCTGGCAGAACCAAACAAAGCGTTGCCGATAGCTCCTTTGATGCTTGGACCAAGTATTACCAGATGGATGAGAATACGCCTAATTCAGTAGTGAGTTACTACACCAAAGGATCACTCATCGCCCTGGGTCTGGATCTTTTAATTCGGCAGTACTCAAACCATCAACGCTCACTGGATGATGTCATGCGCTTTTTATGGAAAGAACATGGCAAAACTGGGATTGGAATTAATCAATACGCTCTAGATCTAGCCATTAGCTCAACGATTGGGATTGGCTTTAATAAAACTTGGCAACGCTTTAAGCGCGACTACATTGATGGCACAGAAGATCTACCCTTGCAGATTTGGTTACCTCAGATTGCTAATATCGAAGTGGCACAAAAGCAAGCGAACTTTACTGAATCCATCAAACTAGCCCTTGGGATGCGCTATACCGATAGCAACGGCTGGATCAAGGTAACGCATGTGCTTGATGGTGGCATTGCCCAGCAGGCAGGGCTGGCCCCAAACGATCTGATTGGTAGCATTAATCAGCAACGCATCATCAGCGCGAGAATGGATCAAGTGCTCGGAAGTCTTGTGAACAGCAAGAAAATCACTTTCCATTACTTCCGACAAGATCAAGAGCATCAAACTAGCGTTGCCTTAAAGCTCGACTGTCCAGCTCAATATGAGCTCAAGCAACCTAAAAAATAGTCTTGCTTCATCAGTATGGATCTAAAGCAGTTCATCCCTGATGATTGGCAGCTGCTATTAAATGACTATCTGCAATCAAGTGATTGGCACTCCCTATCTAAAAAGTTTGCTATCGAATACCAACAACACGGCGATGCGATTCGTCCCGATCGAGAGCGTATCTTCAATGCCTTGCATCTCACACCGGTCAATCAAGTAAAGGTTGTCATTTTGGGACAAGACCCCTATCACTCACCGGGACTGGCGCAAGGCTTGGCATTCTCAGTCCCGAAGGATATTTCGCTGCAATCCAAACAATTTCCTAGCTCACTGCGCAATATCAATAAAGCATTAATGCTTGAGGGATTGGGATCTCTCAGCAATGGCGATTTAACCCACTGGGCAAAGCAAGGGGTATTGTTATTAAACACCGCCCTCTCAGTTCGTCTCAGTGAAGCAAACTCGCATGCGCAATTAGGGTGGAAACCTTTTGTGATTGAGATCATTCAAAAACTCTCGCAACAACCCAATATCGTTTGGATGCTTTGGGGTGGCCATGCGCAGTCTATGGAGGAATATATTCATAATCCCAATCAACACCTCATCCTGAAATCCTCACACCCTTCAGGCCTTGGAGTCTATAAAACAGAACAGCCATTTATTTACCCAGGTGACCAAAAAAGTTGCGGGCACTTTACGAAGGCAAATGCGTATTTAATAACTCATCAGAAAAGTCCAATTGCTTGGACAAAGTTCGGTCAACAAGAGTTCAAATTAAGCTCGCACGGACAATAGGTAGACTTGGGGCAATAAAAATCCCCCCACAATCGCACTGCCCCACTCGAGCATTTGCCCAGCAGTAAATAGCCCCGCAGCTTGGCCTCCAAAACTTGCAAAGGCAGTCCCAAGAATCCCCAGGGACATGCTCCAAAGGTAAGTAGCTTTGCTTCGCTTGGCTCGTTTAGCGCCCTTATTTCTAGGGGAAAACCCAGGAAAATAATGGGCAGCAGCCCAGCCCATCAGGCTTCCGAGTAGTAAATAAGCCAAAAACCCCATTCAAAACGCCCCTATTAGCCCCAAGAAACCTATAATTATCAATATGAAGCTGTTGACTTTGGGTATTAACCATCACACAGCGCCAGTTGCCGTTCGGGAAAAAGTGGCTTTTGATCCCGAGGGTCTGCTTGACGCATTATCCGACCTACGCTCCCATTTGGGTGGCGTTAATCGTGGCGGCATGCCTGAGGCAACCATTCTGTCGACCTGCAATCGTACCGAACTCTATTGCGCGGCCAATGATCCTGCCTCTGAGGGTGAGTTTCATGAGGCAACGTTTGACTGGTTAGCCAAAAGCCAAAATTTGGCACCCAGCGTTTTACAACCCCATATCTATACCCTGCCGCAATCCGATGCCGTGCGTCATGCATTTCGGGTCGCTTGTGGTTTGGATTCAATGGTGATTGGTGAGACTCAAATCTTGGGTCAAATGAAAGATGCGGTTCGCACCGCCAATGAGGCTGGCGCTTTAGGAACCTATCTCAATCAACTCTTTCAGAAAACCTTTTCCGTTGCGAAGGAGGTTCGTGGCTCAACTGAAATCGGTGCCCATTCCATTTCGATGGCTGCTGCATCGGTTCGCTTAGCCGAACGCATCTTTGCATCGATTGGCGAACAGAAAATTCTCTTCATTGGTGCCGGTGAAATGATTACCTTATGCGCCACCCACTTCGTCGCTCGCAAGCCCCGCGGTGCAGCGATTGCAAATCGTACTGTAGAGCGTGGACAAGAACTGGCGGACTCAATCTCAGCCCAAAACATCGAAGCGGAGTCCTTTCGTCTCAATGACCTTCCCACACGTCTTCATGAGTTTGACATCATTGTCTCGTCGACCGCTAGCCCGCTACCCATTATTGGCTTGGGGATGGTGGAAAGTGCCCTAAAGCTTAGACGACGCAAGCCCATGGTGATGATTGATCTGGCCGTACCACGCGACTTTGAGCCCGAGATCGCCCGATTAAATGATGTGTATCTCTATACGGTGGATGACTTAGGCACTATGGCCCAAGCCGGTGCCAATTTACGTCAAGCCGCAGTAAGCCAGGCCGAGATCATTATTGAAGAGCGTGTGAGTAATTTCATGCACTGGCTACAAGGCCGTAATGCCGTACCGTTAATCCAAGATCTTCAACTACAAGGTGATCGCCTACGACAAATTGAGCTAGAGCGCGCACTTAAACGCTTAGTTCGCGGCGAGGACCCGCAAGAGGTTCTCAATGCCATGGCCCAGGGTCTTACTAATAAGTTCTTGCATGGCTCCTTACACGCCCTACAACACGCTAGTGGTTCGGAGCGTGACGCTTTACTGAAATTACTACCCAAGTTATTTGCCACTCACTCCAGCGATAAAAATAATTCTTCCGATAGCCATTAGATGAAACCCAGCATGCGTGCCAAGCTGGAGCATCTGGATGCCCGTTTGGCTGAACTCAATACCATTTTGATGCAAGAAGACTCCGCCAAGGATATGGATGTCTATCGTAAACTCACGCGTGAGCACGCTGATATCTCAACGGTGGTGGAGCAGTTTGGGCTTTACAAAAAAGCAGAGGCAGATGCAAAGGCTGCGAGCGAAATGCGCCTTGACCCTGAAATGAAGGACTTTGCCGACGAAGAAGAAAAAGATGCACAAGCACGGATGGCCGATCTTGAGAAAAGCCTACAAACCCTTTTGCTACCCAAAGATGCGGACGATGGGCGCAATATCTTTTTAGAGATCCGAGCGGGCACTGGCGGTGATGAAAGCGCTTTGTTTGCAGCGGATCTTCTTCGCATGTATACCCGCTACGCCGAGCGTCAGGGCTGGAAAACCGAGATTGTTAGTCAAGCCGAGTCGGATCTCGGGGGCTATAAAGAGGTCATCTTACGCTTAGCGGGCAATGATGTCTACGCCAAGATGAAGTTTGAGTCCGGTGGTCATCGAGTACAGCGCGTCCCGCAAACTGAGACTCAAGGACGGATTCATACCTCGGCTTGTACGGTTGCAGTAATGCCCGAAGTCGATGAAATCGAGAGCGTCAAAATTAATCCAGCCGAGATTCGGATTGATACGTTTCGGGCATCGGGTGCCGGTGGACAACACATCAATAAAACGGATTCAGCGGTTCGTATTACTCACCTTCCCACCGGGATTGTGGTCGAGTGCCAAGACGATCGCAGCCAACATCGCAATAAAGATCAAGCCATGAAGGTCTTAGTCTCACGCATCATGGATGCCCAACGGCATGCGCAGCAGCAAGAACAAGCCCAAACCCGTAAATCCTTAGTGGGCAGTGGCGATCGCAGTGACCGGATTCGTACCTACAACTTTCCCCAGGGCCGAATTACCGATCACCGCATCAACCTGACCCTCTACAAAATTGACGCCATGATGGACGGCGATATTGGCGATCTATTAAATGCCCTGGCAGCAGAACATCAAGCTGAACTCTTAGCCGCCATGGGCGATGCGTAATCCGCATCATGGCCAACACGATTGCTACTCTCCTCAAGATTACCCCACTTAATAAAACCGATGCCAAGTCCTTGCTGGGGCATTTACTGGATAGGCATCTGGGTTGGCCACGTTCGGCTCTGATTTCTAAAGATCAAGAACCCCTCCCAAATGAACTTCTCATCGCCTGGAAATCGCTAGAAGCCCAGCGCGCGTCTGGGGTGCCCGTGGCCTATCTCACAGGAGTAAAGGGTTTTCATGGAATTGAGCTCAAGGTCAATGAAGCGGTATTAATCCCCCGCCCAGAGACCGAGCTTTTAGTCGATCTTGCGCTGGAAGAAATGAAGCGCATTCATACGAACTACCCCAATCAAACGATTCAGATTCTGGATTTGGGAACCGGCTCTGGAGCGATTGCTCTTGCTGTTGCCCATGAATGCGCTATCAGCAAAACGCCGATCAATCTAAGCATTCTGGGGATTGATCAATCGAGTGATGCGATTGAACTCGCGCGCGAGAATGCCAAAACCTTAGGGCTTAATCATATGGTCGAGTTTTTGCAAAGCAATTGGTATGACGCGATACCCGATCGATACCAAACCGCATTTGATGTGATCGTCAGTAATCCTCCCTACATTCAAAAGGACGACCCCCATTTGCAAGAGGGCGATCTATGCTTTGAGCCCAAAGCAGCTCTCACCGATGATGGCGATGGCCTGTCGTGCATTCGGGAGATTGTGAATCACGCCCAGCATTACTTAAAGCCTGGTGGACTGATTGCCGTCGAGCATGGCTATGATCAGGCGGCTGCAGTTGCTACGCTCCTAGAGAAGCGTGCATTTCATGAAATTGCTACCATTACTGATCTAGCGGGGCATTTACGAGTCACACAGGCCAGAAAATAAGACCCTACTTTTTAATCGGTCATAAAATAGTTATCAAGTAAAAATTGAAGCAAACCCAGTTCGTTTATGAAAGGATTTCATCACCATGAGTGATACCCAAGCCAAGATCAAAGAAATTGTGACCAGCCATCCCGTGGTTCTATTTATGAAGGGTACCGCACAGTTCCCACAATGCGGCTTCTCGGGTAACGCCGTGAATATCTTGCGTGCCTGTGGCCTAGAGACCTTGCATACCGTCAATGTCTTTGATGATGAAGCCATTCGCCAAGGTATTAAAGAGTATGCAAACTGGCCAACCATTCCTCAGCTTTATGTCAATGGCGAGTTCATTGGTGGTTCAGACATCATGACCGAGATGTACCAAAGCGGCGAACTCAAAAAACTCCTCGGTCTTTGATCGCAAGCCCCCCTCCTCAAAAGCTCACTCGGTGGGCTTGGTCTGCAGTAGACTAAGCCCATGACAGACCTTCCTACCCTGATTACCATTGTTGCCCTTGGCATTTCCATCGGGCTTGGAATGTATGTTGCCATTCTTCGATCCAATCAGAATCAACAACAAGGCGCTATTGCTGAGGTAACTATCCAGTTAGAGCAAATTAGGGTTGAGCGTGACCAAGTCCTCCAGCGCGCCATTCGCCTAGAGGCTGAGTTGGATTCAGAGCGTAAGCAAGTTCAACATCGGATTGATTCATTAAACGAGGCCAAGGAGGCGCTCACCAACGAGTTTAAGAATCTCGCCAATGAGATTTTGGAAGATAAAACCAAGAAGTTCACGGAGCAAAATGCCCAGCAGCTCGATATTTTGCTAAAGCCGCTACAAACCAAGCTCACTGAATTCAAGGAACAAGTGAGCAACTCTTACGAAAAAGAATCTAGGGAACGCTTTGCACTTAAGCACGAAATTGAGCGTCTAGCCAATCTCAACCTCAAGATGTCGGATGAGGCACGCTCGCTTACCAATGCGCTAAAGGGCGACTCTAAGGCCCAAGGGAACTGGGGAGAGCTCGTTCTGGAATCCATCCTGGAGTCCTCGGGCTTACGTAAAGGAGAAGAGTATCTGGTTCAGGATAGCCATATGCAGGCGGATGGCAGTCGCTTACAGCCTGATGTGATTATTAAGTTACCTGAGGGTCGCCACCTCGTAATCGATAGTAAAGTATCAATTACGGCCTATGCCAGACATACTGAGGCAGCCAGTCCAGATGAAGCCGATAAGGAACTACTCGCCCACATTCAATCAATTCGGCAACATATTCAAGGTTTGTCTGGGAAGAACTATGCTGGGATTGCGGATATCGCCAGCGTGGATTTTGTATTGATGTTTATTCCCATTGAGCCGGCTTTTTTAAGTGCTCTCAAGTCTGCCCCCAATCTCTACCAAGAGGCGCTTAGTAAAAATATCGTCTTGGTATGCCCCAGCACCCTCATGGCCACCTTGCGAACCGTTGCCCACCTATGGAGACAGGATCAACAGAACAAAAATGCCATGGAGATTGCCCGTCAGTGCGCCAACCTCTATGACAAGTTCGTGGGCTTTGTGGAAGACCTTGAACAAATCGGCAAGCGCCTAGACCAAGCGCAATCGAGTTATCACGATGCTTTCAATAAACTTAAAACGGGTAAAGGCAATCTAATTAAAGCAGCTGAGAAGGTCAAAGAATTGGGTGTGAAGCCCAATAAGATGATTGCGAGCAATCTAC
>JACCDV010989324.1_pt1 | contig 39123 bp, 41 predicted proteins | sample 7446131 | NCBI WGS metagenome assembly JACCDV01 (sample SAMN15323448, study PRJNA562643) | freshwater metagenome | isolation source: river surface water | place: USA:Blue River Watershed | collected 2017-08-17
AGAGATAGACTCACCACATGACAACTCAGACCTGGCTTCTCGTCGGTGGCGCTGGATATATCGGCGCCCATGTTGCAGATGAATTCTTAGCCAGTGGCAAAGATGTCGTTATCTATGACTCGCTCTACCAGGGCCTGGAATCTCGTATCGAGTACCTTCGCAAGAAGTACAACAAGGAGATCCCTCTGATCGTCGCCGATATCCGCGACTCAGCAAAGTTTGATGAAGTTCTCACCACCTACAAGCCATACGGAATCGTCCACACCGCCGCCCTCAAAGCAGTCGGCGAATCCATGGAGAAGCCCGATGAGTACTTCGAGGTCAACTTCCACGCCACTACCAAGATGCTCGAGCTCGTCTCTCGCCATGGCATCCACAACTTCATCTTCTCTTCCACCGCAGCCGTCTATGGCGCACCAGATCACTCAAACCCGATCAAGGAAGATGACGAGAAGAACCCAATTTCTCCGTATGGTGCATCAAAACTTGCCGCTGAGGGTGAAGTGAATAAGTTCTTGGCAATTCCAGGTAACCACGGAACTTCTCTTCGTTTCTTCAATGTTGTGGGCACCGCGGCACCAGAGTTGTTGGATAACTCAGTCGAGAACCTTGTCCCCATCGTGATCAACAAGCTTAAAGCTGGCCAGGCGCCCGTCATCTATGGCACTGACTACCCAACTCCCGATGGAACTTGTGTCCGTGATTATGTTGATGTGCGAGATATTGCGCGTGCGCATCTAGCTGCTGCAGATGCAGCAGGCGAATTACCACTAGCCATGAACGTCGGAACGGGCCGTGGAGGTTCTGTGCGAGAGGTAATTAAGTTGGTTTGTGCGGCGGCCGGTCGAAGCGATGTTGTTGCCGTTGAAACAGAGCGCCGCGCGGGGGATCCAGCCTTCTTATGTGCGGATGTCGAATTAATCAAGAGTGCAGTTGGCTTTAGTTCTATACATTTAATGAATGCAAGCATAGAAAGTATCTTCTAAATTCTAGGAGAATCTAAAACGAATATCTAACCTGCAAGGGCAAGTTCGCACATCTTGCGACGGTTGAAAAAAAGAACACCGCCCATATTAGTAATTTTCTAGGTAATCATGGGATCCCTCAACTAATCAATTCTTAATTGACCACCGGAAACGCGAATTGAGGAACAAAACATTTTCAAGTTTAAGTGGACTACGAAACTCATCGGAGATAAAGAACCCAAAATTCAGCAAGGTCTTCGAAATCTCAGGAAAGAGGGCCTCTCCTTCGTACAACTCAACATCTTCAACTTCAAGATAAATAGCCCGAAACCCATGAAGGTAATCTCCAAGATCTCGTAAAATCATAGCCTCTGCACCCTGAACATCCATCCAGAGTAAATCAACTTGCTCGATATCAAGAGCAGATAACAATTCCGAGACTCTCCCATTGACAACAGTTCTGCCGGATTCAAACTTGATTTCGGGGTTTTCTTTGGAAATCAATTTAGGGGGTAACAAACTCGAACTCCCAAAACTTCCACCAACACTTTCAAAAAATGTAGAAAAACCAAGCTTATCCGACGCTGCAAATGGGAAAAAAACGACATTAGGAAAGGCTCTAATGCGTTCTAAGAAAAGCGGGAATAATCTGACATCGCACTCTATGGCATGAATTGTCGCTTCTGGGAATATCATCGCTAACTCGATAGTATCTCTACCGTCATTAGCACCAATTTCTAGAATTGAACTGCAGTCTCCAAGAATTGCGCGCAAATAACTCTTTCTAACCTCTCCGGCTCTACGATCCATCTCACCTGAGTTTAAAAAAACCTTGAGGTTTTGAGATTCATACTTGAAATAATTAAACTCAATAAAGGGCTTCAACCGCCAATATGCGAAACCTATCAATCTAGCCTTCAATTTCAATTGAATCGAACCACCTTTGAATAGAACATCGTATGTTCTGGGTAGTACATTCAACCACAAAACGAGTCAGATTTGATAGAGTCCACACGACATACTCGCTCGCGGAATCATTTTAATAAAGGTTGTAGACATGAAACGCATTTATATCACTTACGATAACCTGAAGAAGCAAGACGGAATCGGAGCACAACTACAACGAATTTTTGGACTTTATTCAATCGCAAAGAAGTTTCATTTAGGTTATCTTCATACACCAATATTGAATACCCTAGAAGAGCTTGCTCACAATGTGACTTCAGAAAAAGAGCTAAAAGAACTTTTGGAGGATGTAAATTCAAAATACAATTTTCCATCCGACGTCGACATAGAATTTGATGAAGAAATCTATGTTCACAATGTAACCATAAAAATTATTGCAATGACGTATATCAAAAATCTGCTTCGTCGTAAGAGAGTTCTATTAAAAGTATGTCTTCCATTTGGAATCATGGACAAACATCCGGACTGGTATGAATATTCGGGAGAATACTTGCGGCCAAAATTTTTGAAAAACAAAACAAATTCCGAAAAAATATTTGTGGTACATGTTAGGTATGGGTACAAACCAATTATCGGAAAAAATGAAACCAGTGCACCTAGATTTCTTCCGTTAAGTTACTATGCAGCCGCCGTCAAGAACATTTTGGAAACGGAGAAGTTGAATTCTACAACAAAGATAGTTGTCCACACTGATATTCCGAGTAAGTCAGGGGTATGGAAACCGTTTCAGGAGTCTAAATTATCCGAGCTTTCCGCCATTGGATATGAAATTCAGAAAAACGCATTAAACTTTGAAGGGCTTGACTTAAGGACAGATTTCTTCTCAGAGTTCCCGGATGTAGAGGTGAAGCACTGTGCTCCAACACTTGAAACTCTTTCCGACCTAATCAACGCCGAAGTGCTACTGATGAGCAGATCATCCTTTTCGTATATCGCAGGCATAATTAACGATAAATCTGTATACATTCCAAGGAGTCACGGCCACGCAAAACTATCTAGGTGGAAGTGGGACTTCAAGAAAAACAAAGCGCCAATAGTAGAACTACTTTCAGGTATCTAAGAGTATTTTGCGCTGCCATTCAATTGTGCTTTGAAGTCCCTCATAAATTTTTTCATATTCAAAGTTATCAGGAAAAAGCTTGAGTGTTTTAGCCATATCAAGTTTCACTATGTTTGGCGCTGACTCTAATCCACGATCTTTTTTTGGCAATACGAAATCAGCACCTGTTATTGCGCATATCATCTCACCAAGTTGACGAATCGAAATTGTTTCAATACCACCTAAATTATAAACGACATCACCACCGACATTTGCAATACGCAGAATTATTCTTACCGCATCGTCCACATAGCAATAAGTTCTTAGCGCCTCCCCCATGTCAAGCATTTCAAGACGTTTATCCTTCACAGCTCTAGCGATAAAGGAATTCATTACTCGAGCATCCCCTTGCTTAGTGCCAGGTCCAAATACGAGAGCAATACGAATAGAAGTTGCTGAAATTCCAAAAGCACTTCGAGCTAAGTAGGTCATCGCCTCACCGACTCTTTTTCCTTCAATATATGCCGCCCGGGGATGAAAAGGATCTGTAGACCCTATATGTTCCTCCAGACTGGGAATTTCAGTTGACCCTGAATAAATTTCTGAAGAACTAAAGAAGATGAATCTCCCACCGGGAAGAACTCTTTTAAGTAACTTTGCGGTGACTTCAGAATTAAGTGCGAGTGTCCCAAACGTATCCTCAAGAAATCTAGCGGGTTGCCCATAACCTGCGCCATGAAAAATGACGTCGAACTTGCCCAAACAGTCGATAAATTGAGGATCCAAGAGATCCCCCTTCAAGATTTCGACTTTATCCCCATCAATACCGATAGAGGGCATATATCCACTTTTTGTCACAACAACAATCTTCGGTGCATGCGAATGACGTTGAGAGCTGATTTCTCTGACTAAGTTAGATCCTATGAGACCAGATGCGCCCGTGACAAGAATGGCATCTTCCTTTAGGTTGCATAGCTCAATCATTATGCTGCTCCAAAATTCGGTTCCGAATGCTTGAGACGCTGAGGCCCAGATGATTTTCTAACTCCGCGTGAGAACCATAATTGTGTATAAATTTTCTTGGAACACCAATATTGATAATTGAAATAAATCGGCCCTTTAGTGCATCTGAAATCATTCTATTTAATGTTCCTTCATAAAAAGGTTCAATTAAAAAAATTTTATTGTTGGAAATCAATTCTCCCAATTCAATGGTTGTCTGCGAAGAAATTTCATTAATATAGAGAATTTCATATCCTTCGTTTCCAACTGAATCTAGAGCCTTCTGAAGATAAGGTCCTACGGCAATAATGGTAGCTTTTTGACCACCTTCAATCCTATAGACTGATTGATTATCCCCGATAAAAGGCATTTCGTTTGAAACCTCTGAAAGTCGATAGTAAGTTGGAAACGAATTTCTGTAGTATTTTCGTAATTGCTGTTCGAATTCGTCACTATGTCCAGGAATACATATCTGAAAACCTGGTATACCCATTAGGGTTTCTACATCAGAAGGTGCATGATGAGTTCCGCCGAGAGATGCATAGTCAAAAGATGCACCGACGGAAACAAAATTTCCTGGTAATTCCTGATAGCCAAAATCAATTTTGAGCTGTTCATGAGCTCTTTCAACCAAGAATGGCGCGATTGTGTGAACAATAGGGAAAAAACCGGACTTTGCGACCCCCGCCGAAATTCCGATCATCGATTGCTCAAGTATTCCCATATTGAATACTCTTCTTGGGAACTTGACTAACGAGTCGCGGAAAGCAAAAACACCAATGTCTCCCAGGAATATCATCGTCTTGGAGTCTTCAGCCAAAATATCTTGTGCAACTCTTGAAAATGTCTTTCTCATGTTAGTTCCTCGTTAAAAACTTCAAATTGTTCTTGGTTGGGCGCTTTGTGATGCCATTCAGGATTTCCCTGCATAGTTTTTATTCCAAAACCTTTAATTGTGCGCGCTATCACGACTTTAACATCAGAGCATTCACGCAAGAGGGATTCAGAAATACTCTCAACATCATGTCCATCAACTTCTATAACTTGGCATCCAAAAGACGAGAACTTGGATTCCAGATCACCCAGGTCAATCGCGCGGTCGCCAGAATGGTTGAAGTCCACAATAATCTGTAAATTGTTCAATTTATGGTGGCTAGCCACTAGTAGAGACTCCCAATTTGACCCTTCATTTAATTCACCATCACCAACTAGAACTGTGACCCGTCCAAGGAGCTCACATGCCTTGTTGGCAAGAGCCATTCCAACAGCAAACGGCAACCCGTGACCCAGAGAACCAGAAGAAATTAAGACTTGAGGAATCTTGAGAGAATCAGGATGCCCACCAAAGTTAGAATCGAATTTACAAAAATCGTTAACCCAATCATCTGAAATCAATCCATGGTTTTCCAAAACAGCATAGAGAGCAAGAGAAGCGTGACCCTTGGATAAGATAAAACTATTGGGGTGACCATCCATATAAGTCATACACGTATATACAGATTCCACAATTTCCAGAATTGAATACGCGCTGGCGATGTGTCCTTCTCCAGCTTTGAATGCTGCCTCAAGGATATTCCTGCGCATTCTAATGATTGGGTCCCGTGTCTCCATGTGCAAACGCTATAGCAATCAGCGAGAATGATTGGGAATTTCACTATTTCCCGATGTAGATAAAGGAAATTACCCTATGCTTCTCACATGAGTGAGGACATCTAATGAGATTATTAGTGACAGGGTCCAATGGCCTGGTGGGATCGGCTATCCGAGAGATAAATCCCGACAATGCAATTTATATCAGCCGTGACGATGCTGATTTGACAGACTTTTCGACCACGGAAAAGCTTTTCATGCTCCACAAACCCACGCATGTTATTCATCTAGCTGCAGAAGTTGGCGGAATAGGTGGAAATATCTCAAATTCAGGTGATTACTTCAGAAATAATATTCTGATAAACACAAATGTTCTTGAAATTAGTCGACGTGTAGGCGTCGAGAAATTAATCTCATTTATGTCAACTTGTGTGTTTCCAGACGATGCAACCTACCCACTGACGGTTGATCAAGTGCATAATGGACCGCCGCATCCATCTAATTTTAGTTATGCCTACGCGAAGAGAATGCTTGATGTTCAGAGTAAGGCTTATCGGAAACAATGGGGATTGGATTATCAAGTATTGGTGCCAACAAATATATATGGGCCAAATGATTACTGGAACTTACAAGAAGGACACGTAGTACCCTCCCTGATTCATAAGATCTACCTTGCAAAAAAATCGAATGAATCATTAGTGGTGTGGGGAACAGGTGCCCCGTTGCGCGAATTTGTATATGCCGGAGACATTGGGAAACTAGCCCTTTGGGCTGTTGAGAATTATCAACACACGGAGCCACTGATCTTGTCGTCAGGTATTGAAGTTTCAATACATGAACTGGTAAAAACCATCGCAAGGCTAATGGATTTCACGGGGGAAATTATTTTTGATGCAAATAAGCCAGATGGACAATACAGAAAACCTTCAGACTCAGAAACGTTGCGTGAGTACCTCCCAAATTTCACATATCTCTCCTTGGAAGAGGGCTTGAAAAGAACTATAACTTGGTTCGAAAGAAACTTCCCACACATCAGGCTCTAACAATTCTGAACCAATTCCGATAGCGCTTGATCGATTTTTTCAACATTATGTCTGATATTGATTAACTCACGGATTTCGGCAATTACTGAAGGTGAGAATATGCGATCTGAAAGCTGGCGAATTACTTCGCTAGTGCCATCGACGTCACCCCAATCGCACTCAGTAAAGATTCTTATCTCAGCTAAGTCGGGCCACGTACCTAATCCGCCACTTGTAACCACGGAAGGAATACCCAACGCCGCCATCTCCAAGCAGTTTAGCGAAATACTCTCAACAAACTTAGCTTTAGGACCGTATTGGGCTGCATAAAAATGAACATCACCAATCTGAGGCTGGTAACCAGATAACGTCTTGCCGACAGATATTTCAATCCTTTTACCAAACTCATTGCGAAGCTCTTTTTCCCATTTGGCGTCTATTTCGGGCAGCATAAGCAAAATGTCGAAATCCCGCAGTGATTCCAAATTTGCATAACGCAGCAGAGTCTCTATTCCCTTCCATCCCGTATTTCGACCCAGGTAAACTAATCTTTTTGCTTTCACTTTTTCTGAATTTAACAAATTCGCAGGTAAACGATTCAAATAAATACCATTTCTCAATAAGGATATCTCCTTATTGACGAATGTTCGTGAAAAAACAGATCTTGAAACCCGCATTTCCCAATCGCTCTTTACAGCTGATGAATATGCAACGAGAATGGAACTTAATTGCGCATATAGAAATCGACGAGTACGTTGAACAGGTGCGGAAAGGCTAGGGAGTTGATGAATGGTTGTGATAAAGAAGGAATTACGTCGAAGAATTCGTTTACTCACCCATAAGACTACGGTTGCACGAAGACTGTGACTTATTAAAAGGTCAGTTTTCTCAAGGTTTCTCAAAATTTCACATGTCAACTTAATTTGACTGCGATGCGACGAGCTCATTGGAGATACTGAAACATCAAGTTCTGAAATGAAATTTGCTTCGAGATTTACGAAACTATTGGAATTTGAGTTCTGCATATCATTTAGAACATGAATTTCCACCTTGTGACCATCTGAGGCGAATAAATACGCCTGGTCCAAACACAATCGCTGAAAGCCACCAATTGCCAAATTATCAATGAAAAAATGAACGGTACGCATGACCCAATGCTAACCTAGCTACATGGTTATGAGAGTCAAACAAAACAATCTCAAGCTAAGAATTAACGAAGTCTCCGAGACCAATGCGATTGTTTTAATTGGATACAACAGACCGGAGATGCTCAATCAAAGATTGCTGAATTTAGGAAAACTTGAAGGCCGGAAGATATACATTTCGGTTGATTTCGAATCAAAAGAAACTACTGAAAAAACGCGAGCAATTATTTCTGATGGGGTTTCAAGATTGTCTGAGAGAAATAGTGTATCTGTTGAATACCAAGTTAATAATCTGGGTTTAACCAAACATGTGACATCTGTCATTACAAATACTTTAAAGAAACACAATAACGTTATAGTTATTGAAGATGACATTGTACTTAACGAACAGACGATTTATTCACTTGACTTCGGTCTTGAACTGATGAATCAGGATTTGTCTGTCGGATCAGTGGGAGCATTTTCACCGTTTAATCTACCTAAGGCTCTTCATTGGATAAACAAGTTTTATACATCTAGATATTTTGCCTGTTGGGGTTGGGCTACATCAAGAGACAAGTGGCACCATTACCGCGAGGACTTAACAGGAGAGGATCTTCAAGAATCTCTGAACAATTCAAAAATCTGGAACCTATTAAGCAAGAATGCGCAAAGTACTTGGCTCGGTAGGTTCAAGAAAGTCCAGAACAACCCGAGACACACTTGGGATATTCAATTCCAATACGTCTCGTTCATAAATGATTGGAGTCATCTAGTACCGTACGGTTCTCTCGTAGGGAATAGTGGGTTTTCTGATAATCGCAGTCAGCACACAAAGGGGCCTAAACCTAAATGGATGCGCACTCCCGTCCTTCCGTTTCGGGTAATTCATAAACAGTCAAAGAGTCATCTATTGAGATCAGTAGCTGAGTCGTTAGCATCGGTGACCCTCATAGGCGATGAAGAGAGTAAAGTGAATACTCTCCGCAAAATAAAGAGCATTCTGAGATTGAGAAATAAATCATGAAAATCTTTGGGATAGCACAGGCTCTGAAAATGGTCACTCAAAAACAATCGAAGAAAAAATGTTTCTTTTTCCTTCGAGGCGGACTAGGAAACCAGCTATTCCAAATATATTCCTTGAGGGAAAAAGCTATAGAGAAGGATTTTGATGTTGTCTTTTGTGATCTTGACGTAAGGTTGAATCCAAGGGATGGAGGCGGCGCCCTTGGCCTGAATTTGATGTATTCAGAAAGTGAGCCTCACACACAATTCATGCAGGTTAGTCGATTCATTGAGTACGTACTCAGATTTTATAGAAGCCGAAGGGTCTCATTTCTTCGTATGCCGATTGTAAATCTCGATCATACAATGGATTTACCCGCCAACAGGTACTTTATAGCAAACGGTTTTCTACAAGAAGATCTAAGTTTTCTTTGTAAGGTTAATTTTCAACCCCCTATGAATTTAAGTGATTTTATCAAGCTTGATGAAACTCGAGCTCGTGTTGCTTTGCATATACGAGCAACAGATTCTTTCGTTAAATCAGAAATGGCACTCACATGTACTTACTATAAGAATGCGCTCCGATCGCTTCCAATTGCGGATAAATCCCATATCGACGTCTATAGTGATGACACTCATTTCGCCAGGTCTGTCTGTGAAAAAGTTGGAAGTTACACATTTAATTATGTAGAAGAACATGCAGCGCTAACCTCTTTAGAATTACTAGCAAACATGTCCAGTTACGACTTGATTGTTTGCTCTAAGAGCACCTTGGCATGGTGGGCTGCTATTTTTGCTCAAAGGATGCGTCCGGATATCTCGGTTGTTTCGCCATGGAAGAATCACTTTCACCAAGAAAACTGGATATCTGTTTCAGTTCAATAAATTAGAAATGCTTTTGAAAATGTTGATGCATATCGTGAATACCTCGTTCTAGTCCTATTGCGCCTGGAAACAAATTCTCATAACGCAAACCGCTACCAGTGTAGTTAATCTCGCTTCGAGGGCCTTCATGTATAACTGGAACCTTATAACTGGAAATCGAATTAATAATTTCACAGATTTCTGATAACAATAATTTACGTGAATACACAAGGTTGAGTTCTTTGGGGAGTGCGCCACCTGCAATCCAAAAATTTAAAACAGGGAGCAGGTCTTTTACATAAAAGAAATCCATATAAAAATCTTGGAAAATGACCATAGGTTCTTTTCTTATGTATTGCAGGACATTAAAGGAAATAAACCTATCCAAACCTTCTGTTGTTCCAAATACATTAAAAAATCTCAGAGTTGTAACTTGCTCTTCCCAAGCAGCCAATCTATTAATAATAAATTTAGACTGTCCGTAATAGTCGAGTGGGATCGAGTTCGAAGATTCCTCTTCAATAATGGAATCCAAAGACTTTTTTCGATCATACACAGCTCCGCTGCAAAAAGAGATCGTCGAAATACCTGTTTTAAATACATTGAAAGTGGTTTGAAGATTATTGACAAGAGTTTCAGAAGAATCGATTTTATTGCGCCGTCCACCTCTTACCGCAGCATGAATGATTTTGTCGATAGATCTTGTCTTAACAAAACTTTCAAATTCACTCCAGTTGCTGAGGTCGCCAGGATATTCAATTACTTCGTGTGATTCTCGAAGGATTGGAATAAGTTCTCGCCCGAGAAATCCCCGATGGCCAGTGAACAGGATCTTCATCGTTTAAGCGATAGAAAGGCCGGCTTTGTGGATTCTATGAAATCCTTGAAGATGAACTGCATCTCTTCCTTATTCTCAGGCCAATACGTTTGAATATTTGAGAAATTTTCTAAAACTTCCTTTAACTCAACGCTATGGTGGGTGTATCCAGCATCACCATAATCCGCATCCCTTCCACTTCCAACAAGTTTGACTGGGATACCTTCATGCTCGAGGTAATTTCTGATAAATTCAAATGGTCTATAAATTAAGAATGACGATATGGAATAACAAACAGGAATTTTCCCCTCAAGTGCCATACCGGTTGCCATACCCACCATGAGTTGTTCAGAAGAGCCTACATTAAGGCAACGATCTGGGAACTCTTCCCGTAGTTCATCGAATATCCCGAAACCCAAATCTCCAAGCAGAACATAGATCGATGAGTTTTGTCGCATTTCCAAAGTAAGCGATTTCACGAATTCGAAGCGCACAACCTACTCCTCACTTCTTCGTACTTCTTTACGTCCATTTTCATATAGTGTGCAGTCAGACCTAAATCTTCAAATGGAAATATTGTCGTATATCTAATGTTGACCGCTTGGTTTAAAGAAAGGAGCTCATTCGCCAACTTTTCTCCATCAATTTTGTCGTAAGCTACGTAGTTATTGATGTTGACATAAATCTCTAAATTATTTAGTTTCTTTGATGCTGCAAAACGAATCGCTTCCCAAACTGACCCTTCGGCGCACTCGCCGTCAGAGATAATACAATAAACTTTTTTGTCGGGACTGGCCAAGGCCATGCCTACCGCAACAGTAATCCCCATGCCAAGGCTCCCAGTACTGCAGTCGACCCCGTAATCTGAATTTCTTTTTGGATGATCCCCCATAAGTTTGAACAAAATTGATGAATCGATACCTGAATACTGCTCTAGACAAATATAGAGAGCAGCAGCTGCATGTCCGTTAGACAGTACGACCCTATCTTGACTACCTTTTAAGTCGAATATTTCTTTGAGAATGGGTAGCGTAGAAAAGGCACTACCCAAGTGATGCTTCGTAAAGCCAAAGCATTGATCAAGTAGCCTAATCTGAAGAGTATTTAATGAGACGCTCATTTCGTTCACTATATTAACGTAGTGGTCAGAGAATGGCGACCAAAACAAGATATTTAGAGTTTGTGGCGTAATCGATATTTCAATGAAGCATGGGCTCTTTTGAACAAGTTCCGATCTATTCTGCTCCCTTTGACTTCGCAATCGATACAGAACTCACTTTGGTTGAGGTGCTTTGAACGGAATTCATGAGACTCAATACTTGCAGGTGCGCTTCTTTGATTCATACCCCTAGTGTCAACGTAACTTAAGTCTTGTGCTAATCGATTCAATGTCGAGAAGCTGTTTGTAGAACTCGTCCAAAGTGCATAATTCGCCACAGCATCCCATCGATTTTGGTTGCTAAATCCCCAACGCGAGTATTCCGTCCAGTAGTCAAGCACTTTACTACGGTGGGCCTTGTCAATTAGCGAGTTTTGGCTAAAAAATCCACCTAAAGTATTTCTTACGACCCTATCCTCAAATTTTCTATCATTCCAAACTTTACAAAACAGCTCGTAAAAACTTTCATTAAATACCATTCCCCAAATAGGCAGAAAGAAGTTCCCTTTTATTAGTTGATTAGAATCTGACGGATGATTAAAGTGTGAAAACGCAGAAATTAAAATTGGTTCCACCGAAAAACCATAATCCAGTTGATCTAGAATCTCTGAGTAAGCAGTAAGGTCTAAATCGATATCTTCTTCTAGCCAAATACCAGAGTTGCCACTGTCGAGGGCTCTCCCTTGGATGCGTATCGTGTGATTTGTAATCCCGATGTTATCTTTGTAAACCCAGAGATTCATGTTGGAATTCTCGGAACATTTCTCCTCAGCAATTCGGATTGTTTCTTCACGCCATTGCTTCTCAGCCTCATCTGCAGATGATCGCAAGCCATCTATAACAATTGTGAAATTACCCAGCCTCTCCCATTCCAAAACCTTTTCGATAGATGCTCGAGTCATCTCGGGCCGCATGTAAGACGTTAAATAAACATCATGGTTGTTGATGGCCGACGGGTCATTTTCGCGGATAAACATGTTACCTTTTTGGATAAACGTAGAGCACGGTGTCCGCGACAGTTCGTGAGTGACGACGTAGGTAATATCGCACATCATCCCCAAGCACCTTTTTTATCCAAAGCGGAATTTGAGTTATGTCATAAGGTGTGTGGTAAACCGAAATAGCCATGTCAGGTCTGTAATTTTTGATGGTCGCTTCCGCACCTCGAAGTGCAGAAAACTCGGAACCTTCGATATCCATTTTAATCAAATTGGGACCCCAATTGAAGAATGCTTGATCAATTGAAATACATTGAACCGCAATCCCGCCATCATCAATTACTTGACTTCCAGAACTTGATTGGGCACTAAAGTGTAAAGTTGTAGTTTCAGCGCCTACAGCTACAGGTAGATTGAGTCTCTTTGCCCCAAGAGGTGTATTAGCAACCAACTTTAAATAGTTTGATGCATCTGGCTCAAAACACACTGATGCCTCGATAACGTAATTATTTTCCACAGCTTGTCTCAATGTGTCCCCATCGTAAGCTCCGCAATCTAATACTCTCAATGGCGTGGCCCAACGTGGCAATTCTTGAGCAAAATAAGGATTCGGACAAATTTGAGTTTCATTTTCGCTGAAATCTTGCACATATTCAATTAGATGATCCAGGCAAGCTTTGCTTTTGTCATCGCACAGCATATTGCGAACTTCTGAAAGAGCTTCTTGACTTCTGAGCACAATTTTTGGATCGAGCATTGCACAGTTTATTTCGGATTCTTTAAACAACTCAGATGCGAATTGCGAGAAAGTAATTACTTGGGACCAGCCAGAGGCCCGTAGATCTGAAGCAATCAAATCCACATCAATCTCAGGATTCATGATTCCAATAATTGCTACGTACTCGCCAATTGGATGGGGAAGTTCATTCCAATTGCTTGGTGAAAACACTTGGTAACCACATGTCTCAGTAATTCCATACTCTTTCGTAACCACAAAGCCATCTATTTTCAGAGAATTTCTGGTAAAACCTTGAAGGATCCACCAAGCCGCACCACCGGCTCCGACGATTACCTTGGGAGCGTTTAAGTATGAATTCAAGTTGATCAGCAACTTTCCCTAGTGGATTTGAATAATGCAAAGTCTATCATTCTCCTAAGGTGATTAATTGAAGGAGCTAACGGAATATACGGATTGACTAAAGGAAAAAGAACCCAAAACCTTTTTGAGCAAGTCTAGGCATGAAGAATATGCATTACCCTGAGCCAATGAGGATATGTGTTACTGGCGGCGCCGGGTTTATTGGCTCCGAAATGGTGCGGCAGTTAGTTACCATCGGTCATGATGTAACTGTAATTGACTCATTAACTTATGCGGGAAACTTGAGGTCGTTACAGACTGTACAAAACAAAATAAGTTTTTTTCAAATTGATATTCGGAGAACTACTGAACTCCTTGATGTTTTCACGAACTATGATTTTGATGTTGTAGTGAACTTTGCTGCAGAAACGCACGTAGATAATTCAATTAAAGAACCTGAAATATTCTTAGAGACAAATATCCTAGGGACTTTCAATTTATTAGAACTGGCACGAAAGTACCATTTTCGATTTCTCCAAATTTCTACAGACGAGGTCTATGGTTCCATTCGTGATGGTTTCTTTACAGAAGTCGACAAGTTAGATCCATCGTCACCATATAGCGCCTCAAAAGCTTCCGCTGAGCTTTTTATGCAGGCTTACATAAAGACATACTCGATACAGGCCCTTGGTGTGAGATGTTCCAATAACTATGGACACTTCCAGCATTTTGAAAAACTTATCCCGGCGTTTATAAGTAAGGTTTCAAAGGGTGAAAACGTTCCTGTTTATGGCGATGGATCAAACGTGCGTGAATGGATTCACGTAGCTGACAGCGTCGCCGGAATTATCAAAGTACTTGAATCCGGAACAGTTGGAGAGTTTTATAATATTTCAAGTGGTGATTTCCGGGAAAATCTTTATGTAACTCGAAAAATTCTCAACTACTTTGGCTTTGGCGATGAAAAAATTGATTTTGTTGAGGACAGATTAGGTCACGACTACAGATATGCAATTGATAGCTCGAAAATAAAAGAAGAATTTGGATGGAATCCACAGATTAAATTTGATGAAGGTTTAAAATCAACAATTGATTGGTACCTTCAGAACCCAAGCTACCTTCAGAAGGCGAATTTATAGAATGATAAAGACAAAAGGGGTATTGCTTGCGGGCGGAAAAGGATCTCGCCTGGCGCCCATTACTAATGTACTAAATAAACATCTGATCCCTGTGTATGACAAACCAATGATTTACTACCCCTTATCCACGTTGATGATGTGTGGAATTCGTGAAATAGCGTTAATCACAAATCCACAAGACATATCTAGTTTTAAGAAGCTGCTTGGAAATGGTTCAGATTTAGGGCTCGAAATTACATACTTCATTCAAGAAAGTCCAAACGGTCTCCCTGAAGCTTTCACAATTACAGAAGAGTTTACGCGGGGCTGTAAAACCGTCCTAATGCTCGGGGATAATCTCTTGATTGGCCAGGGATTGGGCACCACTTTAGAGACGCACCTCAATTTCACAGGGGCATCAATTCTTGCGTTTCCTGTGAATAATCCCCATGAGTATGGCGTCGTAGAATTCGACCCGGCAGGAAAAGTTGTTTCTATCGAAGAAAAACCAATTCATCCGAAATCACAATTCGCAATCCCTGGTATTTACTTTATGGACGAGAGAGCAGCAAGTTTTGCAAAAAAACTTTCCCCCTCTTCGCGTGGGGAACTTGAAATCACCGACTTGTTGCGATGCTATCTCAATGAGGGACAGTTAGCGGTAACTTCAATTAAGCGAGGAACAGGTTGGATGGATGCCGGAACAACCGAATCTTTGTATTCTGCAAGCGAATTAGTGCGCGTGTTGCAAAACCGCCAAGGATACCGCTTCAATGTTCCTGAAGAAATTGCCTTTAATAAAGGTTGGATTTCTAAAGAAAAGGTAAGTGAAATAGCTACCAAGTATAGAAATACTAGTTACGGCGATTATCTTGAGTCGCTAATTCAAATTAATTGAAATTAGCTTCGCGCAAAAGTGAAGTTAGATCTGGTGCCGACTCAAATCTCGTTCTGGACCACCACGAAGAAACAGTGGGAGATTTTAATGTCTCTAATGACATGTTCCTCTGAGTTTTCTTGTCATCTACATGAACATGCACGTCATTTCGTCCAATTCTTACCAGAATCATTTTGATTAATTCTTCTCTGGATATAGGGCTTGAAGCACCGATATGAAATATTCCAAATGGAATCTTAGCCTCTCTAATAATCACGAGGATTAATTGAGTCAGCGCATCAATCGTGAGTCCATTCCACAAATAGTTATCCCTCACATATAGCACATCATTCTGTTTTGCAGATTTACACTTCAAGACAATTCCATTTGAACCCGGACCGATTGGCGGAATTCCAATAAACGAGGTTCGGATGACGAGGTTTCGAAAGGCAGACAAATCACCCAAGAGCTTTGTGAACCCATATTTAGTTCTCGGTATCGAGAAAGTTCTCTCGGTGTTCCTCCGATTATTTCCAGAGAAAACCGCATTCGTGCTGAAGTGGATAGTTTGGAATCCAAGCCTTCTTGAAAGAAGCGCTAATTGTATTGGCAAGACAGAATTCACCGAGACTGACGCCCTAAGTGACGTACTTGGAGATGTCGCAGCGATGCAATTAATCACTACATCAGGTTTAACTTGCCGTATTAATTTATTAAGTTCCCGAATTGTGTAATTGAACTTATAGTCACCAGTATTGTCACGTGCGGATGTGGTGATTTGTATTTCAGATGTTTTTAGAACCTCAAAATGAATATTTGCGCCAAGCAAACCATTCGATCCTAAAAGTAATATATGAGACACAGGTTACTTTCGTAGTGATTCTGCCACCATTGGAATTGTTAGTAACAAGTTGGCGAGTTCTTCCGAGTTCAAAATTTGTGTATTTTCTGACGTGTACTCATCAAATACCGAGGCATCCGGTCCGTTCGATTGAAGATTCGAGTAACCGCGCTTGGCCACTTGGAAATACTTATCATGTTCAATAGCCAAAGATCTTTCTTCTGCCGTAAGTAGAGTTTCATGAATTTTCTCTCCAGGCCGGATGCCAACCGATTTAACTTCCACATCAGATACATTTAGTAACATTGAGATAGCTGACACAATAGTTTCCACGGTTGCAGCGGGAGATTTTTGTACGAAAAGATCAGAAGCTCTTCCATTTTCAAGCGCGAAGAGGACTAAATCTACTGATTCTTCTAACGACATCATGAATCTTGTCATGTTTGGATCCGTCACAGTTACTTGACGGTGCTTCTTTATAGATTCTATAAATTGAGGAATAACTGATCCTCGTGAGCCAATTACGTTCCCGTATCGGGTAATTACGGAAGTACATTGTGATGGGTAGTCATCAGACCGAACTAATTTTTCCATCAAAGCTTTTGTCATGCCCATCGCATTCAGAGGATATACCGCCTTGTCAGTACTCAGAAAGACCGCATTAGAAACACTTGATTGCGAGATTGCTCTTAACAGATTATGGCTACCCTGTACGTTAGTTTGAACAAACTCCCAAGGATATGATTCTGAGGCAGGAACCTGTTTAAGTGCTGCAGCGTGGAAGACAAAATCTACGCCATGTAACGCCTTTGATATTGACTCGAAGTTTCTAATATCCCCCAAAATAAATTTGATTCTTGGATCGGAGAGCCCTTGCCGCATGTAGTGCTGCTTTGCTTCATCTCTGCTAAAAACGATAACTTGGTGGATATTGGTATCTAGGAGTTTATTGACCAGAGTATGTCCAAAAGAACCCGTCCCTCCGGTTATAAGAAATGACTTATCCTTGAACATGATTCTCCTAAACAGGTTCCCCTTAAAGGGGTATGCGAGAAGCATAATCTAATATGAGAGAATATTGAGCAGAACAAAGGTGGGGATAATGGATTTACGGGACGTAACCGTAGTAATAATGTCCCGTGGTCGCGAACGCGAACTACGTAAAACGCTCGAATATTGGGCTGAGGTGAATGTTTCTGTTTTAGTCTTCCACAACACATCTACACCGCTTCAACTTTCAAAAGATATGTCAAATTTGCGATATGTCGTAGCGGAGGTTCCATATGGGGAACGATGCGGTCTTGTAGGGCAGTATTTAAATACCAAATATGCAATTTTATGTTCTGATGATGAGGTATATATACCAAGTGCCTTAGCGCATATGAAATATCAGTTAGATCGGAATCCTGAAATTGAATCCGTCGGGGGTCTAACCGTGGCGGTCGGAAAATATGGACCAATCACAACGGGAAATTTCACGTATTCCAAGATGCGTCATTACTCAAACCTAAAAAAAACTTCTCTCGATCGACTCAATTTCCATTTTAGCGAAGGCTCTGGATACAGAAACGGAGCAATTTACAGACTCATGCGCGCAGAAATTATGGTTAAAACCATGAATCTTTTCTCAAAAGTATGCTCTTTCTCAACACCTTATATTTATGAAGTCACTGGGGAAATATTCGTAAATTCTCAAGGAAAGTCCATGTACATTGATGAGGTTTACTGGCTAAGAAATTGGATAAATGAACCAGTAGGGCATAAGAACTGGGATAGAAAACTTTACTACAAAGACTGGGTTACCCTGGAAGAGTATCGACAACAATACCATAATTGGATTTCAATCATGGAAATTTCTTGTGGGATCAGTAGCCGTGAATTTAAAGATATTCTAAAAATATTTGAAAAATTAAGAGTTGAAAGTGAATTGCATGAAATAACGGCAGGTGAAAAGCGAAGAGTTGCCTTACCAATTCAACTTAAGTGGCTAATTCGAAATTACCTCAGACCAAGCACTTTACCGAAACCTCTTTTTGAAACCCTCTTGGATTTAAAGAAATCTGGGGTAGAGGTAGATCAGACTGCAATCAGCGGCGCCTTATCTGCGCTTTAGTTGGATCTTTAAACGCTTCCTCGCGTTCCAATATAATTCACGAACCTGTCTAACGACAAAAAAACGATTTATGTTATAAGTATTATAAAAATTATTAATCATTCGTGGATTGATAAAAATTTTACCTCCAGAATCAATGATTCTTCGAGAAAATGAAACGTGTTCACTTTCATGAGAAGAGTCTCCAGTTTGAAGCGAATAATCAAAATTCTTAAAATATTCCAGCCGATAGATTCCAAGACCACCAAATCCCGAATGAACACTTATCCAATCTGATGACATTCCAATTTTTCGCATTCTTGAGTAAACGGTTTTGTCACGAGCTCGATCAAATGCAAATCGCCTCTGAAACCGTTTGACTACAGCGAAGAAACTCAAATGAGACTTATCAATTCTTTCTTGCTCTTCTTTAAGCTCAGTGAGGATATCCTTGGGGCACCACTCTGGATGGCGTAGCGCCAATAGATCGTAGTAACCACCGATTTGGTTCGCTAATACTGCCGACCAATCTGACTTAAGAAAAGATGAGTTGAACCCCGACCTTGTGATTCTTGAATTCATTCCGTCAAGATCCGCTACAACGACATACTCGATCCCAAGTTGTAATCTTCTTAACTCTGCAACGTAGAAGTTACGACAATGCCTAATTCGAGAAATCCGGTCGGGAATCTGCTTCTTCAGCTCTCCTAAGCTTACGAAACGAAAACACGAGATGTCACTTGATAATCGTTTCAAGACCTCAATCGTTTTGTCATTAGAATCAGACTCGACAAGAAAAATTACGGCGATTTCAAAATCTGAGCACGCCCTTATTAGACGTCGTAAATTGGACTCGAGAGTGTGCTCGACATTTGAAATTGTTCCTACGATTGCAATTTTCTTCACGACCACAATCTAGAGTATGGAATATGCCCTTTGTTCCAATTTCGCGCTGTAGACTCGAAGAGTGGACCTAGAGAAGAACAGCAACTTAGGATTGACTGAAAGACGGCTTTGTGCCTCTTGTATTTCTGATTCTTTGTCAGAAGTGTACGACTTTGGCCAGGTGCCCTTAGCAGGCTACTTTCCTCATAAGGGAGAAACTTTTCTACCCCTGCTTCCTATGAAACTCTTATTTTGTGAAGAATGTAGCCTCTATCAAATTTCACCAGATATCTCAGATGATTATCTTTTCCGAGATTATCGTTATATCTCATCGGTTGGAATGCAATCTCACTTCGACAGGCTTTCAGAATGGTTTGTAGCGACAGAAAAACCTGCGCTTGATAGTCGAATTTTGGAATTCGGATGTAACGACGGCCCATTACTGGATGCCCTTGTCAGGCTCGGTTTTTCTCCTATAGGAATTGATCCAGCGGTGAACATTGTGGAGTTGGCCCACGCCAAAGGTTTAACCGTGATTGCTGATTTCTTTAACCTAGAAGCAGTTCGCAAATACGATCAACTTAGAAATCTCGATTACATTTTTTCTTCAAATTCCTTTGCGCACATTTCCAAGATACGTGACGTTGCTGCAGCAGTGTCTGCCGCGCTAGCTCCGGGCGGAAAATTCATTGTTGAAGTACAAAGTGTGGACCTGATGTATCAGAAGAAAGCTTTTGATTTCATTTACCATGAACATAAATACTATTACTCTGTAGAGAGTATGTGTAGTTTACTTGGGCAGTTTGAAATGTCTTTGGTGTCATTCATGAAAATAGATACACACGGAGGCTCTTTGCGATTAATGTTTGAAAAGAATTCACAACCTCCTCAGGAAAAGAAGAACGAGAAAGAGAAAAGGAATTACTTAAGCGTAGGCCCAAGAGAGCTGGGATTAGCCATTTCGGATTATGCAGAAGAGCTGAAGAAACTCGATTTAAAAATTCAATTGATGGTGTCGCAAGGTAAGAGAATCGCCGCTTTCGGTGCCTCTGGTCGAGCAAATATGCTTTTAGGGAACTTGCCTATTTTACGAACAGCACTTAGATATGTCATCGACGAATCACCTGAGCGCATCGGCAGATTAATGGCTCAAAACGAGGTTGAAATAGTAAGCCTGGATGATTTTGTGAATCAGGAAGTTGAAGTTATGGTCATATTAGCCTGGAATTTTGCAGAATCGATAATTAGCAAACTTAATCCAAGAAACATAGAGGTTGTCATACCATTACCAACATTGGACGTGCTTACTTTTTAACTTCATATGTAGAAACGTATGCTGAACTTTCACCCACAATACCGGCGAATTGAAGTAAATTATTAGAAGGCAATAATGAAGGCCTATTTCGGATTTGAGCCCGAACTCCTGCAATCCAGAAAGAAATTTTCGAAGATGTCCCAATGAAATATTTAGAATCGATGGAATTCGCCAACACATTTATCGTATCAACCTCGGGACATTTAACATCGAGTAAAACCATTCCGTTAAGCAAGTCGTAAACTCTTTCTGGGGAATCAGAGAAAACAAACAGATCATGAAAATCAATGGAACTCGTCAATTTATTGATTTCTGAAACTATAAGGTCACTCGGTATTGGGCTTTTCTCTGCGAGGGTGAGCAAATCTCCGAGGCGGTAATGCAGTGTGCATGATTCTGAAACTTGCAGTTTAAATGAATTCTTGCGAAGTTTTTCATCCAGTTCTCTTAAGAAATCATTTCCAATAGTTCTAAAGGAATAATGTCCCCTACAAGAAAGCACCCATGGTTTAAGTTTTAAATACTCCGAGTCGTCGTTAGCCGAGGCCGTTAAATTAAGGGCATGTAGTAGTTTCTTTAAAGAAGAACGAAGACGAGTCCGAATTTCTGAAACTTTTCGGGCTGCTAGATCATTGTGTCCATCTGGATTGGGGCGATAATCGTCGACAAAACTGTAGGAGTATTGTGGGAATAAATCCTTAACCTCAGGAAGTCTTTGAGTCACCCCTCCTGTATGTAAAACAATTTGAATTCTCCGCGAAGGATATCTTTTCTGAATATCTGTGGAGAGTGCGATTGCAAAAAGCTGAGACCCCAATCCACCCCAAGTGTGAATTCTGAGAGGAGGAAATATTCGCTGCACACGTCAAGTATAGTCAACGATGGGTCTAAACTCATCCCATGCTAAGGGCAAATACAGATAGAAAAGAATTACTCTTCTTTAGCTTTGTTGGTTCGCATTATTCTCGATCGAGCACGATACTGAATTTCAGATCAGAGAATCGAGTCAAGAAATTTATTCAATTACCGACTGGCATTGGAAGATTCAGCAGGATTCTTTTGAAAAATTACGCTTACATCCAGAATGCGGAAGCTTTAGTTGTGATGTCACCGTGTCATTTGGTAACACCCTTTCTGAAGATGATTTCGCGAAAGAAAATTATTTTGGACGCTGGTTGGTCATTAACCGACGGCCAGTTATCGAGAAGTCGAACCTTACGGAATGTTCCTAAACTTATCCGAAGCTATCTCATTGACCTTATTGCTTTCAATTCTGCAGATTTAATTATCGTTGAATCTCAAAGTCAAGCCATTCGCACTTCGAAATTGTTCCGAATTTCGGCAAGAAAAATCGAAGTTAATTACACCGGTTTGGATGAGCAAGCTTTCAAAATAGAATCAGAATCTACAAGAAAGTTGCTTGATCTCGATCAAAGGCTTCATGAGTTAAATTGTGATTTAATCGTGCTATTCAGAGGTAAGATAAATAATGAAGCAGGAATCGAAGTTATTATCGAGGCAGCTGAAATCCTTAAGACAGAAGCCGCATTTATAATTGTGTGCGGAAAGAATGATCGTGTTAATAGACTGCCACAAAACACGATTCTTCTCTCGGAAGTAACAAATGAGGAGATGAAAGCCATATATGAAAGGGCCGATATTGCCTTAGGGCAGCTTTCTAGTAACCCTCGATTGAGCTACACAATTCCACATAAGGCGTTTGAAGCAGGGTATTTTGCTATGCCCTACATGACAACGGACTCAGTTGGCATTAGAGAGCTTTATAGTTCAAGTTCAGCTGTCCTATTATTGGACAACTCTGGGCCAATTCTCGCTTCTGAAATCCGAAAACTAAAGGATGAAAAGACGCGTTCACAGCTTTCTCAAAATATTAGTGCTGACTACGCAAGAAAAGCATCACAAGAAGTACTAAATGCCAGGTTTGAGAAGTTGGTAGATGGTTTACTCTGAATATATCGAAAGTAATCTCTCACACATTTTCTCTGCGCCAAAAGCTGTCAACCTATTCATTTGTTGATCAAGTACCCGTGATCGGTATGTTTTGTCTTTCAATTCCTCTAACTTCTGGAAAAAATCCACCGCATCGCCAGTTTGGCAAAGACCAAGGAAGTCCGACCCGAGAACCTCAGGTATCGCAGAATTATTCGATGCCACAATTGGCAATCCGGAATCCATTGCCTCAAGCAAAACCATACCAAAACCTTCGTATTTGCTAGTCAAAATAAAGGCATCCAATCCCGAGAGAAATTCATAAGTCTTCGAACTACGACCCAAGAATGTCACTGAATCGGCTATATCCAACTGTGCCGCTAGAGTTCTTAATTGAGCATCAAGAGGGCCAGCCCCTAAAATCGAAAGAGTTGCGTCCGGTTGCACATCACGGAATATCTTGAATGCGCGAAGCATTGTAGGAATGTCTTTTTGGTCAGCAAGTCTAGAAATACTTCCTATTTTTTTTACGACAAAGCTTTTACCAATGTCGCTCCCATCAGTCAAAAAATGTCGCCGATACCCATAAAGTACGACTTCAACTTTCTGAGGATTCCTAACTTCTCCTCTAGTTATCAAGTAGCTTTTAACTGCATTTGAAATTGCAATGATTTTGTGGCTTCGCCTCTCGACAATTTTCGCAAGAAAATTGGAAAGTCGTCGCGGTGCGCTGGGAAAGAAAGGTTCGGCATTATGCCGACTCACGACCAGCCTTGCGTTCGGTGGCTTTAGAACTGATACAAGTTCTGCACGCGGTAGATGAGCATGAACTAAAACTCTACCTTCTCCGATTACCCTTCGTAAGAGAAAAGGCTGCACCAACACTGACTTCTGAGAAAGAAGATGGTGGACCGTAGCACCGGCAAGACGGAAATCGTTTTCGAGTTCTGGCTCACCTTTCAAATAAAAAATATGAACTTCCAAACCAATTTTTACTTGCTCGCGAACAAGTATTAGAAGCTGATTCTCTGCTCCACCCCGATTAATTGTAGTGATTACATGATAAATTTTTTTCAAACTTTCAGTTCCTTAGCAAAATACTGAGCCGTCGATCGAATACCCGACTCAAGATCCACTAAAGGTCGCCACCCAAGAATGCTATTGGCTCGCGAAATATCTGGCTTTCTTTGGCGAGGGTCATCTTGGGGCAACGGCTCAAATACTATGGTTGATTTTGAATCTGTAATTGAAATTACTTTTTCGGCCAGTTCAAGCATTGAGAATTCGCCTGGGTTACCTAAATTGATTGGTGTTTCTATTTGCTGTTCTGTCATCAGCATTTTGTATATTCCATCAATCAAATCTGAAACAAAGCAGAAAGAACGTGTTTGGGAACCATCACCATAGATTGTAATTGGGTGCCCCTGCAAAGCTTGAACAATAAAATTGGAAACCACACGACCATCTCCAACTGCCATATTCGGTCCGTAAGTGTTAAAAATTCTTACAACACGTGTATCCACGCCATATTGTCTTTTGTAATCAAAACACAGCGTTTCGGCAGCGCGCTTTCCCTCATCGTAACAAGATCTAATTCCGATGGGATTTACATTCCCCCAATAGCTCTCTGGTTGCGGACTTACTGAAGGATCACCATAAACTTCACTAGTCGAAGCTTGGAGAATTCTTGCTCCCGTTTCCCTTGCAAGGTGCAACATGTTGATAATGCCCAAAAAGTTGGTTTCAATTGTTCGGACTGGATCAATTTGATAGTTTTTTGGTGATGCAGGACAAGCAAAGTTCAAAATCGCATCCACTTTAATGTCAAATGGAATTCTCACATCATGTTCATAGAAAGTGAAAGAGTCATTTTTTAGCGCAGAGGAAAGGTTCGAAAGAGATCCAGTTGACAGGTCGTCTAAACCAATCACTTCGTGCCCAGATTCCAAGAGTTTTGAGGTTAGATGCGACCCGAGAAAGCCTGCCGCACCAGTGAGAAGGATCTTCATAAGATGATTTTCTCACGAAAAGCCTGAACTCCTCACCTTTCTAGTACTGAAGAAAGCTCGTTTATCCAGTGATTTAGAGAGTGTTCCGAGCGTGCGATTGCAAGTCTTTTTTCGAGTTCATTCTCAAGTTCAGAGTTGCTCAACGATCGCATTGCAAAGTATTCATCAACGAGATTAAGTTCCCCAGACTTAGCCCAAGAACCGAAAATCGACTGATACTCAGGATTAATCGTAATCACAGGTACGCGAAGCATTGTTGATTCAACCAAGGTCTTGTCTAGAGACCCCCTGTACCCGTGAAAAAAACACCCATTTTGTTGAATGACTTTACGGAAGTCTTGTCTCGGAATTGATGGATCGAATCTCAACCAACCCTTTTGGATATCTTCTTGATGGCCTGAAATCAAACCAGCAGCCCAGGCTTTCGATTCAAAATTTGCAGGTGTTCCAACTAGAGTGAGGCTTGTCCCGATTTGAATTTTCCTGATCTCTTGCACGGCTTCAATCAGGAGGTCGATATTCTTTGACTTATCAAAACGACCAATATGAATCAATTTGTTAAGATCCAAAGACTGGAACGGAATTGGAGCGAAGTTCTTCTCATCAATCGCCTGTCCTATTGCTTTAACCTTTGAACTTTTTAATGGACATGACCCTGGAGTTGAGGTCACAACCTTGGTAACCCATAATGAAGCAAATGTTAAATACTTAGATTTGAATGTATGGGCGTACCAAAGATACTGTCGCTTTCCCATGAAGAACATGATTGGCGATATAAATGCCGCCTGCAAATCTGTCATATGAAAAAAGACGGAATGAAAATCATTTTTCGCAATCACTTGAAGTGACCTCAGGAGAAGTTTCAGCATATTTGAAAGGGGTCTTCCCGCCGCCCAATTTGTATTGATAATCTGAACTTTAGGGTTTGATTCTATTGAACCAAGTTTCCCGGTTATTACTGTCACCTTTTCAAACTTGGTAGCTAATGCGGTGACCGCTTCATACTGGTGCGAAAGCAAGGGATCTTGGCGATCCATTACGAAGTTATAAACCAATATTTTTGAATGCGAATTCACGCCTCTAGTGTAGAGTTGTTGATAGCACTTAGGCGAGAAACTAGAAAGGTTGCACTAGTGAAATTTCTAATTACTGGCGCTGCCGGCTTTGTTGGTTCAAACTTAACAGCCAGAATTTCGAAATCCGGCCACTCTGTTCTCGGAATTGATAATTACAGTCCATATTATTCTCCAAAATTGAAGAAGCTAAGAGTAGATAATTTACTCGCGCCTCTTGGAATTGAAGTTATAAATATTGATTTATCCGAGCTTGAGTCTTTTCAGGCGGTCGTTCGAGATTTCAAGCCCGATGTGATAATTCATCTTGCGGCGCAACCAGGAGTAAGAACGCCTCTCGGCAAGAGCCATCAGTACATTCAAAATAACATAGTGGCATTTTCAAATGTACTCCAGACCGCAATCGAAGAAGAAACGTCGGAATTTCTATACGCATCTTCATCCAGTGTTTATGGAAATTCTGAGAACCTACCGTATCGCGAAGATGATAATTCAATTCGCCCAATTAGCATTTATGGAGCTACAAAATTATCAAATGAAATTCTCACTCCTGCATTTATAAGTGGAAGCAAAACACGCGCTAGGGGAATGCGTTTTTTTACGGTTTACGGACCATGGGGGCGCCCAGACATGGCGTATTTCAGAATTATCGATTCTGTATTGAACGGCACAGAATTTGTAAAGTTTGGTGGGGGCGAGGTGAAGAGAGACTTTACCTACATTGATGACATCTCAGAAGCGATCGAGAAGTTAGTAGATGAGCTTGCTAGCCACCCACTCGGATACTCTGACATAGTAAATATCGGGGGTGGAAAGCCACATTCCCTCAATGATCTAATTAAAGTAATAAGTGACGAGTTAGGCTCGTTACCAAATATCGCAGAATCTCACAGTAATCCAAATGATACGAGCTACACAAATGCTGATACATCTTTGCTCAGTAATCTGACAGGAACTGCCCCTCTAATTGATCTTGAAACAGGGGTAAGGAATACAATTTCGTGGGCACGGCAGAGTGGAATTCAAGAGGAACTTACAGCCTGGATTCAATCAACAAATTAGAGTGTTAGCCAGACATTGGTAAGTTTTTTAATCGAATTCTCGTCTGACTCGATTTGAGTCTCCAAGAGATGTACATCCTGCTTTTGTGCATTCTCATCAAATTTGATGAGAATGCGTTCTACCGCTTCTTTGTTAGTGGTGTACGTGTCTATCCCATCAGGATAGGCTGACTTTGTTTCAAGGGCTCCATCCGATTTCCGTGCAATAACAGGTACATTGCTCAGAATTGCTTCACGAAGAGTCAAGCCATATCCTTCGCGCGGAGCAGTTGATATAAGAACCCTAGTCTTTGAATACAGGTTGGTAATCTCATAATCACTGAGGAATCCCAACAATATTACAGAGGAATCAATTAACCACTGCGATAACTCGTCAGCAACAAATTGTTCCATCGGTCCTTTTCCAGCAATTGCAATGGAAGTTTCAGGACGAATCTTTTTGACTCTTTTTATAATATCAACCAATTCAATTATTCCCCGCTCGCTGTGCAGGCGTCCAATAAAAGTTAAATCGTATTTTAGCGAAGAATGAAAATTTGCTATTTTGGTTATTTCAATCGGAATTGGCGCCAAAACGAATTTACTAGAAGCGTCTGGCCAGATGGATGAGATTTCCTTTCTTTGAAAATTAGAGACAATTCGAATTGAGTCAGAGAAAACAATTCCAAGGCGAGAAAGCAGAACTCGAATAAGACCTCTTAACCCCCGATTTACCGAGAAAGAGTAGGTGTCTCCATGAAATTGAATTTGGACTCCTACCAAGGATCTCAACCTGAACTTCAAAAAGAGACCTATTAAGAGAGACTGCTGATTGTCGCCACAAATCACAGTAGTACGACTACCACTATTTCTAATTTCAGCTTCTAGAGCAAACAATCTCCCTATTCGACTACGCCGTAAATCAACACTAGTGAAATGGTTTATGTGGCTATATTCTGGAAAAGTCTTCGAGCAATTGTTAAGTGGTTTAGGTGTAAAAAGCCAAATGGCGCCCCGACGTTCTTGTCTCTGAAGCACATCTCCGTACTTATTCCATCTAAGAACTACTTGTCGGAAAGCCTCGATATCAGACGGCAACTTCGACTCAATGAAAACAATTCTTCTCATTTCTTATTTCCAATTAGCAAATTAAGAATCAATGGAAAGTTGGTTAGTTTGTTAAATCTGGCCTCAGAATCAATTCTCGCTCTTTCTATAAACTCAGAGAAATCCTTTTGATGAGAAAGAGCTAAGTCCAGTGTCTCCTCTAGACAGCGATCGCGTCTTATCAAAAAACCATCAACGTCATCTTTGATAACCTCATCAGAACCTGTTCCCGCACGACCAACAGCAAGAATTCCAGCACTTCTAGCCTCCACCAATGCATGCGGCAAGCCTTCATATGAGCTATTCAGAACAAAGACTTTACTTTTGGAAAGATATTCTTGAACTTTGGAATGTGAAACGTTTCCCAAGAAAATCACTTTTGCTCCAAGTTGATTTACAAGTTCCTTTAAATTAGCAAGCTCTGGACCATCACCTACAACTACTAGCGAGGAATCACGTTTCGCTGCATATTCAACTAACTCATCAACTCCTTTCCAAGGGGTCAGCCGGCATACTGTTATTAAGTCATAGCTCGACGACTTCCTTTGTGCAACCGGACCGTTATGCATTTCAACTGAGTTGTATACGAGGCGCAATTTAGATATTGGAATACCCCAACCAAGACAGAGTTCAAAGAGTCCCTTAGAAGGAACTATCACTAAGTCCGATTTCTTCAAGCTGGCTGTAAACAACTTTCTAAAGATACGATACTTCAAACCTATATTCTCGCCCTGAAACTCGACAATTTCAGATTGAGTCTTTCCGTTATTGCGCGCTCTCTCCCATACAATGTCACCTGGTACCTTTGTGACGTATGAAAATCGAAACAAAATAGAACTTATATAAGTCTCTAGAAAAGCTCCAACGGCAAGAATTTTGGAAGATCGTTCAACATTTCTTCCAATTGAAAAGATCATTGTTATGTAACGAAGCAACAGTCGACTCTTACGAGAAACCCTTTTCACCTTAACATCGGGAAAATCTTCTACCTCACGAGAAATCTCGGCATAGGTTTGAACGCATACCCGACAATCATTCCTAACAGCCCACTCACTAAACTCATTGGCGAATTTTGCAGGTCCACCGGAATCTGGCGGGTAAATGCCCGTGACAAGGAGTAGCGAATGAGGCATGACCGCAATTTACTACAGAGACAACAGTATGCAGCCATTAATTAGGTAGACTCTGAACCTCAATCAGGGGGCGTTATAAATGTTTAAAGGTTCAATCATAAGACGTTCTCTACGCATACTCTCAAGCTCGGACCGCAAGAAAATTATCGCGGTGATCGCTATTCAAATTTCATTTGGGCTACTCGATCTTGCCGGGGTTGCGTTGGTGGGCATTCTCGGTGCGCTAGCGATAAATGGAGTTCAGTCCAAAGGTCCTGGTGATCGCGTTTCGACAGTTCTGCAAATACTAAACCTTGAAAATCATTCACTTCAATCACAAGCAACAATTATCGGCCTGATAGCGGCATTTCTCTTAATCACAAAAACGGTGTTTTCGGTCATCTTCGTAAGAAAAACAGTAATTTTCTTGTCAAGGCGTAGCGCAAGTATTTCTGCGAATTTAATTTCACGCGTTCTTGCGCAACCTCTAATCCAAGTTCAATCTCGATCGATGCAACAAACTCTCTACACGGTCACATCAGGTGTGGAATCAATCGCGATGAACGTGCTGAATACAACTGTGCTGATAATTAGCGATACGTCGTTATTGGTTATTTTGGCTTTCGGATTATTTGTTGTCGACCCGGTAGTAGCCTTAAGTACCTTTGTGGTTTTCAGTGGAATCGCCTATTTGCTTTACAGATTGATGCAAAAGCGAGCCGTTCGTTTAGGTGAGGAGCAGCGGGTTCTTTCAATAGAAAGTTCTGAAAGAATTCTGGAAGTTCTAAATTCCTACAGAGAAATTATTGTGCGCAATCGTAGGGGTTTTTATGCTCAGGAATTGGGACGCACTCGTTATAAATTAGCTGATGTAATTGCAGAACGTGCATTCATGCCGAATATAAGTAAGTATGTTATTGAAATTACTGTAGTGCTTGGATCGCTTGCGATTGCAGCGGTACAGTTTGCAGTCAATGATGCGGCGCGTGCAGTTGCAGTTCTTTCAGTATTTATGGCTGCTAGTACGCGAATCTCGCCCGCTATTTTACGTTTGCAACAAGGCGCAATATCTATAAAGTCAAGTGTTGGGTCTGCGGGACCCACCCTAGATTTAATTGAAGAGTTAGAGGTGCTTAGTTACACAAACGAAAAGGTAGATAAACTTAACTTTGATCACGAAGGCTTCACAGGTGAAGTTCTACTTGATAACGTTTCTCTCACATATCCAACGAAAAAATCTCCTGCGGTGAAAAATATCTCATTGCAGATTGCTCAGGGGCAGGTGGTTTCCTTTGTGGGGCCATCAGGCGCAGGAAAGACCACGATTGTCGACGTTATCTTGGGTGTTCTAGAACCAGATAGCGGGGTAGTTCATATACAAGGTGACGGCCCGTTGGAGTCAATTCGTCGTTGGCCCGGCGCGATTGGTTATGTTCCCCAAGATGTGATGATTTCAAATGGGACAATACGACAAAATGTTTGCCTAGGTTATACACCAGCAGATGTTCCCGAGGATGCAATATGGCAAGCATTAGAGGTGGCACAACTAGCTAATTTCGTAAGAGGGTTACCAGAGGGGCTAGATACTCCTGTTGGCGATCGAGGTACTAAACTGAGTGGTGGTCAAAGACAGCGACTTGGTATTGCTAGGGCCATGTTTACAAAACCAAAATTACTAGTTCTTGATGAAGCTACGAGCGCATTGGATGGTTCCACTGAAGCAAGTATTTCTGAGGCAGTACACAATCTCAAGGGAGGTGTAACCATCGTTATGATTGCACACCGCCTCTCAACTGTAATGGAATCTGATGTGATTCATTACATGGCAAATGGCATCTTAGTAAAGTCCGGGACCTTTGATGATTTGAGAAATAGTATTCCTGAGTTCGATAAGCAAGCTCAACTGATGGGATTAGGTTCTAAGTAGTTTTCTCTTGAAGGTCTAGGATGTAAGACTTATTGTTTCTTGCAAGTTCCCAAAGCCAAAATGACAACGGAGACATAAGGTAAGGAAAGCGTGAGCCCCGCCACCTGTAACTTAGTGCAGTGAATGACCCTTTATTCCAAATCTGTCCAAGCTGCTCATGATCCGCAATAACTGCAAACTCTTCAAGAGCCGACAGATATGAATTTAAGTTTTCTTCTGGTTTGAATTTTTGCGACTTTAGGTATTCGCGAAAAAGATGAACTTCCGGAATGGATATGGAAGTTTCGGGTCTTACTAAGTTTAACTTCCAGAAATCTGCGATATCCCTAGTATTACCAAACATAACCTGATCTGAAACAGAGAACAGTCTAAATAAAAAAGAATTGAAACTAGAAAATACTATTGCATTCGATTCCCCCTTACCTTTGGCCCAAATAAGGTAATTGAGAAACTGGGCGTTTGCTAGAAAAATATCTGTGCGCGTTTTCAGTAAATGCGTACACCCAAGTTTTTCCAGATACTCAATCCCAGCTCTTGAAGAAACTATCTGCAGGTTGATATTGGACGGTCCGGCAAACTCGGGTTTTCTCGATTGTATGATGTGAAAATTTGGACCCCTAAGTCCCTTAAAGGATGAGATATCTTCGTCATCCCAAGTTGAGACCACGATTAATGCCTCGGGATACGTAGCCCGAGTAAAGTTACAAAAATCTATTGTTTTTCCCTTGACAACAGGGCCTTGAATAACAATTCCAATTTTTTCATGTGGTTCAACTAAATCGACAACTTGAGTTTTGGTGAAATTTATTAAATCAAAGGTGGCAAGGAACCCAGGTTTTGAATTTCCGGCCCGGAATAAACGATGAAGGGAAGACTCGCTAAACACTATCCGAAGCAAACTGTCAGACATCTTCCCAAAGGTTTTTCCTGGCCAATTACGCATGGCTTAATTAAACTGCCAATTTAGTTGAAGTTAGGCAAAATTCGGGAAACGGACGGTAAAGTCTTCTTGTGGCGGAGAATCCAATAATCTATGCTCATCGAGGCGTGTGGGTATCTGTCGAAGAACAGAACACGACAAAATCTATATTAAGGGCCTCGCAATTGGGCTTCGGCGTGGAAACAGACTTTCGTAGCAAGAGTGGAAAATTAGTGATTTCCCACGATCCGCAAATTCAATCTGAAGCACAGGAAATCGATCGTTATGAATTTTCTGGCCTTCCGGTCGCCTTGAATGTTAAAGAAGACGGCTTAGCCAAACGATACTCAGAGTTCTTGAATAAATATCCAAATGAAAATTCATTCATTTTTGATGGGTCGATTCCTGAAATGCTTAAGATTAGGGATGCAGGACTACCCCATGCACTTAGATTAAGCGAATACGAAAGGGAACTGCCATGGGAGACGAGTTTTATTTGGGTAGATGCTTTTCATGGAGAATGGTGGATAGATTCAGAATTAATTGAAAATCTACTCAAGAAACAGATGCCTGTTTTTGTTTCTCCAGAAATCCACGGCAGGGATCGGAAAGAAGCTTGGAACTACTTCCGAAAACTAAAGCAGTTGAACTTCGGCACATTTGGAGTTTGCACAGATTTCCCAGTCGAGTTGAAGGAATGTTTTGATGAGTAAAGTCAAGGCCGTTCTTTTTGATATGGACGGCGTCCTGATTGACGCCCAAGAATGGCATTACGAAGCCCTGAATGAGGTCCTCGGTATCTTCGGTTTCACAATAACGCGGGAAATGCACGAAGACAGATATGACGGACTGTCGACGTATAGGAAACTGGAAATGCTGTCGACAGAAGTTGGATTACCAAAACATATTCATGGGATGATCAATAGAGTCAAGCAGGATAGAACCTTGCGCATTGCTGCCCAGAAATGTTTTCCAAATGTGGCCCATCAAGTTCTTATATCGAAATTGCAGAAAAATGGAATCAAAGTTGGAGTTGTAACTAATAGTATTCGACAAACTTCAGAGTTTATGCTTACTTATGCTGGCATTTTTGAGCATCTTGATATTTTGATTACAAATCAAGATGTTAAAGAAGCAAAACCCGACCCATCTTGCTATTTAATGGCTATGAGCAAAATAGGAGTATCACCCGAACAAACGATTATCATCGAGGATAGTCCCTATGGAATCGCTGCAGGAAAAGCTAGTGGGGCTAAAGTAATTGCAGTCGAATCAGTTCAAGACGTTAACTTAGATTTGCTGTACAACCATATCCCGGAGATATTTCGATGAGAATTCGACATAACACAATGATTCTTGGCGCTGGTAAACGGAAGTTTATCTTGGACAATGGCCAGTCGATTTCCAAGCTGGAGTTTGATGTAGCGGGAATTAGCCTAGTGAATCGAGTTTTGTCCATATTTCGTACTGGAAATGTCCATCTCATCATTTCGGAAGAAGAATCTGCAGAAATTCAAACCGGAAAAGAAATTTCAATTTGTAAAGTTGGATCGACTAAAGGAGCTTTGATATCTGCTCTACTCGGATTGAATAATTGCGATCTCTCCCTTCCTTTGCTTATATGTCCGGGGGATTCACTACTGAAGAAAGATAGGTTTCTTGAATTTCTTGAACAATCCGAGGAAACGGATTCGGACATTTCCTTAGTTGTATTCAATTCGGATAAACCTAACTATTCATATATCCGAACAATAGATGATGTATTAGTTGAAGTATGTGAAAAGAAAGTAATTAGTTCAGTAGCGACAGCAGGAATCTTTTACTTCAAATCTGCACAACTTTTTCTTGACTGTGCAGAGTGGGCAATCATGAACAACCTGATCACGAATGGCTCCTTTTTTATTGCACCGTCACTTAATTACGCAGCAATAATCGGATCTAAGCTGAGCCTTTTCCGGGTGGATGAATCAGATTACTATAGGTTTTCAGATCTGAATGAAGCTTTTGAATCCGAAATAAGGTATAGAAATGCAAATTAACAGAATTGAAGAATACGTAAAAGGTTGGTTCGTTGGCGATTTCAGTCCTGTCATATTGCAATCAAAAGATTATGAGGTTGCCGTTAAATGGTTCAAGGCTGGAGAAACAGAACCCCTCCATAAGCAACTCATCGCAACTGAAATTACTGTCGTTATTGAGGGCAAGATTATTCTAGGGGGGAAGATATTTACCAAAGGGGACGTGATAACTATTCCACCAGGAGAGTTTGCAGCATTCGAATCCATAACTGACTCAGCCTTAGTTTGCGTCAAGAGTCCATCTCTCCCAAATGACAAGGTGTTAGGTTAATCATGAAGATCAATTTGGTAATTCCTGCAGCAGGAATGGGCAGCAGATTTAAGGCTACTGGCGTGGATACGCCAAAACCTTTAATTCCAATACTCGGAATCCCCATGATTGGGTGGGTCATCGCTAATTTTAGTCTCAAATCGAGTGATGTCATTTGGATTATTTCCAGAAAAGAAGATGGAATAACTGAAAAGCTTAAAGAGCTTCTCCCTCACCTAGAGAACGAAATACGTTTCATCGAAATAGATGAATTGACTGATGGTGCCGCCACAACTTTGGAATTTGCACTCAATCAAATTCCCGGCAGCGAGGCTGTGCTCTGTGCGAATTCAGATCAATTTGTAACGGCCGATCTGACCCCGTTCATGGACATAGTGAGGTCAAACCAAACTTCAGGACAAATTCTGACAATGACCGCGAGTGGCAATAAATGGTCATATGTCAAGAGAAACTCAAGCGGTAATGTTGTGGATGTAGTTGAAAAAGTACAAATATCGGACGAAGCCACAGTTGGAATCTATGGATGGAGAACTGCTCAGGACGCTTCAGATTCAATTGGAGAGATGAAGAAAGCAGATTTCAAAGTTAATGGTGAGTTCTATGTAGCTCCTTCATATACGTTTCTAATTAATGAAGGTGGAGACGTTGCTACTTATAATGTTGGAAATGTAGAAGAAGATGTCCATGGATTAGGGACTCCTGAAGATTTAGCAATCTTTCTTCAGAATTCAAATCTTGCAAGTTACCATGAGGCCGTCTGCTCAAACCTTGGTATAAATCCGTGAAAAAAGTGCCACAAAAGAGTAATGCTTCAAAATTAAACTCACATAACTTTTATTTATTTGTTCTTGGAGCACTCACTTTTCTATTGCAAGTCCATACGTTCTTCGGTGAAGACATAGTAAATGCACGAAATAATTATCTAACAGGTTCAAGAACGGATTTTTGGGGTGGAATGTCAACCCTTGTCTATTCAAATATTCCTTCGTTTGGAGTCCGATGGCAAATTTGGCTAGCGCTCCTTCAAATAACTCTTACAACTATTGGACTTACCAAGTTAGTCACACTTAAGAGTTCTTCCAAAATATCACAAGCTTTTAAGATACTACTTTCATACTTTTCACTTCTCTTCGGTTCACAATTAACCCGCGATGGCTTGATGTTCAGCCTTTTGGTTCTCGGGGTAGCTTTACTAAAGGAAGCCTTCCAAGAAAATCATCCTCCATATAAATTTATTCTTCCATCTTTATTAATTCTGTCAGGAATCACCTTTAGGCCGTGGCTTTCAATAGCGCTAATCCCGATTGTCATGATCATTTCGAGGCGATACAAAAAATCGATATCTAGGGCCACGACAGTAATTGCAATACTAGCCATTTCGATTCTTCCATTGGCCGCAGAGATTTCAATCACCAGGAGTCTAAAACTTGTCGAGAGCTACCCGGAGCAACAGGTGATGATAATGGATGTCGCTGCGTCATATTGTTACACAAATAACCTGTCGACAGGTATTCGCGCTATGAGTGCGATCCAACTTTTTAGTTCCAATAGTGATTATTCAAAGAGTGCGTGTCAATTGTACCGGCCAGACACTTGGTTAAGTTTAACTAAAGCCGGTAACGTATCAGCAAGCGGAATAGAAAGTGACTTCTGGATAATTAGAGCCGGCGATTCAGATAAGTACGAGAAGGTGAAGTCAATTTGGACAGAAATGATCTTGAGAGATCCCGTGACTTACCTGCAAAACAAGATTGTTTTTGGTGGCAAGCTGATAATCGGTTCAGATTCACGCAACTTTACGTTCTTAAATGAACAGAGTACTAAATTGAAATTGCTAGCTTTGTACAAGCTCCCGTACGAGCTAGCAATCACCTTTCATTTATTTTCAATTCTCGGAGCCATGGGCATTCTTTTTATTGGCCCATTCAGTCGGTTATTTAGACGTGAGTCAGGTGATTTGGTTGTCAGCCGAGAAACCCTGCTTTTGTCTCTATCTTTAGTTACTTGGCTGAGCCTGAGTTCCATTGCTTACATCGGCAGCAATGGACGTTACACATATACGATCTCGCTACTTGCATTGTTGCTATCAGTCTCACTAAAAAGTGAAAACAAGGAGCATCAGGGGTAGACCATGGATAAGGTAATTGCAATGGTGGTGCCCTGCTTCAATGAGGCACACAGATTTCCAAGACGGTACTGGGAGGACTTAATTCACTCAGAACCTAGTATTCACTGGATATTTGTGAATGATGGGAGCTCAGATTCAACGGGATTAATTCTGCAAGAAACTACAAAGGGTACGACTGCAGAAGTTATTAGTAATGAAAAGAATCTGGGAAAAGGTAATTCAGTGCGAGTAGGGTTTATACACGCCTTGGATAAGAGTATGAAGTTCAAGACTCTTGGCTACGTGGATTCTGACGGCGCATTTTCGAAATTCGATTTAGAGCGTTTACTGGAGAAGACTGACGAACTAGAGCTTTCTAGATCAGGGATAGACGCAATTTTGTCTTCTCGAGTCGCTCTTGCTGGACATGAAATAAATCGCAATCCGTCTCGACATTACATCGGGAGATTAATTGCAACTTACTTGACAAGAGATTGGGTTGGCGCACCGTATGACACTCAAAGTGGTCTTAAGATATTTTCAAATTCTTCTTCCTTCCGGAAGTCCCTTAAGGAGTCATTTCAAACGTCGTGGTTTGTAGATATTGAAATCATGTCTCGTATTGGGATAGAAAACGGTGGCAAGCTGAGCCTTTGGGAAGAGCCCCTGACTTCATGGTCAGATATTTCTGGTTCTAAATTGAACATCAAACACGCACCAAAGTTGCTTTGGGAGATGTTAATAGCTCGTAGAGAGGTTTCTAGACTGGTAAAGGCAAGGAGGTCTTCAGATGGATCTCATTGAAACGGGGGTGAAAAATCCAATTCGTCATTGGTATTACGCACACAAATTCAACTTCATTTTGAAAAGTGATCTGTTTAAGTCAAAAGAATTCATTTCGTTAGTGGATATTGGCGCCGGATCGGCCCTTTTCAGTAAAGAGTTGCTAAAAAGAAAAATTATCTCGAAATCAGTTGCCGTCGATACCGGTTACCAATCTGAATACGATGATCCTTCCATTGATATTTCGTATCGTCGTTCTGTTAATTACGCGGGTCACACTCATTTCCTACTCACCGATGTTTTGGAACATATTGATGACGACCTCGCATTCTTGAAAGATGTGGTGCTCAAAGCAGACCATACAGCTGCATTCATCATTACTGTTCCAGCTTTAATGAGCCTCTGGAGTGGCCATGATGTGTATCTGAAGCATTTTCGAAGATATACAAAGTCGAATTTGCAATCTTTGGTTGAGAACTCTGGATTGACGATAACCTCGCTGAGGTACACCTACTCAACACTCTTCCCCATTGCATTTATTCAGAGAAAATTAGTGAAATCTAGGGATGCGGGTTCTCAAATGAAAGACAACAACTTATTTGTAAGTTGGCTTCTGAAAATCCTACTTATCCCAGATAAATGGATTTCCTTCTTACCTTTTGGCGTAAGTCTATATTTAGAAGCTGTAAAAGATGAGTAATAAAATTTTGGTGCAATGCCCGAAGGAGTTAGATTTTCTCCGTCCTAGAGTACTTAACAATCTTTCTAGAATGGGAAATATTGCTGACGGAGGTTATGCTCTTACGACAAGTGCACTTTCAGAATCAAGCCACCTTTTATCTTTGGGCCTTGGTGAGAACTGGTCGTTTGAAAATGTAGTTCGAAACGCAAACCCAAAGGCTCCTATCGATATTTATGATCACACGGTATCTCTCGCCTTCTTCACGAGCAAAGCATTAAAGGGGATTGTGAAGTTTCTTTTACTCCAAGATTCATTCTCTAATTTAAAATCTCGATTCACGAGGCTCAAACAGTATTTCAAATTTTGGAAGCGCTCTAACCTTAATAGGCACCATCAAGTTGAGATTACTCAAAAAGTTTTCAAAGAAGTTCTGTCAGAATATCCTGCAAATTCGCGTATCGGATTAAAGGTTGACATTGAGGGTTCAGAGTGGGAAATTCTGGAGTCGATCGGTCAAGAAAAGAAAAAGTTTGAATTCATACTTCTTGAGATTCATCATTTTGATCAGCATGAGGCCGAGTTGGAAAAATTCTTAAACGACGTTCAAGATTGCTTCACACTGTCACACCTCCATGCCAATAACTTTGAGCCATTGGGAAGCAATGGCTTCCCTAAAGTTTTCGAATTAACGCTCCTTAAGAAATCTGAGATGGTTTCATCACCCGAATATCGTCAAGAGTTGCCCGTTGATGGCCTCGACGCCCCAAATGCGAAGAATCGGCCCGACTTTCACATCCGCTTCGCTTAAACTTGTCGAAATGTCCGATTTGTCCCTTCCCCGCGACAATATAGGGTTGGATTCGTAGAAGGCTATAGAGGCACCGACGGGTGCTACTGCAGTACCAAACCGGTTAAAAAGGATTCAATACAGTGGCAATTAAGAAGTCTGCAGCTCCTGCAGGTCCCCGCGTATGGACCGTTGCAGAGCTCGGTGCTTTCTACACAGAGCACCGTTCAGAGCTTCTCGCCCATGCAAACCGCGTCTTGAAGGATTCCGCTAAGGCTGAAGAAATCACCCAAGACTCTCTCATTAAATTTATGTTGGCAGCTCCTGAGCTTGAATCAACAGATCACGCCCTTTCATACTTGCACCGCACTATCGAGAACCTCTGCATCGACTACTTCCGCATGGAAGGTCGCCGCCCTAACCTCGTGGTTATTGACGATGCCCAGGCTGAGGTCGAGGCTGCATGGCAGGTAGATGGCGATCATTCAGTTGCAATCTCTGCGGCAGAAGATGCAGCGATCATCCGCCAGGCCCTAGCAATGCTATCCCCAGCCGAGCGCGCAGCCCTTGTGATGTGGGAG
>JACCDV010343928.1_pt1 | contig 39060 bp, 44 predicted proteins | sample 7446131 | NCBI WGS metagenome assembly JACCDV01 (sample SAMN15323448, study PRJNA562643) | freshwater metagenome | isolation source: river surface water | place: USA:Blue River Watershed | collected 2017-08-17
ACTTATTAACATTTCATGAGAGGAGTTGATGGAAAATTACTTCTAGGTTGATTGCTTAAATTATCATGATGTAATTGATTGACTTGAGAAATATATAGTGCATTTGATTCTTCTATTTTTTTATTGACTTTCATAATCATTTCAGTTGAGAATTTTTCAGGAGAGGTCATTTCTGTAACACCTGAAAACCAACAAATAAAACCATTGTTTTCATTCACTGATTTCAATCGTTTAAGAATTTCTTCTGATTCATTATGAGAAATATCTTCTTTATCAAATAATATGCCTGATAAAAATGCTGTAAATTCTTTGGGTTGCATGCTATTTCCTTTTTATTTTAGTAATGCAAAAATGTTCTTTGATGAATAAAATACAAACCTGGAATTTTATCAATAGGATAATTATTGTCAATATAATTAACAAATTCTTGGCTTAATTGATTTAAAATTTTTTTTGTTTTAATTTCATCAAAAAAGACCTTTTGCATATTCATTATAACAAGTGATTTTTCTAAATCAATAGTAAAAAAATCTTGTTTCAAAATTGCACAAAATTGATTTTTTAAATAAGGCAATGGAACAAGCTTTAAATGCTCTTGTATGATAAATGCTTGTTTATAATTAATGGTTCGAGGCTTACCTAATTCAAAAAGTCCCATCAACCAATAACAAAATTGTTGTTCAGTCATAAAAAAACCTCATGAATAAAAATTGAGTTGAGCTTATCAGTAATTTTCTTGGTTTCTAATTCTGTAAAGAACATATTTTCATAATCAGATAGCGTCTCTTTATATTCAAAAATTCCCATTAAAAATGGACAAAAACTATTATTAAATGGCTCATCCAAATAAAATACCATGTCCAAATGATTTTTAATCAATCGACAATGCTCTGAATTCAAAGACAGTGGTTCATATAATTCAAAAAATCCTTGTAGCCAATAACAAAATTCAATATCATTCATTTCATTGCTTTCATGTTTATATACTTTATATAAAAAAATTAAATATAACAAGATGTCATTTTGAATAAATTTATTTAGCCAATGTAAGAATATTTTACAGTGGCTTTTAAGTGCTAAAATTTAATTAAAAATTCATTAATAATCATGAAAAAAAGATATTGTTTTAAACAAATCATCTTTTGAAAAAGGTTTAGATAAAAAATAATTGTTTTCACAATGCTCTGTTGTAAACGAAAAATTATGATAATCAATATGTTTATCTAAAGGGAATTTTTCGGAATGAATTAATAATAGCTTATCAAAACTTTCTTGATCAGAAATTTTTTTATAACAAGACAATAATAAATTCCAAAATTTAGAATCAACATGACCTTTGTTTTTATTAAGATAAATTTTTAATTCATTAATGCAATCATGAAATTTATTGGTAAAAAATAATTTTAAAATTAATTTATAAAAAACTTCTTCTTTGGTTTCATTTACTAAATAAATAATTGGCATTTTAAGATTTTCATTTAAATTTATGTTAATAAATTCACTATCACATATCAAAAAATCAAAATTTTCTTGATGATTTTTCAAAAATATTTGAAAAGATTCAATATTTGAAAATATTTCACAAACAAAAGAAGTGCCCAATATTGGACTTTTATTAAGAAATAAAGCAATGGTTTTAGAAATTAAATCACTGTTAGAAATGATAGCACATTTTGAATACTGATTTTTAATGGAATTTAAAGATATATCATCATGTTTTATTGAATCTTGTAAAATACTATGTAGATGATTCCAATTATTAAATCCTAATATTTTAGATAAAAAATTTTGAGATTCACCAAGAGATAATTCTTGGTTATAATTTTTCATTTGTATTTGTAACCTTTTAGCATGTCTTTTAATAGCATGCTCTGTTAATATTAATTTTTTATTAGGCACAATCATTCTCCTAAATAAAATAGACTGTAAATAGTAATTCTAGCTATTACAACAATCATTATTATTTGATGAGTTTGTTGTATTCAATATAAAACCGATATGTACTAAATTTTTCCAGTGCTAGAGGATAGGTTTCGGATAACCTAAACAAAGATTAAATTAAACTTTTAAACTTTTCAAGTTAATCTGTTCATAAAAAGATCAATCTTGTACTGATGATTTAAATTCCTTAATAAGAATAAAATTTTTTAGATGTAAGAGTTATTAAGGAATCATCTTTTGTTTTATTTCTTCTAAGCAATCTGCAATTAAATTTTCATGATAACTCATGGTAATTTTATTTTCACTTAAATTGTATTTTAAAATAATTGGTTTTATGCATAAATTAAGTTGGTATAAATCTCTTCTCATTTTTTTAGTATCATGAACGTTTATCATTGAGTTTAATGATTGATTCATTTCATAATATTCTCGCAGAAGGAATGCATAAAAGTATTTTCCTTTGCCTTGTAAGTCAAATTTATTTTGATTTATTTTTTCTAAGACTTTATCAAGAGATAATCTTTTATTGGTCATGGTAACACGAATATCATGGCAAGAAATAGAATTAATGGTTTCAGACCATGTTTTTTTATCTTTATCTGTTAACTCTTCTTTTGCAAATATCTTTTGTGAGCAATAAAATGAATGTGTGAAAAATTTATCAAAATTTTTTAATTCTTCTGAAACGTTTTGCACTAAAATATTTGCAAACCAAATTTTATCAAAAAATTTCTTGAAATCTTCATTGAGATGCTGTATCAATTGATGAATTTGATTCGGATCGTTTTCAATTTCTTCAGTACTTTGAACTTTGAAAATTTTATTCGAGCTGGTATTAGATGAACCATATGACTCAAATACAGCAAAATAAGAACGGAAAAAATCTTCTTTTTTGATGATATAATTGAATTTGTTTTTATCATCTTTGCTCAATAAGTTCACATCTCCACGTTTGATTTCATAATAAACTTTTAATTTTTCAAGATTGTCTTTTATTTGATGATGAACATCATCATTGGATAAATAATCAGATGCTTTAACTGTGTTTTGTGTATTGACATTTTTATTGATTTCTTTTGAAAAATCACTTTTTGTATTTTCAATAATGACTATTTTGGATAAAATTTTAATTTTTTCAAGTTGCTCTCTTTCAGATAAATTTTTATCCTTTTTATAATAATCAAAAATTGTGCTAATAGATTGTGCTCCATTGATAACAGAGCCATTCAATAATTGAAATTTATTATCTTCATATTTAAATTGATTTGCAATAATGGTTATTCCATTATTAAAAGGAAAAAAGTGTGCCGGATTTTCAGAAATTGTTTTTTGAATGGATTTATTGACGGTTGTTTTGTTACCAAGATATGCTCTAACATTATCTGAAAAAAGATCCGCTCCATTTTTTTCAAGGATTTTAAACATTTCGGCTCCGTTGATAATTCCAACAATGTATTGAAGTTTGTTGTCTGAATCATCAATCATGAAATGTTGTTCAAAATTTATTTCAATATTCATATTATTTTCCTTTAAAATATTGAGCAAGTGGATTTAAAATTGTGTTTTTATTGTGAGGCATTAAATTTTGACACATTTCAAAAATATCAATCAAATGATATGAGGTGCCTTCTATTGGTTGATTGATTGCGATATGAGCGTTTAAAATGCTTTGTGCAATAGCATGTGTGTCTTTTAATTGATTCCAATGAACAATATCTTTTTGTAAATTATCAATTATCTCTCTAATCCTGATGCCAGGAGCCGATAAAATATCATGTTCTTCGATTGACAAATCACTCAAGGTTTTCATGTATCTCTTTTGAATAGGCTCTAATTCATTTCTTAAACATTCATGCTCTGGATCTATTAAAAGAGTTGATATTTTATCTATTCTTTGGCTTAACTCTTTTTTCTCTGTCTCATTTTTTTTATAATTAAGCACTTGATTAATGAATTCTTTATCTATTTCCATTTTTTTCTCCTTGATATAAAATAATCGATTTTTTATATCAATGTCAAAAAATATTGATGATATTTTGAATATTATTTAAAAAAAATATAAAAAAATATGATTTAATTAAAAATAATAAGATATTGATATAAAAAAAATGAAAAATATTTTTATCATTTTTGACTTTTTGTAATCATAATTTATAATGAAAAGATTAATACATTAAATATATGAAAATACAAAAAGCAGCTAATGAACAATTTAGAAGAATCAAAGACAATCCAATTGTGTTGGATCAAAGTGTCAAAAATTATTTAACATTACATGAGCCAAAAGATTTAAATGGCTCTGGTGAAAATCTTTTAACAATTTATTTAAATGAAACATTTAATTTCAAATATTTAACATTATTTATGCAAAGAGATTTTAAAATACAACCCGATAAATTGAAATCAGAGGTTTTGGATACTTTGATAACTGAATTCTTTGAAAAAGATAGACAAGAAGATTTTTTAAAGCTGATACCAAAAAATCCAAGTTTATTTTTTAATGCAATGAGTTTGCCCACCAGATATAAAAAGGAATTGTTTGATTTAACCTATCAAAAAGATGAAAAAATAAATTTGATAGATGTATTTTTTTTAAAGCCTATTGCTTTAACAAAAGATGATAATGTGCATGATATCATCAAGGAGCATCTGAATATCATCCATTTTTTATATCATCAAAATGCTATTTCTCAAGATGAATTGAATAAGTTAGTAGAGCCTAAAAATATTCAAAAATTTAACCAATACTTTTTTGATGCAATCTCTCTTCCTGCAACATTCAATTCTAGAAGAAGACAAGCTATTCGAGAAATGACTGGAGTAAACAAACAAGACACTATGTATTTGAATCTACAAACGATGTGGAATGTATTTCAGTCTAAAATGGATGAAAATATGAAAGATTTTAAAGAAAAAAATAATTTATCATTATCACAATCTTATCTTATTTCATTTATTTCGATGATTGATATCGATGAATCAATTGAAAAGAAAAGAAATTATAAAAAATTATAATTTTTTGATGCTCTTAACATGATGAGATATCACTATTTGATTTAAAATCTTTTGATGATTGTAAAGGCAGCACTCTTGTTGTTGAATTTCTTTCCAAAAATCAAAATCAAATTCATACATAACAGGATTTTTCAAATATTTTTCTAAATATGAGTTTGAAGACAGATCACAATCTTCTCCAACATAATCTGGAAAAAAGCGTAAATTATCTAATATATTATGATTGGCAAAAAAAGTTTTTCCAATATGTGTTGGTACAAATTCCAGAGATTTTAATTGATTATAAGCGCAATCAAAATCATCACCAACGTATTGAGGCGCTCCTTTCAAAGATTTTAAATTGTTATCACAAACTTTAAAATTTTTAGAGACTTGATATGGAGAGCCTTCTAATGATATGAGCTGATTATTAGAGCATTCAAAAAAACCATTGATGTGATGAAATTGAATGGGAATTTTTGATATTTTTTCAAATGATAAAATAAAATTACCTTCTATATTAACTAAAAATTCATGGCCTGATTTGATATATCCTTTGACTCGATTCATTAAATCAATATCTTGATGGTCAATTTCTTTTATATATTGTGAAATATCATGTAAATGATATTCACACATATGCACATCATTTTTTTCTTTTAACCAATTTAATATTTGATATTTTGTTTTTAAAATCATGGTATAGTTTTATTTTAGCTTTTAATTTACTCATATTATCATTTATTTTTAAATGGTCAATGATGTTAAATTCTTCTTTGCTATTAATTAAAAAAATAACCACTCATCAAATTCATTCTCAATAAAAAAAATGATTATTATTGCATATCAAATGTATTACCTGACTCAAAATAGTGTGTATTGATTAAAAAATAAGCAGACAGAAAAAATCTAAATTGTTTATGTAGACATTCAACCCTAAGCCTGTGGATAACTTCTAGCCCGTTGGAGCAATTCAATGGGCTTTTTTGTTGTCTAACCAAACACTGAATTTAGTAAGTTGCCAAATTTCATATATATTGCTAATATAAAGGTTCAACAATATAGGAATAAAAAATGAAAGATTTTAGAGAATACGGAATGACAAAGAGGGAATTATTAAAAGAGTTAAGTCACTTAAAAGATGATGACATCATCACATTTGGAAACGGATTGCCAAATGGAAAATTCTTAACTTACTATAAATTGAGATTAGAAGATAGCAGTAATCCAAATTCCATTATTTACAATATTGAATTCAATGAACAGATAACAAAAGTAATTTCAGCAGATTAATCAATTCTTTATCAGTCAAGCCCTTTGGAGAAATTCAAGGGGCTTTTTTCATTCCTGCTTTAAATGTTTCAAATTTAATTTTTTCTGCTTTAGATAATTTTGAATATTCCTTATCAAAATATTTATTCATTAGATTACAAATTTCTTCAGAGACTTTCTTTTCTTTAACCTTACATAAAGCCTTAAATCTTAATTCATCATCTTCAAAAATTGATATTCCCATCTTGTTATATCTTGCCATTTCATGCCCTCCAATTAGTATTCTAAACATTATACTATTTATTTAATAGAATCAACAACTTTTTTATAAAAAAGTATTCAAAAAGACTTGCTTTTACATTCTAATTTGATATATTAAATATATAACAATAACAATCAATATAGCAAAAAAAATTTGACAAAAAATTAAATGTTTGTATGTGTTGATAGAAGAATAAAAAGGGGAACAACACATGCCAGCAAGAAAAGAAAAAGGCTTTGAATTATTAAGAAAACAAATAGTTAAATCATTCTCTCTTGATGGAAACAATCAAATACCATCGGACTTAAATGACTTAATAAGTTCCCTTCTTAAAGAGAATAATAGTTATGGATTGGTTTGGGAAGATAAAACATCAAGAGAAGTTTTTGATAAGAAAATTAAAGATGGGTATATCCCATTTATTGAAGAAATTGAAAATAATAAATATTCAAAAACCGGAAATTCAGTAGGGAATGTAATTATTGAAGGAGATAACTATCATTCATTAAAAGTATTGCAAGCAACACATAAAAATAAAGTAGATGTTATATATATAGACCCTCCTTACAACACTGGAAATGGCGACTTTAAATACAACGACATTATTATTGATAAGGAAGATAAATATAGGCATTCAAAATGGCTTGCATTTATGCAAAAACGACTAGTTCTTGCCAATAGCCTATTGAAAGATACTGGACTTATATTTATAAGCATTGATGAAAATGAGTATGCACAGATAAAATTGCTTTGTGATGAAATATTCTTTGAAAGAAATTTTGTTGATAATTTTATTTGGATGAAAAACTCAACTAAAAATCAAGCGAAACTACAAAGCACTAATCATGAGTACATTCTTTGCTATGCAAAAGATAAACAGAAAATTCAAGAGATAGAAGGCTATTTCAAAATCAAAAAAGAAGGATTTGATGAGGTCACTTTATTGTATAAGGAAATGACCAAAACAAATCATAGTAACAAAGAAATAGAACTAGCAATAAGAAAAATATATAAAGACAAACCAGAATACAAAGGAATAAAACAGTATAAATTTGTAGATAGTAAGGGTGTTTTTAGAATTAGTGATGTTTCAGCACCAGGTGGTGGTGGAAAACAATACGATGTAATTCACCCAAATAATAATGTTTGTAATTTACCTGCTGGTGGTTGGAGATACACAGAAGAAACAATGAAAGAGCATTTGGCAGATGGTCTTATCTATTTCGGAAAAAATGAAAAAACAATTCCACAGTTTAAGCGATATTTAGACACTGTTGAAATTGAAACATTGAAATCAGTAATTATAGATAATAATGATGGCATAGATGACTTACAAAAATATCTTCCTGGTTGCGACTTTAACAACCCTAAACCTGTCTCTTTAATAAAAAAACTAATAAGCACACATCCAAAGAATGATATTTTAGTGTTAGATTTTTTTGGTGGTTCTGGAACTACTGGACAAGCAGTATTAGAGTTAAATGAAACATTAGGTGGGAATAGAAAATTTATTATTTGCACAAACAATGAAGTTAGTGATGAAGGCAATAAAAACTATTTAATTAAAAATCTTAGTTCTATTTATAATGTTGACACTAAATCAGTTTGGAGCATTCTTAAGTCTAAACAAGCAGAATTATTAGAAGAACACCTTTTAAATAAAAAAGAACCATCAAAACTAAGTAAATCTTTCGTTCAAACAGTATTAGCAAAAGAAGGTTTTGTTTGGAATGAAGAAGACTATCAATCCAAAGGTATTTGTAGAGATATAACACATAAAAGATTGAAAAAGGTTATAGACAAATCATTTGGCTCATTGTCTTATTTTTTAGTTGATTTCCATAACTCAGATAAAAAATACGAAACTGAAAGTGAATTGTTAGGTGATACAGATTTACAAGAGAAATATGTCAACTACATTGACGGATTAATAACCTTAAAAGAAAATATACAAGACTATGTATTCGTGAAAAAAACAAAGTCATTCTCATTTTACAAAAATAGCAAAAAGCAAATAGTAATAGTAAAGCAGCAAATCTACAAAGACATAGAAACAACATTAGAGATAAAGAATTGTTTGGATAGCAAACTTGAAACTATCATCTATTTTTTCTTTCCAGATTTTGATGAGTCCAATGATGAAAAAGAAAGTGACAATACTTTCAAGAAATTTTTCTCAACCAACTTAAATATATCAATAGATAAAGTAGTTAGCATTCCAAAAGAATACATCAAAAAAATAATAAAGGGAGAATTTAAAATATGATGGAATTATTAAATTATCAGGAGTCACTAAAATCATTAATGGTTCAAGACTTTCAAAGTTATCTAACAACAAGTGGAAATAATAATTTTTTATTCAGTTCTCCAACTGGCTCAGGTAAAACTATTGTTGCTGGCTCTGTTGTAAAAGAATTATTAAGGGATAACAAAAATATCTTTGTATGGATAAGTATTGGAATGGGTAGCAATGCAGAGCAAAGTTATAAAAAGTTCATATCTACACTAGACTTTGATACAGATGATATTTATCTATTTGATAACTTGTATCCAATTCCAGAAGATAAACGAGTTATTTTTGCAAGTTGGACATATCTTAAAACTAAATCATTTGATAGAGAGAAAGATTTGAAAATCTCAAATTATCAAAATTCATTTAAAGAAAAGGATGGTTCATTTATTAAATATTTCCAAGAATTAAGAAAACAAGGAAAAAGAATAATATTGATTACAGATGAGGCTCACCATACTGCCGATTCTGAATTATCAAAAGATATTATTGTTGAACTAAATCCTACAATATATTTGGAAATTACAGCAACTCCACATGATAAAAAACAATATTCAAAGATATACAAGCCAAACCCTAAAGATGTTGAGAATAGTGGAATTATTAAAAATTTAATTTCAATTAGTCCATATGAAACCAACAGCAATGTTGTTGATGAGGAAGCCTTTATCTTATCAAATGCCGAACAAATGAGATTGAAAATTATTGAGGAATATAGAAAAATTGAACCTGATAATATTGTTCAGCCATTAGTTCTTGTTCAATGTCAAAATTCAAAATCAGGACATTTTAAAAACAAAATTAGAGAACTTGGAATAAATGAAATAGATATTGCTTTCAATTTTGACAAAGATAAGCACAATTATGATAGTGAAATATTTGACTTAAATAGTAATATAAAATACTTGTTATGTAATCAAGCAATAGCAACTGGCTGGGACTGTCCAAGAGCACATATATTAGTTCAATTCATTAGGGTAGGCAGTGAAAATTTTCAAATTCAAGTTGTTGGAAGAATAACAAGAACAGCAAATCACAAGTTATACAATAATTCTATAATTGACACTGGATATGTTTATACATATTTTGCAGATAACAAGAGATATATGGATGAGTATGAAAAAAACAATGAGATGAATATTCCAATTAGATGTGTTCATAAAGTTGTAGATGTTAATAACTTAACACTATTAAACAAAGCCCTGTCTGAATACGGAATACGAAAACAAGTTATCACAACCGAAGAACTGAAAAATCTAGTAGTAGATATAGACAGGGTTAGAGTATTACAAAAAGACTTTGTTAATTTTGTAAACCAACGAAAAAATATCTTAAGTTCGTCTGTATCTTATGCAAACTACAGAAAGCCGATAGTAAATCATAATTTAGGCACTATCTATGACTCTCAATCTGAAAATACAGTCTATTTAAAAATATCATTCGATATGTATATTAGAGAAATGATTACTAAATATGCAATATCAAGAACGATATATGACTCACTAATAATTTATTATAAAGAGATTGAAAAAATTACTAATGATGATATGCCAGAAGGTATTTTTACTCTTGCCAAGGAATTTGACTTACTGCATACTAAAAAGGAATCGTTAACACTTGAAAAAGTATTTCAACTCAATGATGTTTACGATATTTCAAAAAGTGCTGAATTAAAATTTACAAAAAACACTCATGGAAGTGTTGATTTAAATGGAAACAGTTCTTTTCAACAAAAACTTTCAACACCAGAAGAACTATTTATTAAAAACTATCTTGAATCAAACAAAGGCAATATTAAATGTTGGTTTAAGAACCTTGACAATGGAGACAATTCATTGTCTTTTGTGTATAACATAAACAATGAACTTCATCTTCATACACCTGACTTTATTTGTCTAGATAACAATAGCAAACTAAAATTGTTTGAAGTAAAAGACAATACTTTGGCAGAAACAACATCGGCTATAAATGGTTCTAAATTTAATGCTTTGTCTGATTTGGTTAAAGAAAACGAATATAAATTCTTATATGACATTATATTTGTTGATTCAAAACAAATGTTGCAAATGGGTCATTCTCAAAATAAACCTATTTAATCTTATATTTATTATTCCAAGCAATATAAAGCCATATGTGATTTTCTAAACCACGTATGGCTTTTGTTGTTGACCAAGTTTTCCTAGCCAATCTATTCATATCATGTCTCATTCTTGCGAATGTATTATTAATAGCAAATAACTGGTCAAATTCTTTATCACCATCTCGTTTAACTGCTTTCTTTTGAGATTGAGATAGTTGTTCAAGTTGAGCAGTAGGAATAATGTTTGTTATCCATTTTTTATATGAAGTATGGGCATCACATTTGAAAGTCACACCATCTTTAAAGCAGTGCTTTATATCTATTAGCATTGATTGAAATTTGATATGCCTATCATCAGTAGTCCAAGCATACTTCTTTACTCCAATCTCAGTTAGTGTTCCCCTAGCAGGCATTTTGGCAACACTAAACCCTAAGATTTCACCAGTCTTAACTCTTACCACCATAGGAACAGACAAAGGCTTTGCACGAGCATGTAGATAGGTTTACATCTCATCTACCTGGACGAATGTGGTTTGAATAGATTTCAAATGTTCTTTGTGCTTAACCTTACATTGTTCAGCAAGGTAATCAAAACGGGCTAGAACAGTGTTGTAAGCAACATCTAGTAGTTCACTGGCTCTACGGAGTGAAACACCAGATACAAGCAATTTAAACAACTCTTCATTCATAGAAGTGTTATGTTGTCCAACTTGTGGCTTGTCCGTATGTGTAGAGAATGATTTACCACACAACTTACATTTATATCTAGGTGTTGGTTTGCCAGTGTTCTTTGGTTTGTAATAACCAATCTTTACATACCAATCTTTTGTTGGTCTAGTGTGGTTCTCACATTGTTCATTGGGACAAGTCTTCATTTCATCTACTCTTTCATTAGGCTTTTGCTAATAATATGACAACAGAAATTTTATGGAAAGTAAAAGTTTTAGAAGTTATTCACAGACTTATCCACATGTCTATACGATGAAAAATATTCTTGCTAGTCTAAAACGGCTACGACCTATACAGTATAAGGCTTTGCCATAAGTTCATACACATTATTTTGAGTCAGGTAATCAAATGTAATATTTACATTTGATGATGATTTGATAGAATAAATTTATAAATAGGAAAAATAATGACGATATTATCTCATAAAAATGAAGCCGTGGAATGGTTAAAGGACAATAATTCAAATAGAGATTATTGTCAAATTAACGTCATTGAATTAACTAAAAAAATATTGAAAAAACAACCTGAACTTAGAAAATATGAAGATTTTGGACATACTTGTATCATAGATGTTAGTGGTGATTTGAATATGATTTTTAAAAGGCTTCATCACATACCAATTCAACTTCATATCGTAACAGGAAATTTTTTGATACAAGGAAATAAATTAAGAAATTTACTTGGTTGTCCGTTAGAAATTCACGGATATTTTGATTGTCACTTAAATTCATTATTTTCATTGGAAGGTTGTCCTGAAAAAATTTTTGGTAGTTTAAATTGTAGTGATAATTTTTTAAATAATTTACAATATTGTCCTAAAGAAATTCATGGAGATTTAAATTGTGCAAATAATAAATTGAATCATTTATTGTATTTACCAGATTATATTAGGAATCATGTTATTTTTGATAAAAATGAAAAACTTCTTGAGTATGCTGATTTATTAAAGCTTTCTAAAAATAGTTTTTTAGAAAATAAAAATTTTAATTTTTGGCAATCTATTCAAAAACACGAAATTACTTTAAAAGAAGAAAAAATAATAATGGATGATATAAAAAAATCAAATAAATACACTGACTTTTTAGCATTGAATAAAAAAAATCATTCAAGACAAAATATCAATAAATTATAATTTTATTTTATAAATATTTCTTTTTTCATCATTAATTTCTAGTTGATTAAGAATTAAATGATTAGTCACTAAATGATCGATTGTATGTTCATGAATTGTTTGATTTGTTTGCATGATCTGACAAAATCTATTGACAATAAATTCAAAGTCTTTTTGAGCAATACATGAATTCTTAAAATTAAATAAAATTTTATGTCCTTGTGATTCATCGTCTATAAAATAAATAAAATGAAAAAGATCATATTTTTTATTGAGATTTTCAATGATCTTAATTAATTCTTTATTCATAGATGCAGAAATATGCTTCAATATAATACAATCAATTTTTTCTCTACCTTCGATAAAAGATGAGTTTTCATCATGATTAATTTTAAATTTATTTAAAATATCAAGAAAAATATCATTTTTTCGAGCTTTTTTTGTATATTTTTCAATGATATTTTCTGCAATATTCATTTTTTTAGCAAAATCTATCACAATAAAGTTTTGAATAGCTGCATAAGATTTTAAAGTTTTCGTTTGAGTAGAGAGTTTACTATTTTTTTCTAGAGATTCTTCATTTATAAAAAAAGAAATAAATTGTTTTTCTCTTTCAGTCAATTGAGATTTATAGAGGCTATGACACATATGAAGTGTTATTGAATCATGTTGACCTAAAACAAGTACTCTGAATATGATATCTAAATTTTTATTAAAAACATTTGATTTAAGATGGAATTCGTTTTTCAATTGCAAAACATGATCAATAAAAAAACGTTCATAATCGGTGATGTTTTCTACATATTTTTTTAAATTCACTTCATATTCCTTTTTTCTTAAATGAAAATCAATTCTATTTTCTTCATTATTAAAAAATTCAATAGAATAATGAAATGACCTGGATAAATATAAATCATATTTATCAATTGATACTTGTGTGCCGTCTTGTTTAGTATAATACATAAAACCATCTTTCTTAATAATGTGTTTTAATTTTAATTTTTTTTGAGATGATAATCAATATAAATATTTTATTTAAATTTTAGTAATTTCAATGATTTTTTTCTATAATAAAAGAATAAGAACAGTTAATTAATTTTTATAGAGAATTTATTTTCATAAAATATCGCATGTTTCATCAAAATGTCTATAAAAAACTGAGCTGAAACTATTAAAAAATGATGAAATTTGACTTATATATGTATATTATTACAATAATATCATGGAAAAATTAAAAACCAAAAAAGAAATTATAAAATTTTTGAAAAAAAATGATAAGTTTTTCATAGAAAACTATTTTGACAATAAATATGAGTTCATTGATTTGAATGATAAAATTTTGTTGGGTAAAACGATTATAAAAGATAATTTCACGACAGATTATTTTGAAAATTTAAAACAAAAAGGCCATCAATATATTATAAATGTTCATAATCATATAAGTATAAGTGACAAAGAGTTGAAAGAAGTACCTTTTCAGTTTCATTATTGTCATGGTGATTTTGACTGTTCAAATAATCAAATTTCTTATATTGATTTTGCACCCAAAATCATTAATGGTCATTTTGATTGCAGTTTGAATCATGTAAGGTCATTAAAGGATGGTCCTATTCAAGTAAAAAAAGATTATTTTGTATCACTCAATCAATTAAAAGATTTAGAAGGTTGTCCTTATATGATTGAAGGAGTATTTGATTGTAGCAAAAATCAACTTGAAAATCTTGTTTTTTTACCAGAGATCGTAGCATCTAATAGAATCATGATGTTGGATAATAAAGGATTATTGAAATATAAAAATGAAAATATCAAAATGTCTAATGGAGAATTTCTTTGGAACAACAATTTTTCATTTTGGAAAAAATTATATTTACAGGAAAAAGCATTAAAACAACATGAAGACATTATGAATGATTTGAATATCAGCTTATCTAAAGTCAAATGTATCAAGTCAAGTCATAAAATTTAAGTTGATTTTTTTCTATTTTTTGCTCTGTTGACAGAATATCTGACTTGTTTTGAAAATAGATTTTCCCAAGTTGATTTGATTTCTTCAGATGCATCATTTTTCATTTCAGTTAAAATAAAAGCCCCTTCTTTTAATTTATTCACACATTGAGAATCATTTTGTGTGATGATAAGCGAATCAATAGCAAGTAAATTTTCAACACCATTGATAGATTTTATAAATAAATCAACTTTGGCAATTTCTTCAATTTCCATTGTTTTTTGTTCAACATTTTTATCCATATGATATTCCAATATAATAAAAATATCATAATATAAAAATCATGATTTTTCAAGTAAAATTAAGGTATTTGCTGTTTCTAGCAATATCAATATTTTTTTGATGTTTCTTTCTTATTTCTTGAGCGCGAGCCAACATTGACTTTTTTTCATTTTTAATCATATCTAAGTTCATTTGTATTTGCTTTTCTTTACACTCTTCAATATGCACTAACATTTCATTATCTGTAATATCTTGCTTTTCATTATCATTGATGTGAATGATGAAATCATCTGTATGATGATGATAAGCCAAAAGAGTTAATGAATAATCTGGATGAATACATTCAAAAACATATGATCTAGACTTATTGGGAAGGAGTCTTTTTGAAATTTTAGAGACCTTCAAGGAATATTTTCTGATGAATTTTTCGACTTTTTTTCTTGCAATTTCTCTCATGATACTTCCTTTCGTTGAAATTCATTCAAGAAATATACATGATTTTTTTAAAATTTCAAGTAAAATTTAAATATCTTAAAAATTGCGGGTCAATGCAAACTTACCAAATAAAATAAAGAAAGTTATTTTACTTGGTAAGTTTCTACATGTTTTAAAAAAAATTATAAAAATAAATTAAAAAGCTATTGACAACTCTATTTTTATATGGAATAATAGAAAAACTGAAGAAAACAAGGAAAGAAATGCAAGTATTAAATACCAAAACAATTAATACAAAAACTGGGAAAAAACCAGTGGCATCATTTCGTGCTTTTTATTGTATGTGAATAAAAAAATAAACAATAAAAAGCACCTCAAAATGAGGTGTTTTTTTATAGTAAAATGTTCTTTAAAAATTTAGATAACCAAAATTTTTTTATAAAAGCTTGACTTTTAAAATAAAATTTTTACAACTTGATCATTGTTAAATTAAATCAATATTTAAGATAACAAATATGGGGGTGTAGCTCAGCTGGGAGAGCACCTGCTTTGCAAGCAGGGGGTCATCGGTTCGATCCCGTTCACCTCCACTCCATTAAAAGCGGGATTCGTATAATGGCTATTACCTCAGTCTTCCAAACTGATGATGAGGGTTCGATTCCCTTATCCCGCTCCATGCCTCTTTAGTTAAATGGTAGAACAACGGTTTTGTAATCCGTGGATGGCAGTTCGATTCTGTCAAGAGGCACCAATAGGCTATAAAAAAACTTCCTTCTACTTAAATCTTAATTAAAAACAGTTTTTTTGCTTTCCTAGTATTTTCTGTTGCGGGATGGAGCAGTCTGGTAGCTCGTTGGGCTCATAACCCAAAGGTCGTAGGTTCAAATCCTGCTCCCGCAACCAAACAGGCCATAATAAAAAAAATATTTTTATCGCTTTCTTGTCATTAGGAGTTTAGCTCAGTTGGTAGAGCGTCTGCCTTACACGCAGAATGTCATCGGTTCGAACCCGGTAGCTCCTACGAAATGTTTAAAAATGGGACTGTAGCTCAGTCGGTAGAGCAGCGGACTTTTAATCCGTTGGTCGAGGGTTCGAATCCCTCCGGTCCCACCTATCAAAAATTTAATCGGAGTGTAGCGCAGTCTGGTAGCGCATCTGCTTTGGGAGCAGAGGGTCCAAGGTTCGAATCCTTGTACTCCGACACGCGGGGTGGAGTAGCCCGGTATCTCGTTAGGCTCATAACCTAAAGGTCGCAGGTTCGAATCCTGCCCCCGCAACCATATGCTGAATTAGCTCAGTTGGTAGAGCAATCGCCTTGTAAGCGATAGGTCGTCAGTTCGACTCCGACATTCAGCACGATAGATTTAAAATTTTATAAAGAACAATTCCGAAATAGCTCAGTGGTAGAGCAGTTGACTGTTAATCAATTGGTCGTAGGTTCGACCCCTACTTTCGGAGCCAAATATAAAAAATGGGAATATAGCTCAGTTGGTAGAGCAAACGCTTGATAAGCGTTAGGTCATAGGTTCAAATCCTATTATTCCCACTTAAATGGTTATCTAAATTTTAAAAAATACCAATTCCGAAATAGCTCAGTTGGTAGAGCAGGTGACTGTTAATCACCCTGTCGTAGGTTCGATCCCTACTTTCGGAGCCAAAATTAAATAAAACAAGGAAAAAATAAAATGTCTAACTTTAACATTAAAACCACAACCAAAATTACCAAGTCATATGACATGGTATGCTTCGTTGTGAAAAATTTTAAATGTTAATTTAAGATAAAAAGAAAACACAAAGGAGCATGAAAATGCTCCTTTTTTTATTGCATCAATAACTCAATGGCAGAGTAGCTGACTCTTAATCAGTAGGTTGTAGGTTCGAGTCCTACTTGATGCACCACCTTCATATCTCAATGGTAGAGAAGCTGTTTGATAAGCAGTCTATCCAAGTTCGATTCTTGGTGAAGGTATCAACTAAAGCCTCATTAGTTTAATGGTAAAACAACGGTTTAGTAATCCGTAGATGATGGTTCGATTCCTTCATGAGGCATAGCATCAATAACTCAATGGCTAGAGTAACTGGCTTTTAACCAGTAAGTTGTAGGTTCGAGTCCTACTTGATGCACCACCTTCATATCTCAATGGTAGAGAAGCTGTTTGATAAGCAGTCTATCCAAGTTCGATTCTTGGTGAAGGTATTAACTTAAGCCTCATTAGTTTAATGGTAAAACAACTGTTTCGTAATCAGTAGATGATGGTTCGATTCCTTCATGAGGCATAATAAAAAATTTGTATGATTAGTAAATTCAATGAGTTGAAAAAATCAAATATATATCATAATATGAATGAAATTATTTTAAGTATGATATGTTTGAAATTTTTAAAAAAATATTTAATTCAGAAATAAAAGAAAAAAACAAAATATTATTTTTTTGTGGGGCTGGACTTTCTCAAGAAAGTGGTTTAGAAACATTCAGAGGTTCGGAAAATTCATTGTGGAATAATTATGATATCAATACTGTTTGTAATTTGAAAACTTTTGAAAAAAATAAAGAAATTGTTTTTAAATTTTATAATGAACGTAAAAAAGAAATTTTATCAAAAAAGCCTAATCTTGCTCATATTGAAATTGCAAATATTCAAAAAGAGTTTGGAGCTGAAAATGTCAAAATTTTTACTTCAAATATTGATTTATTATTGGAAAAAGCAGGCTGTCAAATTGTCATTCATGTGCATGAAGATATCACAACCATGAAATGTATTGATTGTGAAGAAGTTTTTTCAATTGGTGAAAAATTTTATAAAATGCATCAAGTATGTCCTGCTTGTCAATCAAATGATACAAAGCCAGGGATTATATTCTTTAACGAAGTTGCTCCAAAATATAAAATTCTAAGGGCTGAATTTGAAAAAACTGGACCTATTATAGACAATAAAATAACTCAAAATACAAAAATTTTCATTGGAAATTCTTTTGCAGTCATGAAGCCAGATTTATTTTCATTGAAAAATTCAAAAAATATTTTAATGAATGTTGAAAGACCAAGTGACGATATATCTGGTTTATTTCAACATGTGATTACTAAAAAAGCAACATCTGGTATAAAAGATGTGACAGATATTTTAAGAAAAGAATTTCAAAAATAATTTTTATATAAGTAAAAATTGCATTTGTATAAAATAGACGCATAGACAAAAACTTTTTGTCTATTATTTTTTCTAAATGTTTTTCCATTTAGCCGTTTTAATTAAATTTAAATTTTTTCTTTCATACATCTGTTTTTAAAAAAATTTGCTAAAAATCATATATTCAATGAAAGTCTTCAAATTGATGGTGGGGGAAAAATGGTACTTACAATATAAATCAATCTTAGACACCCCTCATTTTGATCATTCTATTTTAATTGAAGCTATCAAAAATCACATTGAATACAGAAGTCCAAACTCATTATTTGTGACTAAATTTTTAGATTATTCAACTGAGAAAAATTTACCGTTTAATTTGGATACTAATAAATAGAAAATAACTTCAAAAGATTCTGGTATAACAATAAAACTAATAATTCTGGTAATATTCCTAAAAAACTAGAAGAAAATTTAGATTATCTTGGACAATATTTTAGTTTACAAAAAACTCGCACATTACTTAATATTAAAGTGTATCAATAATTTTACAAAAGAAACTATTTACATATTAAAGAAAGACTCAAAACTTGTACCAACTGGCAGCGCAGGTAACACAGCATGGGCCAATGGTTCACCTGTTTTTATTATGTTTTATTTATTAATTTCTTTTGTTATGATTATAATCCATTTAAGTGACTATATTAAAATTCTTAGCTAAAAAATAGTTTTTTTTGCTTGACAGATTAAAGTATATATAAAATATCAATTTAAATTAGTTATTCAATAATTCTTTATATTTTAATATTTTCAAATTGGTTTTTTCTATAAATTGCTCACTAGAACAAGTCTTTAATAAATAATCTAATCCAAATATGCAATAAAAAGGAAAAATTGTTTTAGAATATGAATACATTTTTTCAATAATATTTAAATCTAATTGTATCTTTTGTGAATAGATTTTTATCCAATAATCCATAGTTTTGCTTATTATTTCTTCATCAAGATTACTTTTCCACTTTAGGGTATTTTCAAAAGACAATAAAGAAAAAAGTGGATTAGTTATAGTGCCTTCTGCTAAATCTATAAAAGTGATATTACCATTTTTATCCAATAATATATTTCCTAAATGAAAATCTCCATGTTCCAGAGATAATGGTATTACTTTTTCTATCTCATTCCAGCATTTCAATAAATGTTCAGAATTAATTTGATATTTATAACATAAATATAACATTTCACTTGTTGAAAAGTTTCTCAACCCCATCTCACCAAGATCTATTGAGTTAGATTTAAGTTGAATTTCAATAAATTTATCTGCTATGTTTGTACAATACTCTAATACATTACTAGTAATTTGAATTCCACTGTTTTCAGTTATAAAACAGTTTAAGTCTTGATTTTGGTCATAGACTTTTAAATTGTTTGTCTGATTCTGATATAAATACGACAATAACTTATCTTCATAATTAAAGAGTGGGTGATTCTTTTTTAGAAAAAAAAGTCTATTTTTGCATTTAATCTCTGCCGCAAAAGAATAATCAGTATTTGCTATAATTTTTACAAATATTATTTTATGGTTTTTGAGGGTATTTTTCGCCCATTCAATTTCTAGTATTGATAGTTTCATAATGATTTAATTTTGGACAATATAGTGGACAGTTTTAGCAAGATGAGAGAAGTGGATTAGATCCAAAAACAAAGACTTCATTTGGCTCTAACTTAGTAATGTAGTCATCTTTCCAGAAATCCATTTTTTCTACTATACTACTTTCGTTTTCTTTCAAATATTTCATATTAATTACCAGTTTATCTCTTATATATTATAATAACAAAATATAGATATAAAACAACCAAAATTTATTTAATATTCTTTAGAAGATGAATTAATTTCCTCTATATAATAAATTAACTGTTGATTTAAATCCTTCAACCTGTTATAATCAGCAAAATTTTAAAAAGAAGATATGAAACTTATTATAAATAACATAGATCAAAAATTCATAGCAGCTTGTAGAAAAAATAATTTAAATGAAGTTAAATATTTATTAACATCACCACAACTTTTAATAAAAGCAGATATTCATACAGAAATGAATCTTGCACTTTTTATTGCAAGTTGTAGTAATTACGTTGAATTAGCTGAATATTTACTAGTGTCTCCAGAATTAGAAAAACACATTGATATTGATGTGAGTAATGGACACACTCTATACATGGCTTGTTGTCATGGCAATCTAGAAATGACAAAATTTTTATTGACAAGTCCTAAACTAAATATCCATGCTAAACTAACTGAGAAGGATATTTCAATTTCTTGTATTAATAATCAAATCCATATATTAATATATCTTAATTCTATTGTTGATCTTAATGAACATGTAGGTGTACGAACAATAAAATCTTTAATTGACACTAAAAATATCAAATTAATTAATTTTTTGATTAATGATTGTAATATTAAAAAAACAGCAGACATAGAAAGTTTCCTAGTTAATCCTTATGAAGCTCCAAAAATTCCATATATTGGATTTGAGGAAGATTATTTAGTTTGTGAACTTTTAAAGAAGCAAACATTGAATATGTTCAATTAATTATCATTAGATTTTATTTTAAAATTATTAAAACGAGTACGAATTATGTATTCAATCAAGTAGCATTATATTGAAATGACAAATTTAAAATCTAGGCTTTAAGTTCTTATAATTTTTTTTACATTCACAACATCATAAGTTATGAGAAACAACATGTTCAAATGATTGCATATTTTTATTCCTTATTAATTATAAAAATTAAGGTATAATATAAAAATATTCAAAGGAGTTTTAATGAAACCTACTATTGTTTGTTTATGTGGCAGCACCAAATTTAAAGAAGCTTTTGAAAAAGCTGTCTTTGATGAATCATGTAAAGGAAATATTGTTCTTTCAGTAGCATGTTTTACTCATGCAGAAAATATTCAACTTACTCCAGAGCAAAAAGAAACTTTTGATAAACTACATTTTTCTAAAGTAGAACTTGCTAATGAAATCTTAGTTTTGAATGTCAATGGTTATATTGGAAGCTCTACTAAAAATGAAATAAATCACGCAACAGAATTAGGTAAGACAATTCGTTATTTGGAAAATTAAAAATAAAAAAAAATTATTAACTATGTTGAAAAATAATAAAAGCACATTATTGTGCTTTTATCTAATATTTTAAAATTTTTTATTATTTTTCAAATTGACAATAGTCACAACAATAATATTGTAATTAATTTTATTATAAAGATATTATTAAAAAATAAAATTATCTAAATCTGCATTTATGCTTATTTATATCTTCATATAAACTAATTTCTTTATTAACTTTTTCAATATTTTGTCTGAAATTATCAGCATTAGCCCCAGCATTTCCACTAGGTGATTCTTTCATTATGAATAATTATATCAACTTCCTTTTTATTTTCTATATTTTTCTGGTAGTATTTTAATACTATTTGTTTTTCTTGCAATTCATTTTCTAAATCACGAATCACTTCTGTAATATTTCCACTTTTCAGATAGCCAATTCAAGATTTCATCTTTTGTTTTTAATATCATTTTTATACCTTCATGATTCTTGGTTTAATGGAATGATTTTTTTCTATTTTATCATCTAAGTTTAAATTATCCATAATTTGTGTATTTTCTTTTATGATTTTTTCTTGTAAATAAAATTGATACCAAAATTGAAAATCTCTTTGATTACAAAAATCATCATCAGTCATATGGTTGATATGTTTATCATGTAACTCTTTTTTATATTTTAATAATTTTTGATTATTAGCTAAATAAATATCACCATTAATTTTTTCAGGAAAATGATCTAATGAAGTTAATTGATTATTATAACAATAAAAATGATCACCTATCGATTGAGGACAATACTTTAATGAAGTCAGTTGATTATGATCACAATAAAAATGACCACCTATCGATTGAGGACAATACTTTAATGAAGTCAGTTGATTATGATCACAAGAAAAAGTTGCTCCTACAGATTGAGGACCATATTTTAATGATGTCAATTGATTATGAGCACACAAAAAATGACCACCGATCGATTGAGGACAATAATTTAATGAAGTCAGTTGATTATGAGAACAAGAAAAAGTTGCTCCTATCGATTGAGGACAATCTTTTAATGAAGTCAATTGATTATGCTCACAATAAAAATGACCACCTATCGATTGAGGACAAAATTTTAATGAAGTCAATTGATTATGATCACAATAAAAATGACCACCTATCGATTGAGGACAATATTCTAGCGATGTTAATTGATTACCATCACAAGAAAAACTTCCGTGAACTTGTTGAGGGCAGCCTTTCAATGATTGAAGTTGATTAATTGAACATTTGAAATCACCCTCTATATGATAAAATTGTATAGGTATGTATGACATATCTTTGACATACATATTCACATCTGATTGACAATTAATAATAAATTGATGACCTTCATTTTTGAGTTTTTCAAAATAATCCGAAGATAAATTATCTTTTTTGATTAATTCGTTTAATAATGATTGATTAGAAGAATCCCAAATATCAATGAATTCATACGCATTATTTTTGAGATTGTTATCATATTCACGATCATGGGCTCTTAACCACTTCAATATATCTTTTTCTTGATTAAGAATGGATGTTTTATGAAATAAAGAAAAAAATTGTTGTATTAAATGTTTCATCAACTGATTATAATATAAAATTTTATTTATACAAAAAAAAGTAGGATTTTCTATAGTCAAAAATATTGTAAGCATGTTATAGTTCTTTGAATAATGAAACATGCCTTGTTTTTATCCAGATATAACCTTTGTTTAACTCATTGATTACTCAATTATTCTTTTGTTCTGCTGATAAAACTATTGCATATATTGAACTTTAATGATCTATTTCTTTCTAACCTAGTATACAATTTTAAAAAATAAAAACAAATATGAAAAATTATCTTTATCACTTACGACAACAAATTCTTTATGAAAAATGATGCTATATTTTTTTATTATAGGAATTTGAATCATGAGTAAAGATACAGATATTAAATGGACAGAATCAACGTGGAATCCAATCACAGGTTGTACAAAAATAAGTGCAAGTTGTAAAAACTGTTATGCATTAAGAGATTGGGCGAAATTATATAAAAAAGAAAATTCAGTTTATTGGAATCGAAATTATCTGATAAAAACATCAAAGTCAAATGGATTGATGAAGCTTATACCAGCAAAACCAGTGCTTTGACAGCCGATGTGAATAACAATCAAGCCAAACGCTTGAATCAACAAACTCTATTGCCTGATGACTTCAATGGTAGTTGTTGCTGTAAAAAGAAGAAGAATCCTCTTAGGCGAGGACTGTTCAAAGACTCAGTATTAAATAAAGTGTTTCATGCTGATTTGAACGCAGCAGCAAATCACATTAAGGTTGGGAATAAAAATACAATTATTTGTCAAAGCTTATGGAAGTATTGTAATCCAAAGAAAATAAAAAATAATCATGCGTTTGATAAATTTTTAAAATCTTATCAAATAGTGGATATAAAAAGACCTCATCGGGTCAATTTAACGTAGAATAATTAACTTTATTTATTTGAATAGATTTTGGTTAACGGACTTGGTTCAAGGTGAAAATTTGAATGAATTTCCAATTAAAATATTGAAGATGAAATAAAAAAGAGTCATATGACTCTTTTTTACTATTCTATTTATTGCTCTATTTAACTGCTTGTTTTTCTGTCATTTTATTACAATATTGCATTATGTAAAAATTGAATGTAAGTAATAAAATGACAGAAATAATGAGGATTTTTTTCTTTATATTCATGAAAATGATTTTTAAAGTTGGATGAGTAGAAGAAATGTCTTTTATATAGCGTATTAAATATGCTGTTATAAAAATATTGATTATGAAAAATACTAATCCTAAAACACCATATCCCGTTGGTGGCCACCCAAACAACCATCTTGTGGATTTCTCCCATAGACAAAAACTTTATTTTCTTATAATCTATTTATTTTATTACCTGCCCAATATTTCATATATCCTTATTTTTTATTTTATTTTATTTTTACGATTAATGGCAGCTTTATTTTCTATTACTTCTTTTAAATCATTACAAAAATCAGGCCAAAAATCTTTAACTTCCTTATCACACGATAAAAGCATCTCATTTCCGTACCTAGAACCTTTTTCCTGTGAATTAACCCAATACCATCCTGTCCCCACACCACCACTTTCACATGTGCAGACAATAATTTCGTTCTTAAAAGTAAATGCAAAAAAAGTAGCATTTTTTCCCTTACTTTCTACAAAACAATTAGATTTACCAAAAAAAAATTCTATGTTTTTTTTCATACTATTTGAACACATAAAAGAATAATCTCTGTTAGATAATAAGTCTTTACTGTTTTTAGCAATACCAGGAGCAAGAGAGTTACACTTAAGTAAATTTTCTCGAAATTTATCCGCCAAAATTAATTCATTTTCACAACGTTGAATATTCATATATCTCCTTTTGATTGTTAACGTTATTTGGACACTTCTTTCCAATATTTCATATAATCCCTATTTTATCTCTTATGTATTATTTTAAAAAAATATAAATATAAAACAACCTAAAAATTGTTTAATTTTAATTAATCTATTAACAATATTTTATAAAAAATCTCTAATACATTAGAACCATATAAAAAGACTTCATTTTTAGCTAAGATTTCTATCTTTGAACCAGCCCAGTATTTCATATCTTTTTTATTTTTTGTATTATTATAACGTAAGTTGCGGGTAAATCAAATTATATTTTGTTTTAAAGAAAAAGAATATATTAAATTTCAAATAAAAAATGTTTACATTTGTAAAAATTAAAATTGCTATCAATAAATTTTATGATAAAATAAAATGATTATTAAAAAATGACATGTTGCAAACAAAAGAAGAAATATTAGATTGGTTAGAAAAAAATAATTATTACCACAAAGAAAACTTAAAAAATAATGCATATCATTTTATTGATATTCCTTCAGAGGTTAATGAGGAATATTTAAAAAAAAATCATTATTTTCATTCAATTCCAGAAAATATAATGGGTGAAATAGTTGGTCAATTGAAAAAAAATGATATAAAAGTAGGACTAATTGTTCATGGTCCGATTTTAATTGCTAAAAAGAAAATAAATAGATTGCCATTTAAATTTTTAATATCAAAAGGAAATTTTGTTATCATTCATAATGAGTTAGAAGATTTACAAGGATTTCCTTTTTATTGTGAAGGCTATGTGCAAGCAACAGATAATCAATTAAAAAGTCTAAAGGGATCTCCACTTTATATTGATGGAACATTAAATCTTTCAAGCAATTTATTACAAAATCTTCAAGATATTACACAAATTATCACAAGCAATCTTATATGTAAGAATAATAAAATTAACTCTTTGGTTTATTTTCCTGAAAAAATTGGTGGTCATATCACTTTTTTAAATAATGATGAATTATTTAAGCATGGTCCTGGTATTTATTCTCAAACCAGTTTTGAATTTTGGAATCATTTACATAGTAAAGAATTGTCTTTTTATGAAGAATCTCTTATTATAGATAATCTTGAATGTCATGATAGTAATCATAAAAAAATGAAGATATAAAGTATAAAAAAATAAATTATATTGAATAGTGTATCATAAAGGATGTTGAAAGAGGTTTCTAAATTAGTCAATAAAACCTAATAAGAAATGAATATTTTTAATAACTTAATTTCAAATAAATGAAAAGATTTTGTTCATTGAGTGATTAAAAGATAATTGATGTAATTTAATCATATTATCAATCCAATAGAAGTATAAGAAAATAAGGAGCGTTAATCGAATCAAATGGTCATATATGATTTTTTAAAATTGACAAATAACTTAAAATTGTCAAAAAGATATTTTAAATTAATTATCTTTGCTTTTTTAACTTTTGATATTAAAATAAATACCATGAATATTTTTATGAAAAAATAAGGGGAAAAAATGTATTATGAAAAGAAAAATGGAGAAATAATTGAGATTAACAAAAGAGATTTATATTTATCTAGTCAATTTAAATATTCTGTTGATTTTTTTAACAATGAAGAAAATAAATTTTTTTTTCATTTTAATGAAAAAAAACATCAAGAAATAGTTTCAAAATTTTTAAATCATATATCTGATGATGAAAAATTTTTTGTTGAACATATTTTAGATCTAAAAAATAAAAAAAATCAACGAATAATATTCCATAAAAACTTAGATGAAATATTAAAAATATTTGTGTTATGTGAAAATAAAACCATGACTATTCCAATGTGTCATCAATTACATAAAGCTCAATTGAGTGAAAAGGAAAAAAAATTTATTTCTTATTTTATCAATGAAGAATCATTCGAGATATGTGAAAAAAAAAGTCAAAATAAAAAATTTAATCAAAATGTAAAAAAATATTTGGCTCTTGAAAGCTTTGTTATGTTAGAGCTTGCATCAAAAATTAATCTAGATAAAAAGGTTATTGAAAAATATTTAATAAAAGCGAAAAAAAATGATATATTTTTAGATGTATACCATCAATGTTATGGAAAAAATGAAGAAATCTCTTTTATAGAATTTGAGAAAGTAGAGTGTATTGTTTTAAAAAATGCTTCTGCCAGTATGATCAAACAATTAAAAGATGTATTAAAAATTGAGGAAATTAAAAATACGATTTTTGAATCCATTTATTTTATAGAAGAAAAGGGATTTTCTCACAAAATGATGTTTCAAACAAAAGATTTATATCATAAAGAAAATGTAGCTCATCTCGTGAATCATATTTTTTCGTTAGTTTATCAAAAAAATCATATAGATGAAAAATTATTAATTGATATGATTCAAAATGATATGATAGTTAATCGATTGCGTTTATCAGAAGATAAAAAAAATGTGAAAAAAATGAAAATATAATTAAAATTTTTTTCTATTGATTTATAATTAATGTTGAAATAATTTATGATTTCAACATTTTTAAGTTTTTTATTTAAATGATCAATAATTTGCTCATTTTCTTGTAAGTGTAATTGATACCAAAATTCAAATAGTCTTTGTAATAGAAAAAAATCATTAGACATATTTTTAATAACAATATCATTGGAATTTTTTTATATTTTAATAATGAATGATTTTCATGTAAATAACATTTTCCTTAAACAATTTGTGGAAAATACTTTATTGAATTGATTTGATTTTTGCTACAGTTTAAATGACTAGATATATGCTCAGATATATATTTTAAAGATTTTAATTGATTATAATAACATAAAAAAGAGCCCGTTAAAAATTGGGGACTGCCTTTTAAAGAAGCTAAATGATTCCACGAATAATCAAAGTAGCTATCTAGTTCAAAATATATATTGCATTATGTATTTAATAGATTACCTTATTCATAAGGTAAAGTATATCTTTGAATGAATTTATTGATATATTCTAAAGCCATGAATTCATAACAATTGATTTTATGTTTTCGTGATATTTTTTATCATATTTTTTTAACCAATTCAATATTTCATCTTTTGTTTTCAATATCATATTTATACCTTTTTAATTCTTGACGTTGTTACATCATTATTTTTAATTTTATCATATAGATTCAAACAATCAATTAGTTTTAAATTGTCTTTTATGATCTTTTCCATTAAATGAAACTGGTGCCAAAATTGAAAATTTTAAAAAAAAAGAAATAATCATCTGACATGTTTTGAATATTGATATCGTTTGATTCGTATTTTATTTGAAGGATTTTTTCATTATTTAAATAATTTTTATCAAGAGACGAATACCCTATTTGATTTAATATAGAAGCAAAATTCGAATGTTTCAATATAATCAGTCCATCAACCATATTTGGAAAATATTCTAATGAAATTATTTGATTTTTTGAACAATCAAAATTACCACGAATTTTTTCAGGACAATGTTTAAGTGAAGATAATTGATTATAACTACAGTTGAAGTGACCTAAAATAGAATTTAATTTACTTTTCAAAGAAATCAGTTGATTATAAGAACAATCAAAACTTCCTATAACAATTGCAGGTGCATTCTGAACATTTTCAAGCAGATTACAATTGCAATCAAAAATTTCATCAATATGATGAAATTTAAATGGAATAAAGTTTTTAGATTTTATTTGAAGATTTTCCACATATTTTTTAAAATGCTTTTTTTCCTCAAAAGAGAGGTTAACACTGCCACGAACATTGATAATATATTGATGGCCTTCTTTTTTGAGTTTTTCAAAAAAATCATCATATAAATTATCAGGCTTAATCATTTCATTTAATAATGCTTGAATATCAATTAATTCATAAGCATTATTTTTGATTTTTTTATAATGAAATAAAGACAAAAATTGTTAAATTAATTTTTTCATATATTCAATCTCTATTGATTTGATGTTGATGATGTTTTTGTGCATACAATATATATAAAAAATGCAAAATAAATGTTTGAATAATAATAATGATGACCATTTTGGTAACTTATGATTAATTCATTATTTCTTATTTTGTAAAATATGCAATCAAGATATTAATATTTTGAAAAAATTTTTAATGGTTATTTGTATTGATTAAAAAATGACAATACTTTTATACAAACTTATATAAGCATGAATCTGATGAAGAATAGCATAATCCACAACGAATCATATTCAATAATTGATTAACATTTACTTTTTTAGAAAAATCTTCAATGTCAATATCAAAAATAATTTCATATCGATTAGAGCGAACAATCAAATTATTTTTTCCAGGAATCAACTGATCTAATAAAAGCAGCAAACAAATATCTGCTCTTTGGTTTAATGGTTTTTCAATATGCTCAAATTTACCATGTTCATCATTGTGTAATTCAAAAAATTCTTCTAAATTAATCATATTTATGCTTTATGAAAGATAATATATGATAACATTAATATGAAAAATTATCAAGAAATAGATGACTAATGAATCAACTGTAAGAAAAATAAATAAAAAAAGCCAGAGTTCGAAGAACTTTGGCTTTTTGTGTTATATTCATGAGCCACCAAAAACATACCACAGCCATGATTATAACACATCATTTTATTAAAAATTAACTAAAATTATTGAAAAAATCTGAAATAAGAGCTATATTAATTTAATAATTGATAACCCAAAGATTAAAATTATCTTATCAAGGTTATATGCAAAATTCAACTCGTTGCTCCTTTGATTTCTGTTTTGTTTAGACAATTTAATAAAAATTATTCAATTAAAGCTAGCTCTCAATATAATTGTGTAGATTAAACTTTAATCGAAGAGAAAAAAGAACACTTTATCAATCAGAATGATTGGAATAAAAATCGAATTATACTATAAATAATCTTCATGAGGCTAAAAAAAGTATATTCAACGAGAATACAAGTCAATACGAAAATAAAAACGTTAAATACCATATTTGTGGCTCTTAAGGTTTATTTTTATCAATAAACAATGGTTCATTACTCATTATGAATATTTAAATATCAATGAATCTGATGTCAATATATTAAAAAGCTCTGCCCAATACAGACCTTTTTTAAAAGGTCTTGTATTGGCTGATAGAGGTTTTGCAAGTAAATTAGTGAGACAAAGATTAGACAATGATAAAAACAATATTTTTAATTATGAAAGAACTTATTGTCGTTTTATCAGTCCTCATAGAAAATCTGAAAAAAAACAACTTAATCTCAAGGAAAGGAGAATTTATAGAAAACGTTGGACCATTGAAACTTTATTTCAAAAATTAAAAGATAAGTTTGAAGATTGTAATTTAGATTTAACTGGAAAATATTGTAGAAAAGAAGCTAAAATCTTTGTTTCTTGTTTATAATATAATTATTCAAAATCCACTTTAAATAGTTGATTTTTTTCTTACAGTTGATTCATTAAAATAGATGACAGATAAAATTAATACAAAATTAATAGATTTTAAAAAAAATAAATAAAAAATTTAATATGCATAATTTTGGTTATAAAAAAATGAATATTTTTATGTAATTATTATTTTTCAGAAATTTTTAGGTCTTATGAAATATTGACATAAAAATAAAATGATTATTGACTTTTAGTTTTTTTTTATTTTAATTCGAATATGATTACCTTTAAAAACCATATCAATTCAAAAGATTACTATTTTTATGAACTTCTTGACAAATTTGAAGAATATAAAAATATATTTAATTCATTTATTGAAAATAATGACTTAAGTAAAGAATATAATGATATTTTTACATTAGTAAAAAAATATAAAGAAAAAAACAATCATAATTATACATATGAATTAGATTTTATAAAAATAATTACAAAAACTAATACGAGTGTTATTATTGAGCAAATCAATAATAATATAGAAGAAATAACTATTGATGATTATAAAAATTTTATTATTTTTACGATACAACAAGAAAAATTTTTTAATAGTAATAAAGATGATTCAAAGAATACGACAAAAATAATAAAATGTTTTCTAGAGTTGCATTCACATATTAGTAAATATGTAGATTCATCTTCAGCTTTAACGCTTAATAATATAAAAGAAGAAAATGATGATATTTATTTAAACTATGTAGCAAAAACAAAATTTGGTACAAATTTTAGTTTTAATTCGGGAGGGGGATTTTCTAGAGATCATTCATATATATCAAAATTATTGCTTCAATATTTTCAAATTAATAATAAGCGTTATTGTTTAGCAGAAAATATTTCAAAAATTTTATCAAAAATAAAAAATAATCAAGAAAATTTTGATGATATTGAATTATTTATTTTAGAGCAGTTTAAAGATTTAAAAAGTTTATATGAAAATAATATAGAAATAAAACAAAAAAACATGAAAAGAATTTCTATGTTAATTTACAAAGAAGATGATCAATATATTAATATGATACCAGTTACTAGTGAAAAAATGATAAGTCTTTTATTAAAAATGCAAAAATCTTTAAAAGATGATTATAAATACTCAAAAAAGATAAAATCAGTTGCTTCTAATCCACAAAATATCTCAGAATTAGCTAATGCTTTTCAAGCTAATATACCAAGATTTTATTCTAATTCAATCATTAAAGTGCCTGTAAGTAAAGCTGAGAGACGCTTGTATAATATAGAAAAGGTTTTTCTTAATATCAAAATTAAAGATTCAGATATAAAATCAAAATACATGGAATTATATAAAAATGAACATTTATCATTTATACCGTTTAATTCTAAAAATAATTTAAAAAAATCATTTTTAAAGGAGTTAGGTTTCTTAATAGTAAAAGAATTAAATAATTTTAAGAAATTAGTTAAAAAAGAAAATATCGAAGAAATTTTAGAAAAAGAAACTAGAGCAAATAATATATTGTTATTAAAATATATTAAAAATGAAAAAATGAATGAAAATGAAATAGAAAAATTAAGTAAAATTATTATATTAAAATATGAAAACATTCATGAATTATTAAAAATTGAAAAAATAATAGAAAGCGAATTATTAATGACTGTTCAACAAGATTTACAAAAAGGTTCAAAATGAAATTAATAATTAAAAATATTAATGTTATCAATGCTAACTTATTTGCTTGCCCTTATACAGCAGGAATTTCATTAATGTCGTTTTCTGGTCTATTTGATAAAATACAATATGAATTAATTGAAATAGATTCAAAAATATCATTAAAAAAATTTGGTATTATTGTACATTCTATTGATAATAAAATTGATTCAAATATTATAAGAGATACATCATGTAGTGACTCTAAAAAAGGTCAATATACATTACCCTCACTTTTACCTTTAAGATATTTTAATTTTTCTTTTAGCTTAATATTAGATATAGAAAACGATGATGATGAAGATTTTAAAACCAATATCTCTCATATAATAAATAATTCTAAAGTACAATCCGGAATTATAGGAAAAGAAATAAAAAATAAGCAAATAGAAATTATTAAAGATGATTTAGATCTTTTAAAACATATTAATCCTTTTTCTTATTTAATTACAGACGCTATTAAAGAAGTTGAAGAAGAAAAAAATGCTTATTTAAATAAAGATATTATCGATATTTATGTTGATATTTTGCAAAAAGATTCACAATACAAATTGTATTGTAATGGGTTTATTAAAATAGAAAAATCATCATATAAAAGAAAAGTTTTTATCAAAGATCAAACAAAAGAGATTCAATCATATTTTGTTGATAGCAATTTAGCTTTAATGAAAAATATCCCATTATTTTTCATTAAAAAAAATCATGATTTATTAAAAAATTATATGTTTATAAAAATAAATGAAAAAGAAAGATTAATATTAAAAGGAGTTTAAAAAATGGAAAAAGAAATAAAAAAACAAATTATGTTTTCAATGACATCTAGTATACAAGCGAGTCAATTTGCATTTTATCAACTGAATGATTCAGAATTTGAAAATTTTAAAAATATAAAAGATAAAGTATATTTGGATAATTATGATCCCGTCTTAGTTGAAGAGCAGGGATATGTTGGCACAATTCAAAATTATCAAAATCCAATAGAATTTCATAAAAATATAGAATTGAGTAAAAAATCTGCGAAACAGCCGAACCCAGGATTACAGGATATTGCTACATTAAAAAATAACAAAAATTTTTTACTAACTGTTGGCACAATAAAAATGATTAATAATTATGAAAAACCATCTTTATTTGATTCTCAAGAACAATATGAATTATTAAGAACATTTATTTCAAAATATAAAAAAGAATTTGGTTTAAAATATTTAATTGAAAAATATATAAAAAATATTATAAATGGAAATTTTTTATGGAGAAATCAATATGGTTTAAATAAATTTTTAATTTTAGAAGTAAAGACAAAACAATTAAATATACAAGAAAAATTTGATATTGATAAAGATGACGAAAAAAATATTGAAAAAAAATTAAATGATATTGTCACACAAATTGAAGAAGCAATTGTAGAAAAAAATGGCTTTTCTATAATTAATGTATATTATATGATAGACATTGGTTTTGGAGCAACAGTCTTTCCTTCACAAGAATTTAAAGATGATAAATCTGAAAGTAAAGGAAAATATTTAGCATATTCAGAAATATCAAAAGATCAAAAACAAGCTATCTTACATTCACAGAAAGTGTCTAATGCTATTAGAACAATTGATACTTGGTATAATAAAAATGAGAAAAATAACGATGCAATTCCAGTAGAAGTTTATGGAGTGATATCTAGTCAAAGAAGAATACTTCGTCCATCAGGAGAAAACAGCTTTTTTGATATATTTGAAACCAAAAAGTTTAAAAAATTTATTGAAAATTTTGAAAATCAACATGAATATGATAAGCATTATATGATGTCAATGTTTCTAAAAGGTGGCGTTTTTGGAGTATAAAATGTATTATTTTGATTTATTATTAAATAATAAGCAGGAAGATAAAAATTATTTTTTATCAATTATCTTTTCACATATTCATAGCTTACAATATGAGAATAATCTAATTATATCAATCAATTTTGAAAAACATTTCATAAGAATTTTTCAATATGATAAAAATGTATTAGAAAATTTTAAAAGTAGTGATTTTATAACAAAAATGAAAAAATATAATTATATTATTACTTCTAAAGTTTTAGAAACAAAAGAAACTGAATATTATGAAGTATTTATAAGAGATAGATTAGCAGAAAAATTAAATAAAAATAAAAATAATTCGAAATATTTCAAAGATATGTTAAATACAGTAAAAAGTAGAAATTATATTCATATTTATTCAGAGTCTACCAATAGAAATTTTAATTTATATATCAAAAGAGACGTTTTTTCTTCTAAAGAAATTGAAAATAAAAATATAAATAAACCGACATCATATGGTTTAAGTCAATCAAATTCATTGATATATTTACCAATTTTTGAAACAACTTTGGATATTTAAATATGGAAATATTACAGTCACATAAAAATCAATTAGCTTATTTTGAACATGCGAAAATTGTTAAAATAGATGAAAAAGTTGCTTATATTAAAGACATAAAAGCGAAAAATTTTTATTTTTCCATACCATATGCTAATACTTCTGTCATCTTGTTGGGACCAGGAACAAGTATTACACAGTCAGCAATGCATCATTTGGCTTCAGAAAACGTCATGATAGCCTTTACAGGAGGTGATGGTTTTCCAATTTTTTGTGGAACTTTATCAGAATACCGTCCAACTCAATATTGTCAAAAATGGATTATTCAATGGCAAGATGAAAAGTGGAGATTAAAAACTGCAAAAAAGTTTCAAACAACTAGAATAGATTTGGTAAAAAAATTATGGATTAAAAAAAATATTGATTTAAATGCATTAGAGTTAATAAGTCAAAAATTTAGAGATGGTATATTAAAAGCAGATTCAAAAGAAAGTCTGTTAGGATATGAAGCCAATTATGCGAAAGCTTTATATGGTTTATTATCAAAGACTTTTTCTGTAGATTTTAGAAGAAAAGCACAGTCAAAAGAAGATCATATTAATGATTTAATTGATACACATAATTATTATGCATACTCATTAGCTTCTACAACACTATGGACTCTTGGAATACCTTTTGCGTTTCCTGTTTTGCATGGTGAGACTAGAAAGGGTGGTTTAGTTTTTGATGTAGCAGATATGATCAAAGATGCTTTTTTATTACCAATTGCTTTTGAATCTTATGAAAATGGATATGATAAATCTATACATAAAAAACAATGTGCTGATGTTTTAAATATGGAAAAAGTAATGAATATTTTATTTGATGAAATTAAAGAGGTATTATGCTAACAGTAATTATTAATAATGAAAGTATACATAAGGCTTATCATAAAAGCAATAGAATTATTTCGAAATATATTTTACAAGTAGGTCAAAAATCTTTTGCTGGTTCAATATCAAAAGAAGGATTAAATGCACTATATAAAGAATTAAAAGACATATCTTCTAAATATATGTCTATATGTTGTTTATTATTAAAGAATAAGCATAATCATGAATTATTATGGATTTTGGGAAATAAAGATAATTTTGATCATGATACTGGTGTTTTTGCAATGAAAACTTCAGCTAAAAAATTAAAAATTAATGAATATATAGAAAACGAAAATCAAAAATATTATAATAATATCATTAAATTATCTGCTTTATGTCATGATATTGGAAAATATAATGAAGATTTTCAGGAAAAAATAACAAAAATCATTCAACAAAAAGAATTAAAAACTCATGCTGAATTTTTTCGACATGAAGCAATTAGTGCTTTTATCATTTTTGATTTTTTTAATAAATTAAACGCAACGACAATAGATGAAGATAAAGCAAAAGAAATTTTTAATATAATATATCAAGAATATAATTCAGATGCTAAATTATCTTTTGATGAAATTAAAAAAAAATATCTAAAAAAATTAGACTTAGTTTTAAAGTGTTTAAGTGAATTAGATAATGAAAAAAATTTTTTAAAATTAACTTTTTCATCTATTATTTTTTTGATATTGACGCATCATAAATTAATATCTTATGCAAAAGGTTTTGATTCAAAAAATTTAGATTATGTAGACTATTTTAAATCAAAAAATGAACAAAAATATTCTATTTATTTTAATGATTTAGAAAATTTAACAAATAAAGAAAAAGAAATAAAAATAAAGAACAATATTTCATTTAAGAAAGATTTTTCTCATGAAAATAAAACTTGGATACAATCATTTTGTGAACTTTTAAATGATATAATATCTCATAAACTTGAAAACATTAATAATAAATTTCATGTAACAATGGTAACTCATTATTGTAGATTAAATTTAGTTTGTTCAGATTATATAGCCTCTGCTTTAAAAACTAAAAAAAATAATCATTCAGTACACAAATATGCTTTTGCCAATATTCATCAGTTGGATTATGGAGATACTGTTACACAACATTTGAATAAAGTAAAAAATATTTCTAGAAAGATATCTCATATTCATCATCATGAGATGAATAATCAATCATTGTTTCCCAAAATTCCAAAAAATGAAACAAAAAAGTTGAATGAAATGGTTGTACAAAATAATAATATAGCTTTTTCATGGCAAAATGACGCTTATGCATTTATATCGAATAAACATAAAAATGATAATAAAGCTTTTACAGTTATTATATCAGAAACGGGTAGCGGTAAAACTATAGGTGGTGCAAAAATAATGAAAGCATTACAATTTGGAAATTTAAGATATAATTTATGTTTGGGTTTAAGAACATTAACATTACAGTCGGGCTTATCTTATAAAGAATCTTTGGATTTAAAAGATGATCAGGTCTGCACAATCATAGGTAGTCAAATTAGTCAGAAAATCTTTAATCAATATAAAAATACGGGTAGTGAAGTTTTAGATTCAGATAATGAAGAATATATAACAATTGGTGAACTTAATACAGAGTGGTATCATTTAATTAAATCAAAAAATGATTTATTAGATGTTAATAGTGCTTTTGAAAAAAATTTAAGTAAAATTATCACAACTCCCATCGTTGTATCGACAATTGATCAAATGATGGGATTAACCAACTTAACAAAAGCAACGAGTTCAAAATTACTATTAAGAGTTATATCTTCTGATATATTATTAGATGAAATTGATAATTATTCTCAAACTGATTTAATACATGTTGGAAAATTAATTTTTATGTTTGGACTGTTTGGAAGAAAAGTAACAATAATGTCTGCTACTGTTAGTAAAGTAATTATTGAAAAATTATATTTAGCATATAAAAAAGGAATTTCATATTATAATAATATGATGCAAAAAAAATCTAATATTGATTGTTTTTTTATTTCCAATTTAAATGATCCTGAACATTTTGAAGATAATTTTGAAGTACCATTAAATAATATTGATTATATTAAAAAACTTAATGAATTTACAAATTTTTTTATAGATGTTCAAGATAAAAAATCTCATAAATTAAAAATTGCAAACATTATTAACACGAATGAATGGAAGAATAATATATATAAAGAGTGCGAATCAATGCATCAAAAATGGTCTATAAAATATCAAGAAAATGATTTAACGTATCATATTAGTGTAGGTTTTGTGAAATTTAATAGGGTTTATCATGCAAGAGATTTTAGTAAATATTTATTAACAGAGAGTCCAGAAAGATTAAATTTAAATGATTCTTATAAAATGGTTACACTATGCTATCATTCTAAATATTCTTTAATAGAATTGGATAATATAGAAAAAGAATTGTCACAAATTATCACAAGAAAAAAAAGCGATGCTGAATTTTTTAAAAATAAAAAGATACAAGAGTTAATTCAATTAAATTTTAAAGATAACAGTATAAAAAATAGACATTTAATGATTATTATTCCAACAACTTCAATTATAGAAGTTGGAAGAGATCATGATTATGATTACTGTATTGTGGAACCAACATCCAATAAATCGCTTATACAAACAGCAGGTAGAGTATTAAGACATAGAGAAAATCATGAAACTCAAGCAAGATGCTCTATTTTATCTGAAATGATAGATAAAGAAAAAAATGTGAAAAAAATGTGGTCAACTCCTGGTGTTTTTGATTATATAGACATGAATGATGTCAAAGATTTTTCAAATATTAATAATTGCTTAAATTATGAAACAATGTTTGATGCAAATGATTATTCAAATAAAATTTATTCATCTATTATGTTTAAAGAAAATGATAAAAATATGATGAAATGTCTAGAAGATAAGAGTTATCAATTAAACTTAAAGCATTTAAATAATTATATAGAACATAATAAATTTTTAACTGCTTATTATTATAATAATGAATATTTTAGAAAAAAATCTGGTTCAAATGAATTATTTGTAAAATATAATGATATATTCTATGATAGAAATAAAAAAAATTTGTATTTTTATAATAATGAAATTTATTATTCTGATGATTTAGAAAAGAAATTTATACAATGTAAACAAAAAGAGATGAATTTTTTTCCTGAAAGAATTTTTTTGAAAAATTATAAAATAGAGGATTTATTAAAATTATATAAAAATTTTTCTGATTTAGAGATAAACAATATGTTATTATATAAATTAGAAATATATGATGATAAACATAAACAAACAATGAATTATCATCCTCTTTTGGGATATAACTATAAATAACATAAAGTTTTAAAAAAATTATCAAATAATCTTGACAATTGTTTAAAAAAAACTATCTTTAAATTATATATATAAATGTTCTTTAAAAATTTAAAAAAATACATGTTTTCTAACTAGTTTATATAAGTTATTGATTTTAAACAAAAAATTCAAAAATATAAAAAAACATGTATTTATTAAAAATTTTTATGTGTTATATAGTATAAAAACACTTAAAAATACTAGTTATCTGCCGAAAAGGCAGCTTAAAATATTCAACCAATACTCTTCTACGTGGAGTACCTGTTATCTGCCGAAAAGGCAGCTTAAAATTAAAGGAATTAGTCCTTTGTTTCAATCAACTCGTTATCTGCCGAAAAGGCAGCTTAAAATATCAAACAAATTTTTATCC